>WNFY01010359.1_pt1 | contig 11640 bp, 8 predicted proteins | sample 5400091 | NCBI WGS metagenome assembly WNFY01 (sample SAMN13153364, study PRJNA577476) | soil metagenome | isolation source: 60 cm soil or saprolite under grassland replicate 1 | place: USA:California | collected 2016-06-15 | reverse complement strand
CCCGCGGCGGTTGCAGTTCCTTCATCTTCTGAATCGTGACCTGTCCAGCAAACAGAGAGTGCTTGCATTGCTGGGCTTGCCGATCGCTATCGGGGTTGGCATCTACACCGGAGTATTGCTGGGCGCGGTGCAATCGCGGCCATTCTGGAATACGAACCTTGTGGCGCAGCTTTTCTTGTTTTCCGCACTTTCCTCAGGATGCGCACTCATCATGCTGCTGATGGCAGTGCAGCGCAATGCGCCGGATTCACGCGGCTTGCAACTGCTTTACAACCTCGACGTTGGCCTGATGTCGCTGGAGTTTTTTATTGTGCTGCCTTATATCGTCCATGGCCAGCTCTCGGTGCAGGCAGTAAAGAATTCACTGGCGCTGATTCTGGGCGGGCCGTTTACTGTTTTGTTCTGGGTATTCTTTCTTGGTTTCGGCCTGTTGTTACCGTGGGTTCTCGAAGTTGCAGAGACGGCGCCTGCTTTGATTCGTCGAAACGCGGTCCACTACAACCTGCGGATCACGGCGGTCAGTGCGGTCCTGGTTCTGGCGGGCGGCTTCTTACTTCGGTACATTTTTGTATTCGCCGGGCAGCTGAGCAGGTTCGATTGAGATAGCAGCACACCGCTGGAGGTGGGAAACGGCTATGAAAAAAGAGAACGGTTTCGAAAAGCTGCTCTACGAAAAGCAGGTAAGCATCTGCAAAGCCTTTGCCAATCCCATTCGTCTGCACATCCTTGACCTGATCTCGCAGCGGCCGTATGGCGCGTCGGAGCTGCAGCAGGAGCTTTCCATTTCAAAGGCCAATCTATCCCAACATATGACCATCCTCAGGTCCGCTGGGGTCGTGACGACCCATCGTGACGGAAAGCAGGTGTACTGCTCACTGGCGATTCCTGAGGTGAAGCAAGCGTGTCATCTGATTCGCGAGGTGCTGCGGGCGCAGATTCGCACTGGGCAACGCCTTGCTGTTTAAGGCTTGGAGCTCTTCAGATCGGCGATCCACGTCATCGCACGAGTCGCAGACGGGAAACCCAAAGTAGTGATAGCCAGCAGAGCGACGTGATTGATCTCATCATTGCCAATCCCCGCTGCTTTGGCATTGCGCACCGCGGAATGCGTTGCGCCTTCGAGTCCCGCTCCGATCGCAAGCGCTACTTTCACCAACCTGCGCGTCTTCTCATCGAGTGGTCCGGCCTCGTGGCACAGGTCGCCAAGTTCAGTGAACGATTCCCAGAGCTTCGGGTACTTCTTCTTGAATTGAGCGGTGGGTTTAGGTAAATCCTTGCTTAGTGCCATCGAGGTACCTCCTGTTAGGGGTCAAGCTAAACCGACAGCTTTTGTCCACTTTGAATCTGTGCGCGCAGAACACCTCGGATCAGCTGGCACGCGCTCTTGACTTCCGGCATCGCCAAGGAAAAAAAGACGGTTTTCCCCTCGCGGCGAGCGGCGACGATTCCGGCACCCTTCAGCACGGCGACATGCTGCGAGAGATTGGCCTTAGAGATTCCCAATTGCTCCTGCAATTCCGCCGCACCCCAATCCCGTTTGCCGAGGAGATCGAGCATTCGCAGCCGCGTTGAATTCGCAAAGGCTTTACAGATACGTGCTTGACGTTCAAACACCTCTGCCTGCACCGCGGCGGAATTCTTGTTGCTCATCCTTGACAAAGTAAGAGGTCCTCAACAACGAACAGAAATCATAGCAGGTGACACAACGTCGAGTTCATTCCGGGGTCTTCTTCAGGGCTTAGGCGCTGTTACCGGGGAAGGCAAGGCTGGAGTTGGCTCCGCACTTAACAGGAATTACTGTAGACAGAATTGAGACGGTGAAAGCATCCAGTTTCCATCGATTTCAATAGCTTTAAACAAGCAGCTCGCAACGGTTTCCCCAGTAATCACTTGCAAACCGCGCATTTCTGCAAGTTTCGATAACCCCTGGAATCTGGTTCGGCACCAGGGGTCAGAGGTTCAAGTCTTCTCTCCGCGACCAGTGATCTCAATTCAATCATTCATTAAATCGCGAGGTTTGTTTTAACAGTTTCCTGAGCCGCACGAAGATGGGGTACTTAGTCCGCTTGGCTGCCCGCGGGCGCAATCGTGCCCGGCAGCGTTCGTGCTTTCCGGCTGGAACGCAACCGGAGGCGGTCCATATAGAGGTAAACGACTGGCGTTGTGAACAAAGTGAGTGCTTGACTGAGAATCAGTCCTCCGACGATGGTGATGCCCAGCGGCTGCCGCAACTCTGATCCAACCCCAGTGCCTAACGCCAGTGGTAGTCCACCGAGGAGTGCCGCCATGGTTGTCATCAGAATCGGCCGGAACCGCAAAATGCAAGCTTCAAAAATCGCATCCTTGGGAGACTTACCTTCGCGACGCTCCGCGTCGAGTGCAAAATCGATCATCATGATCGCGTTCTTTTTCACAATGCCGATCAGCAGAATGATGCCGATCATGCCCATGACGTTCAGTTCGTTGTGCGTTATCAGGAGCGCCAGCAACGCGCCCACTCCGGCCGAAGGTATGGTCGACAGAATCGTGATGGGGTGAATGTAACTCTCGTAGAGAATTCCGAGAACGATGTAAACGGTCAGAGATCGTCATGGAGGGGAACTGGCCCTGGTGATTCACCGCCAACGATGTGTTTGCACGTCCGAACTTCGCAATCGCGGAGAGTGGGACCATCTGCCCGTTCGACGAATGAACATAAACTGACTCCAGAGCGGCCGGGCTGTTCTGATACTGCGGATCAACTTCCATTACCACGTGATACTGGTTCAGCTGACGGTAGATGGTCGAGACCTGGCGTTGGCCGAAGGCGTCATATAGCGCGTTGTCGATATCCTGGGGCGTGATGCCCAGACGGGAAGCAGTGTCGCGGTCGATTGTGACGTCCGCATCCAGTCCACGGTCCTGCTGATCGGTGTTTACATCGCGAAGTTCCTTGAGGGTGCGAAATTCCTGCACAAGCCGAGGCGCCCACGCGCTCAATTCTTTCAAGTCTTCGCTTTGAACCGTGTACTGGTATTGCGCCTGACTCATGCGGCCACCGACCGTCAAATCCTGCGCCGACTGCATGAAAAGGGTGGCCCCCGGAACGGCCGCCAACTTGCGCCGCATCTCTCCAATGACCCGGTCGGCCGTGATCGTGCGCTCTTTGCCCTTAGGTTTGAGGGTGATGAACATGCGACCCTGGTTCTTGGCAGTATTTCCGCCGGCAAAACCGACAATGGTCTGCACATTCTTGTCTTGCATCACGATGTGGACAAACTGCTCCATCTTCTCTTTCATCGCGGCGAAAGAGATGTCCTGGTCAGCCTGCACTGAGCCCATCACACGGCCCGTGTCCTGCTGCGGGAAGAATCCTTTCGGAACCTGTGCGTACAGATAAACAGTCAGGGCAGCCGTGCCGATCGTGACCAGCAATGTTGCGAACTGGAACCGCAGCACAACCGTCAGGCACCGCCGGTAGATGTCCAGCACACCGTCGAAAATCCGCTGTGAGAATCGGTAAACAGGTCCGTGTTTGTCCTCCTCCGGACGATGCAGAATCTGCGCGCACATCATTGGAGTCGTGCTCAGCGACACCAGCAACGACACGCCGATTGCCGCGCTCAACACGACGGCGAACTCGCGAAACAGCCGGCCCACAATGCCACCCATCATCAAGATGGGAATGAACACCGCAACCAGCGACGTGCTCATGACAGATTGTCGAGGCTGTACCCGCATGCGTACATGACGGCGAAAGTTCCGATCAGTGACAGCGGCACCGCAATGCTGGGGATAATGGTCGCGCGCACCGTGCGGAGAAACACGAATACCACTCCGATCACCAGCACGACCGAGATCAGAAGCGTGATTTCTATGTCGCGCACGGACGCGCGGATCGTGGTCGTCCGGTCCATCACCACGTCGACGTGGATTGCCGGCGAGATCGACGCGGCGAGCTGCGGCAGCAAGCTGTAAACGTTATCTACGGTTTCAATGATGTTGGCGCCCGGCTGCCGGAAGATAATGATGAGAACCGCAGGCTTTCCCTGAGCGGTTGGATCGGTGGAATTCTGCGCCGCCAGTCCGATCACGCGCGTGTCTTCGACCGAATCCTCGACCGCAGAAACATCCCCAAGCCTCACCGGAGCGCCGTTGTTGTAGGCGACGATGAGAGGGCTGTACTGGCTCGCCGCGTTGATCTGGTCGTTACTGGTGATTGCCCAGGAGTTGATCGCGTTGGCGACCTCACCTTTGGGGCGGTTCGCATTTGCCGCACCCAATGCGGTTCGAACTGCGGCTAATCCGATTCCAAGTTTGTTCAGCAGGTTCGGATTGACTTCCGCGCGTACCGCCGGCCGCGCCGCTCCGCCGACAAACACCTGTCCGACGCCACTCACCTGCGCCAGTTTTTGGGAAAGGACCGAATCTGCCGAATCGTACATTTGCGGCAGAGTTATCGTGTCCGAGGTAAGCGCAAGAATCAGAACCGGAGCGTCGGCGGGATTGACCTTGCGGTACGTAGGATTGCCCGGCATGTACGACGGCAACTGCCTGCGGGCCGCGTTGATCGCGGCCTGCACGTCGCGTCCGGCCGCATCAATGTTGCGATCGAGATCAAACTGCAGGGTGATGCCAGTCGAGCCGATCTGGCTGGTGGAGGTCATCTGATTTACGCCGGCGATTCGTCCAAACTGGCGCTCTAGTGGCGTTGCAACCGCAGATGCCATCGTCTCCGGGCTCGCGCCTGGCAATGAGGCGCCCACTGAAATTACAGGAAATTCCACTTGGGGTAGCGGCGCGACTGGCAGAAATTGAAATGCAAGAATGCCCGCGAGCAAAACTCCGAGTGTCAGCAGGGAAGTGCCGACTGGCCGCTTAATAAATGGAGACGATACGCTCACCTAATCTCCTGTGGCCGGCTCTTCGGTGAAGTGGCGGAATCCAAAGCGCGCAAAGCGCGTGGACAGACGATCGAACCAGAGATAGACAACTGGTGTGGTGTACAAGGTCAGCAATTGGCTGACGAGCAGGCCGCCGACAATCGTGATGCCCAAGGGATGCCGCAATTCGGATCCCGTCCCTCGGCCCAGTGCCAATGGCAAGCCGCCAAACAGCGCTGCCATCGTCGTCATCATGATTGGCCGGAAGCGCAACAGGGAAGCCTGGTAGATCGCTTCTTCCGGCTGCTTGTGTTCCTCGCGCTCCGCTTCCAGCGCGAAGTCGATCATCATGATCGCGTTCTTCTTTACAATGCCGATCAGCAGGATGATGCCAATCAGACTGACAACACCGAGATCGTTTCCAGTAATCAGCAGGGCCAGCAATGCGCCAACGCCAGCTGACGGCAACGTCGAGAGAATCGTGATGGGATGGATGTAGCTCTCGTACAAAACGCCGAGCACGATGTACACGGTCACGATCGCCGCCAGGATCAGCAGTGGTTCGCTCGAAAGCGAATTTCGGAAAGCTGCAGCCGTGCCTTGAAAACTCGTATGAATCGTGGGCGGTAGGCCGATCTCCTGTTCGGCAGCGTCAATTGCCTTGGTCGCTTCGCCCAGCGAGACCCCATTTGCAAGATTGAACGAGAGCGTCACCACGGGAAATTGTCCCTGATGATTGATGGAGAGAGTGGCATTGCTCTGGTCGATGTGGCTGAATGCTGAGAGCGGGACCTGTTGCCCGGTAGCCGATTTCACATACAGCGAGTGGATCGAGTTCGGATCCTGCTGGAATTGCGGATCGACTTCCAGAATCACATGATACTGATTCAGCTGCGTAAACATCGTCGAGACTTGCCGCTGTCCGAAAGCGTCGTACAGAGTGTTGTCAACGGCAGCAGGCGTCACGCCCAGCCGCGATGCTGTATCACGATCGATCACCAGGTCGGCCTGCAATCCTCCAGTCTGCTGATCGCTGGCGACATCCAGCAGTTGCGACGACGTTCTGAGTTTCGCAAGCAGGCGCTGCGACCAGGTCGCCAGTTCCTTTGCGTCCGTGTCCTCCATCGAATATTGATACTGCGTGCGGCTGACGCGGTCTTCAACGCTTAAGTCCTGCACCGGCTGCATGTAGAGAGTGATGCCCTCCACCTGTTGCGCGAGCTTTGGTTGAAGACGGCGAATGACTTCGGTGGCGGTCGCACTGCGGTCGTCCCGCGGTTTGAGGTTGATCTGAATGCGGCCGCTGTTGATGGTCGGATTGGTTCCGTCGACACCAATGAATGCCGACAAACTAGCGACATCTGGATCTTGCAGAACCACTCGCGCCAGTTGCTGCTGGCGATCTGACATGGCTTTGAAAGAAATATTTTGCGGCGCATCGGAAATGCCGAGGATTACGCCCGTATCTTGAACGGGGAAAAAGCCTTTCGGAACGATGACATATAAATAAAGAGTGAGCACCAGCGTCCCCGCGGTTAACAGAAGGGTCGCAGTCTGATGCTTCAGCACCCATTTCAGTGTCCGTCCGTAGAACTGAATTACCCGCTCGTAAACCTCTTCCGACCACTTGTAAAACCGGCTGTGTTTCGTCTGGGCCTTCGATTTCAGTAACTTCGCGCTCATCATCGGAGTCAGGGTAAGGGACACGACGGCTGACACCAGAATCGTGACTGCAAGCGTCACGGCAAATTCGCGGAAGAGCCGGCCGACGACATCTCCCATAAACAGGAGCGGGATGAGCACGGCGATCAGCGACACAGTCAACGAAACAATGGTGAAGCCTATCTGCCCTGCGCCCTTGAGCGCCGCATCGAGCGGCGACTCGCCGGCTTCGATGAAACGGTCAATGTTTTCCAGCATCACGATTGCATCATCGACCACAAAGCCCGTCGAGATCGTGAGCGCCATCAAGGTCAGATTGTTCAGGCTGTATCCGAGCAGGTACATGATTCCGAACGTGCCGACAATCGAGAGCGGCACGGCAACGCTGGGGATTACCGTCGCCCGTAGGTTACGCAGGAAAAGAAAGATCACCATCACGACCAGCGCAATGGTCAAGCTCAACTCAAATTCAACATCTTTAACCGAAGCGCGGATCGTCTCCGTGCGGTCGGTCAAGACTGAAACCTTTACCGCCGCGGGAAGCGAGGCTTGCAGCACCGGCAGCAGCTTTTTGATCCTGTCCACAACACTGATGACGTTGGCCCCAGGCTGCCGTTGAACATTGACGATGACGGCAGGAGAAAGCGTATTTCCTTGCCCCATCCACGCCGCCAGCTGCGAGTTCTCGATGCTGTCACTGATAGTCGCCACGTCGCCCAGTCGTACCGGCGCGCCGTTGCGGTATGCGATAACGATGGGAGTGTATTCGGCTCCTGCAAGCAACTGGTCATTGGCGTCGATTGTGAATGACTGTCGCGGCCCGTCGAGAGTGCCTTTGGCCTGATCGACATTGGCGGTCGCCAGCGCGGTGCGCACATCTTCCAGCCCAATGCCATAAGAAGCCAGCGCGCTCGGGTTCGCCTGAATGCGCACCGCCGGCTTTTGTCCCCCGCTGATCGAAACCAGCCCTACCCCGGTCACCTGCGAAATTTTCTGCGCCAGCTGCGTATCGGCGACGTCCTCAACCTTTGAAAGAGGCAACGTTCCCGAGGTCAGCGCCAGAGTCATGATTGGCGCGTCGGCAGGATTTACCTTGCTATAAATTGGCGGGTTCGGCAGGTCCTGGGGTAAATACGTGCCGGAAGAATTGATCGCGGCCTGCACTTCTTGTTCAGCGATGTCGATGTTCTGATCGAGATTGAACTGCAGTGTGATGATCGAACTCCCGAGCGAACTGGACGACGTCATCTGGCTTAGGCCGGGTACCTGTCCGAACTGCCGCTCCAGGGGCGCGGTCACCGACGATCCCATTACAGTCGGATCTGCGCCCGGGTAAAACGTCATCACCTGAATCGTCGGATAGTCCACTTCGGGCAGCGCCGACACCGGTAATTGCCGGTAGGCCACGATCCCGACCAGCAACACGCCAAACATCATCAGCGACGTCGCAACGGGACGCAGAATAAATAAGCGGGACGGATTCATTTCGGCGCGGTCCCCGCATTTCGGGATCCCGTATCGGGAGGCCCGGTCTGGTGCCCACGCTGGTGGCGGTTCCCGATATCAGCTTGCCCTAATCTGCGGGTGTTTGCGTTTGGGTTCGCAAAATCTGGGTTGCCGGCAGCGGGATTGTCCGGCGCGCCATTCGTGTTGCGCGCGCCCGCGTTTGGAGACGCGGATTGCTGGTGCGGATCAACATGGCTGCCGTTCTGCAGTTTGTCTTGTCCATCAGTCACGACAGTTTCGTTCGGAGCTATGCCACTCGCGATCTGCGTGAGGTTCCCTTCGGTAGTAGCGACGGCCACGTTCCGAGGCTCAACCGTTTTGTCCGCCTTCACTACGTAGACATATGTTCCTTGCGGTCCCTGCTGCACCGCTGCTGAAGGAATCACAGTCGCGTTCTTTCGCGTCTCGAGCAGCAGGTGTACGTTCACGAACTGGTTCGGCCAGAGCACGCTGTCTGCGTTGGAGAAAACTGCCTTCAGCTTGCCGGTACCCGTCGTCTGATCGATCTGGTTATCGATCGTCAGCAGCTTTCCGCTTGCGAGCTTCGTGGAATCGTCGCGGCTATAAGCATCGACTCCGAGCGTGCTTTTCCGCATATGTTGCGCCACGGTAGGCAGCTGGTCTTGTGGCAAGGTGAAAACGGCTGTGATCGGCTGCAGCTGCGTGATTACAAGAAGTGGGTTGGTGTCCGAGGCATGCACCATGTTTCCCGGGTCCACCAGTCGGAGTCCGATTCGCCCGCTTTGGGGCGCTGTAATGTGACAGTAGGAGAGGTTCAGCTTTGCATTGTCCACCAGCGCCTGATCATTGCGCACCGCACCTTCGAGCGCGTCTGCGGTTGATTTTTGCGTGTCCACTTGTTGCTGCGAGACAGCGCCCGAGTTTTGCAGCAGGTCTTTGTAGCGCAGATAATTTAATTGCGCATCGCGCAGAGACGCCTGGTCCTTGAAGAGTGTAGCCTGGGCTTGATCGAGTTGCACCTGGTAGGGTCTGGGATCAATCACCGCCAGCAGATCACCCTTGTTCACTTGTTCGCCTTCGCGAAATTTCACGTTCACCAACTGGCCATCCACTCGGCTCTTCACGCTGACGGTGTAGAAGGCCTGAATCGAACCCAATCCGTTGAGGTACACCGGAAAATCCTGTTTCGCTACTGGCGCAACCGTCACCGGAATACTCTGCGGCGTATTTGCGCGTGCAGAAGACGGTGCCTGCGATCCGCCGTTGCATGCGGTCATCGCAAGAACCAGCGGCAACCCCACCGCGATCGGAATCAAAATGCTAGAAGACTGCCGCCTCATCCCTGTTCCCCGTTTCTTTGGCGTCCCAAAGTGTCAGCAGAATGAAAACTGTCCATCGTACCGCGTCCGACCCCCTTTGGATGTGCTTGCAAGTCAATTTTCCTCAGCTATTTACAAAAATTTACGGAGTCGCTGCTGTTTGTTACTCGAGAGCCGTGCCTGCGCCATCTATCGCGGAATTTGACGAGGCGCGAGGCACGCATACTCGCTGGCTTCCGCCACGACTCTGACGTATATTGGACGGCCAAAAACTCTTGTGCGTACACTCGCCACCAAACCGAATCTTCTCATTCGCGAACTGGAATCGATTCCGGACCTTCTCCTCGCAGTGCAACTGGAAAAGGAAGTCTGGGGACTCAACGATGCGGACGTCACGCCGCTGACGACAGCAATTGCCAGCCGTGCCGCCGGCGCATTCTGGCTCGGTGCATTTGAGGGCGCGGATCTCATCGGTGTCGCCTATGCATTTCCCAGCCTTCACGACGGACGTACGGGATTTCATTCCCATCTCCTTGCGGTACGCTCCTCGCATCGCGGTTTCGGCATCGGCTATCAATTGAAGTTGGCGCAACGGCAAGGAGCGCTTGCGCTCGGCGTAGGCGAAATCACGTGGACCTTCGATCCTCTGCGTAGCCGCAATGCTCACCTGAATTTCGGCAGGCTCGGAGTTATCTCCGACAAATACATTCCAGACTTTTACGGCGCGCAGACCTCCAGCCCTCTGCATGTGAACGGCACGGATCGCCTGTGGGTCAGTTGGCAGCTGGGTTCCAAGCGAGTTGATCAGCGTCTGCAGGGGAAGGAATTTCGGTCCGAGATACTGGATGCTTTGGAGCATCTGGAGCCTCTTGTACGCTTCAATGGCGATAGCAGGCCAGTTCTTGCCGACGTTGCGACCGCCGTTTCCCGCCAGCGCATTGCGATTGAAGTTCCTTGTGACATCGATCGTATGGAGCAGGAAACCCTGTCTCTTGCTCGCGAGTGGCGCTTAGCCACCCGCGCAGCCTTCAGCGCAGCGCTGCAATCCGGGTTCGTCGTTAAGGAATTCTGCCGCACGATTCGCGGCCAGCAAGGGCCGGGAGCGTATCTGCTGCAACGAGCAGAATAAGCCTGAACGGGAAGGGACAAGGGGCCGTCTATCGCTGCGGTTATCTCCTGCGACCTCTGCGTGCTCGGCGGTGAAGCGGTTTTGCTTTCCTTCGTGTACCTTCGTGTCCTTGGTGGTTAACCGCTCTTGGACACGAAGGAACTCGCCGGAAGAAAGCGAACCAGTGTATCCCCGGTTGCTTGGTTACCTTCGAACCTTGCCTAACAACCTTACGGTCCCGCAAACTTGCCGTCGAGGTTTAGAATCCAAATGCTTTCGGAACCCTGTGTTACGGCGTGAGATGAATCTTCGTAAAAGCGCGCCGCATCAAACTTGAGTACGATACACTCAACTCGCAATTTTATGATCAGGCGCGGCCTTGTGGTCGCGCCAAGAGAGATTTATGCCTGCTGATAACAGATCGCTTCCCGTGTTGCCGGTTCGGGACACCGTTCTTTTTCCCCATGCTGTTCTTCCGTTGACCGTGGGCCGCGAAAGCTCCGTTCAGCTCATTAATTCTTTGGGGGAAGACAAGACCATCGTTGTAGTAGCACAGCGCGAAGCTCGCGTGGATTCGCCCCAGCCCACCGACCTTTACACCGTGGGCAGTCTCGCAGTCGTGCACAAAGTCGTGAAGATGCCCAACCAGAGCCTCTTCGTGTTTGCCGAAGGTCTGGAACGTGTGCGCCTGGCTGAGTTCACGCAGCTCGCGCCCTTCATGCAGGCACGTGTGGAGACCGTGCCCGAGTCCGTTCCGCCCAAGACCTCGGAAGTCGAGGCTCTACAGCGTAACGTGCTTACTTTGTTCCAGCAGATCGTTGCAGGTTCGCCCACACTGTCCGACGAACTCTCCACCGTTGCGATGAACATCGAAGAGCCCGGCAGGCTGGTGGATTTCATCGCGTCGTCGCTTCCCTCGCTTTCGACCGCCGACAAACAGGACACGCTTGAGACCACCGACGTGCGTGTGCGCCTGGAGAAAGTTAACCAGCACCTCGCGAAGGAACTCGAAGTCCAGCAGCTACGCAATAAAATTCAGTCCGAAGTGCAAGACCGCGTCCAGCAGAGCCAGCGCGAGTACTACCTGCGTGAGCAGATGAAAGCCATTCAAAAGGAACTGGGTGAGCAGGACGAAGGGCAGCGCGATACCGAAGAGCTTCGCCAGAAAATCGAAAGCGCAGGAATGCCGGACGATGTAAAGAAAGAGGCGTTGAAAGAACTC
>WNFY01010182.1_pt1 | contig 11641 bp, 9 predicted proteins | sample 5400091 | NCBI WGS metagenome assembly WNFY01 (sample SAMN13153364, study PRJNA577476) | soil metagenome | isolation source: 60 cm soil or saprolite under grassland replicate 1 | place: USA:California | collected 2016-06-15 | reverse complement strand
AGTCGCACTTAGTGCAATACTCACAATACCCATCGCCGCTTTAACGTACCTTCCGATAATTGCAGACCCCGGCATCAACAACATTGTGATGTTCATCCTCTCGCTGCCTGTACAGTTCATCGTTGGCTTCCGATTCTACAGAGGGAGCTACGATGCGCTAAGGTCGAGGATTGGCAACATGGACCTTCTCATAGGTCTGGGAACGTCCGCTGCATGGATCTACAGCACAATCGCCACATTCGTGCCAGGATTCTTCCCCAGCAGCGGGACTTACTTCGAAACCTCTGCCATCATAATCACTCTGATACAGACAGGGAACCTCCTCGAATACATCACGAAGGGCAGGGCGTCAGCGGCAGTTCATAGACTATTGAGCCTCCAACCGGCCATGGCCAATGTGATCCGAAATGGTAGCGAAGCCAGCATACCAGTTGAACAAGTTGGAGTCGGGGATATCCTGGTGGTCCGTCCCGGAGAGAAGATCCCGGTTGATGGAAGAGTGATCGAGGGAAGCTCGGCAATCGATGAATCAATGATTACAGGCGAGAGCCTGCCCCGCGACAAGCGTACTGGCGACGATGTGATAGGTGCCACCGTCAACAAAACGGGACTGCTAAAGATTCAAGCAACAAAGGTCGGACAAGACACCGTACTGTCTCAGATCGCCAAACTTGTTGAAGAGGCTCAAATCGGAAAAGCGCCGTTGCAAATGTTGGCCGACAAAGTTTCAGCATACTTCGTCCCATCTGTCGTGCTGATAGCGACAGCCTCAGTCATGTTCTGGTATTTCGTCGCAGGAATAGGACTCGCCTTCTCTCTCCTGGCCTTCGTCTCCGTCGTAATCATCGCCTGCCCATGCGCACTTGGAATCGCCACTCCAGCAGCCCTACTCGTAGGAACAGGCAAGGGTGCTGAGAACGGAATCTTGATCAAGGGAGGGGACCAGCTAGAAGAGGCTCGCAAGATAAACACGGTAATCTTTGATAAGACCGGGACCCTCACCAAAGGTCAGCCGTCCGTGACTGATATTGTCCCGATAGGGAAGCTGTCCGAGATTCAGATACTCGGTTATGCCGGGGCTGTAGAGAAGGGGAGTGAACACCCTCTAGCAGAGGCGGTCGTGAACGCCGCTCAGGCCAAGAGTGTCCGACTCGCCGATCCTTCAGGCTTCGAAGCTCTTCCAGGTCTTGGTGTAAAGGCGACCGTTGAAGGACGAGAGGTTCTTCTGGGGAACCTGGAACTCATGAGCAAGTTTTCAGTGCCAGTCGAGGAGTATTCCGAAAGAGTGGAAGAGCTACAGAATCAAGGGAAGACGGTGACCTTCCTCGCCGTCGACAGGCAACCATCCGCAATTATCGGCCTCGCGGATACCGTGAAGGAGTCCTCGGCAACGAGTGTAAGAGCGTTGAAGAAGATGGGTTTGGAAGTAGTAATGCTCACGGGTGATAATGAAAGAACTGCAAAAGCGATAGCGCAAACTCTTGGCATTGACACGATAATCGCCAACGTCCGTCCGGATCAAAAAGAGGAAATTGTGAGGAAGCTTCAGACGAGCGGTAAGAAGGTCGCAATGGTCGGAGACGGGATAAACGATGCACCGGCATTGGCCGCTGCAGATGTCGGAATAGCAATCGGTAGCGGGACAGACGTTGCCAAGGAGACTGGCGGAATAGTCCTAATCAGGGATGACATGATGGATGTTCCCAAAGCAATAGCGCTGAGCAAGGCAACCGTCAGCAAGATAAAACAGAATCTTCTCTGGGCCTTCCTCTACAACGTTGCCCTAATCCCAGTCGCGGCAGGTGTTCTGGTTCCGTTCCTCGGACCAGGAATCTATCAAGTGCTTCCTCTGCTAGCGGGTGCCGCAATGGCGATAAGTTCTGTGACAGTCGTCTCCAACTCTCTCTTACTCCGAAGGTTCAACCCGAGAATCTAGGGAGGTGAGCAGTTGCAGAAAGATCCAGTTTGCGGGATGATGGTGGACGAGAAGAAGACGAAGTTCATTTCAAATTATGAGGGAAAGAGCTTCTACTTCTGTTCAGCCGCGTGTAGAACAAGCTTCGACAAGGACCCTCGTCGATACAAGCACTAGACCTTGAACGGCCAAGCCTACTTGTTCGGAAAGTACACGGTAGCTACTGATGGTTTGGGCCGAGTCTGGGGTTTGACCTGGTCGCCCACTCAGCAGACAGCTCTGTATAGCATCTTCTGATCAGGACCTGGATAGCAGACGACCTTCACGCGATATTCTGAGGGAGTATCGTTGAGGACTGTGAAAGGGCAGCCGTCGACCGTGCAACCTGGCATCGAGGGGGTGCATCTGAAATAGCCGTAGACCGCGGTCCTGTCGTCGAAATTCAGCCAGTATATCTGTTCGGTAGTTACGCCGCCATTGCTGTACGTGGATTGAATTTGAGTGTGGTTGTCGTTCTTGGTTAGGACGTACTCGACCCAGTACGTGGTCGGGCCGCTCTGAGGGCGGGGAAGACTCTGGTACCACGCTAGAGCAATGACGCCGATTAGACAAGCCACGAAGACTATTACGTACTTGTTTCTCATGGTTTCTTCTCTCTCGCACACCCCGATAAGCAGGGGCGGCCTCGTCGTCCCCTGTAAAACGCCCTAGAACCGCCTTGGAATAAAAGACCTGTCCACTGTCATGCTAATACTGTCAATCATCAACAATACACCAGCCATGCACCATAACAGCTCCCTGCTAAAGCCTGCAACACCCGGAAATCTAGAATATTTTTCAAATCGCTCAATGCTCGCGTGACAGATCCCGGCTTGATCCCATTCCCGGTTTCTAGGCTAACAACCGTCGCATCGAAAGGAATACTTTGGCGAGATCGCGGGTCATGGTTTGCCTTGTCGAATATTCAGATAGAGAAGACGGTCTACGACAAACGATCGACCAGTGATGGGAAAAGGATTCTGGTGATGAGACTCTGGCCGCGCGGAGTTCGTAAGGAGTCCATCGACCTATGGCGTAAGGATGTGGGAACAAGCAAGGAACTCATCAAGGATTGGAAGGCTGGCAATGTTACTAGGGCTCAGTACGAGAAACGATACAACATCGACATGAAGGGAGAGCTTCAGCGGAAGCTCGTGAAAGAAATAGCAGACTACGCTAGAGCGGGTCCCATCACACTCCTCTGCTCATGTAAAGATCGAAACACCTGCCACAGGTCCCTCCTGAAGAAGCTGGTCGAGGCCGAACTCTGACCTTGCCAGCTATCGGAAAGTGGTGTCCGAGACCCCGAGATCCTGTCTAGTTCTGATCGTCTTCATCAGGTCCCCACGCGTAACAATTCCGAGGATCCTGTCACCCTCAGTTACGACCAGCCTTCCGATCTGATTCTTCGCCATCTTCTGCATCGCCTCAGCCGCGGAGGCCGTGGAGTTGATTGTTACTATCCGCTCGTAGGGGACCATGGCTTGGGCGACGGTTTCAAACTCCCGTTTCTCCCTCGGAATGGATCTAACCGAGCCCATCGTGACAACTCCTTGTAGCTTGTCGTTCTGGACTACCGGGTAGCCGCCGTGAGGATGGACGAGGAAGTAGTCGTTAACGAGTTGCTGAACGGTGAGGTCGGGGGTGACTGTGAGAAGGTTCCTGGTCATGATGTTGCCGACGCTGACGCCGTGGAGTGCTTCAGTCATCTGGGTCTGTCTGAGACTTGTCTCCGCGCCGGAACGGATGAACCAGCCAAGGAAGATTATCCATATGCCATTGACAAAGTCCGCCGTCGTTACTACGAGTAATAGTCCCGCTGCGATCATGATCAGGGAGAGGATCTCGCTTACTCGAGTAGCGTTTCGCGTTGCCTTCAAGAGGTTCTTTGAACTCTGCCAGAGGGTCCCTCGCAAGACTCGACCCCCGTCGAGTGGGAAGGCTGGGATTAGATTGAACGCGCCCAGAGCAGCGTTGATCAGAGCATTGTAGCCGAGAACAGCGATAACAGCATCAGGGAAGCCAGTCAATCTTCCGACGTACCAGATGGCGCCTAGCAACCCAGCGATAGCGAAACTCGTTAAGGGTCCCGCGGCCGCCATTCGCACCTCTAACGCCGCGTCCCGGGGCTCTTCAGTCATCTCGGAGACGCCGCCGAAGAAGAAGAGAGTGATTCTAGCGATTGGCAGTCCGTTCTTCTTGGCAATGTACGAGTGAGATAGTTCGTGAACGAGGACGGAGACGAATAATAACAGGGCCGAGACTGCGCCCACAATCCAGTCCAGGGTGGCCGAAAGCCGGGGATATGTCGCCGGCAGATATCCGACTGCTAGGGACCAGGCGATTAGGAGGAAGACCAGCCACAGTGTCCAGTGTATCCGGATCGGAATCCCCAGAATTCTTCCTATATTCACCGACACTGGTTTTCCCTCAGGCTCCCGCCTAAGTGGCTAGGACTTGACCTTTTTCCTAACTGGTCTTCTTATCGGTCCGCCTGGAGCCCATTACGCTTTGTTGGAGTCTAGGTTGTTGGAGGAAAATAGCCTTGAAACCCTCAAGCCATGCCCCTTTTGCATCCGCAAGTGACAATCCTGAGACAACCAATGTTTCAAGTCCATTCCATAAGGCAATGAGCGAATAGGCTAATGGAAGGAGTTCTAGGTTATCGTCTATCAGTCTCATCTTGCGCAATCCTTCAAGAAAGCTTGCCAGTCCTTTAGCGTATTCTTCCTGGTTCTGTCGAAGGACTCGTCTTAACGCCGGGTTTCGGGAGGCTTCGGATAATATCTCAAGGCTCAGCCTCGGGTTCGATCCGAACCTCTTGATCATCGCGTCGAAGAACCGGGTCGCGCTCTCGATTGGGTTCGCTTGGGTATTGAATGTCGAGTAGAGAATCTCTTTGAAGGCGCGGGGAGCTGTCCGGGACATTGCCTCGAAGAGGTGCTCTTTGCTGGAGAAGTAGAGGTATAGTGCTCCCTTGCTGACTCCCAGCTGTTTGGCAACATCCTCCATCGTTGCCTCATGGTAGCCTTTTTCGGCAAAGACTCTGCTTGCAGAGTCTAGGATCCTGCTTCTGGCTTCCTGCTTGTACTCGGGAACTACCTTCGGCATCGACTTCACGGAGAAGTTGTTGTAGCGTCGTATTTAAAATGACCGACGCGCTTAAATAATGACCAGTCCGTCAGTTTTACGCGGACGCAAGAAAAATGGACGGGGTCGATCGTTCAATTGGTCTGGTAATCACCAGAAGTGACCACGCGACGTGCACCGCGGTTAATAGGCGGAGACGAGGTTATGGTTGTCTTGGAGGGAAACAGAGTGAAGTGTCAGACGCGGAAGGACTTGGAAGTAATCCGTTCGATAGCCGCACCTTTGAACCTGAGACTAGCCATCCGGTAGGAGCGTCGAACTGCTGACCTTCCCGAGCGGCGCCCTCTCAGGTCGAGACGAGGTCGTTCAGGTGAACAACCTCTCAAAGAAGTACGGCGACACCGTTGCGGTCAACGGCATATCCTTCGGACTCTCGAAGGGAGAGGTCTTCGCCTTCCTGGGTCCCAACGGCGCCGGAAAGACTACGACCGTTGAGATCCTTGAATGTCTCAGAGCACCCACAGGGGGACAAGCCAAAGTTCTCGACTATGATGTCGGCAAGCGTTCCGACCAGGCTGAGATCCGGAAACGGATAGGGGTTCTCCCTCAAGACTTCAACGCGATAGACCGTCTGACAGTGCGGGAGAATATCGACTATTTCGGCGCTATGTACGATCATCAGCTGGACGCGGATAAGCTAATCGAACTTGTCGACTTAAAGGACAAGCGGGACGAACAGTTCAAGACCCTCTCCGGCGGACTGAAACAACGAGTCGGTCTCGCGGTCGCGCTGGTCAACGATCCTGCTCTGGTCTTCCTGGACGAGCCTACCACTGGCCTGGATCCTCGAGCTCGGCGCGATGTTTGGTATGTCATAGAACGATTGAAGAAACAGGGAAAGACGGTCTTCCTCACAACTCACTACATGGACGAGGCCGAGTACCTAGCCGACACGGTCTCTATCATCGATCACGGACAGATAATTGCTTCCGGAACCCCAAACGAGCTGATCGACGCTCACGGAGGCAAGAAGACACTGGTGGTTAGAGAGGCGGGCGAGGACGGGCTCAAGTTTCTCCCTCTGGGAATATCCAAGCCTCAGCTCAAGAACGAGGGAGACATCTACATCCCGCTCAACAATGGAGAGTTGACGACCATTCTCATCGCGATCGGACAGACTCCCCTGGCGAACAAGGAGATAGAGGTCAGGCGTCCTACGCTTGATGACGTGTTTCTCAACCTGACCGGACGAAGGGTCTCCGAGGAGGGAGAGTAGGATGAGCCGAGTCTACACAATCGTCAAGGGGCATGTGAAGACATGGTTCCGGAGCAAGAGCACTATCTTCTGGACTCTTGCGTTTCCAATCCTGCTCATTGTCCTCTTCGGCGCAATATTCGGGACGGGAAACACTAGGTTCGACCTGTACGTTCAGAACCAGGATCTGACGGCTAACGCTCCGACTCCCTCGTCACAGGGGTATGTCGCAGCGTTAAACCATACGGGCGCTTTCAATATTCAGACCGTACCGGCCGAGATGAGTAACCCTGTCTCCTACGTGCGAGATGATGCTCAACTCCACAACCGCGGCCAGAGACTCCTCGTCATCCCCGTCGGATTCCAAGAGAACCTAACCAGTCGCAAGCCCGCGGACATCCAGCTGTACATGGACCAGAGTGATCAAGCTTCCCCATCACTTGCCGGAGTAATTACCGCTGTGACCTCATCCTACGCGGCCAGCCTCTCCAATTCTACCGTGAGCCTTAGCGTGCAACAGGTACCGATAGTGACCCATAACACTCGATACATCGACTTCTTCATCCCCGGAGTCATAGGCATGACACTCCTTACGAGCGGGGTCTTCGGCGCGGTAAACACGAACGGAAGATATCGTGAGCTGAAGATCATCAAGAAACTCGCCACGACACCCCTCTCCAAGATAGAGTGGATCCTCGGAATGGTCGGCTACCAGATGTTCCTCGCCGCGATCTCGATCACGGTCATACTGCTCTTCGGAAGATTCGTCTTCGGCGTCACAGCAACAATCGACATCTACACGATCGGACTTGTCGTCGCAGCGGCCCTGCTCTTTCCAGGGATCGGAATGCTGCTGGCTAACTTTGTCAAGGACGCGGATGGGGCTGAGGCGGCTGCGAACGCGATAACTTTCCCGATGATGTTCCTCGCCGGAACGTTCTGGCCGACAGAGACGATGCCCACTGTCTTGAAGGTGATCGCCAACTACCTCCCGCTCACATACATCAACAACGGTCTGAGAGACGCGATGATCTACCTCGAACCAGCACAGGCGCTGACCAACACGGTCATAGCGTTGGGGTTAGCAGGATTCTTCATCATACTCGGGTCAGTCCTGATGAGCTGGAAAGAAGAATAGTTCACTGTCGCCGTTAAGAGCGGACAGCAGCTCACAGCTTTCTTGGCGGTAAAAAGGTCCCGGTCCGTGGCTAATTCGGTCAAAGATTGAATTAGACCCCCGTTTGAAGCCGTGACCGAAATCAGAGTTGAACCTCGCTCAAGAGCTTGCTGACTATATCCGATCCGTGAAGTATCAAGTCCTCCCGGAGGATGTGATTCACGAGACGAAGAAGAGAGTCATCGACAGCCTAGGCTGTGGCATTGGCGCCTACAACTCTGAGCCCGTTAAGATATCCCGGACCGTTGCCGAGAACGTGAGGAACGAGCATGGCTCAACACTCATGCTTCTCGGTGGCAGAGGCCGAAGGCGCCACTGGAAAGGACCTGCTCCTCTCTATCGTACTAGCCTACGAGATTCAGTGCAGACTCTGTGACGCGGCGGACATTCGACATCGGGGCTGGGATCATGTCTGCTATGGGCTCGCGTCTACCGCGTTCGCTGCGAGCAAGCTGATGGAGCTGAGTGTTAATGAGATGACTGAGGCGGTAAACCTCGCTCTGAACTCTCACATTACGATGCGACAGGTCAGGGCGGGAGAGTTGTCCATGTGGAAAGGATGCTCATTCGCTAACGCTGCACGAAACGGTGTTTTCTCTGCGCTGCTTGCCCGTGAGGGCATGAGGGGTCCGTCGCCCATCTTTGAGGGTGAGATGGGCTTCTTCAAGCAAGTATCCGGACCCTTCCAGATCAGTATCAACGATTTCGGCGGCAGGAACGGGTCTTTCAAAATAGCGGAAACATATCTGAAATTCTTCCCTGCAGAGATCCATTCACAGACATCCATCTGGGCCGCGCTGGAAGCCAGAAAGGAGATAGCAAATCCGGAGGATATTGTATCTGTGGAGATTGCTTCGCATGAGGCAGGCTATACGATCCTCGGCAGGGACCCGGAGAAGTGGAACCCGATGACCAAGGAGACGGCTGATCATAGTCTGCCCTACATTGTCGCCATGGCAATGCTTGAGGGCAGAATCGACAATTCGACCTACAGCGAGAAGAAGTATCGGGACCCGAAGATCCTAGACTTTCTCAAGAAGATCACGGTCATCGAAGACAAGGAATTGAGTGCGAAATACCCAGAAGCGGTGGCAAACAGGATTACTGTCAAACTAGTCTCTGGGACGGTCATCAGGAAACAGGTTGACTATCACAAGGGCCACCCGAAGAATCCGATGAGCGACAAGGAAGTCGAGAACAAGTTCGAGAGGCTGACTAGGAAATACCTAACCAAGAATCAATCGAGGAGAATACTCGACACTATCTGGAGCCTGGAGAAGGTAAACGAGGTCGGTAAGGTCGTCTCTCTTCTGACTGTTCGATAGTCATCGCTTAGGGTTTCCCCTCGCCATCCCTTACGGCGCTACGGCTAACCACAGAGATGAATTCCGCCAGTAATAACGACAAAACCCTTTGCGCTGGAACAGCAAGATGAAATACACGATTAGAGTAACACAGAACACTAATCACCTTCTTCTGTTCGCCCCTACCTTCCCGTAGCGATCATGAAGATGAACCAGCAATGATGGCCAAAGAGGTTCAGTCGAGGGTAGCTGATGCTAAGCAGCGAGATGTTGGGCATGATAAAGTCCGCGTTGACGATGAGACCATGCAGAAACTCGCCATAACGGCCGGCGACTTTATAGAAGTGCGCGGAAAACGGACCACCGTGGCCATTGCCTGGCCTGCTTATACCGAAGATCAGGGTCAGCAGATCGCCCGGATGGATGGGCTTCTCCGGAAGAACGCAGGGGTAGCCCTGAACGAGTACGTTACTCTGAAGAAGGCAGAAGTAAAAGACTCCCAGACAATTGTCTTTGCACCCACCGACGTCCGCTTGAGCGTGGACGACGAGTTCGTGAGCTTTGTCAAGCGTCGATTCATGGACATGCCCTTTGTCGAAGGAGACATGACCCTCCTAAACATATTCGGCAGCTCTGTGCCGCTCATAGCAACCCGGGCCCGCCCCCACGGTCCCGTCAAGATTACAGAGTCCACCGTTGTCCAGGTGATGAGCGAGCCTAGCCCGGACAAGAAGAGCATACCGCTCGTCACCTACGAGGACATTGGAGGCCTACACGGCGAAATTCAGAGAATCAGAGAAATGGTAGAGCTTCCACTACGGCACCCAGAACTTTTCCAACGGCTCGGCATCGAGCCTCCCAAAGGAATCTTCCTGTACGGACCCCCAGGCTGTGGCAAAACACTTGTGGCGAAGGCCGTGGCCAGTGAGTCAGATGCCAACTTCTACGTCATCTCAGGGCCTGAAATCATGTCCAAGTTCTACGGAGAGTCAGAGGCCCGGCTGAGGGAGATTTTTCAGAAAGCTCAGGAGAGCGCGCCCAGTATCATATTCATCGACGAGATGGACTCCATCGCTCCAAAGAGAGAGGAAGTGACGGGAGAAGTGGAACGTAGAGTTGTGGCTCAACTGCTCTCCCTCATGGACGGCATGGCCGCCAGGGGAAACATCATCGTGATAGGCGCTACGAATAGGCCGAACGCCATCGACCCGGCGCTCCGACGCCCGGGACGCTTCGACCGGGAAATAGAGATCGGAGTTCCCGACAAAACGAGCAGACATGAGATTCTGCAGGTTCACACGCGAGCGATGCCATTGACCTTGGATGTGGATCTTCACCGGCTGTCGGACATTTGCCACGGCTACACCGGCGCGGACATATCGGCACTCTGCAGAGAGGCTGCGATGAAGGCCCTGCGGCGCTACCTTCCAAGCATTAACCTGGAGGAGGAGAGAGTCCCCGGTGAAATGCTCGAAAAGATGCAAGTGAACTTGGACGATTTCAAGACCGCCTACCGGGAGATAACACCCACCGCCATGCGAGAAGTCTACATCGAAGTACCCTCCGTCAACTGGGCTGACGTCGGGGGACTGACGGACGTGAAGCAGGAGCTCCAGGAAGCCGTCGAATGGCCGATAAAGAAGCCGGAAGCCTTCACTAGAGTTGGGATCAGACCACCGAAAGGTATCCTGCTCTTCGGGCCGCCGGGATGCGGTAAGACCATGCTGGCCAGAGCTGTCGCTACTGAGAGTGAGGCTAACTTCATCTCCATCAAAGGCCCCGAGCTCTTCAGCAAATGGGTTGGAGAATCAGAGAAGGGAATCCGCGAGGTCTTCAAGAAAGGTCGCAGTGCCGCCCCGTCCATCGTCTTCTTCGACGAACTGGACTCTGTCGCCCCCAGAAGAGGAACGGACCTTGGTGACAGCGGTGCATCGGAGCGTGTGATCAGTCAGTTGCTCACAGAGATGGATGGCATCGAATCCCTTGTCAACGTAGTGGTGATAGGGGCCAGCAATCGGCCGGACATTATCGACCCGGCCATCCTGCGACCGGGCAGGTTCGACAGGCTCATCTACGTGCCAGCACCAGACCACGCCACCCGTCTGCAGATCCTCAAGATCCACACACGAAACATGCCCTTGACCCCAGACGTTGACCTGGACCAGATTACCAGTAAAACCGCAGGCTACTCGGGAGCAGACATTGAGGCAGTATGCAGGGAGGCTGGCCTCATCTCACTGAGGAGGGACATTGAAACGAAGAGCGTTACACTAGAGGACTTTCGAGATGCCATGGAACGCGTAAAGCCCTCGGTGACTCCTGATATGGAGAACTGGTACAGGGGCTTCCGCAAGAGGTTCAAGAAGGAAAGAGCCGCGCTCGCAGTGACATAGACTTCTCTGATAGAATCTCTCCTTCTGACCCCGTCATTGAACAAGATATGGAGTCCCAGGCCAATGTCCCTAGCCATAGTGGAATTTATGGAAAAGAAGGGTTCCGTCACAGACATTGATCTGCAAAAGGAGCTCAACTCGAACTTTGGGGAGACCAGCTTTAGGGAGCTAAACCGGGAACTTATGAAGCTAGAGCTGGCCGGAATTCTGCGGGTCTCAAGGCTCACAAAGGGTAAGAGACTAGTCGAGCTGATAGGAAAGCCAACAATCAACTAGAACAATGTGAGCGGCAGCTCCGAGTAGAAAATCGGCAGGTTGATTGGGTAATTGGGGGAATCCGGCATTCCATACAACTCAATAGGGTTCGAACATGGAGTTGCCTCGAAGCTTTCATGAGTGGTAGGTTCAATATCTAGCCAGGGATAGGGAAAACCGGATGTTGAAGTGTCCTTTTGAGCATGACAAGAG
>WNFY01013746.1_pt1 | contig 11644 bp, 12 predicted proteins | sample 5400091 | NCBI WGS metagenome assembly WNFY01 (sample SAMN13153364, study PRJNA577476) | soil metagenome | isolation source: 60 cm soil or saprolite under grassland replicate 1 | place: USA:California | collected 2016-06-15 | reverse complement strand
TTTCAGGAGTAAGACTGGGAATAGCTTTCTCAGCTTTGTCGAGCAGGCTGACTATAAAGCTTCTTAACAGCAATAAAGAATTGGGGTTTTGTTCTACTATCATTGAGTACATACTTACAGGATGGTAAGGCACATCGCCAATGCCATCCTTATTCATATCATATCCCTCATATTTATTCCAGTAGTTGTTGTAAAATTTATTGAGCACCAGAGTGCCATTGGTGGCTACATCAAAGCTGTTATTTATAAAATTGTTGTGGTGAAAATTATTATCCTCACAGCTCGCCTGCACTTTTATTGCCCAGCCATTTTCCCTGAAAAGATTTTGACGAATATCTATTCTATTCGTTCCTTCAAGATGCAGCGCCACTGAATTTTTAAAAAATTCATTATGCTGAATGCGGCTGTCAGAAATGTCTTTTAGTAAAATGCCGTATGAAGAAGCTCCCCAGTTTTGAATAAAATGATTCCATTCCATGGTCACTTTTTTGGAATACATTACTGCTACACCGGCGCCATTCTTTTAAAAGTGTTGTTGAAATAAACATCGTCATTGGAAAACATAAAATGAATTCCATACCGGATATTGTTTTCACTCAGGTTATTTTGAACAGTGGAAAGCGAAACGAATTCAAAATAGATTCCATCACGATGCCCCTGCACGTGATTGCCATCGATGAGTGCATGATTTGATTTCCATAAATGAATACCGTTACCTGTTAGTTGTTCTGAACGTGGAGCACCAATAATATTATTGTGACGTATAGTAGCATAGCTGGTGTTGGAAATGTGAACAGCAAAATATGCGTGAAGGATAGTATTGTTTTCAATAGTGACATTGTATGAGTCAATCACTTTGATCGAAGCATAGTCATTCATAGCTGAATAACCGGAATTGCGGAATGTGATTCCTTTGATTGTGATATTTTTTCCACTGATGGTAAATATCTCGTATTTATTTTCGCCATCCAGTATGGGATTGCCAACGCCAATGATAGTAATCGATTTTGTGAGTATGATATTTCCTTCTTTGTAGCTGCCGTTGTTTAGTAAAATCGTATCCTTATCCTTTGCAAAAGACAAGGCTTTCTTCAAGCTTGTAAATAGTTGATTATTGCCTACAACAATTGTTTTTGCAGAGGCGCAAAAGAAAGATAATAGGGCGGTTATCGTTAATAGCGTTTTCATTTTTGTTATTGCAGTTTGTCGTAAAGCTCATCCCATGAAAAAATTTTCGTCTCGTCTGCCATTTTCATTTTTTCTGCCATTTTTTTTTGTGCCAAAGCCGCGATATTACCACCCATTGGAGATCTTAATTCCGGATTTATGAAAAACCAGATTTTGTTTACATCAAGAAAATCATTTTGTTTTTCTAAATTGACAGCTAGCTTCTGAGCAATACCTTCTTTCTTGACGGGACCTGATTTTAAAAATCTTATCATGCAAATCAAATCATCAAATTTGTAAGCCTTTCCTTTTTTTGTAACTATTTCTCCGCCAAATTTTGGATCAACAATCGTCATCTTACAATTGTCGCAAACATCTTTGCCATAATTAAATGGTTGAGGGTTGCTTGAGCACGAGGAAAGTAAGAGAATCAACAGGCTTGCTGCCACCGATATTTTTGAAAGGAGCCTTAACCTTTCGCCTGCTTTACGTTGATGATACCAGTCCACGAGAGAAACAGTAAAGGCAAGCAATGCTGCTCCAACTACAATCCAGCCTCCAACATCAGGAAAAGAATAAGCATCGAAGTTTAAAAGTCGTTTATGCCCGATTAATGGTGGCTGATAAGAGAAACCAGGAACCCGGATCGGGGCACTGGGATCAAGGTTGTGCCCATAATTATAACCCCATTTATAGAAGTCAAACATCGCCAGGGCACCACCTATTACAGTAAGTGCTAAATAGTAAATCAAAAATTTTCTTTTTCCCGTTATCGCGACAGTCATTCCCAGCACCATAAAAAATGCAACTACGTAAGGCAGGAATTTAAATTCAGGAAACATAGCCACATTGATATGTTTCATCCCGATATAGTGATTCAACCCGTTTATAATATCCACCTGGCCGGTGATGTTGTTGATCCAGATATACATTGTTAATCCTTCTGGATATTGAGGTGCAAACAGATCGATTCTCCAAACAGGTAAAAAAAATACAGAAATCAGCGCACCTGATGCGAATGCCACTAAAATTCTTGATGTTATGCTAAGATGCTTGCTCATTATTCATTTCTTTTTGCTCTGTTTTATCTTCTTTCAAATTGTCTGCTACTAAAAACATGGTGGCAATAATTATCCAGAAAGCAACATTGATCCAGTTGCGGGTCCGGAATGCTTCAAGTAAAGAGATCCCGAAAAAGAGAATAAACACTATAAAGCTTGTTCTGAGTTTTAAGGCTTTCATATTCTTAAAGTTTTAGTTCACGTAATCAAAACGATTTCATTTGTGATACCCAATTATTTTTTTGCCGGAGGTAATAATACCCCATCAATAACATGTACCATTCCATTTGACCCTTGAATAGATGCAATAATCGTCGCTGAATTATTCAAAATTACTTTTCCATCTTTCACATTGACGGTTATATTATCTCCATTTACCATTCCGATTGTTTGCCCGTCATGAAAAAAATCTGCCTTTAATGTTGATGTAGTAACATGATATTGCAGAATATTTTGCAAGTCAGCTTTTTTATCTTCCTTCATCAGATCATCCAATGTTCCTTTGGGTAGTTTATCGAAAGCGGCATTGGTGGGTGCAAATACCGTAAATGGTCCCGGGTTAGCCAGAACGTCAACCAACTCTGCTTGCTGCAAAGCTTTAACTAATGTTGTATGATCAGAGGAGCCTATAGCAATCTTCACTATATCCTTCATCGACGCATCATCTTTCACATTGGCTTGTCCTGCATTTGCGTTGGCGGTTTCTGATGAAGCAGCGGCTTTTGTTTCTACTGAATTATTGTTGCAAGCGAACAAGAAGCCTGTTAATGCAACGATCACGACTATTTGAAATAATTTTTTCATACGAATCAATTTTTTTCCTTTTCTCAAATCCTGGCTGCATAGCAGCCAGGGGATTTAAGAAAGGGACGGCTGTTATTGTTTGTTTTCAGCAATCGGACCTGTTGGTTCAGTTTTTCCCATACTGAAGGTGATAGGAACATTAGAACCCGCGGCACTTACGCGTATGTATCCCTGCATTTCCTGGTGCAGTGCTGAACAGAAATCAGTACAATAAATTGGAAATACTCCAACACGATCAGGTTTCCACGCCAGCGTTTGTGTTTCACCGGGCATGATGAGCAATTCTGCATTATTCGCACCTTTTACAGCAAAGCCATGTGGAATATCCCAATCCTGCTCAAGATTTGTGACATGGAAATAAACCACGTCTCCCAATTTCACTCCTTCAATATTGTCAGGATTAAAATGTGAACGGATGGCGGTGATATAGCAGTGCACTTCATTTCCTTTACGCTCTACTTTTACATTATTATCACCCTTTGTTACGTTAGGGTTTTGATTGTCTTCTATCTTATAAATTTTTTGAGAGTTCTTCATAATCAGATCAGCTGGAATTGCTTCTGCATAATGTGGTTCCCCGATTGTTGGGAAATCAAGAATGAGTTTCATTTTGTCGCCGCTGATATCATACAATTGTGCACTCTGCGCTAACTCAGGTCCCGTGGGCAGGTAGCGATCCTTAGTAATCTTGTTATATGCGATCACATATTTACCCCAGGGCTTTCTTGTAGGCCCACCAGGTACTGATAAATGACCTACTGAATAATAAGTAGGAACGCGGTCAACAACTTTCAGGTCAGATATTCTCCACTTGACAATTTCGGATGAAATAAAAAATGAGGTGTACGCATATCCATTTGCATCAAACTCTGTATGTAACGGACCGAGACCAGGTTTCTGAACTTCACCATATAACACTGCCTCGTATTTCAAAACAGGAATGCCGTCGTAATCGCCATCATAATTCTTATCAGCAATTGCTTTTTGAATTTTTGTGAAAGAGAAAACAGGAATCACTGCGGCCAGCTTTCCGCTGCCAACAATGTATTCACCAGTAGGATCAGTATCGCAGCCATGGGGAGATTTTGGACATGGCATGAAATAAACCATGTCGGGGCAATTCTTTGGATCTAAGACCAGCACCTCCTTTTCAATTTCAGAAGTTGCCATGTGCTTATTCTCATCATAAATATTATGAGCATAAGCAACAGATCTTTTTTCGGCCTTACCTGCTTTTACATATTCTTCTGCTTTTTTCCAGTTTACACAAAGAATGAAATCCTTGTCTTTCTGACTTGCATTTACTTCAAGCAGCGTATTTGCTTTTTCTGAATTATAACAACTAAAGAAAACCCAGCCATGTGATTTTCCTTTACCTGCTCTTGCCAAATCAAAATTTACGCCCGGCAACTGAATCTGGAAGGCAATATTCATGCGACCGGTTGTATCCACATGTATGAAACTTACAGTGCCTTTGAAATTTTGCTTGTAGGTTTTGATGGGCACGTCGCCATTTGTGTTGTCCATGGGTATGCTAAAACGGGTGCCTGCCACTACATACTCTGAGTTTTCAGTGATGAAAGGAGATGAGTGATTGCCGGCACTGTTAGGTATTTCGATAATTTCTGCAGTACGAAAAGTTTTCAGATCAACACGGGCAATACGTGGAGTATTATTTTCATTACCAAAAACCCAACGACCATCCTGGATGCCATCTGTTTCAGATAGGGCAATATGATGCAAATCGCCCCAGGGGACAAAGCCGTGAGATGTATTCAGCATAGGTTTTGTTTCTTCGCTGTATCCATACCCTTTTTCCGGATCAACAGAAAAAACGGGAATTACACGGAACAAGCGACCGGATGGCAATCCATATACAGCCATTTGCCCGCTAAAACCACCGGAGACAAAATCGTAAAACTCATCATACTTGCCGGGGGCTACATATGCTTTTTGCGCAGCATCACCGCTAACAGCAGATTGAGCGCCACGAGGCTTACAACCAACGATCCCTAGGGATGTAAGAATTAATGTCAACAAAATCAATTTTGAAATTGAAAGTTTCATACAAAATATTTAAATAGTTAAGAATGCCATTCATGTTGGTGGCGAGATAGCTTTTATTTTTCTCCGTCATTACTACGCTGGAATTCTAAAACCTTGCGTGCATCATCTAACATGAGGTTCTGATTAGGCATCCTCACCATACACAGTTCAAGGAGCTTTTGGGCTTCAGGATCTTTATCCAGCATCATCTCCGTGTTGGTCACCATGTTAAGAATCCAAACCGGCGTTCTTCTTTTAGTAACATCTTTCCAACCTGGACCAACTAATTTTTCTTCGGTCAATCTGTGACACGATTGGCATTTTAGCTCATAAATACTTTTGCCAGCAGCTATCCAGTCTTTGTTTAGTGGATGAGTAATCTGTACATCACTTTCCTTTACTTCAGGCCCATGAGTTTCAGTTTGAGTTTTGGTGAGTTCCTGTACATCTACAGGCGTTTCATCTTTTTGCACCCCTTCGCCGCAAGCGGCTAATAAAAAGATTGCAAGAGAAAAAATTGCGGTCGTTAGAAATGTTTTACGGTACATATATAATTTTTTTTGAGAAGAGTTTTTAAAAAGACAACCATGTCATTTAATCAACACAAAATTATTTTTGCGTCAGTTGATCAAATATGACAAACGTCATTGTTCTAGCTGACCTTTGTCACTACGGTGGATAAACGGCTAGATTATTTTTGGAGTAGAAATTTTTCTTATGCTATTCTCAAAATCGTTCGGTTATGCCCTGCGTGGTATTTTGTATGTTGCCATGATGAGCGATGAGAATAGGAAGATTCGCATTGATGAAATGGCAAATCGTTTATCAGTGCCTCGTCATTTTTTGGGAAAAATCATGAATAAAGTTGTTAAGAAAGGAATTCTCAGTTCTACCAAAGGACCTAATGGCGGGTTTTCATTAAATAACAACACTTTGTACACTTCCCTTCTGTTGCTGGTCGAAGCAATGGATGGCCTGGAACAATTTGACGGATGCGTATTGAGGCTAAGAAAATGTAATGAAGAACATCCCTGTCCATTACATCACAGTATGGTGGCTCATAAGAATGATCTGCTAAAAGTTTTTTCAGATACAAACATTGGTAACTTGTTGAAGGAGGATAAACCGGATTTTATAAGAAGTATTTCAACGCTATAACAATAAAATAGTTTGATGTCAGGATTGGACCTGATTAAGATCAGGATTTTGGTGTTGTCAAAACCCTAATTTGCCTAGAATAGTCTTATCTAAAATTTTCCAATAGGTTTTATGGTGATAACAGGTGCAAAAGGAATAGATCAGAATTTAATTGTTTCTGATATCGTCAGTAACGACTACCGGACTGCGGATGTTTTTCGTAAATACGGTATTGATTTTTGCTGTGGGGGCAAATGGCCATTGAAAATGGTTTGCGATACAAAGAATCTTGATATTGCTATTGTAAAAAAAGAACTCGAACAAGCCGTTCGCACCATTCAACTTTCAAATAAGCTAAAGTTTGATGAATGGGATATAGATTTTCTTACGGATTATATTATTAATGTTCACCACCAATACTTGCGAAAAAAGAGATGTTTCCGCATTTACAGGAAGAAGAGGAGATTATTTTCCCATACATCAGGCAAATCTCACACGCCTATCACAGCAAGGAATCTTATGCTGCTTTACTTGTGCGCACTCTGCGCAAACCTGTAGAAAACGTAATGCATCACGAGCATGAATCCGTCAATAGATCTCTTGGCCAGATAAGACAACTAACTGATCATTACGCACCGCCTGAGGGAGCCTGCGTCAGTCATAAGGTGACTTTTTTTAAATTGCTCGAAATAGATAATGATCTTGTTCAGCACATGCACCTTGAAAACGATATTCTCTTCCCGCGGGCGATTGCACTGGAAAGAGAATTGCTTGAACGAAAGGATCAATGATCATTAATTAATAATTATTAATTAATTTGAATCCCGTTCAATTAATTTTTCATGACCATTGATTCTACTCACCTTACCTCTTTATTTGAAAATGCTACAGAAGGCATTATTCTTACAGATGGTGAAGGCAAAATAATATTAGTAAACCCGGCAGCGCAGAGAATGTTTGGTTACAATGCTGACGACCTGATTGGCCGAGAAATAGAAGTTCTAATTCCTGACCGGTATAAGCCTCACCATAAAGATTTGCGTGAAGGCTTTTACGAACATCCGCAAAACCGCGTCATGGGTCATGGTCGTGATCTGAATGCCCGGAGAAAAGATGGGTCGGATATGCCTGTTGAGGTAAGCCTTAGCTTTTATAAAAGAAAGGGAGAGCTCTTTGTAATTGCATTTATAGTAGATATTACTGAGCGTAAAAAAATTGAAAATAGCGTTCTCAGGCAACAAAAAGAATTAGAAAAGATGACCGATGACATGAGAAAACTCAACACACATTTAGAAGCTAAAGTGGAGGAACGGACGATCATTCTTAAAGAAGCCTTGCAAAGACTGGAACAATCGCAGGAAGAACTGAGTGAGGCGCTGAATAAGGAAAAACAACTCAGTGAAATTAAAAGCCGGTTTGTATCTATGGCTTCACATGAATTCCGAACCCCGCTTAGCACAGTTCTTTCTTCTGCTTCTTTACTTTCAAAATACACCAGTGCAGAAGAGCAGGATAAACGCAACCGGCATATTGGAAAAATTAAAAGCTCTGTCAAACATTTGAACGACATACTGGAAGATTTTCTTTCCTTAGGGAAACTGGATGAGGATAAAGTAAGAGCTACTCCCGCTGAATTTGATCTGAAAGAACTCATCACAGAAACAATTGACGAAATGAAAGGCTTGCTGAAAAAGAACCAGGATATTCGTTTCGAATATAATGGTATTGTATCTGTATATTCAGATAAAAAATTAGCAAAAAACATCCTTATCAATCTTCTGTCCAATGCCAGCAAATTCTCAGGAGAAGAAATGCCCATAGAGATAAAATGCAATGTACAAAATGACAGTGCCATCATTTCCGTAACCGATCATGGTATTGGTATTCCTAAGGAGGACCAGCATCATTTATTTTCAAGTTTTTTCCGCGGCGGCAATGTTACGAATATACAAGGCACAGGCTTGGGATTGCATATAGTAAAGCGGTATATTGATTTGTTAAGCGGAAGAGTACATTTGCAAAGCGAATTAAACAAGGGAACAACAGTTACATTTCAAATTCCAATAAATAATAACAATGAAATCAATATTAGTCATTGATGATAACCCTGACATAAGAGAAAATACTGCCGAAATACTGGAGCTGGCGGGATACAAAACCTTCACTGCTGAAAATGGCAAGCAGGGAGTCGATCTGGCCATCAAAGAAAAGCCATCTGTTATTGTTTGCGATATAATGATGCCCGAGCTTGATGGTTACGGGGTTTTGCACATGTTGCGCAAGAACCAGGAAACACAAAGCATTCCTTTTATTTTTCTGACCGCCAAGACTGAGCGCAGTGATTTCAGAAGAGGAATGGAAATGGGGGCGGATGATTATATAACAAAACCATTTGAAGATATTGAATTACTGAATGCCGTTGAAACAAGATTAAAAAAAGCTGATATATTAAGTCAAAGCTATAATCCATCGCAGCAGGGAATCGCTCAATTTATAAGAGATGTAAAAGATGCGGGCCTTATCCAAAAGCTCGCGGAGCAATATAATGTGGAGTTATACAATAAAAAACAGACTATTTACCAGGAAGGCAAACGGCCGCGTTTTTTGTATTGCTTGCTGAAGGGCAAAGTGAAATCCATTAAAACACACGAAGACGGAAAGGAATACATCATTGACATATTTAATGAACATGATTTTATGGGGTATGCCGCATTGATAGAAAATAAAAATTATGATGATTCGGCCATTGTAATGGAGGACGCTGAAATAATGCAGATACCGCGTGAGGATTTTTTGCAAATGATCTACAGCGATATGAATATTGCTACCAAATTTATTCGCATTATTACGCAGAATGTTAAAGAAAAAGAAGAACGCTTATTAAATCTTGCCTACAGTTCATTGCGAAAAAGAGTGGCAAAGGCACTTGTGGATCTATATGGAAAATTCAATGTGAACGATGAAAATAATCCAATCGATATTTCGAGAGATGACATTGCCCATTATATCGGTACGGCCACTGAATCGTTAATAAGAACATTGAGCGATTTTAAAGCGGAGAAGTTAATTGAAACAAAAGAGGGGAAGATTAAAATATCGGATATTGAAAGGCTAAAAAACCTATTATACTAATTATTATATGGAGTTGTTACGCCGTTTTTTCATTTGACCAGGCGCTAATTTCTTTTCCATGCTGATTTTGCTGTTGCAGCGTCCAGTGATCTGTCATTGTCGTTTCCAGCCAGACATTGCCCGATCTGCGGAATACCTGCATATTTATGCCAAATAATGTCCAGATTGATTTTTGCAATTCTTCCACAGTGGTAGAGTCATCCATCTCAATAATTCCTTCAGGCAATTTCTCATTTATTTTTTCAAGAGAAGTTCTGCCATTCCTTTTTTGTTGGAATTCAATTTTTAGGAATGGATAGATCCTGTTAAATTCCGTTTGAATTTCACCAATGGATTTATATTTTAAAGTATAGAGTATCATTTTTTTGTATCGGCAGATTTACTACTCCATACCAAAAATATTTTCATGTACAAAGAAGGAGGATGACCTTAGATATACGCTGTCATGACTTTTATCACTTAACAAAATGAGAATGAGAAAAATAATAAGTTAATTTTACCAGGAGAGCCATTCTACCAACCTGTGGACAAATAAGGAATAAGAAGAGGTATCGTATCTTCGGCCCCCTTAATGCCCTGTATGGTTGACCTGAATTATAAATTTACTGTTGCAGAACGTTTTTTGCGATATGTGCAAATAGATACGCAAAGCGATCCGCAATCAAACACCACACCGTCAACTGAAAAACAAAAAGATCTCAGCAGAGTTTTGGCAGAAGAACTGCAACAAATTGGCATCGCGGACGCACATTTAGATGAATGCGGTTATGTTTATGCGACTATTCCATCAAATACAAATAAAAAAACCCCAGTAATTTGTTTTTGTGCACATGTTGACACAGCTCCTGATTCATCAGGTAAGGGAGTAAAACCAATAGTGCATAAAAATTACAAGGGACAGGATATTGCATTGCCTGATGATCCTGCCAAGGTTATTACCGTGCGGGAACATCCATATCTGCAAAAAAAAATTGGTGAAGATATTATTACGGCGTCTGGCAAGACTTTATTGGGCGCTGATGATAAAGCAGGGGTAGCTATCATAATGGACTTCGCAAATTATTTGTCGCAAGACCCGGAAATAAAACATGGAACTATAAAAATCTTATTTACTCCTGATGAAGAAATCGGACGGGGAGTAAATAAGGTTGATCTTGGGAAACTGGGAGCTGATTTTGCATACACACTTGATGGAGGCGAAAGAGGTTCATTTACTGATGAAACTTTTAGTGCTGATGGGGTAATCATCAATTTTCATGGTGTGAGTGCACATCCGGGTTATGCAAAAAATAAATTGGTAAATGCATTAAAAGTAGCAGGCACATTTTTAGATCTTTTGCCAAAAGAAGAATTTTCGCCGGAGACAACAGAGGAACGTGAAGGATTTGTTCATCCTACCCGAATTGAAGGTATAGCCGAAAAAGTAAAAGTAGAATTTATCATTCGTGATTTTGAGACAAAAAGACTAAAGCTTCATGAAACAAGATTGGAACAATTTGCAAAACAGGCCGTGGGAAAGTATCCTGGTTCATCGTATGAGTTTGAAATAAAGGAACAGTATCGTAATATGAAGGAAGTGTTGAATAATTATCCCCAGGTAGAAAAATATGCGGAAGAAGCTATGCTACGGGCCGACATAAAATTTAAAAAAGAAAGCGCAAGAGGAGGAACGGATGGCTCCAGGTTATCATTCATGGGTCTTCCATGCCCGGATATTTTTACCGGTGAAATGGCTTTTCATGGAAAGCATGAATATGTAAGTGTTCAGGACATGCAGAAATCTATGGAGGTGCTTGTAAACCTTGTGCAGGTTTGGGAAGAAAATTCTGAACCATGATTTATGGAATTAAAAGGATAATTACAGGAAGCGTTACTATTTAACCTTCTTTTGACAATGAGATTTACTGTCTTCATTCTTCTATTTTTTATTTCTAACCTTTCTTTTTCTCAGAATTTATTAGTGAATGGTGGTTTTGAAGACGAAAATATTTGTACCGAGTTTCATATAAACTGCGCTCCGGAGGGATGGATCAGCACTGCCGTTACTTATAATAATTTTTTCAAAATCCCTGGTTTGGCATATAGTGGCCAGCATTGTGTAGCTATAGAAGCCGGTCATTCCAAAAAGCAATTCAACAGAACTTATATCCGCAGCCAGTTACTTTGTGGCCTTCGGAGGGGAAATAAATACAGAATTGAATTCTATACAAAATCAAGACATAGTATTCTGGATAGTATTGGTCTTTATTTTACGTCGTACGATTTTTTGTTCGAAAAGCAATTGCGCTATAAAATTA
>WNFY01031441.1_pt1 | contig 11645 bp, 11 predicted proteins | sample 5400091 | NCBI WGS metagenome assembly WNFY01 (sample SAMN13153364, study PRJNA577476) | soil metagenome | isolation source: 60 cm soil or saprolite under grassland replicate 1 | place: USA:California | collected 2016-06-15 | reverse complement strand
TCATTTGAAGGCGATCAGAAAGAAGGATTGAGCTTTGTCATCAGCGATGTCACTAGCAAAACCGACACCTACCCCGGTGGTAGGTTTCTAGACACTGATCCGGTAGTGGACGGTAAAGTTGTACTCGACTTCAATCGTGCTTATAGTCCGCCGTGCTCAGTGACTCCGTACGCGACGTGTCCTCTCGCCCCGAAGGAAAACCACCTGCCGGTGGCGCTTCCGGTAGGCGAGAAATATGACCGCAAACACGGGCATCCGTGAAGCTGCCGGATTCGTGTCTCTTTCGTTTCTTTCCAGAAATTGATTGTCGTCCCGAACCTGCGAGCCGAAGGAACGCAGGAGAGGGACTTCACGATGCGTCTGAAGCTGCTGGGAAGTGGCCAGGATCGAAAGGTCGCGTGCTCCCCGCCAGATACGAGCAGGCGTAAAATAAATGAGCTGTGATTCAAACGCTTCTGAATCGGAAGATTGAAAAACGTTCGAGCGCCGTCAGACTAAAAGGCCGCATTCTGTTCCTCACCGAAGACCCCGCGCTGATCAAAAAGCAACTCGCTGGCGAAGACCTGCCGTGGGACACGAAGAATCCGCAGAATAATCCCAAGCTTCGTGACGACATTTCGACGGATGAAATTACACCCGCGCACATCTGCTTCTTCTTCGACGAGACGCTCGGCGACTTTCCCTATACTGGCCTGAAGTGTGGCAACGAAGTTCCTATCCAACGCAGCGACGTGAAGCGCGGCGGATTCGTTGCTGCGGTCAGCGGCAAGCGCCGCGGTAAAGGATCGAGCCGCGAGCAGTCGCCTTATGCCGAACTTTGTGCGGGCATAAAGCTCGTCGTTGCCGAAAACATTGAGCGCATTTACAAGCAGAATTGCCAGAATCTGGGCGTTCTGGCTTCCACAGATTTTTCTCTGATCGACAAAATTCGCTCCGGAGAAGAAATCCCGCTTTCTCAATTCACTGCCGGCGAAGACGAGATCACGCGTCAGATCATAGAGTACGGCGGCCTGTTTCAGTTCAATGTTGCGCGCATGCAAGGGAAAGTTCTTCTGCCGCCAATCTGCTCCGCGGGCGAGGGCGCCCGCGCTACACGCCCGATGACCCTGGCCGAAAAGATCTTCGCGCAGCATATGCTGAGCACGAGGGAGGAGATCAGCAATGACCACGCGGAGACGGAGCCTGCCCTGAGCGACCGACTGGAGGAAGGGAGCCGAACGGGTGCCCTCACCCGTCCGGGCAAGCAAGGCTCCCCAGTAGGTGTGCCCGCCGTCAAACCTGGCGATGCCGGTTTCGCCCGCACCGACCTGCGCTTCAGCCACGAATACGTAACTCCCATGGCCGCGATCTTCTTCGATCAACTTGTCGGACGCGATGCTCCCGTCAACGATCCCGGTTCGGTGCTCTTCTTTCGCGACCATCTGACATTTCTCGACGAAGTCCTTTCCGAGCAGAAGCGAAAGATGGGCCTGCTCGACCTCGCAACTCAACTCAAGTTGAAACAGGGCGAATTTGCAGCGCGCAAGGGGATCCGCCTGCATGGCGAGTTGACCGACCGCAAGGGCGCAGAAGGAATTTGCCATTCAGTGGTGCTCGAGAGTTACGCATTGCCCGGGGGATCACGAAAGATGTGCGCGTCCGCGTACCCGAGTCGGTCAAAATCATCGTTCGCGGCAAGAAAAGTCCAAATGTAACCGCAAAGGATTTCATTCTGAAGATTCTCAGTCTCGGTTACGTTCGAAGCGGCAAGGCGCTGGCCAAGGTGATTGAATACGCGGGCGAGGCGATTGAAGAACTCAGCGTGGACGAGCGCGCCACCATGACGAACATGGCCGCCGAAATCGGAGGATTTACCGGCATTGTCGCTCCCGATCTAAAGGCAGTCGAGTTTCTGGTCGAACGTCGCGGAATGGATCGTCGGCAAGCGGAGAAGATGATCGAGGGGTTAACCAGTGATCCGGATGCGCAATACGCGGAGGTGATCGAACTCGACGCCGCTGAGATTCACCCCATGATTGCGACGCCGGGCGATCCGGGTAACGGCCAGTACATTCGCGATCTGAACACTCCCGTCCCGGTCGAACTGGCCTACGGCGGCACCTGCACTGCAGGCAAGAACGAAGACATGGATATGTACGCGCAAGTGCTGGCGGATGCGCTCCGGCACGGAAAGCGCGTGGCCGATTCAGTCCAGTTCTACATTCAATTCGGTTCGCAGGAAACGCGCGATTACTGCGTGCGAAGAGGCTACCTCGAAACATTCCAGAAAGTAGGCGCGCACGTCATCGAGCCCAGCTGTGGCGCCTGCATAAACGCGGGTCCTGGAGTCTCAACCCGTCCCGATCAGGTCGTCATCAGCGCGCAAAACCGTAACTTCCCCGGCCGTAGCGGACCCGGACAGATGTATCTGGGAAGCCCCCTCACCGTAGCCGCCAGCGCCGTCGCCGGCTACATCACTGAATACCATCCAAGCGAAGAGCACGAACTGATGCCCGCGTAATTACCCAGCTGTGTCATCCCGAGCAACCCAATCCCTGTCATCCCGAGCGAAGCAGGATCAAAGCGAAGCGAAGACCATGCGTAGTCGAGGGACCCTGCGTTTGCGTTGGTAGCCTGTACCATCCCCGGTCGATTCTTGTTAGAATTGACTTTCCGTAAAGGCATTCATCCTAAGAAAGATAATGAGAAATTCGCCACGGAAGAGATGCTCTACATTGATCCGGTGGAATGCATTGATTGCGGTGCCTGCGTCCCCGTCTGCCCGGTATCGGCAATTTTTGCCTTGGATGATCTTCCGGAAAAGTGGAAGAGCTACGCCGAGCGCAACGCGAAGTATTTCGGACGCTAGCGGTCAGCTATCAGGGTTCAGTGTCGTCCCGCAAATCCGGGGAGTGTGCCTCGACAGGGCATGCGCTTTTGATTTTTCCCCGGATCGCGGTTTTTTTCGTGCGAACTCCGCGCTTAAAAAGCGTTCCTGTCTAGAGCTGAGCAATGTTCAGAGTTTGCCTTTGATCGATTTCGTGTCGGTCTTTCCGACCAGCGCCACGTCTTTGCCGGTGTGAGCTTTGGCGCATCGCAGATCTTCTGATAATCACGTCTGTCCAAGTTCAGCACCAGCGCGCGGGGCTTGTCCTGATCATGAAAGTCAATTTCCAGCCAGTGCTTCTTCGACTTAGTAAGGCCAACTACCGCACCCACACCCCACGGCGAGAACAGCCCTAAAACAATCGCCTCCTTTATCCGGTGCTTGCTGGTGTACTCATATGAAATGTCGTCGATTTGGGCATATGGGAAGCTGAAGACTCGACCATCCGAAACCCGTACTTCCACTAGTTTGTCCTCATCGCTGAACCTCAAAGTCGCATTTGTCAGCTCGCCTTTGGCACTTGGAAACTGAACATCGCGAAAAACGGCGTCTTCAGCAGCAGCTGCTAAAGACAACAATATGACCGAGGCAATCCAGCCGAACGTTCTCACTGCTTTACACCTCAGAGCGGATCATCATACAACGAGTTCGCTGAGAGCTGACAGCTGATAGCCTCTCCTCCCCGAATCAGCTAATCTTTCAGCACCCATGCCACTCAAGGAATCGGAAGCGATTGTTCTGCGCACGTATCCCTTCCGCGAATCCGACCTGCTAGTGACGCTCTTCACGCGAATGGAAGGCAAGGTGCGCGGAGTGGCCCGCGCCGCCAAGAAATCGCGCCGGCGATTCGGCGGGGCGCTGGAACCGCTGACTTATATAAAGCTCGCTTACGAAGATCGCGAGCGCCAGGAACTCGCCCGCCTGGACGCATGTGAGTTATCCGAGGGCAGTAGCGCTGGGACACGTCGCGGAGCTGCTCGACGAATTGCTTCCTGATCGCGAGGCCAACGACGCCGTCTTCCGCTTGGCGCTTTCGGTGCTTGCCCAACTGCGAGGGAATGAGTTCCGGCTTCCGCTGACCTACTTTGAGTTGTGGATGGCGCGTCTGATGGGGTATCTGCCTGATCTTTCCGCCTGCCTGAACTGTGGACGCACGCTGAACGGCAGCCGCGCCTATTTTCACGCTCTGGCCGATGGCTTGATGTGCCCGCAGCACAAACGCCTGGCTTCGTCGGAAATCTCGGCCGAATCCCGCAAGCTGGCAGATCGGATGCTTCGACTTCCACTATCTAAGCTGGACGTCCCGCAGAAATCGGCGCCCGACCTAAGCAAGTTTGCACTGCAAACACTGGAGCGGCATATCGAGAAGAAGCTGGTGACAAAGGGAATGCTGGAGAGGTTGAGATAAACACTTTGATTCGATGGACTTCTTAGCGCAATTCAATCAGAACTCGGTGGCCTACCAGTGCCGCCGCCCGCTGCAAGCTCGACAATGTGATGTCGCGTTTCGGGTCGAGTATGCGATCCACCTGGGCACGGCTTGTTTTGAGCAATGCAGCCATGCGCGTTTTTGAGATCTTTCTTTTCTTCTTTGCTTTCGTAAGTTGCAATGCAACAACTTCCTTAATCGCGTGCGCCTGCGATTCCTCGAAGATGTTTTCTTCCTTCAGGAAATCATCGATGCTCGATCCGAGATGTTTCTTGCTCATCGTTCAAGCTCCTTTTGGCGTCTGCGCGCCAGTTCCAAATCCGCTTCCGGCATGCCGCGGGTCTTCTTGATGAAGCCGTGGAGCGCCACCAAGTGATTCCGGTAGACGCAACTCAGAACGCGCGCGTGCGATTTCTAATTAAATCAGTCCGTATTTCCCACAGACCGTTTTCCATCGCCGGCACAACGGCATTCCAACTGGCCACCGCCATTGAGCCCGCAACAAGTCCTTTCCTATCTCGTGACGATCAGCCTGGTTCAATCCCCTTAACCGGTCCCGCACAGGCTCACTACCGGTGACTGTTCGAAAAAAGACGAGCGGAATTTTCTGAGGCGCCAGATCCTTAGGAGCAACATCTTGAAACTACGACCGAGGCAGGAATATAGAATAGCCAGACAGAATTCGATCTAGTTGCGTCGCATCTCCACAAAATGGCGGAGGGAGAGGGATTCGAACCCCCGGTACGGTTTCCCGTACAGTGGTTTTCAAGACCACCCGTTTCAACCGCTCACGCATCCCTCCGCGGGTTTAGTGTTCATAGTTTACCTATACTGGCGAAGTAACCAAACAGATCTATCTGGAAGGGCGATTTTCAACTCGGTACGTTCACTCCGCTCAGAAAACCTCCGAGATGGCCGGTGAGCGCGACGATTATCACTGCTAATGCTTCCAACGGCAGGCGATACGACGGCAGTGACAGTCCTCTACGCCTCGCGCGAGAGTGAACCCACCACACCAGCCAAATCAGAATTGCGGATGTTGTCCCCAGCACGAGATGCGGCAGCAAGATCCCGTGCAGCCTGCGGCCATCGAATTGCCACTGCCAGGCCAGGAGTCCAGTCGCAACCGCTGGAATCGTTGATAGCGCCGCGACCAGAAGGTTGTAGTAAGCGCCAGAAATCAGAGTCGCTGTCCTGCTTAGTTGTCCCGCGTAATCGAAAGCCACGCCAACGATGAACAATGCGATTGGGAAATGGATCAGCACGACATGCTGAGCATGTTTCGCGAAGATCGCCGCTTTCAGATCGAATGGATGCAATGGAATCCTCTTTTTCCTGACGGGCTTACGTGGCCCTAAAGGGTCGCTCTACACGGGTTGACGTCACCACAGGTCGCCCTTACTTCAGATCGCCTTTACTTCACCACGACTTCCGCCGTCATCTTGGGATGAATCGAGCAAAAGTAGTGATAAGTGCCGGGTTGCGAGAACTTAAAGCTGAACTTGTCGTCGGTATCGAGGGCTTTGGACTTGAACACACCATCCTGGCTTACCACCGTATGCGGAATGTCATCGCGATTCACCCACGTGACTTCGGTTCCGGCAGACACAGTGATGCTCTGTGTAGTGAAGGTGAAGTTGTCTATCTTTACCTCAGGCGCCGCTCCAGACTGCTCTGAGGGTTTTGCGCCGTCTCCGCGCGCGTATTTGACTGTAACGAAACTGCCTGTGGCGAGAAGCAGAACAGCCGTAATTGACGCAAGGGACTTCCTACTCAAATGACTTTTCATTTGCAGATCTCCTATATTTTTTTGTCGCGTGATTACGCGAGGTTGGAATCAATCACCGCAAGCCCATGCTTGCCGCGAACGTAGTTGACATCGGTTATCCCCAGCAGGCTGCGCAGCTGCTCCGGCGGAACTTTCATTGGGCCGGGCCCGGGCGCCGCTCCTGGTTGAGGCTGCGGAAACGCCGTGGAACAAGCAGTGTGGAAAGTCACGTTGCCCTCGACTTTCTGCATCGTCTGGTGAATGTGGCCGTTCAGGACCGTCACCGAGCCAAACTTTTTCAGATAAGAAAGTGCCTGGGCGCTGTCCTGCGTGCCCCATCCCCAGTCCTGATAGACCGTCCATAGAGGAATGTGCGCGAACACGATGATGGGCGTGCTGTGAGAAAGATGTTTGACGTCTTTTTCCATCCACTCCAGTTGCTCCGGCCCAAGCGTTCCCAGCCCACCGGCCTTCAGGTTGACCACATTTACGAGTCCGATGAAATGCACACCTTTCTTGTCGAAGCTGTACCATCCTGCACCCTGCGTGTTTTTGCCAAAACGGTCAAGGTAGCCTTTGCCGTCGTCGTCAATCATGTCGTGCTCGCCGGGAACGTAGAGAACCTCTCGTGAGCCCAGCATTTGCGAGACAGTGTCGAATTGCTCAGGCTTCGAAAGGTGGCTGATGTCGCCGGTGTGAATGAGGAATTCAGGCTTCGTAGGCAACGCGTTGATTCGATCCAGCGCCACTTGCAGGGTTGCGGTAACGTCGGTGTTCGCCGGCTTGTTGAATCCCATGTGGCTATCGCTCAACTGCACAAAGCTGAGCTCGCTGTTCATTTTCTTCTTCGCGTCCCCGAGCGAAAAGGAACTGAGAACTCCGCCTTGCATGACGTACAGAGCGCCAGTTCCGGCCCAAGCCATACATTTCAAGAAACCTCGGCGGTCAACGCCGTCGTTGTGGTCGTGAATGATCTCGTCGCGGTCCGCGTTTTTCATTTCGCTCTCCTGTTTGTGTGGGTGCACTGAGGATGAAACTGGCGGCGCGAGTTTCTATTCCCTGCGAAAAAACATGCACGGATCCTCACCGATCAGCACGATCGGTTTTGATTTGAGCTGGGGTCTCACCGAAAGAAGTGGAATATTTCCCCGCCCGGCGGGTTATCGTATTAGGACGTGCCTGACGATCGCGGGAACGCCGAGACATTTGAGGCGCTTGCTATGCCGCTGCTTGCGCCCTTGTATAACTTCGCGCACTGGCTCACCGGTAACCGCGACGAGGCAGAGGACCTAGTGCAGGAAACGTATGTAAAGGCGCTCAAAGGATTCTCATCATTCTCATTGGGTACAAACTTCCGCGCCTGGATGTACCGAATCTTGCGCAATACGTTTCTCACCTCGCGCACGGGACTGAAAGTGATGGTGTCTCTTGACGACGAAGACAACGCAGTTGCAGAGCCCGTGGTCAATGACGATCCAGAATCCCTGTTGTTCGCACGCGCCGACCAGGAGGAAATACGTCGAGCGCTTGAACAATTGCCTGTGGCTCACAGGGAGATCATCTTGCTCTGCGATGTCGAAGAAATGAGTTACAAGGAAATCGCGGAACTCGCAGGCATTCCGATCGGCACGGTAATGTCTCGCTTATCGCGCGCCCGCAGGACGATGCGAAGTTTATTGCGGGCGAAGGTGCAAGGAGCACGGCAATGACGCGGCACCTGCGGACTTGTCAGGATTGCGCGATGGCCGCGCTAGGCAGCAGAAAACTGAAGGTCTCTATTAAGAGGGCGGCCGGTGCGGTGTTTGCGCCATCGGCGGCGTTCCGATCAAAAATCAATAAGGCAGTCGCTCCGCGGTCCAGGTCATTCCCATCCTGGCTACCGGGATTTGCATTGGCAGCAGCCGCGATCATCATCGTGGCGGTAGGACTGGGGCTGCTACTGCGACCCCGCCAGCAAGACGTCGTCGCCGAATTAACTGACCTGCACGTTTCCACCCTGGCGAGCGCCAACCCCGTTGACGTCATTTCCACCGACCGGCACACGGTCAAGCCTTGGTTCCAAGGCAAGCTGCCGTTTACCTTCGACCTCCCGGAACTGCAGAACTCCGAATTTCACCTGATCGGTGGACGCATGGCGTACGTCGCTCAAGGCCCTGGAGCGCAGCTTCTGTTTGCAGTCCGCAAACACCAAGTTTCAGCCTTCGTTTTCCAGGAGCGGGAAACCTTCGCTGGCCTCGGTGCCGCTCCGAAAACATCGCAGAATCTAGCCTTCAACCTTGAGACTTGGACGGACCGCGGCCTGCGTTATGTGGTGATCAGCGACGCCAGCGACGCCGATGTACTGGCACTCGGGAAATTGCTGCGGTCGGCCGAACAGTAGATCCGGCTCGCTTTCCCGTCCAATAATCGCGTAAGTTGCTGCTTTTCAGCCATTTTCAGCTATTTCCCGTCCAATAATCGCGTAAGTTGCTGCTTTTCAGCCATTTTCAGCTAAAATCCATCCGCAACTCTTTTGTTAACCGAGGGTTTACATTGTTGGCAGTAAGAAATAGCCCGCCCTGCCGCCACTTCAGCTGCAAGGCGCTTCGAGGATCCATGATGAATCTCGAAGGGGGACCTAATGAAAACTCTTAACCGCATCCTTAGCGTTATTACACTTTTTACACTGATGTCGGGTCCGGCGCTGTTGGCGCAGGATGACCGCCAATACGACCCGCAGACCGACGATCAGGGCTCCGTATCTGAGCCTGACCAGTCTGTCCAGCCTGATCAACCTGAGCAGTCTGCACAAGTTGAGCAACCTGCCCAGCCCGAGCAAAATCAGCAGCCTACACAAGACCCGCCAGCCCGTGCCGCCCGCCTGCAATACATGAGCGGCTCGGTTTCGGTACAGCCGCACGGCACCGATGACTGGGTTTCGGGCACGCTGAATCGGCCTTTGACGAACGCCGACAATATTTGGGCTGACAAGAATTCCCGCGTCGAGATCAGCGTAGGCACCGGCCTCATTCGCATTGACTCCGAGAGCAGCCTGACTCTGACCAACGTCTCAGAAAACATGGTGCAGTTGCAGCTTCACCAGGGAGCGATGAACCTGCATGTGCGCCGCCTCTACGACAACGAGACCTATGAGGTGGACACACCCAACCAGGCGTTTACTGTTCGCAAGCCTGGCGATTACCGTTTCGATGTTGATGCCGATAAGGATAAGACCATCATCACCGTGTGGCATGGAGAAGGTGAATCTACCGGCAACGGTCCGGCAGTCCGCATTCGCGAAGACCAGCAGGCACGATTCACCAACGGCACCTCGATGACCAACGACATTCACCGTGCGCCTTCTCCGGACGCATTCGATGAGTGGGCGCAGTCGCGTGACGGTCGGTTCGATCATTCGGCTTCCGCGCGCTACGTTTCTCCTGATGTGGTTGGCTCCGATGATCTGGATGAATATGGACAGTGGCGCGACACTCCTAGCTACGGTCACGTTTGGGTGCCTTCGGGTGTAGATGCCGGATGGTCTCCGTATCGCAACGGCCACTGGATCTGGGTCGATCCATGGGGATGGACCTGGGTTGAGGATGAGCCCTGGGGTTATGCGCCGTTCCACTACGGACGCTGGGTCTATAACGACAATTATTGGGGATGGGCACCTGGTCCGATCTACGTTCGCCCATACTATTCACCGGCGCTGGTTGCCTGGTTCGGCGGCCCGGGATGGGGTGTCGGATTCGGCGGTGGCTATGGCTACGGATGGTGCCCGCTGGGTTTCGGTGAGCCTTTTATTCCGTGGTATGGAGTGAGTCGCGGATATTTCAACCGTGTCAACATCACCAACACGCGGATCACGAACATCAACATAACGAAGATTTACAACAACACGTACATCAACCGCCACCCAGGCAGAGGTGGCAGAGGGGACGGTCCGGGCCGGCAGGGTGGATGGCATAACGATCAGATTCACTACGCAAACATGCACGCGCGGAACGGATTTACTGCGGTATCGCGGGACACATTGGTGAATTCACGAAATGTAGCGCGAAATAACATACGCGTTTCACCGACTCAGATCACCAAGGTGAACGTGACGAACAATATCAACGTTCGTCCGACGCGCGCGACCATGCTGGGCCCGAATGCCGGAAGATCAGGTGCGGTCCCGCCACAACGCAGTTTTGCACGGCCAGTGGTTAGCCATGCTGCGCCTCCGCAAAATGGCCGAGGCGCATTCAATCGTGAGTCGCCCGCAGCCAGCTTGGGCCGAAATCAAGGCGTCGGCCGTAATCAAGAGTTAGGGCGCAATCAAAACCTGGGTCGGAATCAAGGGCCGGGATCAGAGGCGAACCGGAATCCGAACTTGGGCCGAAACCAAGGCCCTGCGTCGGATATGAAAGGCATGCAGCGGCCGGCTGACAATATTCCGAACCGAGGTGCAGGCCCGAACAGCAACATTCGGATGCCGGAGAGTCGGCCCATGGCTTCGCGTAATGTTCCGCGTCCGCCAAGTGCCGGGGGGCCGAGCGATCGCGGCATGAACAACGCTCCCGCAAACGGTCCGCGCTCCAATGTCGCGATGCCGTCGGCCCGACCGGAGAACCAAGGTCGACAGTCCGCTCCCGAAATGGGTTCCCGCAGCAACGTTCCGCGTCCTCCATCCGGTGTGGAGCGGGCGCCCTTGCCCGCTTATTCGCGCGGCGGAGGGCCCTCGAGCGGTGGAACTTCCCGGAGTATGGAGCGCCAATCAAGTCCGGCACCCCGCAGCGGGCCTAACAACTCTCATGGCGGCTCGCCGCGTGGAGGTCCGCGCAGCGAAATGAACGCGCCGCGACCTTCGGGAGCATCGTCTCCGCGCGGATATTCGTCACCTAGTGAACGGGACAGCTTCCCGAGCGCGCGCGGACGCAATCAGTCTCCACGTCCCGCTCCTTCATACGAAGCTGACCGCAGACCGTCTCCGAGTTTTGGTGGCGGATCGAACGGTCGCCCGAACTATGACCGACCGAATTATGGTGGTGGGTCGAATAGCCGGCCCGCACCCTCCTATGATCGCGGACCCTCTCCGCGTTCAATGCCTTCATACGGAGGTGGTGGCGGATACAGCCGTCCGGCACCTTCGTACAATGGCGGGGGTGGGCGCTCGATGCCGTCGTATGGCGGTGGCGGACACTCCATGCCGTCTTACGGTGGTGGAGGATTCGGCGGAGGCCGCGCGCCTTCCTATGGCGGTGGAGGCGGAGGTCACGCACCCTCGTACGCAGGAGGTGGCGGTGGTGGACGTCCTTCCGGCGGCGGGGGTGGCGGGCATGCCTCGGCTCCGAGCGGCAGTGGCGGCCACAGCAGTGGAGGCGGTGGAGGCCACAACGGTGGCGGTCACCACGGCCACTAAGATTTAGTTCATGCCGGCAAGAGATACGCCGCCCGCAAGGGCGGCGTTTTCTTTGTGTGCCGAACATGTTCGACAGCTAGGGGGTGAAAGTCCCCTGCCCAACCTGGTGGAGGTGAAGGGCTAGAGAAGCGCAAGGGCGTCGTCGCGAGGCGGGGTCTGAAAGAAGCGTGGATCAAAGACGCGAGCCGATGAACAA
>WNFY01005331.1_pt1 | contig 11645 bp, 13 predicted proteins | sample 5400091 | NCBI WGS metagenome assembly WNFY01 (sample SAMN13153364, study PRJNA577476) | soil metagenome | isolation source: 60 cm soil or saprolite under grassland replicate 1 | place: USA:California | collected 2016-06-15 | reverse complement strand
CCTTCGGCATGTGCTCATAGCTGGTAGCTTTGTACTTACGACAAAGGCTTACAACGTCGTGACCGATGAACTGACTGAAGCTGGCAGACGGGGCTTCACCGAGAATGCGGACCTTAACGAAATCGCTGTCTATGCCGAACTGCTCAATCCATTCATTGAGGAGACTTTGGTTTGCGAACTTACTTGTACGGCTGTCAACGCTGAACCGGATCCAGTTAGCGCGATCACTGCCGAAGCAAGCTCGATAGAACCAGCCGCTATTGCGGGTTGCGTTGCCCAGACTAACGACAAATGGTTCGCCGTCAGTTGTTCCGCCCTGGCTTACTTCATAAATCTTGTCAGGAACGCCAGAGCTTTCATCGAAAATAAAGAACGGTGACGAGCCCGCGGCATGGACACCGGCGAAGCTTTCAGAGTTCTGTTCGAGTGCGGTCTGGGCTACAGCGAACCAACTGTCCTTCTGGCCTTTAAACCAAATTCGGTCGCTGGAAATCTCAAACCAATCAGCGATCAGCGAAGTCTTTAACCAATGACTGACTGCCGCCCAAGTTCGAGTACTTAATTGCTGGAAGGTCGATGCGGTGACAACGCCACGGCTATACGGCCTAGTTGCCAAGAGCCATAAACAGACCCAAGCAGCCAAAACAGACTTCCCAGTTCCATGGCCCGAGACAACGCACAACCTAATCGGCGCAACCGCGTGTACTCCGTCAAACTTGCGGCTTCGTACTTCCGACCCTAAGCGACGGAGAGCCTCTTCCTGCCACTTATCTGGACCAGAAAAGTGCTCGAGCGGGCCCGGTCGCGACCAGCCCCAGCAGTAACGAACAAATGACAGCGGAGAGCTATAGAACTTTGAAACGTCCTCAGCGAGTGTTAGTCGGGGATCAGTTGACGGTTCCATTATCGTCGCTTCCTTCCGGAAGAGGTTTCGGCTGTTCGGGCTCGAGCGCTTCCGTCTTGGGTTCCAGTCGCGCGCGCTGTCGGCCTTCGAGCAATTTCTCCATGATGTTCGAGCCGAGATCGACTTGTACCTTCTCAACAAACATGCCGCGGTAGCGTCCCAGCATTTCTATGAACCTGGCGAGCCCCTGAACTTGCCAACCGCCATAGCCATATTCTTCGATCGCGGAAATTTGCTTCACGATCAGACCAAGAACGTAATCGTCGGTGATGTCCTTCGAACCTTTGGTTAGGTCCGCCAAACTGGCCTTGGTCTGCCGTCTTTCTATCTCGCTAGTGACAACTTCGTTCGACAGCAGTTCATGACTAACTTGCCGTGCACGATTGCGAGAGTATCCAGCCTCGACTGCGGCCACCTGTCCGTTGCCGTGACGAATGTACGAGTCGATGAACTGCCGTTGTCTCGGAGTTAAGCTCATTCCTTAAACCTGTCGGTTCGCGGCGTCTGACTCATTAGCCGAAATTCTTGTCGATGTTTTTCCCTTTGTAATTCGGCCGCTGTTCAATTTCGATAACGTCCCCTTGTGCCAGCCCATCGGCGACGTTCCCAACTTCAACCGTTCTTACACCCGCCTGTCGCGAAACAATCTGCCGGTCGAGGTCTTCGAGACTCGTTATTGTTTCATTTCTGATTTGGCGAACTGTCATAGTGGTTTTTCTCCCTTCTATTCACTAGCACTGAACTTACTCATTACATCCATGACCTTTGGAAGCGGAATACCCAACTCCCGCGCAAGGTGATAGGCCATTGCAGCCGCCACCGGATGCGTAGTAGCCCATTTAGTTGCCACTCGAGCTACGGGTATCAAGGCCGGACTAGCCACTTCGCCGGCCATAAGTGCGGCGCCCGTGGCCCCCACTGCCCCCACATACTCCGGCATGTTTTCCCCGGATGCCGCGATGTTCAGCTTAGGGTTTGTGGCCCGGGTAATCGGCTGAATCGCTGCGCCTTGGGGCGTCGGCGCGTCAATCGGCACCGCCGTGCTCATGTCGAGTTTCACGCTCGGCTGCTCAAGCGGCTGCGCAGTACTCATGTCGAGTCTGATCGGCGCCGCGCTCACTGCGCTACCCCGAGATCCTGCCCCTGAGCGTTGGTGTAGTGCCACTTCTTATCGCTGCCCATTGCTTTATGAGTCGCTCCGGGTGGCGGACCGCTGGGTGCGCCCGCGGTTGCTGCTTCGCCTTGCATCTGGACCGGCTGAAAATTAGAACCATAGTTCTGATTGATCACTTTGAGCTTGTTGCCATAATGGGTCTGCGCATTCTTAGCGATAGCGACGTGTAACGATTCCATGTCATTCAAGACATCTGCGGGAAGCGAAGCACCCGAAGCCTGTTTTCCGAAAAACGCCGTCACGCGATCCCACGCTGAACCCGCGCCGCCATAGCTTTCAATTTCGCTCATGTTCACGCGCTTGACGCCGCGGCCGGTGTTCAATGTCAGCACGCCTTCAACCGGACTGTATGCATACGCGATTTTGTTCCCAGCACGCGCGCTGTTGACGAAGCTTTGCATATCAGCCGCGGCGCTGGCTGCGTCAGCGTATTCGGAACCGACTTTGGTGGCGTCCGCGGTGGCTGGCGCTACTAGATGCGGCGCCACATTCGCCAGTGCGCCACCCTGGCCCTGCTGTTGCAACTTGGCCTTGGCTGCACCTTCCGCGGCTGAGGCTTGAATTTTCTGTTGAGTCTCCAATGCCATCGCTTGCCGGGCTCGCGGACTTCCTCCCGCTGCCGCATAGGGCAAATTACTTTGCATCGCGCGCTGCTCGGGCGTCATACCCGCTTCCTGCTGGGCCACCACACCACGGGCTTGGATCCCGGGCATCTCCATTTGCAAACGCTGCGCGCTCGTCGATGCTTCGGCGAAATTCTTTGCGGCTTCAGCTTGCTTCGGAGAGCGCGAAATCATGGCGTCAATAAATGGCCGCAGTTGCGCTGGGTTCTGCGCTAATTCCGTTTGCACTTGCATAGCCTCTTGGGGATAACCGCTGGCCGCCGCATGCGCCAATGCCACGCCCATGGCTTCGGGAGCATAACCTTGACTTTGTACTCCCTTGGCTAAAGCGGCGAAATATTCCTCAGCAGCCGCAATATGTTCGTCTTTGGTCTTTTGCACGTCGCCAGCGACTTTATCAAGATCGGCGAAGTGCTTTTGAAGCGCAGGAATCGCCGACCCTTGCCCGCTCGCCGCTAGGCTTTGATAGATCCGGCTGGGATCAAAGGTTGGCGCTTGTGCTTGCGCTGGTTGCGGGCTGGGTGGCGCGCCGGGCGCTTGGCCATTCATTGGCGGACCCTGCGCAGCGCTGGCCGCGGGTGGGCGCAATGCTGCCTGAAACGCCGTATTCATGGCCTGCGTCTGCTCCAGACCCATTCTGGTTTTCTGTAGGTCTAGTGCGCCCATTTGCAACTGCTGCGCATTCTGCTCGTGTTGCTGCTGGGCTTGGCGCAAGCGCTGCTGTAATTCCGCCATTTTTTGGTAGCCTTCATACGGGCTTTCGGGCGTCCATTGCGATGCGATAAGAGGAACGCTGCCCATTTAATTTTCCTCATTTTCTGGCTCGGGAACGCCTGTACTATTTGCAATGTGCGCAAGCATTTCGGCACCATCGCTAAAGTGATGATCTGTTGGCGTTCTGTCGTGCTCTGATTTGTAATGAGACACAACCCAAGATGGCCGCGAGTCAGTGCTCGCTGACGAACCGTGCAGGCGAATATGATGTAGCGCTGGCTTGCCCTTCTCTCTCGATAGCGTCGCGCCGCTGGCTTCGCGGTAAGACATTTTATTTTTATCTCCTTCGTGCGATGTCCGCCTCGCGCCTTCTCTTAAATTCTTGGTACGGCAATTCGTCAGTTGGCCGCGCGGACGTTGTCGCACTCCCGCCGATCGGCCGGATAGGCGCTGGCGCTCTACTGGCTCCGCGCTTCGTACTCGGGTCTAGCCTCGCAGTCAAAGCCGCAACTTTTGCAACCGCAATTGACTCGGGCAAACTCTGCAACTCGCGCGCTTCTGCGGGATGCTGCGCAAGCCAGATAGTCGCTTCGGGTCCGCCACTTAAAGTTATGAGCACATCGCGAACGGCGTCTGAAATTGGAATATTGGGAACGCCCTTGAGATCTGCACCCGCCGTCAGTTCCGCCATTCGGGCTCTGAAAGGAATGAGTGCTTTTTCGCGCAGTTCGTTCAACTCAATTTGCACAAGTGCCAAGTGCGCCTGGGTCTGCTGGGTGTAGTAATTTTGACGGGCGTGGGCAACCGCGTCTTGCACGGCCGCTTCCCTCACTGCCCGCATAATCTCCGCATCGGGTTCCTGCGCGGCCGTTGCTTCCGCGCCGGCTGGGTCGGTGGTTGTTACTTGCTCCGTCGCGAATTGTCCAAGGTCGGCTTCAGCCTCATCCAGCGCCTCAATCATGTGCTGACGTGAACTTCTCGGATGTTCAAAGGTCGTCGCACGCACGCCGCGCGGTGGAGTACCGGAATTTGATTCGCGGCTTACTCCGGGTAGCTCTGTCGATTCAAACTCGGACGGGCGCCGAGCCTCTTCACCCTGAGCAACAGCTTGGATGGCTGCGACCTCGTCGGTGGAACTACTGACAGTCAATTCTTCAGGCATGGGTTACCTTTCCTGGCGCGTAACGCCGCGCGGTACTTTTCAATGACTCCCAGCGCGCGCTCAAGGTCGCCTTGCAACTGAGTCTTTTCCGCCTTTAGGGCGTATCTTTCCGCTACTAATCTCGCGATGCGCTTTTTTGCTCCCTTCCCCTGGCATTCACATACCTGAGACGGAATCGGCGGCTGCGCAGCGCCGTTGCCGTGGCCATTTCCGTTGACGGGTTGGATTTCAGTCGCCAGCGCTGTGCTCCTTGACTGCTCCCGGGTCGTTTAACAATTCCTCAATTTCTTCGGGTCCAACCCCGAGTTTGAGCAACTTTTCTTTGAGTCCTTCAATCTGCGCGTGACGCAATGTAGAGATTTCCTCCTCGTCCATACAGCGCTTTGTGAGATTGGCTATCTGCTCTTTCTGCACGTCGTGGAGTTCTTGGTGTAACTTCACGTGCGCTTGTAGTTCGGAAATCCGCGAATGTAGTTTTTTATTGTCTGCAAATAGGCTTCTGCACATTTCACTCACGCGGCGATAGTCTGGGTCTTTGGCTTCTTTCCGCGCATCTTTTGCCTGTGATTCCCGGCGTACCAACTGTTTCGCGTCGAGGCCTGTCCGCGCGAGAAATTCTGCCGATTCGCGGGAAATCTCTTCCCATTTTTCTGGATGTAACAGATCCGAAAGCGGGCGCGGCTTCATCGCTTCGCGGTCGTTCTCGATGTCGGCCAGCGCTGCCCACACTCGGGCGCGTTTCAATTTCACGCCGGCCCGGAGTTTGGCGTCGCCGATATTAATTTGGCCCTTTTCTACCATCGTCAACCACGAGCGGTCCACGTTGGCGCGTTCGGCTAATTCTTTTTGCGTCACGCCAAGAAGGTTGCGGCGAGTGGTGAGGAAAGCCGGGTCTTCGTACCAGTTCATTTCTGCCTCCAGCCTCGGAAATTTGATTCTTGCACATCTTCACCAAAAATTCAAGCAAGTACTCTCGTTGTACGGTATCAAAACCCCAGCCGTCGCACTACACATGGCATGTACCTACAGCGGGTTGTGGTTAGGGACTAAAAATAGTTCTTGAATTTTTGGTGAGGAATACGCATAATACCATCTTAATGACCGCAGAACAGACGTTAAAAATTCCAACCAATTTGGCGGCCGAGCGCGTCGTTTTGGGTGCCCTGATTGAGGATGACGGCTTGTTACCAGAAGTCCTCGATGTCGGCCTCTCTGCCGAAGATTTCCTGCTCTCGGATCACCAGCGCGTTTTCCGGGCTGTACTTGCGCTGCGAGAAAAACACTGCCCGGTGGATTACATCACCGTCGCCGAGGAGCTCGGCAACCAGAACGCGGATTACGTATTGATCGCAAGTTTAGTTCATGGCGTCGTGGTGCACGAAAATCACGTTCTCCACCACGTTCAAATCGTTCGCAGGAAGGCTCGGCTGCGTGCCCTGTTAAAGCTGGGCGAGTGGATTTCTACAGCGGTGACTGAGGGGTCTGAACCCGATCAAGTTGTCGCAGAAATTGCCAGGATGGCTAATAAATGCCGAATGAAATGTGGACAAAATGATGACTAACGAACAGCACGGTATTGACCTCGAATTCGACCACATGAACGGCGGGGTAGAAGATGAAGGCGCGCCCGACACCAGCACCGGACAAGAAAATAAGAAGGAGCGCGAATCGGCCGCCACCAAGGTTGTGCAAGCGGTCCAACAACGTGGTGGCGTAGAGCTGTTCCACGATGCTCGCGAGGCTTACGCCGCTGTCGCCATAGACGGCCATCGCGAGGTCATGGCCATTCGTTCCCGGCCGTTCCGACTGTTTGTGATTCGAGTCAACTACGAACTCACAGCGAAGATTCCGGCCTCGCAGTCCATCAGCGATGCGCTGGCTTTGATGGAAGCGCAATCTCTCTTCGATGGCGTCGAGCACAAAGTGTATGTGCGTGTGGCGCCTGGATCCGAGGATGACTTCTTTTTAGATCTCGGGGATGAAGGTTGGGGCGTAGTTCATGTCACTGGCCACGGTTGGTCGGTCGTACCTCAGCCACCAGTTTATTTCCGGCGCCCCGATTCAATGCGCGCTCTGCCTGTACCACAACCTGGCAAACTGGACGACTTGCGCCAGTTTCTAAACGTGGCTGGTGATGAGGCTTTTGTGCTATTGAAGGCCTTTCTGGTGGCTGCGATACGCCCTCGCGGTCCTTACCCGGTTGCTTATATCGCCGGCCAGCAGGGGACCGCTAAGACGACGACCTGCCGCGTCATCCGTGCTCTGCTCGATCCATGCAAAGCAGAAGTACGTTCCGCGCCGCATGACGAGGACGACCTGTTGATTGCCGGCCGGAATTCCCATTTGATCGCACTCGATAACTTGAGCCGACTTGAGCCCTGGCTGAGTGATGCTATGTGTCGTATTGCGACCGGGGGCGGACTATCCAAGAGGCAACTTTACACCGATCAGGACGAAATCATTATCGAGTGCCAGAAACCACAAGTAATAAACGCTATCGAAGATCTGGCTTTTCGCGGTGACTTCGCTGAAAGGGCACTGACAATAACCTTAGAACCGATCACCGAAATGCGCCGGCGCGATGAAGGAGAATTCTGGAAAGCTTTCGAGAGTGCACGGCCGGGAATACTTGGTGGCCTGCTAGATGCGGCCGCTCTCGCCATCCGACAACTACCCACTACCCGGCTTGAGTCCAAGCCTAGAATGGCTGACTTCGCATTGTGGGCGACAGCCGCAGAACCCATCCTCACCCGTAGTGGTGGGTTTATGCGCGCCTATGCCGGCAATATCCGACTGGCGCAGGAGGTGGTTTTGGAAGCCAGTTTGATAGCGCCGTACATCATCAGGTTGGTGGATGAGTCTGACGCCCGCTACTGGATCGGAACGACTAAAGAACTCCTCCATCGGCTCATAGAAATCAGCCGGGAATCCGGGAATGAGCAGGAACAGAAAGATAAATCCTGGCCACGTACACCCCACAAGCTCAGCGGTATCCTTCGCCGGCTGGCGGTGGCGCTCCTCTCCAGCGGTATCCAGTACACCGAGCCGGACCGGCACACGAAGGCGCGGACGCTCCAGTTAAAGAGAGGAGTAGGGGGAACAACGGCACCAAAGGCACCAAAGGCTCCGCCCTTGAATAATAAAGACTTAAGTGGTGCCGATGTCGGTGCCGATGTGGAATACACCTCTTTGGACTTCGGCACCAAGCCCAACGGTGCCGAAATCAGTGCCGATGGTGCCGTTCGGGTTCCGAGCCGGTTTCAGGCAAACGGCACCATGCAAACAATAGAAAATACAGGTAGTTACGCAAACGGTGCCGATGGTGCCGTTCTTCCCCCTGTCTCTAACACTAGGATCTCGCCCTTCACCGGCAAGCCGTATCCGCCGAGGTACGCGAAGTACCGATGGGACGAAGAAATCGAGGAGATCCAATGAGGCACTACCTTAAGAAACGGGGTGTGCTGACGTAAATGCAAGTCCCTTTCTAACAATGCAGGACTTCTCCCAAATCGAGTTTTTGACGGCTACCGAATTGGCTGCACGGCTAAAGGTGCGGCAATCGTGGATCGTTCAACAGACGAAACCTTGCCGTACTTCAGACCCCATCCCCACCGTCCGATTTGGCAAGCACAATCGTTACGCTTGGGGTTCCAGAAAGTTCATGGCCTGGGTGGAGCGGCGTTTCAACTAAAGAATGTATTGACACTATATCCATTAATGGATACCATGTGTGACGGGAGGATGACATGGCGAAAGAAATCAAACAACTAACCTGCCTGCGCTGCGGTTTCAAGTGGTATCCACGTAGTCCAGAACCACCCAAGCGCTGCGCAAACCCTGAATGCCGCAGTCCCTACTGGAATAGACCTCGCAGAAAGGGGGCCAAATGAAAAGCAACGGCTATTCCATCTTCAAGTTGCACGGCGCTTGGCATGTGCGCTGGTCGGAATACGGCCCGGATGGTAAGCGCAAGCAGCCCGCGCACAAACTTGGCAGCGTGAAGGATTACCCGAAGGAATCTGAGGTCACGGCTCTAGCTGCGGAGTACATGTCAAAGACGGTTCGTAAGGCTCAAACCGTTGCGGCCGGAGGAACTGTCAAGGCATTTGTTAATGGCATGTTCTTGCCCAAAGCGAAGGAGCGATTAGCGCGAAACACAGTTCTGCTTTACGCGCAGGCGTGGCGGCGCATAGAGCCAAGTCTTGGCCATCTGCGCTTACGCGATGTGCGCGTGTGTGACGTGCAGAACGCGCTTGATCGAATCCACGCGGAGCGTGGAAATGATCTCGGGCACCACAGTTACATGCATATGAAGGTCACGTGTTCGGCGATGTTCGCGCTTGCGCTACGCCTAGGCCATCATCCTGGCCCGAATCCCGAGGATGGCACCTCGGTGCGCAGTTATGGTCACAGCAACCACCGCGAGAACGGCGCTTACACTTTGGATGAAGTGAAGCAATTTCTAAGACTCTTTCCAGCAGGCCCCGTTGCGGTTGCTATCGCCATCAACGCCTTCCTCGGGCTGCGCAGGCCAGAAGTCGAGGCCCTCCTACTGGACGACTACGATCAGCAGCGAGGGAAAATTCGCATACACAGGGACACCAAAACGGGCAATGATGAATGCCTGCCAGTCGTGGCACCGCTTGCCAAACTACTCTCTGATGGCTGGGAACAAATCAGCTTGCGCCGTGCAGAATACGAAATCCGTAAAAGGATTGAAGGCACCAACCTGGTATGGCGGGGCTGGTATGCGTTCCGTCGCGGCCTTGCAACTAATCTGTTTCGCTGTGGTATGCAGCCAGAACAGGCTTGCTTGATCCTTCGCAACTCGGCTGAGGTAGTCCGGCGTCACTACATCCGTTTGGAGCAAGAGGGAACGAAGGTTGACGCCATGGCCCGCCTGGAGCAAGCTTTTAATAAGTGTGCAACAGGTGTGCAACAGATTGTCTAAAAACCCGCGTAAATAGGCTCTCCAGACGATTGTGGACAATTACTTCAACTACTTCACCGAAATCGAGGAGCACTTTCAGCGCCGCCGCGGCGGAATCCTAATGCTCTCGACGCTGGATTGGGCTCTGATCGAGACCTGGAAGGATGCCGGTATTCCCCTCGAAGCCGTGCTCCGCGGGATTGATGCAACCTTTGAACATTATGAGCAGCGTCCATCTAAGACGCGCAAGATCAATGGACTGGGTTTTTGTGCGCAAGAAGTGCTTGCTGCTGCGGAAACAATGAAAGAAGCGGCTGTGGGCACCGCGCCCCTGGCCAAAGCTGACAAGGGATTTGATTCCGCCGAAATAGCTGCATTCTTGCGGGAGAATGCGGCGGAACTCGAGCACGCAAACCTTCCATCGAGAGTCGGCATTTCGCCACAGGCGGTGGCACAGGAGACTTCCACATCGTTGAAGGAACTTGCGGACGCGATTGGTGACGAGACTTCGCCCAGATTAGAGGACCTCGAGCGACGGCTCACAGTGTTGGAAGAAAAACTGTTCGCTGTTCTACTGGCGGCGATTCCCGACGATGAAGTAGTCGCCGTGCGCGCGCAAACCGACCGCGAGCTTGCCCCATATCGAAGCAAGATGCCGGGGTCTCAGGTTGACCAACTGCGCAAGCAGTTTACGCACAAGCGGCTCCTGGAGAAGTATGGCGTGCCAAGGCTGAGCCTATTCTATATGTGAACAAGTTACGAGCTTTGAAAAAAACGTACGGGACTAGTGCTACAATAGTTACAAGAGTTACAATGTATGTACACCAAAAAAAAGGGGCCCTGTGTCCACTCGATCAGTCGTTATTAGCATGCGCTTGCCAGTCAAGAGCGGGGACCGCCTAAAGCGGCTGGCGACGCGTCATGGATGGACTGCCAGCGACGTCAGTGCGCGACTCGTTGAGGAGGGCCTTCGCCGAGCAGAGTTCGCATTCATTGATTTTCGGGATTCTGCCTCGGGCCGGCAGGCCTACATTCAGGGCAGTACTCTTGCCGTCTGGGAAGTGTTGCTACTTGTTCGTAGCTATAAGGAAGATGTCGCCCCGGTTGCGACACATCTCAACTGGCCAGAAGCAAAGGTACAGGCGGCCATTAATTACGCCAAGGCGTTTCACGGTGAAATCGAGATAGCGCTTTCCGAGAACGCTTCGGTGAATTTTGAAGCCCTGAGGCGCATGCTGCCACAGGCTGAGAAATTCGTATCACATCGCGCAAAAAGACGATGAGATGCTCAAGCTCCTTCTTGATGAGCATATCTCGCCGAAGGTGGCCGACGGACTCCGCCGCCGTAATCGCGCCTTAGTCGTACACTTCGTCGCTGAATGGGAGAACGGTGAATTCTTGGGACGGGACGATACCGCTTGCCTGAGCAAAGCGGCCGCCCAGGGGCTCACCTTGGTCACTTGCGATCGAAGGACTATTCCGCCTCTCCTCAAGACTTGGGCGGAGCAAGGGCGAGCCCACGGTGGGGTCATTTTTGTTGACGAAAAGACCATCCCACTATCGAATATAGGGGGCCTGGTTCGCGCTCTGGAGCAACTCTTCAGAGCTACTAGAAAATGGAAGTGGGAAAACCGCGTCTGCTTTTTGCAGCGCTGAGCTTACACCGCCACTCACATCTTGCCGTGAAACACATACACCAACTCAATCAACAAAATCAGCACAACCAGGGATTCCAGCACAAACGTTCGCGACTGATGGAACTGGTCAATCAAGAAGCGGTATAGATCTTCGGCGGTACGCAGTTTTGCCTGCGCCAGGCTCTTGTAATCGGGAACGCCGATCTTGCTTGCCGCCAGACGATAAAGCCGCGCAGAGAACATATCGCTCAGGAACTTGATGGCATTGTCGGCGCGCTCGGTCAATTCCGTGACGTCGAGAAGCACAGTCTGCAGCCGCGATGCCTCTCCTGGCAGCCGCCAGCTTCCGAGCAAAGTGGATTGTTTTTCGAGCGAATCGTAAACGCTGGCCAACTCGCGCGTGAGTAGGTCATCGTAATGGCGAAACTCGAGCAACTGCGAATTCGCGTATTCGAGCAACTGCAGAGTGGTTTCGGAGCCGGCGGCGGAGTCGTACACGAA
>WNFY01005323.1_pt1 | contig 11654 bp, 6 predicted proteins | sample 5400091 | NCBI WGS metagenome assembly WNFY01 (sample SAMN13153364, study PRJNA577476) | soil metagenome | isolation source: 60 cm soil or saprolite under grassland replicate 1 | place: USA:California | collected 2016-06-15 | reverse complement strand
TCAATGTTTCCAGATCGAGCGCTATTGCATTCCCCGCTGCCGCCGCAATATCCGACTTGATTGCCGAACTGAGCGGAGCGCTCGAGGAATTGAGCTGCGAGGAGACATCCGGACCCGCCGGATTGTCTCCGCTGCAGGCCGAGTTTGGCGGGATTCTGCAATTGCTCTGGCAGAACGCCACGTCAGCACGCGAACGTGAGGGGTTGGGATTACCGTTGCTCAGATGGGGGAGACTTAGCGATCATATGGAGCGGCTCGGATGCAATCGCCGTAGCTTTCCAGGCTTCGGGTTCACTATGCAGATGCCCAAGACACTGATCCTTCTCTACGGACTAACTACCTGCTGTCTGCTTGCCGCCGTGACATCGTGCGGCACCGACTCCACAGGGACCGGGAATCGGGTAGTCGCGTCCGTAATTGTGAGTGGGTCCCGCAGCAACGTGGCAGTCGGAAAGACCTTGCAGCTCACGGCGGTCGGGCTGGACGCAAACGGGTTTCCGGTGACAGGGGCGATTTTTCAGTGGTCATCATCGAACCCCTCGATTGCGAGCGTGAGCAACACTGGAGTGGTGACGGGAGTGGCGCTAGGATCGGCGACTATCACGGCGCTCACTGGAACGATTGCCGGTTCCCTGGACATTACCGTAGGCCCGGTCATGACGACGGAGATCACTCAAGATCCGATAAATCGCGGGTGAAGCGTTGAGTCGGCGATTGACCCCCGATCGCTCGCGGCAGCACGAAAAGACAGTTCAGGCGGCGGCATTCCGCGAGCCTGAGCTTTCGGGGCGGAAGAGGCTGATCTTTTCCGTCATAACGCTTCTTTTTCCGCTCGCCTTTCTGATTTTGCTCGAGCTTGGACTCCGCGCCGCGCACTATGGTGGAGAAACTCAGCTCTTCGAGGCGCCGCAAAAACTGCATGGCCGCTACCTGGTGCCGGGTCGAAGAGTAGCCGCCCGCTACTTTCCCCGCGCGAAATCACCACCGACTCCGCCGGTAGATGAGTTCCTCGTTAAGAAGCCGGCGCATGGAATACGCATCTTCGTGATGGGTGAGTCAGCCGCTGCAGGTTTCCCATATCCAGCCAACGCTGCCCTCTCGAACGTCGTGCATGATGCGCTTCAAGATGTTCTTCCGAACGACACAATTGAGGTCGTCAATCTTGGAATCGCGGCGACGAACAGCTATACGATTGCGGATCTGGCGCCCGAAGTGATCGCTCAGCATCCTGACGCGATTCTTATTTACGCGGGTCACAACGAGTATTACGGCGCGCTCGGCGCCGGATCGACTGAATCGCTCGGCGCATTTCCCGGGTTCGTCCGAACCTATTTGAAGTTGCAGCGATTTAAAATCTTCCTGCTGTTGCGCAACCTGGTTGCTGCTTCTCTGGCTGCCGCGCATCCGGGATCGCAATCGGAGATCTCGGACGTGCATCCAAGCAGAATGGAGACGGTGGTCCGCGACCAGCGCATCAACCTCGGCGGGACTGTGTACGAGCGTGGAAAGCGGCAATTCGAGAGCAATTTGAGGGTAGCGCTCAGAGATTTTCGGCGGGCGGGAGTGGCGGTTTTCATCGGAAGCACGCCCAGCAATTTGCGCGACCTCAGACCTTTCGGATCCCTGAAATCTCCTTGGGATAGTTCCGCGGACGTTGCGTTTGATTCTGCTCGAGCGAAACTGGCCGAGCGCGATCTGGGGACAGCTCGCTCTCTATTTGCCCGCGCCCGCGATCTCGACCTGATACGCTTCCGCGCGCCTGGAGAGTTTCGAGAGATCATCCGCCGAGTAGCCGCGGAGACGGGCGCTCACTACGTGGCCACGGAGGAGTCGTTCGTCACCACGGCCCCAGATGGGATACCGGGGAAGGAGCTGTTTCTCGAACACGTGCACCCGAACGCGGGCGGATACCTTCTTCTCGGTAAGGCGTACTTCGAGGCTCTAAGGGTTGCCGGTTTTCTTGGGCACAAGCCCGACCTGACTAGACTGGCCTCGTGGGACGAGTACCTGCGGCGGATGGACCTCACTCCGCTCGATAATCGGATCGTATACCACACGATCAAAACGATTACCACACGGTGGCCCTTTCTGCCGTTCCGCGCGCAGCAGAATTACCGCGGCACTTACAAACCTACCGATTTCACCGACAGCCTCGCCTTCGCGGTGTCGACGGGCACTGTGCAGTGGGCTCAGGCCAAGATCGCAGCTGCGCGACGCTTCGAGCAGCTCGGCAAACCCGATAGCGCGGTGTCGGAATACGCGGGACTAATCCGTCGTGAGCCGCATAATGAAGCGGGTTACAGATTTGCGGGGGCGGCTCTGCTCGCCGCCGGGGACGCTGGTCGCGCCCGTCCGTTCCTCGAGAAATCGTACGCGATAGAACCGACTCCGTTCACAGCCTACGCGCTCGGCGTTCTCGAACGGCAGAAGGGAGATGCGACGCGCGCAATCGCACTGCTGGAACAATCGCTGGCCCTCTCGCCTGACGCGCCGGGCACCTTGTATCAGCTTTCGATCACATATGCTGTCGCGCGCGACCTACCGCACGCGCGCGCAACTGCTGCGCGTCTGGCGATGGTTAATCCGCGCTATCCAGGTCTGACGTCTCTGGTTTCAGCACTTGGTATGGATCGCTGATGAACGTGCGGCGCAAGCGAGAGCGCGAATTCGCGTTCGTGTTCGGGGCGCTTCTTGCCGTGGCAGCCCTGCTACCCGTAGTTCGCGACGGCCGGCCGCGATGGATCGTGCTCGCGGCCGCGATCCTACTTCTTGCTGTGGGAGCACTCCGCCCAAGCGGTCTCACGTGGCCTGCGCGGTGGTGGATGGTGCTGGCCGCTGTTCTCAATCGGATCGGCTCAACGATAATCCTGTCGATTATCTATTTCGCTGTCATCACGCCGACCGGCCTCTATAATCGTTTGAGAAGAAGGGATTCACTCGAGCGCGCGATTGATCGCCGAGCGGCGACTTACTGGACTGATCGTGAGGGTCCGGCTCCCCGCGCGGATACGCTTCGGCGTCAGTTTTGATCGCTCTGTGGTATGAAGATCCTTGGTATCTCGGCGTTCTACCACGACAGCGCGGCCGCTTTGATAGAAGACGGGCGAATCCTCGCGGCGGCACAGGAGGAACGTTTCAGTCGCAAGCGACACGATGCAAGCTTCCCGCGGTCGGCGATTGCCTTTTGTCTCGCCTTCACCGAAACCAAAGCCGAAGATCTCGATGCGGTGGTCTTTTACGAGAAGCCTTTTCTGAAATTCGAGCGCTTGCTCGAGACTTACATTGGATTTGCGCCGCGCGGCCTCGCGTCCTTCGCGAAGGCAATGCCGTTATGGATCCGCGAAAAACTTTTGCTGCGACGCTTTCTGACGAGCGAGTTTTCGAATCTGGCTGCCAACGTAGACTGGGACAACCGGCTCATGTTTTCTGAGCATCATTTCAGTCACGCCGCGAGCGCCTTCTTTCCGTCGCCCTACCAGGAAGCCGCTATTCTTACGATCGATGGCGTTGGGGAATGGACCACTACATCACTCGCCGTCGGGAAGGCATACGCTATCCAGATGCTAAGTGAGATCCGATTCCCACATTCGTTGGGACTTTTGTACAGCGCCTTTACCTACTATTTGGGCTTCAGAGTCAACTCGGGCGAGTACAAGGTGATGGGACTGGCGCCCTATGGGGAGCCGCGCCACGAGAGTGTCATTCTGGAAAACCTGATCGATCTCAAACTCGACGGGTCGTTCCGACTCAACATGACGTACTTCGACTACGCGACGGGACTGCAAATGACGAACGACGCATTTGCCGATCTGTTCGGCGGCCCAGCGCGCAACCCCCAAGAACCGATCACACAGCGGCACATGGACGTCGCCGCGTCTGTGCAAGCCGTACTCGATGAAGCAATGCTGAGAATCGGTCGCGATCTTGTGGCGCGCACCGGTCAGCGCAAACTGTGCATGGCCGGGGGTGTCGCGCTCAACTGCGTTGCGAATGGAAAGCTGCTTCGGTCGCGCATCTTTTCGGACATCTGGATCCAGCCAGCAGCGGGAGATGCGGGAGGGGCCGTCGGCGCTGCGCTTGGCGCCTATCATCTTTTGCAGTCGGAAAGTTTGCAACGACGGGTGCACGAAGGAGTCGCAGCTACGAATTCATACGGCACCGCAACTTCGAGCGGCGAACACCCGGGAAACCTCGATGGAATGCACGGCTCCTTCCTGGGTCCAGAATTCAAACAAAGCGAAATCGAGACTCGCCTCACCGCGCTGGGTGCGCGATACGCGGTGCTGTCGGACGACGCGCTCATCTCAACAGTCGTCGATGCGCTGGAGAGGAAGGATGCGGTCGGTTGGTTTCAGGGCAGAATGGAGTTCGGACCCCGCGCCCTGGGCGCGCGCTCGATTCTCGCCGATCCACGAGATCCGAAAATGCAATCGAAGCTCAATCTCAAGGTCAAATTCAGAGAATCATTCCGACCCTTTGCACCCGCGGTGCTGCGCGAGTCACTCGCGGATTGGTTCGACCTGGATGTCAACAGCCCTTACATGCTTATCGTCGCCGACGTCGCTGCGAGTCATCGTGTGGATCCGCCAACTGCAATGAAGAAGCTGTCGGGTTTCGAGCGTCTCGAGATGCCGCGATCAGACATTCCTGCGGCGACGCACGTCGATGGTTCCGCGCGCATCCAGACAGTGCACAGGGAAACAAATCCCCGGTTTCACGATCTGCTATCGGCCTTTGCCGCAAGAACCGGATGTCCGGTGCTGGTGAACACCAGCTTCAACGTTCGGGGGGAGCCGATTGTGTGCACTCCGGATGATGCATTCCGCTGCTTCATGGGAACCCGGCTGGATTCGTTGGCAATCGGAAATTGCTTTCTCCGCAAAAGCGATCAGGCCGAGGCCCTGGCCCGCTCATACGAACAGTCATTCCCAGCTGACTGATGGTCTCAGCCTGACGAACGTTGCATCGCCCGTATAGCTTGCAGAACCCATGAGCATTTTTCGCACGGTAGGGGAGCTCTTCGACTTCATGAGGCATCGAAAGCGGCTCTGGCTGCTCCCGCTGGTGACGATCCTCCTTGTTGTCGGGGGATTGCTCGTACTCGCCGAAGGATCCGCGCTCGCCCCGTTCATATACTCTATTTTCTGACTACTCTATTCTCTGACGCCTTCTATTTTCTGACGCCATCTACGAATTTCTGACGCCATCTACGAAGCCTGACGAACAAAAGAGGGGCGCGTCTAAGCGGCGCGCCCCTCTTTTTTCCGTTCCCTCCTAGCGGACTTCAATACGAAGTCGGATTCCGGAAGGGATTAAAAGCTACATATCCGGGAAGGTTCCCCCGAACGTGTACAGCGCTTTTCCAAGGACCTGCAGCTCCTTCGCGGGCACCGGCATTTGTCGCGGGGTGAGCGGTTCAAGCCCATCGATGCGACGCCGGTTGAAGAATACCGCATCGCCCAGCCCGATCAGCTCGATATCCTGCTCGTATTGCAGCTTCGTGAGCAGGCCCGCCGCCAAATCCGCTGGCGTCGCTGGTGGCAGTCCACCCCGTACGACGCGAGTGTTATTGATCAAGTTCGCGGCAGTTAAGAGACTACCGCCACTCCGAATCAAGCCTTCCGCCCAAAGTAGATCGTTCTCGGCGGATGTTATGACCGGGTCGATGCCGAATCCGCCGCCCGTTCCGGCCGGATCACTGAAGGACGCGTAGTCATACCGAATGTGCGTGATGTTGCTCTGGTGGTACATCCCTCGCGCAGGTCGGAAAATATTCTTGCTGCTCCACGCGAAGTCCGTCCCTGCGTTGGCCGTCTTGGGGGTCGTGAACCAGGTGGCTACGTCAGCCGCCGTCCCATACGATCCGTCACCCAGACGCTTGTCGGGCGAGTTCGGCTGCGGGTTGCCGTTGGGGTTTGGCCAGGGATCCGCCTGCGTCACCGGGTCCAACATGTGAGCGATGCGCGTATGGACTCGCTCCGTGGTGAGATCTTCGCTCCACCCCTTCAAGTCGTCCCAGAACAGGTTTCCGCCGTCGCCTGTGAACTGGAAATTGAATGCGCCGCCAGTGCTGATACCAGCGGAAGCGAGCGTGGCGACCTTGGCCCAGTTTGTCTGAGCGTTCTCGGTGCCGTTCCGTGCGTAGTAGGCCAGAACACGAGCAGCGTACGTGCGCGCGAGCCTCGCGATCTGAGTGTTGTCGTAGGACGTTCCGTTTGTCCAGCTCTCCGGAGTACTGAACGCATTTGCAGCGGCGAGCGCCGCAGCTGCTTCGAGCTTCGCCACTGCGGTGTCACGCACCACCTGCCGATGCGAAAACTTCAGATTCGCCAGATCACTGTTCTCGTCTACAACGAAAGCCGAGTCGTAGTTGAGCGAAAGCTCCCCCATGGTCATCCCCTGCATCAGGACGCCCACAGTCTCGATCATCTTGGTGTTGGCAGCGTCAGTTATGACGAGATTGTTCTTCCGAATCGCGGTAACAACATCGTTGGCGGAGGACAGCGCTGAATAATAGCCGTACCAGGAGTGCTCGACAGCGGTCCGCTCGACCTCGGATGGATCATTTCTCCAATAGGTTCGCGGCGCACATCCAATGCAATTCGGTCCGTCGCTGGATCTTATGCTCGACGAATAGAGCCGCATGTAGTAATTGTTCCACGACGCCGTGTAGCTATCGGCCATCGTCGTGAGCGGACCGGCGCCGTCCATACCCTGGTGCGTATTAAACCAGGTGCGGAAGGTGCCACCGGCAATTGCCTCTACACCTTGTGGGTCCGATAAAGCGCGCTTCGCATCGGGTTCGTTCGGGTTAACGACATCGAGTTTTCCGCAAGCGGAAAACGACACGAGCGCTGCAGCCGCCCAGACCTCCGGGCGTCGCAGAAGTTTGCTCACCAAAATGATAGTCCTCTTCATGTGTGGGTTCCCCGGTTAGAAGGCGAGCTCGACGAGGCCCGTGAACGTGCGGAAATTCGGGTACGAGAACGTATCGAACCGGAAGGAATAAGGATCGCCAGACAGACCCGCTACCTCGGGGTCATAACCGGAGTACTTGGTCTTCGTCCACAGATTGCGACCGACGATGCCTACCTTGACCCCATTTGCGCCTAAGGCGTGAAGTCTCGAGACAGCGCCCACAGGGAAGGTATAGTTGACAGCCAACTCCTTGAGTCTGACATACGTGCCGTTCTCGACGAAGAAGTCGATTGCGTTGATGCCGTTGTAGAAGAAGTTGTAGTACGACTGCGGCTTCCGCTCAACGAGAGGCTTGGACCGCTGATCGTAAATGCGATCGCGGTTCTCGAAGAACGGCCACTGGCGCGTGCCGTTGTAAATGTTGCCGCCCTTTACCCAATTGACCAGTGCGCTGATGTTGAAGCCGTGGGTGCTCAGCTGCGGCGCGAAACCCATGTTGAAGTCGGGATTTACGTCCCCGATCTGTACCTTTGTTTCACCCTTCGAGTTGACGTAGAAGATCGGTGTCTCTTGGACGGTCCGCCACGTACTTCTCCGGACCACATACCCTTCCTCGTTGACGAGGACAGAGTCGCGGCTCCAGGTCTGGCCCGGTCCTGAAAGGGCTTGCTTGGCCGGATCCTCATACAGCTGATCGAGCGTGCGAACAGTGCGATTGCCGTACATGACGCCAAACGTCTGGCCCGGGCCGATACGGAACACCTGCGTTTCCGTTCCGCCGGGACCTGTGAGGAATGTCGGCATGTTCAGCGCGGTGATGTGCTGACGCGTGCGGTCGGCGGTGATATTGAGGCGAAGCGTAAAACTCGGACGTGAAGCCAGCAGTCCGCCGAGTGCGGCCTCTTGTGTCCGCCCCTTCAGGGTGCCCGCGTTCCGCCACTGATTCTGGTATCCGGCTGCCGCCGAAAGCGGGACGAGCAGGATCTGATCGCGGGTTGTCTTGTCCGAATTGGTGTACTCGAAACGATAGCGTCCCAGGAAGTCGAGGTTCAAGCCGTACTCGGTTTCCGTCGAGTGGGCGGGCTGCAACAGCCTGTTCCCGAGGGTCTGCTTCGACGGGGAGCCACCGACGATTGCGAATGTTTCGTACTGTGCGTTGAAGACGGGGCGAAGACCAGCAGTGCCCTTCGAGGCGCGTAAACGGAGCTCGTCGACGCCGGGAAGGTGGAGATTCTCCGAGACTCTCCATGCGGCCGAATACCGATAATAATTCTTGCTGCGGGCGGCCGAGCCGAACAGAGAGGATTCGTCACGCCGAATGAGGCCGTCGAGAATGTAGGCGCCTTTCAGGTCGAAAGTCGAAACCAAGAACGTTCCTCTTGTGCGGATAGACTCGGTGTTGGAGCTCGGAGTCAGGCTGCTGTTGTCTACCGCCGTGAATTCCGGAGTCTTGGTAACGGTGAGCTTTTGCGCGTTGAGCTGAAAACTCGTCAGATACTGATCTTCGTATGAATAGTTCGCGCGCGTGGTGTTGGTGAGCGAGCCGAACGTCCGGATGCTGGTCAGGTTCGCGCCGGCGTTGTAGCTGCGTCCCCTGTTGTCATGTTGAAACAAGTTGCCATCGGTCGGAATGCCGGTTGGATCGAGAAATCCGAACGGCGTAAGCGACTTGTACGAATTCGACTCCTCATCGTAGTTGAAGCTGCCGTCGGCAGTCAGCCAGTCGAACAGGCGATAGCGTGTTCTTCCTGTGCCGGTGAAGCGGGTCCGGTCGGTTGTGTTCTTTATGTTGTTCAGCGCATAAAGCGGGTTCGACGCGTTCGCGACTCTGTCGGGGATCTGCGCGCGATATGGCGAACCATCGTCGTTCTTTGCGAACAGATTCACGTCGGGTTCGACGAACGTAAGCGCGAAGAAGGGCGATCCCGGACCCTGCGTGGTCTGATCGTTGTTGGATTTGGCGTAAAATGCGCCGTACGACGCATCGAGCCGGTCGTTGAAGACCTGATCCATGTTCACGCGGAAGTTCTGGCGATTATAGCCCTTGATACCGAAAAGAATTCCGTTGGTCCGCGTGTTCTGGAACGATGCATTGTAGTTGGTCGTCCCTTTCCGCTGCCCAACAGAGACGTAGTTGGTGAGGAATGTCCCGGGGTGGAGCGCCTCTTTCTGGGGGTTGTATATGACCTTGTAAGGGTTGTCGGCAATGCCGTCGGGCTTGGCGATGCGGTCTCCCCCCGGAGTGCGAAGGTAATCGCCGGTAACCGGATCAATCTCCCACGCATGGGCCTCCGCCCTCGGTATGAGCTTGGGCACCTCCGAGCGGCCATACTCGTTGCGAACGGTTGTCACCAGCTCTCCCTCGGGGTTGTTTGCTCCACGCTTGGTGAAGATCTGGACCACTCCGTTCGCGGCGTTCGATCCGTACAGAGACGATGCAGCGGCGCCCTTTACGACCTCAATTCTTTCGATGTCTTCTGAGTTGATGTCGGCGAGCGTGAAGTTGCTCACGGTGCCATCGATGATCACCAGAGGATCCTGCGTACCGGTGATGCTCGTTGCGGCGCGCAACCGGATTGCGGGCGGCGCACCAGGCTCTCCAGAGGCGTCGAGGACGGAAACGCCGGGGACCTTTCCAGCCAGTCCGCCGAGCGCAGTCACCGACGGAGTCTCCTTTAGCTGGTCGGCCGAGACGACTCCGACGGCAAACGGAATCTTTTTCGTTTCCGTAGCGCTGCCGGTGCCGGTTACCACGACCTCGTTCAGTTGCACGATGTCTCGCGTCAGAGAAAAGCTCGCCTCCTGAGTTCCCGCGCTCAGCGTTACGGGGCGACGGACCGGAGTGTATCCGATGTAGCGGGCGGTGAGCAGGACCGTTTGGCCCTTCACGCGATCGGAAGGCACCACGATTCTGTAGCTACCATCAGCGGCGGTATTCGCTCCGATGTTGTAATCGGCGAGAAATACCGACGCGCCGCCAACCGGCCGGCCTTCTTCGGTTGTCACCTTTCCGGTGATGACCGCAGTGGTGGCTTGTGACGCCGCTGTAGCCGCGACGCCGCCGAGAGCACAGATCGCTCCCGCGAAAATCAAAAATCTTACGGATCTCGCTCTGCTCATGTCGTGTCCCCCCTTCGAGGATGTCGTGCTGCACGCGCGTCGCGCGACGCGCATGCACAAAAAAACAGTATGGAGCGGTGATTTCTTGATACATCGAAAAGCACTGATCATGTGCTCTCGATGCGATCGACCACGAGCAAAGCCTCGACAGGACGGGTAGGCCGGGCGGGGGTTGGACCCGTAGCTGTGACAGAAAGTGAGAATTAGCGCAGCTTTACGCAATACCCAGCTGCAACCTGGCTGAGCCGGAGCAGACCAGTGTTGACCTTTTGTGGTTTGATGATAGACTCCAATCATCCCCAACATGCAGGCGGGTTATGCGGCAGAGAATCCCCCCACGCCGCCCCGGTTTTCTGACGTTTTCTTTCAATGAGCTGCTGGCACTAGCGCTCCTGGTCATCTGGGCGCAGCCTCTGCACGCCCAGAGCAGCGGCTCGATCGGCGGCACGACTATAGATGCCCAGACGGGACTTCCGATAATCGGCGCTTCGATCACTATCCCCACCCTCTCGCGGGCCGTCATTTCCGACGAAGGCGGGCGCTTCCTGCATGCTACCCTCGAGGCCGGGTCATACGTCGTGCAGGTCCATGCGGTCGGCTACATACCTTCCGCCAGGTCGTTCGACCTCTCGGCGGGTCAAATCGTTACCCACGTGTTCGAGCTTACCACCGTTCCTCCGGTTCTGCCCGAGGTCGTAGTGAGCGCAAGAAACGGAAGTGTCGGGAGGAGATTCGAGGATTTTGATCGTCGGCGCGCCTCGAGGCGTGGCCAGTTTCTGACCCGAGCCGAGATCGAGTCGCGGAACGCGGTGAATCTTTCCGACCTCCTTCAGACAATGCGCGGGATCCGGACCGAATGTGTCGGCGGCTTCACCTGCGAGGTGGAAACCGTCCGCTCGGCTCACGGATGCTCTCCGGCGTTTTTCGTCGATGGACGGCTGTCGACCACCTTCGGGCCGAGCACTCCCGTGGGGGACATTCAGGGAATCGAGGTCTATCTGGGACCTTCGGAAACGCCCGCCGAATATCTTGGCCCAAGCTCCGGATGCGGCGTCATCGGGATCTGGACAAAGTCCTCCCCACACTGACCGGCGCGCTCGCCGTCAGCGTGGAGCGAGTAGGCGGACCTTTTGATCGCTTCGCCGGATACTCGTAGTCGTCTCTCTTCCTCCGGGCCATCGAACCCAGATCGCGTCGGGGACTCCATCCAATCCCATGACCTGCATGGGGGAATTCATCGACCAGTAGCCTGATCCCGCTTGTACTTCGCGCGCGGGGCCGTACCGGTTTTTGGGATAACGAATCCGTATCAGCGCCCCGAACGCCGCTGGATTCGCCGGCGGTCCGACCAGCTGGACGATCAATCCTTTCTTGGCGCCGCGGTTTTCGTAAAGCTTCGTCTCCGCGCCATTCTGTGAGATTGCGATGTCTACCCTTCCATCGCGATTGAAGTCGGCGAACGCCGCGCCACGCTGGTCGCCGAACACCGCGATTCCGGACGCCCGGTCGGACATTGGTACGAATCCCCCGTTGCCGTTTCCGAGCATCAGCAAACCCAGTCCGGCATCGTAACGCGGCGTACCGATCTCGGTCGGAAAGAAATTCTGCGAGAGGAA
>WNFY01005316.1_pt1 | contig 11657 bp, 6 predicted proteins | sample 5400091 | NCBI WGS metagenome assembly WNFY01 (sample SAMN13153364, study PRJNA577476) | soil metagenome | isolation source: 60 cm soil or saprolite under grassland replicate 1 | place: USA:California | collected 2016-06-15 | reverse complement strand
ATATATCGACTACGTCGGGAGTTGGGGTCCGGCGATTCTTGGTCACGCGGCGAAGGTCGCGGTCGATGCTGTGCAGACTGCGGCCGCGCGCGGACTGAGTTTCGGAATTCCAAATCCACTCGAGGTGGAATTGGCCGAGCTGATCTGCCAATGGATGCCATCGGTCGAAAAGGTCCGAATGGTCAACAGCGGGACTGAGGCGACGATGTCCTGCATCCGATTAGCGCGCGGGTTCACCGGGCGCGACAAAATCATCAAATTCGACGGCTGCTATCATGGCCACGTCGATTCGCTCCTGGTAAAAGCTGGCAGCGGCGCGCTGACTTACGGAAGCCCTGATAGCGCTGGTGTTCCAAAATCGTTTGCCGAGCTCACAATTTCTTTGCCGTTCAACGATGTCGATCTTGTCCGAAAAACGTTGAACGAAAACAAAGACGAAATCGCGGCTGTCATTCTGGAACCGATTCCCGCGAACGCCGGCCTTTATTTTCCGAAAGAAAATTTCTTGTCGATCTTGCGCGACGAATGCACCAAACACGGCGCGCTTCTGATTTTCGATGAAGTGATGACCGGTTTCCGCGTTGCGCGCGGCGGTGCCCAGGAAATTTACGGAATCAAGCCGGACCTGACCGTGCTCGGCAAAGTGATCGGCGGCGGCTTGCCCGTTGGCGCATTTGGAGGCCGCACCGAAATCATGAATCGGCTTTCACCCGACGGTCCTGTTTATCAGGCAGGAACACTTTCGGGAAATCCACTCGCGATGGCCGCTGGTCTCGCCCAGCTGCGTGAGCTCGAGCGGATCGACGGCTGGGAATTGCTCGAAAAACTTGGCGCGACCTACGAACAGCTCACCCGCGACGCGATTGCCGATGCAGAGATCGACATTACATTCCATCGCATCGGTTCGATGTTTTGTTTGTTTTTTGCGCCCCCGTCGATTGTCGATCTTGGCGGCGCAAAGCGGAGCAATCTGAAAAACTTCGCGAAATTTTTCCACGCTTGTTTGGAACGCGGCGTTTATTTCGCGCCGTCTCAATTCGAAACCGGCTTTATTTCGACAGCACACACGCCGGATGACATCGAAGCCACTGCGAAAGTTGTTCGAGAAGCGCTTCGCTCGATATGACGGAAGCAACAAACTCGCGGGTCCGTGCCGTTTCGAAATTCTTTTTCGAAGGTGATCGCAAGTTCTTCATCAAAGGCGCGACCTACGGACCGTTTAAACCGGACGCGAAGAGTAACACTTTCGGCCGGCCGGAGCAGGTAGATTTCGATCTTCGCATGATGCACGAGATCGGTTTGAACGTGTTGCGCGTTTATCATCCGCCGCCGGATTGGTTCCTGGAAAAATGTTTCGCCGCCGGGATCCGCGTTTTGATTACGCTGCCGTGGGAAAAGCACATCGAGTTTCTACGCGAGAAAAAAGTACGCGATAAAATTGCGCGGATGGTTCGCAGCACAGTGCGAAGATATGTCGATAATCCGGCCGTGCTCGGTTATTTGGTTGGCAACGAGATCGCGAGCACGATGGCGCGCTGGCTCGGTGTGCGACGCGTCACGGAATTCGTCGAGCATCTCGTCCGGATCGGGCGCGCGGTCGATCCGGATGTTCTTTTTTCCTACGCGACCTACCCGCCGACGGAATATTTACTCCCGCAGAATGTCGATTTTTTCTGTTTCAACGTTTATCTGCACAATCAGCGCGATTTCGAACGCTACCTTTTGCGCCTGCAAAATCTGACTGGCGAACGCCCGCTCATCCTGGGCGAGTTCGGAATGGATACGATTCGCCACTCGCAGGACGAACAGGCGGAAATGCTCAGCTGGCACGTCGAAAGCGTGGCCAAATGCGGACTGGCCGGGACGATTTTGTTTTCCTGGACGGACGAATGGTTTACCGGCGGCAACGAAGTAATGGACTGGGCTTTTGGAATCGTTACACGCGAGCGCGAGCCGAAGAAAGCCTTCCACGCGCTGCGCGACAAATTCGGCCAGGACGATTCGACGCTGCCGCATCGCGCCTTGAGTGAGGCGCCGTTTGTTTCCGTAATTGTTTGTTCTTATAACGGCGCCCGAACATTGGCCGACTGCCTCAATTCGTTAGGCAAACTGAATTATGCAAATTACGAAGTGATCCTGGTCGATGATGGTTCAACCGACAGCACCGCGCAGATTGCGGCACAATTTCCGAACGTCCGTTACATTCATCAGAGCAATCTCGGTTTGAGTCACGCCCGCAACGCCGGCGCGGCCGCAGCCAAGGGCGAATTGTTCGCCTACACCGATTCGGACTGCATGGCCGATCCCGACTGGCTTTATTATTTAGTGGGCACGTTGGTGAGCGGCGATTATGCCGGCGTAGGCGGACCGAACATGAGTCCGCCGGCGCAAAACTCGATTCAAGCCTGCGTCGCCGCTGCGCCCGGAGGACCGAGCCACGTTTTGCTTACTGATACTGTGGCCGAGCACATTCCAGGCTGTAACATGGCGTTTAATCGCTGGGCCTTCGAACAGGTCGGCGGTTTTGATCCCGAGTATCATAAAGCGGGCGACGATGTCGATTTTTGCTGGCGCTTGCAGCAAGCGGGCTGTGTCATCGCTTTCAGTCCCACCGCGATTGTTTGGCATCATCGCCGCTTCACGCTCCGCGCGTTTCTGAAACAGCAGGAAGGTTACGGTGAAGCCGAATCGCTTCTTCGTTTCAAACACTTGATTTTCTTTGGCCCGACCGGGACTGCGAAATGGCGTGGTCAAATTTACGGCGCGCCGCGATTCAGTTGGTTCATCGATCGCCCCGTCATTTATCATGGCGTCTTCGGAGAAGGATTTTTCCAATCGATGTACGCCACGCCGCAATCTGATCTCGCCGCTTATCTGAGCAGCATCGAATGGTTCGCGCTTACGCTTTTCCTTTTTGGCCTTGGAATTTTCCTACCGACGCTGCGCATCGTGCCTTACCTGATGTTTGGCGGCACATTGACGGTCGCGCTTTCCTACATGGTTCGCGCGCGCATCGAACCAAAGTTCGATACTGTCCCCGCGCGCTTGCTCGTGATGTGTCTGGCTTTTCTCCAACCGCTCGTACGCGGATTTTCTCGGTACTTCACCTGGCTCCATTTTAAACGCACACCGAGCAGCGTCATCCGTGCACACGAAATTTTGCCCGGCGCCGCAAAGTTGGGTCGCGGTTTGCAGCGCCGGGTTTTCTGGAGCGACGAAGCGCGGGATCGACATCACTTACTCGGCGCCATTTTCCAATTGCTCGAAGAAGAGGGCTGGCGCTATTCGGTCGATACCGGTTGGAACGAATGGGACATCCAAATTTACGGAAACTTCTGGTGGAGCATTGTTCTGCAAACGGTGACTGAAGATCATAGCGGCGCAAAACGATTGACTCGCGTCCGGCTGCGCAATCGGCTCGTGACCACAACCGTAATCATCAGTCTTGTCGCGCTCAGCATTGTCATTTACCGACAACTGCACGCTTCGCATCTTGACCTGTGGTCTGTGATTCCGTATTCGCTCTTTCTCGTTTTCCTCGCGTCGCGCGCGCGCGCATTGAAGTCGCGAGTGGCGGAACTTGTCGATCTTGCCGCCCACCGCGCGGGTTTGCAGCGCATCAAAGATCGCGACGTTATTGTTTCGCCGGTACCGGTCCAGGTGGTTGAAGCGATGCACGCCGATTCCACCGCCCAGACATGAAAAGCGCCCAGCTTGTTCGGTTCGCGATCCCGCTCGGATTGGAGCTCCTCTTTTTTGCCGCGCTTAATTTCTTCGACGATTGGACGCTCGAATCGATGCCGATAAAGTTCGTCGCGTCCGCTTTTCTCAGCGGCGCCGCTTACCTGGCCGCAGTTTCCAGTTTTCCGCCAAGGAACGGACCCGCCGCGGCGAATAAGATCGATATCTCCCTGTCAAAACAGGCGGTCTTGTTTTGGGGCGTCGCGATAATCTTGCGATTGATCGCGCTGCCGCTCGTCCCAAGCGACGAGCTTTTCCGATATCAATGGGAAGGCAAAATTCAACACGCTGGGTTCAACCCTTACCTGATCGCACCAGCCGATTCGAAACTGGATGATCTGCGTCATGATTTTCCTCAGGCTGCAAAAATTAATCACCCTGAACTCCGCGCCCTTGATCCTCCCGGCGCAGAGCTGCTGTTTAAATTTCTTAGCGGCATAACCGATCGGCCTCTCTTCTACAAAATCATCTTTGCAATCGCTGATCTCGCGGTGGCAGCATTGCTCTTGCGATTGTTCGGCGGTGAGGATCGTTACCGCGGCGCGGCTTGGTACGCATGGAATCCACTTGTCGCCTACAGCTTCGCCGGCGCGGCCCATTTCGATAGCGCGATGATTTTGGCGATGGTCGGTGGAATTCTCGCTCTCGTTAGATCGACAACTGAAAAGGAATCGAGAAATAGCCTCTGGGCAGTGTTGGCCGCTCTTCTTTTTGGGATTGCGATCTCGCTCAATCTGGTAGCGGCATCGCTCCTTTTACTTTGTGCGGTTGCGTTAGGTTGGCGCGCGATTGCTTTGACGATCACTGCGCTCGTCCCGATGCTGTTAAGCGTTTCGTTCGGATTCCCGAAGGTTCGAATCTGGGAGTCGTTAGGCCAATTCACGCAGCTCTCCCGGCTCAATGATCTCTTTTGGTGGTTGATCGAAGAAACGGTTTGGCCAAATCCGCACCAGCGAAATTTTCATTACTATCCGATCATGATCGTCTGCGTGATTGCGGTTTCACTTCTGTTCGTTCGCAATTGGAAACGCGGAATGCTCTGGGCACTTGGAATCGTCCTCGTGCTCAGCCCGATTTTGTATCCGTGGCACTGCGTTTGGATTTTGCCATTGGCTGCGTGGCGGAGCGCCGACGCCTGGAACGTTCTCTCGGTTACACTTTTCTCTTACTACTTGTTTTGGGACGAACGGCTGTTTAGTTTGCCGTGGCATGCCGAGCCGTGGATGCGAGGCCTCATCATTGCGCCGGTCCTGGCCGCTTTAATTATGCTTGGCGCGCAAAAGAAAACGCCGGTCGCAGTGACTTAACCGCTTCTGCAAAATCATCCGGTACGGCTGCTTCGAAATTCTTCCATTCGCCCGTGCGCGGATGTTGAAAGCCCAATTTCCAGGCGTGGAGCATTTGTCGCGGGAAAGCCTTTGCGTGCGTGCCGTAAACCTTGTCGCCGACAACCGGATGACCGAGATGTTGAAGATGGACGCGCACTTGGTGCGTCCGCCCGCTGTGCAACTTGCACTCGACCAAACTGATCTCGTCAGACGAACTCACGACGCGATATTCCGTCTTCGCCGCTCGACCACGCTTGGACGCGATCGACATTCGTTGTCGATGGACCGGGTGACGTCCGATTTTCGCTTCAACAATTCCCGCACTTTTCCGCAACTTTCCGGCGACGAGCGCGAGATAAATCTTCTCTACCGTCTGTCCCGCAAATTGTGCTGACAATCCCCGATGCGCCTTATCGGTTTTTGCGACGACCAGACAGCCGCTGGTATCTTTATCAAGCCGATGCACGATTCCCGGTCTTTCTCTCCCGCCGATGCCCGAAAGTTTTGGGAAATAATGGAGCAGCGCATTCACCAGTGTGTGCTCACGCTGTCCGGCCCCAGGATGAACAACCAACCCAGCCGGTTTGTTAATCACAATGAGATCTTCATCTTCGTAAAGAACATCGAGCGGAATCGCTTCGGGCTGGTTGTCGATCTTTTCCGGAGGCGGTTCGTTCATTTCAACGCTGTCGCCGGTGCGCACGAGATCGCGAGGCCGGGCAGAGAAGCCATTTAGGGTGACGAATTCGTTGCGGATCAATTGTTGAATGCGAGACCGCGAAAACTTCGGAAGCTCGCGCGCGAGAAATTGATCGAGACGCAGCCGTGCCGCGTCTTTTGGCACGATGAGTTGGATAACGTTCGATGGTTCTGTCATGTCGAAACCAGGTAGGGGCGATTGACCTCAATCACCCGATTTAGATCGTAAGACAACGACTCCTCACCCCGCCTTCTCCCCTACGCAAGGGGAGAGGAGAAAGGTGAGGGGATGAGCTTCATTGCTCTGGAAATTGCCGATGTTACAATCGCGTCAATGGCGATCGAATCGACCGCGACCACATTGCAAACTTGTCTAGCCTGCGGAGCTGCCATCGACACGAGCGGCACCGAGCCGCTTGCGCGCGTGGAGTGTCCCAACTGCGGCGAAAAAGTGCGGGCCGAGCGCATGTTCGACCATTTCGTAATCGTCGAAACGGTCGGCGTGGGCGGGATGGGCACTGTTTACAAAGCGCGCGACACTTTGCTCGACCGGTTCGTGGCCTTGAAACTTTTGCGCAAGGACCTCGAAGGCGGACTCGGTGAGACCGCGCAATTGCAACAGGAAGCGCGCATGGCCGCATCGGTCAATCATCCCAACATCGTTCAGGTTTTTTCGTCTGGAACCGACCACGGCCAGTTTTATTTGGTGATGGAACTGGTTGAGCGCGGAAGTCTCGATGATTTCATCGAACAACACACCCGATTGCCCGAGGAACAAGTGTTGGAGGCGGGCATTCAAACCGCCAAAGGTTTGCGCGCGGCATATGCCAAACGCTTGATTCATCGCGATGTGAAGCCGGCCAACATTCTTTTTGGCGACGAACACACGGCCAAAATTGGCGATTTCGGATTGGCCGGAATAGCAGCAGAAGCGCGCGGCGAAATTTGGGGTACGCCTTACTATGTCGCGCCCGAACGATTGAACAATCAGCCGGAAGATTTTCGGAGCGACATTTACAGTCTTGGGGCCACGCTTTTTCATGCGCTCGCGGGCAAGGCGCCGATCGAAGGCGAAACGAATTCGGCAACTGAATTGCGCGCACTAAAGAATCAGCCGCTTCTCCTGTCCGTGGTTGCGCCGGAAGTTTCCGCCGATACCGCGCGAGTTTTGCAGCGAATGATCGCGCCAAATCCGGCGCAGCGCTTTTCGTCTTACGATGAACTCGTCTCCGAACTCGAGCGCGCCTACAAAAAACTAACCGGCCGGGACGTGATTGATGTTGTTGCGGCAAAGCGCAAAACCCGCCGGATCATCGCTGCTGCTGCGGCCGTTTTACTGATGGTGGCGGTTGGCGTTTTTGTTTTTATTCGCAGCACTCAAAAGCAAATCGCTATCTTTTCGACCGCAATTCCGATCCCGGAACTAGAGAAACAAGGAGCGGAAGCGCGACACCACCTCGTTCTCAATCACTACAACGTTGCTGGATCGGCTTTCGCTCGCATCGCGACCGAAGCGCGTGGCCGGCAGCCGCTTTACGATTGGGCGCGTTTGCAACAAGGACTGGCTGCCATGATCGGCCGTGACGACGCGCAGGCGCACGACGCTTTTCGAGCAATTGAAACGGCAGGCACGAAAGCTTTTGCCAGGGAAGACGTCGATCTTGCGAATTTTTTTGCCGCGACATCGAAGACGCTTTTGTTAACGGGGCCTGTTCCACCAACCGGGCCTGCTGTTAAGGACATGGCCTCGTTCAAGGCCTTTGCGCTTTTCCCTTTCGCTTTGAAAGACATTAACCAGCTCGATGTCCGGGACGCGGCTCAACTGCTCGAGCAGTTTGTAAAGGCGCAGCCGGCAGGAAAGTCCGCCTGGATCGCAGAATTGAAGCCGAGCGCGCAAAAATATCTCGATGATTGTCGATTTTATTTGAACTGGAAAAGTCAGCCGAATCAAAGCGCGGATGGAGCAACCTTAAGAAAACAGTTAAAGACGCGCAGCGCGATTTCCGATGCGATCATCGGAAAAGAAAAACAAGATGTGCCTTCGACCGCAGCAGCACGATCGCAACCACCACGCCAGCTGACCCAGAAAGAATTGGAGGCAGCGGTTCAGAGAAAATCGCAGTGGTTAGCCGCTTGGAAAAAGAAACTGGTCGACGACCTGAATCGCAAACAATTTTCAGGCGCAATCACCGACACGAGCGGCGCTGAATACACCGGAATCTCCAGTGCCGACAATCAAACCGTCGGTTTGAAGCTTCCTTACGGCATCGCTCGCGTTCCCTGGAACAAGCTCGCGCCAAAAATGCTTCTTTCTATTTCCACCTCATTCATTCAGCCCAACGCACCCGACGCCGCGGATCGACAATGGCTTTGCGCCGCTTACGCAAACGCGACCGGTCAGCGAGATGCCGCACGTCAGTTAGCCGAAGCTGCCGCCCAATCAAAGTCCGAATATCGTGACCAGATGGCGCTCTTGTTAGGCCTGTAGGGTTGTAGCGGCGTTTGTGTCAAACGCCGCACCAAAAAACAGGCGCTTGGCACCGGGGCCCCTGCACCACAAATGGCGCATTTTCTGCTGGTTAAATTGCATGCGCCGCTGGGTTTATTTGGGCTTTTCCCTTCTCGTCTTTGCTGCCAAGGCCGGGCAACTGCCGCTCACCGTGAGTGAGATCGGGCTGATGCTGCGCTCCGGCTATTCCAGCACCTCCCTCATGCAGGAATTGTCTAAACGACATTTTGCTGATGCGGTCGACGAAGCCAAAGAGAAAACGCTCGTAAAGGCCGGCGCTTCCGCGGAGCTAGTCGTCGCATTGAAAAGCGGAATCTATTCGCTTTCGCCCGAAAAAACCGCGGCCGTCCAGGAACAGCTGGCTGGCGCGGAACAACGTCGCGCCGAACAAGCGGAAGCTTCTCACACAGCGGATGCTGCTTACCAAGCGCGAGTTGTGCGCGAGCGTAGCGCAAAATCGACCACATCAAACGCCCCCGATGTAAATCTCGGCGCCATTTCCGAATTTCTGAAAGGCGACCTCGTCAAAATGCACAATGGCGCGCCTGCTCACGTGGACGATGGGGCGCTGGCGAACAAGAAACTGATCGCGTTTTATTTTTCAGCGCAATGGTGCGGGCCGTGTCGGAAGTTTACTCCTCAGCTGGTGGATTATTACAAGCGCGTCGCGCCCGAACATCCCGAATTCGAAGTGGTCTTCTACAGCATGGACCGATCGTTGTTCGCGATGGAAAAGTACATACGCGAAGAAAACATGCCCTGGCCGGCGATCGACTTTTCGAAACTTAAAGAGAAGGAAGTTTTGGCTAAAAATGCGGGTTCGGGAATTCCGTCGCTCGTTTTGGTCGATTCCACCGGTAAATTGATCTCGAGCAGTCAGTCTGGTGGACAAAACTTCGGCCCACAAAAGGTCCTCGCCGATCTTGATGCCATCTTCGCGGGCAAAGCACCGGCGCGATTGGCTGCGCAATAAACGCTGTTGGCGACAACTCTCGAAGCTCGTCTATTTTGTCGAGCAAATGGCAAGAGACCCTGTCGCGGAGCGGATGGCGCGGCTCGGCGTGCGCGATGTCGATCTTGAGGAGACGTTCGCGCGGTCGGGTGGACCGGGCGGCCAAAATGTAAATAAAGTGGCGACGGCGGTGACGCTTCGCCATCGGCCAAGCGGCATCAGCGTCACAGCCCAGGATTCGCGTTCGCAGGCGCAGAATCGCAAACTGGCGCGAGAACGATTACTCGACGCGATCGAACGAGCTCAACGGAAACGGCGCGCACTCGAAATTGCTGAACGAGAAAGAGCACGCCGCCGCAAATCGCGACGCCCGCCTGCGCTCAAACGAAGAATTCTCGAATCGAAACGAAAACGCGGGGAGCTGAAGAAACAGCGCGCCAAGATCGACATCTAGCCGTCGCTGCCGGTCATTCCGAGCAGAGCGAGGAATCTCACAATCGAAGCGAGGATTACACTGGCAGACTAGTGTGACGCCAGAGTTTGTGGAAGATCCCTTTCCCGCGGCCGCGGGATCAGGATGAGTCCGATTTCATTACATCTGCCGAAGCGGTTTGGGGCGAAGTAATTATGTAACGATGATTCACATATGAAAAAACTTCTCATTCCTTTGTTTTCGCTTCTGATTGCTCTGTTCCTGAGCTCATGCGCGAGCGAGCCGGCATCCACTACGACCACGACGACAACTCGTGAAACGACCGTGCAACAGCCTACGACGACGACGCAAAGCACGACGACCCGGTACTGATTGGAAGTTTCTTCCCGCGACGAGAAAAAGGGCACGCGACCGCGTGCCCTTACTTCTTTCCGGGCTTTTCCGGCTTTTCGGGAGTCGCAGCTTCCGCGGTTTGGGCTTCTTCTTCCGCCTGACTGACAACTGGGGCGATCGCCTGCAATTTTTCGCCTTTGCGCAGGTCCATCAATTTTACGCCCATTGTATTGCGCCCCGTTTCGCGAATTTCTTTGACCCGCGTTCGAACCATTTGACCTTTGGTTGTAATCAACATCATCTCGTCAGTGTCGCGCATGGTCAATGCGCCAACAACGTCGCCGGTTTTGGTTCCGGTTTTCATCGTGATGATGCCTTTGCCGCCGCGCTTTTGTTTGCGGTAATCGTCGAACGGCGTGCGCTTGCCGATCCCGTTTTCACCGGCAACCAGCAACATGGCGTTTGGATCGACAATCGCGATCGCGATCACCCGGTCTTTCTTGTCCGGACGAATTCCCCACACTCCGACCGTGTTCCGCCCCTGATCCCGTAACTGTTCTTCATGGAAGCGCAGACTCATTCCTTCTTTTGTGATCAGAACGAGCTCGTTGTTGCCGTTTGTCAGCTTCGCGTCGATCAAGCGGTCACCTTTTTCAATTTGAATGGCGATGATACCGCCTTTTCGAACGTTGCGGTAATCGGAAAGGTTCGATTTTTTGACGATGCCCGATTGTGTCGCAAAAACGACGTGGAAATTTTCGTCCCAGGTTTGATCGACCGCACTCGGGCCAACGCCGGATTTCTTTGATTGAATCCGAATGGTGGCGGCGATTTTTTCTTCCGGCCGCAATTGAAGAATGTTGGCAATCGATCGGCCTTTGGCCGCGCGGCCCATCTCCGGGATTTCATAAACTTTTTCGACGTAGGCGCGTCCTGACTCCGTGAAAAACATCAGGTAGTCGTGCGTTGTGGCGGTGAAAAGATGCTGGACGAAATCGCCTTCTTCTTCTTCGGTCGCGCCTTCGCGCGTGGACATCCCGATCACGCCTTTGCCGCCGCGCCGCTGCGCGCGAAACGCGCTCACCGCTGTTCGTTTAATAAAGCCGCCGTGGGTTATGCTGATAATGCAGCCCTCGTTGGCGATGAGATCTTCCATGTTGATCTCGCCCTCATCGACTGCAAACTGAGTCAGACGCGGCGAGCCGTGTTTATCGCGAAGTTCGCGCAACTCTTTCTTGATGATCGTGAAAACGCGCTGCTCTTTCGCGAGAATGTCGCGCAGGTCCTGGATCGTCTTGATCAGTTCTTTGTATTCGTTGTCGATCTTGTCCCGCTCGAGACCGGTCAATTGGTACAAACGGAGATCGAGAATCTGATTGGCCTGGTGTTCGCTGAACGCGTAGCGGCCTTCCGTCAGGCGCGCCGGATTGCGGATGAGAATCCCGATTTGCTCGACCTGCTTTTTGGTAAACTCGAACGCGAGCAGTTTGATTCGGGCCTCCTCGCGATTAGCTGACCCGCGGATAATGCGGATAAATTCGTCGAGATTGGCGAGGGCGATGAGATAACCTTCGAGAGTCTCGGCGCGGTCTTCGGCTTTGCGCAATTCGAACCGTGTCCGTCGCAACACAACTTCGCGCCGATGCTCGATATAGGCCGCGT
>WNFY01006439.1_pt1 | contig 11660 bp, 9 predicted proteins | sample 5400091 | NCBI WGS metagenome assembly WNFY01 (sample SAMN13153364, study PRJNA577476) | soil metagenome | isolation source: 60 cm soil or saprolite under grassland replicate 1 | place: USA:California | collected 2016-06-15 | reverse complement strand
CCCTCCGCGAATATCTTCATCTGCCCGTTCATCCATGTAAATCTGAAGCAATTCTTTCGCAACATCACCATACATCACCACGCGCCCCTTCCCGTTCTTGGCTGTCTCAGGCCGAATGGTTATCTGTTACAGCGGAAATGCGATATCCTTTATCTCAAGAGCGACAAGTTCGCTTCTCCTCAACGCCCCATAGTAGGCAAGCAGCAACATCAATTGATTCCGGACTGGTTCTTGAGAGGCTGAGTCGAGGATAGCGTTCCATTCATCGTCGCCCGGTATCCAAGGTAAGCGCTCATAGTGGGGAATCATGGCCCGATCTCGCTTCCCTGCAAAAGCTCTTCCCCTGGTATACTTCCCTTTTCCCACCGGGTTAACCGATTCCTGACGAATGCGTTCATCAATCAAGTAGTCGTACATCAGCCGTACAACGGTGAGCCGTTGGTGCAGGGTAGCATTGGCTAAACCAACTCCTGAATGAAGGTAGCAAATATTTTCTCCTCTGGGGTTGGAGCGCTGGAGCATATCATCGATATACAGAACAATATCCGCCTTTGTGGCCTCCACAAAAGCAATACGAGCATGCTGGCAAAAAGCCAGGTAATCGTTCGCGCTGCGCCCATAGGCTTTAATGGTATTGTCCGCTAAACAGAGCTTGACTTGCATTTCCAGCCAAGTGCGCGCATGTGAGTTCTCCGCGACATATGGGTAATGTTCCCATTGAATGGTTTCCATGTGGCACCTCTCCTTTCCTGCTGTGATGACTCGGCGGAGTTCTCCTCCGCGTAACCTTTGTCATGTACAACGGGTGAGGTGTATTCCGAATAATATGCTTCACAGGCGCATCGGCACTTTTTCAGCCCCTTTCGGCTTCCTCGCCTATACTCAAGGAGAATGCACACATAGCAGACCTCGTTACGAGGGAGAGGGAATCAGCGTATGAAACGACCAGGGATGCTACAACATCTCCTCTGATCTTAAGGTTGCTTCGTCTTGCTGGCCTCATGCACCATACCTCTGTTCAAAGCACCCAGAGATCGCTCCCCCCAACCGTTCAAGGTGGCCATGCGCTGCCAGCGAGAGCACCAACCGCAAGGCAACTTAAGCCAAGTGCCCCTATTCAAGACTCCTGCTCGGCCTTACTTGTGAACATCGAAGGACCATTAGGAACTGAGCCTTTGTGGTTGCAGAGGCAACAGACAGCATAAGGATAGTAGTAAATGGGAGCTGCTCTGCTTGAAAGTGAAAGTTCTGCTCGTATATGCTCAAGGATCCTGACCAGCCCACCGGCTAGCCTGAAGGAGCGAGCCCACAGAAGTACCGTCATTTTTCAAAGAAAATCACATGACACAGCAGGATTCTTGATCATGCATTAGTGGTGACCAGAGCGGAAGATACTCCAGACCAGGTAAAGGGCGAATACAATAGCAAAGACAAACCCGATGGTCAACGCCCATGACCAAAGCACAGAGCCTCCTGGGTGAGAGAACGAAATGAGCACGGCCAGTCCAACGATGAATGCGGCCACAATCACTCCCAGCACAATACGGTCTGCAACACGTTCAGCCCTGTTGAACAGGGGGGCCAGCCCCTTCGGCTGGATATTGATCTTCAAGGACCCTTGTTCCAGATCGCTCAGCAGGTGTCGCAGTTGCCCTGGCAATTCGGTAGAGAGCCAGGCAAGATCCACCCCTGCGCTGCCAAACCGCTTTGCCCAGAGGAGTGGAGAATTCTGTTGGAGCATGAACTTCTGTGCATAGGGAGTGAGCACCCCAACGAGGTTAAAGGAGGGATCAAGCTGGATCCCCATGCCCTCAATCATGACGATCGTCTTGAAGAGCAGCGCCAGGTTGGACGGCAAGACCAGGTGATGACGACGCAGTAAGCTAAGCACCTCCGTCAGCAGTGACCCCACCACGGTAGGACTGGACAGTTGGTCTGCATACCTCGAAAGCATTTGCGCCATATCGCGGCGCAATGCGGGACGATCTAGCGACTGCCGAGCCATGCCAAGCTCCAGAACTCCATCGACCAACCGATCGGCATCTTGAAAGATCATACCTAACAGCAGGACTCCCAGTGCCTGTCGGGTATCTTCATCCACCGTTCCGACCATGCCGAAGTCAATCAGCCCAATGCGCCCCCCTTGTTCTATGAAGAAGTTGCCGGGGTGCAGGTCCGCGTGGAAAAATCCATCCTCGAAGACCATTTTGAGGAAGATCTGTGCGCCATGCTTGCTCAGTGCTGCGCGGTCAATGCCGTAGGCATCGAGAGCAGTGAGATCCGTCACCTTTATGCCAGAAATCCGTTCCTCGGTCAGGACCCGAGAAGTGGTCGTTTCCCAAAACACACGGGGAATCTGGACAGTACTCTCGTTCGCAAAGTTCTTGGCGAACCGCTCGGTATTGCGTCCCTCACGCAGATAGTCCAGTTCCGCGCGCAGGGATTGGTCGAACTCCTGCACCAACCCTATGACGTCATACTGTCTGGCCAGTTCCCAGCGCTCGCTGGCAGCCGATACCAGGCTGTGTAATAATTTCAAATCCTCATCCGCCTGCTCGACTGCGCCCGGGCGACGCACCTTGACAACGACTTGGGTGTCATCCTGTAAGGTGGCCAAGTGTGCCTGCCCGATGGAAGCGGCTGCCAGGGGTGTGGCATCAAAAGTGGCGAAGGCATGCTCAAGTGGTTGCCCCAGTTCAGCCGCGATCATCTCATGCACGGTTTCGATCGGGATCGTGGGGGCAGCGTCCTGTAGCTTAGCAAACTCGATTTGATAGTCGGTGGGCAACAGATCAGCTCGCGTGGAGAGCATCTGGCCCAGTTTCATGAAGGTCGGTCCTAGTTCTTCCAGCGCCATACGCAGATGCTCTGGCTGCGTGTACAACTCAGGATTGTTTCGTTGGGGTGGGTCGCTGCGATGAAACGGAACGAAACGTCCCAGGTCTAAGACATCGATGAGATGCCAAAGTTCGTGATGAGCCAGCACCAGAGCGATTTGAGTGGCCCGTGCAAACGATGAGTGCGTATGTGTTTGTGCCTGTGCAGTCGTCATACAACCTCCATTCTCATTAAAAAGAAGAACTATACTTCCGGCTTCTCCTGGAGCGATTGACCTGGCAAGATGGCTGCCAGGTTCCACTCCAGGCGACTCCATTGCTTCCACTGATAGCGTTGAAGGATGCTAAAGCTCATCAGGAAGATGGCGATCCCAGCACCCGTACATACCGCCGGGGGAAAGGTGAATAGGGCAGACAGCAGCAAGCCAACAAAGGCTCCAACTAGCACACCGTCGATGACGGCGATCATACCGGCCGTCGTGAGAAAGACCTGCCACCAGTCAGGGTGCGTTCCCGCATTGAGTACTGGTTGCTTGCCCTCATCATTGGCCGAAAGAATGAAGTACGATCGCAACACGGGAGCTTGCGCCAGGTAGAGGTGCCGAATACGTGTGATCCCGCGAGCGTAAATGAGATCTTCAATGGCCGATTGCAGCACGCGCTTAAAGGTGATTAGGCCCATCAAGAAGAGCGAGGGAAGCAGGACGAGGCTGAAGACGAAGAAGCCTGTGCCCATATGGGAGGTCTGCCCGGCAAAGGCGATGGCAATCAAGGCACCAGAGACGGTGCTGATAAAGAGCGTCGAACGACCATTGGCATCTGACACGGTCATAGATCGCCCCATTTGCAAGTTGTAGTGCTCGGTTGTGATCACCGTGACCATCTGCGAGGAAAGTTCCGAGAGAGCCTGCTCGTCTTTCAGTCGCTCCATGTGTTCGTGTACATGCATATGACACCTCCATTTTTCTCTTCACTTTGCTATGAGTGTACTCGTCACGACCACCCGGTGTCATGGCCGAAAAGGATTATCTTTCAGGAATGCGTTGCCCTATGCATGCATGCTACTAAAGTAACAGAGGTACAAGGACACACAATGCTGCTTTCGTATCATGACAACTCCTAAAGCGGAAGCCTACACTCGATCACATGAGGAACAGGACTCTCACGAAGATTCCAGTCAACCAGGTAATACTATTGACCGACCCTCATCACATCCACTAGCAGAAAGGAAGAAAAAACAACTATGACCCAGTACAATCCAATCCCCACGTCAGGACAAGAACATCGAAAGGGGGGTGCTCTCATGAGGGCAAAGCATACGCCTCTTATGGGGCATTTCCTCTTCGCTCTGTTGCTATTTGTCTGTCTCGTTGCTTCGGCCTGCTCCGAAGCCTCCGCACCTGCGCCCCAGGCAACTCCTACGGTGGGAGTACCGGCATTCGCAGCGAAGCTCAAGCCTTTGCTGGAAGCAAAGATGCAGCAGTTGCACACTCCAGGAGCGATCGTCTATGTTGACAACCCCGGCCAGGGGTCGTGGACAACCTCCTTGGGGACCAGCGATCTGGCGACCAAGGCACCGATGAACTTCAATAGCTATATGCATATTGGCAGTATTACCAAGACGTTTACAGCAACGATCATCTTGCAACTGGCCCAGGAAAGGAAACTCAACCTCGATGACCCGGTGAGCAAGTATCAACCAGAAGTACCCAACGGGGACAACATCACCATTCATGAACTCCTCAACATGACCGGCGGAATCTTCGACTTCATTGAAGACGAGGGGTTTATTCGGCAACTAGCAGCTAATCCGACAAGGGTGTGGAACCCTAAGGATGTGCTTGCCATCGCTTTCAAACATCCTCCATACTCTGCTCCTGGGAAGGAGTACCACTACTCCAACACGAACTACATCCTTCTCGGCATGATTATTGAACAGATCACTAACCAACCGGTGGAGGATGTGTTCCAGCAGCGCATCTTCACGCCGCTGGGTATGAGCGGTAGCAGTCTCCCGCCGAGGGCTTCCTCGGTCATCCCTGATCCGCACCCGCGTGGCTACACCTACCTGCCGGACTTTCACGACGCGACGAACTGGACCCTGTCGTACGCATGGACTGCTGGGGCTGCGATCTCGACACTGCATGATCTGCAGATCTGGGCCAGGGCGCTGGCGACCGGCCAGTTGCTGAGCGCGGGAATGCAGAAAGAGCGGCTGACCTGGGTTGTGACGGGGACTGCGCCGACCGCGATCAAGTACGGGCTTGGGATCTATGAAATTGTTGGGTTTATCGGCCATGACGGCGCAGTACCGGGCTTCCAGAGCTTCATGGGTTATCAGCCGCAGAAGGGCGCGATGATCGTGGTGCTCACCAATCTTGACCCGGCTCCCGGTGGGGCCGAACCTGCCAGTGCGCTCACAAGTGTCATTCTGAAAGCGCTTTTTCTCTGACCGACTCAGATTGTTTGAAACGAAGGAGATATATCGATGCGTTTCTCTATTAAAGCAAGGGCATTGAGCCTGACAGAAGCTTTTGTTGTGCGCGATGATGCAGGCAACGCCGTCTTCGAGATTCGTGAAAAATTCTTTCACATAGGTGATGACCTGGTGATGGTTGATAGCTCCACAGGACAGGAATTGATCCATATCAAGCAGCATGTTCTCTCACTCATGCCGCTCTACGAGATTTACCGCAACGACCACCTTCTGGCCAGCATACATCAGCAATTTCAGCTCTTTGGTGAAGGCTTCACGATCGAGGTGGGGGATGGTTCGACCCTTCGTGTCGCCGGTGATATCTTGAGATGGAACTTCAGCGTCACCATTGATGCTGGTCACGTGGTCGCCCAAATCAGCCGTCAATTCTCGTTCCTTGATAGCTTTGCCATCGATGCGACCAAGGGGGTGGACGCGCCATTCTTGGTAGCACTGGTGATTATGATTGAAATGGTGAGGCAGCATCACGAGAGTCAACATCACGAGCGAGTAGGGCATTAAAACAGGGGCGAGGTTAGGGTCTTTGGAAACTTACAATACAAAGAACGAAAGGAAGCAGTATGATGGAACGAGCAGCAGATGTATTGACAACCCGCCAGGAACAGGCGCCATTTGGGGGTGAAGGCACGGCTCCGGCAGTGAATGGCGTGGCCATCCAGGTGCGAGACCTGGTCAAGCGCTACCATAAAGCGCAATAGAACGCGGTGGACGGCATCCCTTTTGCGGTACAACGCGGTGAAATCTTTGGCCTGCTTGGACCAAATGGAGCCGGGAAGACGAGCACGATCAGTATTCTCACGACGGCAGCGCCACGATCATGGGGCTAGATGTAGCGGCTGACCCTGTGCATGTCAAGCAGCGTATCGCCTTGATGCCTCAGAAAGCGAACCTCGACACACGCCTGCAAGCGCGCGAACTCCTGATCTATCACGCCCGCTACCACGCTGTGCCCCGTGCCGAGCGAGAAGCGCGTGCCGACATGCTCCTTGCCGCTTTCGGGCTGACAGATCACAGCAAAGAGTACGTCAACCACTTTTCGGGTGGGATGGCCCAGCGGCTCATGTTCGCTCGCGCACTCATGCACACACCGGATGTGTTGTTCCTTGATGAACCTACCAATAACCTGGATCCACAATCCCGGCTATTCATCTGGGACCGCATTCGTGGTCTCAATGAGCAACACATAACCATCGTGCTGACCACACATGACATGGATGAAGCCGAGCAACTCTGTGATCACATCGCCATTATGGATCACGGGCGTATCTTGGTGCTCGACACGATGGATGGCCTCTTAAAGCGGGTACCTGGAAGTGCAAGCTTAGAAGATGTTTTCATTTCTTTGACTGGAAGGACACTACGCTCATGACGACCACCACTCCAGCACCAACCCTTTCTCTGTCTGATTATAGCGAAGAGGCACGCGCGGCGCGCCCGCAGCGTCTCTTGTTTGTGGAAGTGCGCGCGTTTCTCGCAATGCTGCAGCGCGACCTGCTGGTCGCCAGAAGAGATCTGCTCAGCAACCTGGTACAATGGCTGATGCTGCCGGCTCTCTTTCTCTTCATCCTAGGCAACGTGCTGCCCATAACAGGGGTGGCCGCAGCTGGCTACGGGGCGTTCCTGCTACCCGGCATCGTGGCAATGACGCTGCTATCGGCCGCGATTTTGAGCGTTACGGTGCCGCTGGTGATGGACATCGGCAATGAACGCGAAATCGAGGATCGTCTGCTCGCGCCTCTCCCGGTGGCATGGGTGGCCCTGGAGAAGGTGCTTTTCTCGGTCCTGAATAGCCTAGTGGCGGGAGCGTGCGTCTTTCCACTTGCCTACCTGATCCTGGGCAGTTCCTTCCAGGTACGCATGGACAGTCTTGGGGTGTTGATTGGCTTGATGATCCTTTCGGCGTTGGCAGCAACTAGCCTGGGCCTGGCGTTTGGTACGGCGGTGAAACCAGAACAGATTGGGGTATTGAACGCAGTTATCCTCACGCCCATCATGTTCACGGGTTGTGCCTTCTTCGCCTGGGCCGCACTCGTCTCAATTCAATGGTTCCAGATCGTGACGTTGTTCAATCCCTTGACCTATGTAGTCGAGGGCTTGCGCGGTGCGATGTTACCGGCTGGGTATGGGTCTTCATTGGGTATTGGCTGGGTGCTGCTAGGATTAGTTGTCACGACGGCTGTCTTCCTCAGCCTGGGCATACGAGGATTTATCAGAAGAGCGGTGAGATAAAAGGTCTCTGCCGGGATGGGGGAACCATGTGGTGCGAGGTATCAACACTGGTCCAGCAAGTCTGGGACTCCCGTATGGACAAACACCCCTATTCCTATCACAGGTATTTATCCCTGCCCCATCCTTACTGCGCGAAGTAAATGTTGGTCCAGGCGTCCGGTTCAACAATCCCGAGCGAATTGACTGGGTAGTTCTGCAGTTTGGGATTGACCAGTAACTGAATTTCTAGCTGGTAGAGCGGTAACCAGGCTACATCGTTCACCAGTTTCTGCTCCGCATCATTGTACTGCTGCATACGCTGGGTCGGATTGAGGTTGAAGTCCGCCTGCTGTAGTTCGGTCTGTACTGCCTGCTGCAAGACAGCGTCACTGCTGTGGTTCTGGCCATAGTTCATGTTGTTGAACGCGCCTCCCTTGCCAAAGAATACACTGAGCCAGCCCTGGGGATCGGCGTAGTTTCCGTATCCTAGAATCCAGAGTTGCAGGGGGCACGCGTTGCCGGTTGTATTCGTCATTTGTTGCACCAACACGCTGGAGATCTCCACGGAGGGACGCACCGTGATACCCAACACAACCTGCCACTGCTGAATCAAGGCCAGAGCAACGTTGGCGATGTCCTTGTCTTCATAATAGGAGAAGGTGATCTGCGGCAACTGGCTCACACTGCTGTAACCATCCTCTTGCATCCCCTCCTGCAATAACCTGCGGGCAAGGCTCTGATCACCCTGCGTCGCAACCACCCCAGTCGGGCCGGTCAGACTCCGATTATAGCCGGGCATCCCTTGCGGCAGGATGTGATTCGTGGGCAGAACAGCTCCACGTAAGACATACTGAGCCAGGGTATCTTTGTCGATGGCAAGGGCAAAGGCCTGGCGGATCTTGATATTGTCGAAGGGCTTTGCCAGGTAGTTCATTTCTAGGAAGGACACATCGAGCGTTGGAGCGTGTTTATAGTCTCGCTGACTTTTCACACTCGCCAGATCGACGGCAGGTACAAACGTGAGATCAAGCTGGCCCGCCTGATACTCCTTATAGGTCACTGACGTATCACTGGACGGCAGAATCTCGACTTTCTGCAACTTGGGTTTTGGCCCATAGTAGGTGGGATTAGGTACAAGTGTGAGCCCAGTGCTATGGCTGTAGCTGGCCACCTTGAACGGCCCGTCTCCGGCCCCCTCTTCCAGGTGATCTGTCCACGCTGTACCATATTTGGCGATCAATTTCTTGTTCACCGGAAAGGTGAGCGGCTGCGCCAATCCTGACAGGAAGTAAGGAGCCGGATGCCCCAGTTGGATGACGATGGTCTGCTCGTCCCTGACTAGAAGACTGTCGCCGATCAACGTTGGCATCTGGCCCGTAATCATCTTCGAATAATCCTTGATCGACTGGAGAAACGAGGCCAGTGGCGCATGGGTCGCCGGGGCGATCGCGCGGTTTATGCTGTAGGCCACATCGGTGGCGGTGAGCGGTGTGCCGTCGCTGAAGTGCAGGCCGGACGGCAGGGTGAAGGTGTAGGTCAACCCATCCGGGGAAACCTGGTGCGACGTGGCTAATTGATCGGCAACGGTGCCATCGCCATTTAGCCGCACCAGGCCGGTGAATATAGCCGACACGGCATACACATCGCCCGTTATCGCAGCTAGGGCCGGGTCGAGCGATGAAAAATCGGGAGCACCCAGCGGTAGATGCAGCACCTGTTTGTCAGGTGGCGCGGGCGTGAACTGGCTCGTGATGCTGGGGGAAATTCCACCACAAGCAACCACTACCAGAGCAACCAGACATATAAAAAGGAATGGAGTCATCCTACGAAAAAACGCCTGTCTCTGCATAGGAACACCTCTCTCTCCTTCTACTATATCTTCTTCTTTCCCAAAACTCCCATCAGCTTTCCCCAAGTGAATACGCGAACAATGCAGGCTCCTCACCTCTTCACCTCCAAGAGTTTTCTCTTGGAGGTTTCAATGATCCTCTTCCCGTGCTCCCAGGGCACGCAGCACCGCCTTCTGCGTCTCAGAAAGCCCGGTCGTTCTGCTGATATTCAACCGCTCATAGGGCCGGTCATGGCGGAGCGTCGCCAGGTGCGCTCGGCTAGTGGGGTCCCACAACTGGATCACGCCATCTTCGCCGCAACTGGCAAGCATCCCTCCATCGGGGCTGACCTGGACCGAGCGCACCCACGCGGTATGGGCCTGGACGGTTCCCAGCAACGTGCTATGCGTGACTTCCCACCAGAGCAGTTTTCCATCTGCGCACCCTCCTACGAGGATGTTCCCATCGGGGTTCCAGGCCAAACTCCAGATGATACTCTCGTGTTCCTTCGCGAGGCTGGTATAGGTTCCCCGGGACGGCTCCCAGATGAAGAGCTCTCCTTGCTTGCCACGACCTGCGCAACTGGCAAGCTGCATCCCACTGCGGAGCCATGCCACGGTACCCACAGTGCCTGTATGTCCCTCCAGGCGGTGCAGCAGCGTGCCAGTGCTTGCCTGCCAGACCAGGACAACACCATCTGCACCCCCGCTCGCCAGTTGGGACCCATCCGGCTGCCATGCAACGCTGTTCACTCCTGCCGTGTGCCCAGAACCAATCCACCGGCTCTGGCCGGTGCGCAGGTCCCACACGCGTACGGTCTGATCATAGCTGCCGCTGGCAAGCAGCTGTCCATCTGGACTCCAAGCGACGCTCACCACCAGGTCGGTATGCCCTTGCAAGACATGCAAGCAGCGCCCCGTAGTGGCATCCCAGACCCGCACCGATTGATCAATACTCCCGCTGGCAAACAGCTGTCCATCCGGACTCCAGGCGACTGTGCTCACGAAACCTGTGTGGCCGCGGAAGATCCGTACCGGCGCGCGATTGGACAGGCGCCACTGTCTCACGGCCGCATCATTCCCACCGCTGAGCAATGCGCTTCCGTCTGGACTCCATGCCACTGAGAAGTAGAAGGCCGCATAGCTTTGCAGCAGGCGCAGACGGTGCCCGCTCACGATGTCCCAGACCTGCAGTGTGCGATCGAAACTCCCGCTGAGCAGGGTCTTGCCATCTGGCGGAAAGGTCAGAGCGAGCACAGCATCGGTATGACCCTGCAGGAGGTGCCTCAGTTCCTGCTGCTCACGGGCCCACAGGCGGATCGTTGTATCAAAACTGGCGCTGCCAAGCAAACGCCCATCGGGACTCCAGGCAATATCTCCCACGATTGCTGTGTGCCCCCGCAAGGTGGCACGACAGGTAGCTGCCTGCACCTCCCAGAGCTTGACCGTTTGATCAGCGCTGGCACTAGCAAGCACCTGTCCATCCGGCGCGAAGGCAAGCTTCATCACCACGGATGTGTGATCCTGCAAAGTGCGCAGATGGGTTCCAGACTGGGCTTCCCACAGTTTGATGGTAGTATCATTGCCACCGCTGGCAAGCAGATGCCCATCGGGACTCCAGGTACACACCATATGACCATGATGGGCCTCAATGACACGCAAGCAGGTGCCGTCGTGTACGTTCCAGATCCGGATCATCCCATCGTACCCGCCACTCGCCAGCTGGTGCCCAGCGGGATGGAAGCTGATGGAGCTCAGCATGCTCTTCTGCTCGCTCGCTGTCCAGAAGCGCTCGCCCCCGGCAACATCCCACAAAGCGATGGTACCGTCCAGGCTAGCCGTGGCCAACGTTCCGCCATCAGGACTGAAGGCCACAGCAGCCACAGGGGCGTGGTGCGCTTGCAGCACCAGGTGCGGAACTCGCCCCTCGTCACGCCAGAGACGCACCTGACCACTGCTGTTACTGCCTGCTGCCCAATAGCGCCCATCAGGACTGACGGCAAGCGCTTGTATGGGATCGAAGGCATCGGTGAACACGGTCTCGTGCAGGCGCGCCTCGGCGAGTGTGGCGTCCTGCATCTCGATCTCTTGCAAGTACGCCCCACGAATGGCGAGCCGTGAGAGATCCAGGCCACGCAGGTCGCCCCGCAGCGCTTTGAGCAGACTGATCACGTTGGCCGGACCATAGCCCTCTCTGTTGCCATCTTCCGTGCGCATGTGCCTGAGCAGGCCAAGGAGCTGCTCCTCGATCCTGGAGTCCGATCCGAGCTCGGCTCGCAGCCGCTCCAGG
>WNFY01005312.1_pt1 | contig 11662 bp, 13 predicted proteins | sample 5400091 | NCBI WGS metagenome assembly WNFY01 (sample SAMN13153364, study PRJNA577476) | soil metagenome | isolation source: 60 cm soil or saprolite under grassland replicate 1 | place: USA:California | collected 2016-06-15 | reverse complement strand
CCCGCCGCCGCAGGCCAGCGCCAGCTGGCCACCCGCCTGTCCCCGGGCGAGAAGCACGGCCGCAAACGGATGGCCGAGCTGGCCGCCGTCTACGACTGCAAGCCCGCGCCGCGCGAGCCTGCCGACATCATCACCCCGCCCGGCACGGACAGCAAGGAGCGCAGCCCGGGCCCGAAGACCGCCGGCGAGTGGCTGACCGGCTCGGTCACCAACAACATCCCCGCCGTCATCAGCGCCGGCTTCGACGAGGCCCAGCGCCGCGACCCGCACCACCGCCGCCAGTGGATCGCCCTGGCTGACGGCAGCAACGCCCAGATCGCCGCCATCGCCGCCGAGGCCGCCCGCCGCGGCGTCACCCTGCCGGTGATCTGCGATTTCGTCCACGTCCTGGAATACACCTGGAAAGCCGCCTGGTCATTCTTCGATAAGGGCGACCCGGGCGCCGAAGAATGGGTCGCCGCCCAGGCCACCAAGATCCTCCAGGGCAAGGCCGGGCAGGTCGCCGCCGGGATCCGCCGCCGCGCCACCACCTTCGGCTACTCCCCAGCCGAGCGCGAGGGCGCCGACGCCTGCGCGGACTACCTCACCGCCAAGAAGCCGTACCTGGACTACGCCACCGCGCTCGCCAGCGGCTGGCCGATTGCCACCGGGGTCATCGAGGGCGCCTGCCGCCACCTGGTCCAGGACCGGATGGTTTTCAGCGGGGCCAGGTGGGGGCTCGACGGCGCCGAGGCCATCCTCAAGCTCCGCGCTCTCATCGCCAACGGCGACTTCGACGAGTACTGGCCCTACCACCTGCGCAAAGAACACGAACGCGTCCACAACACCCGCTACCGCGAAGGCTACGTCCTCGCCGCATGATCAGCTCGCTCTGAAGGAGCCGCACCCAACTGCTTCACTGACATCGCGGATCCGCAGCGCCTGGCTCAGGATGTGCCCGCCTCGGCTGGCGGGCACGGTGCGGGCTGGCCGGGCGTTCGGTGCCGGGCGAATGGCCATGCGCCTGACCACGCCTCCCGATAGGGACACTTGACCTGGAATTGCAAGTCTTACGCCCATAACCACCCCGCATGATCCAGCGTCCTGGTGATCAGGAGCGGTCACCGCGAGCGTCCGACCGGGACGCCACAGCGGCCCGGACTCAACGGGAGGCACACAAATGAAGACGAGAATGGGTGTCGCAGTAGCGATCTTCGCAGGTGCCGGCATCATCGCGGCAGGAGGCGGGTGCGCGGCTCTTGCCAGTTCCGGCACGCCCGCCACCACGCACGCCACAGCGAGCACCCAGCCCGCGACGGCCAAGACTCCCAGGTACGTCGTGCTTGACTGCAGCTTCAAGCCCGTGGTGGCGCCGTCGACCTTCATAATTACCTGCGCGGACGCCGGGATCGGTGCGCAGGACCTGCACTGGACGAGCTGGACGCCGAAGCTGGCCAGCGGCTACGGCACCATCTGGGCGAACGACTGCACGCCGAACTGCGCCGACGGTCACTTCCACTACTACCCGTCGCTGGAAGTGCTGTGGGGGAGTGTCACGGTGAAGGGCCACCCGGCTGACCGGCGTTACACGGAGCTAACGGTCATCTTCACCGGCAAGACGCGGCCGCCGGTCTACGCGCTGAAGAACGGCAAGCTCGTCGCCACCTACCCGCTCACGCAGACCTTCGACGCCATCTAGCCAGCCCGGGCCACCCGCACGCGGAACGGCCCGGCCACCGACCCTGTACCGCTCGAATATTGAGTTACGTCGTCTCAGCTTGGCTTACGCGGCGTGGTGATACTCGTTGATCATCCCAGCGACTACGGGTTTTCGGCGGACGGATCGCAGGTCGGCTATGTCCCGGACGGGCTGCGTCTCAACGTCCGGGGGCCGATGCTGCCGGGACTGATGCGGCCTGTGGCGGTTGTAATGGATCAGGTACTCGCGGAGCACCAGGGCCAGGTGGCGCTCATTGAGGATCAGGGTCCCGTCCAGCAGTTCGCGGCGGAGGGTCCCGTTGACGCGCTCGCAGATGGCGTTCATCCGTGGCGTCCTCGGCAGGGTGGTGATGATCCTCAGACCCTCGGCCTTGAACACCTCCGCGAATGCAGTGGTGAAGAGCGGATCGCGATCATGGATCAGGAACCGCAGCGTGCCGAGGCGGTCATCCAGGTCCATGGCGAGGTTGCGGGCCTGCTGCGCCGCCCATGCCCAGGTCGGGTAGGCGGTCACCCCGGCCAGGTGCAGCCTGCGGGTGCCGTGCTCGATGAACACCAGCACGTGCAACTGCTTGAGCAGCACCGTTTCCACCGCCAGGAAGTCGCAGGCGATAATCGCGTGAGCCTGGGCAGCCAGGAACTCCCGCCAGGTCGGCCCGGCCCGCCGGGGCGCTGGATCGATGCCCGCAGCGTGCAGGATCTCCCACACCGTGGACGCCGCGATCGCATGCCCCAGTCGCGCCAGCTCCCCCTGGATTCTTCTGTGGCCCCAGGCCGGGTTCTCCCGCGCCATTCGAAGGATCAGCGTCTTGACCGAGGTACCGGTGGACGGTCGTCCTGGCCGGCGCCGGCCGGTGTAGGTCCAACAAGGCACCTCAGCAACCGGTAGACGAGCGACAACAGCATCCCGAGATGGTCCCAGCCACGCCCGTGATCCCGCAGCAAAACCCCAGCTCACAGCACGAAACCGAGTTTCCGAGACGTCAGGGACAAGGTCGCAGAACGTGGCGACCAGGTCCATGCCCTGATCGCCAACGCTCGGATCAGTGGGCTCGAGGCCGACCTGGCCTGCGGCGATCCCTTCGTGTACCGCGGTGAGGGAGTCGTTGAGGTGACGAAGCAGCATCGCCACATCCCACCCGGCGCACGGCGTGGGCCAGGAAAGAACGCCTGGCGTGACGTTGCTGACGCAACCGATGGCATAGGTGTCGACGGCAGGTGAATACTGACCCCGGTGTGGCATCCGAATTTTGACCCTTCTTCCCGAAATCCTGGCTCGAACCGAGCCAGGGAGGAAGCTGGTGATTTCAGTGGAGGACTGGGCCGAGATCAGGCGGCTGCACCGGGCGGAGGGGCTGCCGGTCAAGGAGATCGCCCGGGTGAAGAACATCTCGAGGAACACGGTGCGGGCGGCGTTGCGGTCGGATGGGCCGCCGCGGTATGTGCGGGCTCCGGCGGGGTCGGTGGCTGATGAGTTCGAGCCGCGGGTCCGGGAGCTGCTGCGGGCGTTTCCGGCGATGCCGTCGACGGTGATCGCGGAGCGGATCGGGTGGCCGTATTCGGTCCGGACGCTGAGCGGGCGGGTGGCTGAGCTGCGCCCGGTGTACCTGCCGCCGGATCCGGCGTCGAGGACGGCGTATGCGGCCGGGGAGATCGCGCAGGATGATTTCTGGTTCCCCGATGTGACGGTCCCGGTCGGGTTCGGGCAGGTCCGGTCGGCGAAGCAGCTGCCGGTGCTGACGATGGTGTGCGGCTACTCGCGGCACGCGGCGGCGCTGCTGGTGCCGTCGCGGCACGGGGAGGACCTGTTCGCCGGCTGGTGGCAGCTGATCCGGGGGCTGGGGGCGGTGCCGCGGACGCTGGTGTGGGACGGCGAAGGCGCAATCGGCCGGTGGCGCGGGCGGCGCAGCGAGCTGACCGCTGAGTGCCAGGCGTTCCGCGGCACCCTGGCGGCCAGCGTATATGTCTGCCGGCCCCGGGATCCGGAGGCGAAGGGCCTGGTCGAGAGATTCCATGACTACCTGGAGCGGTCGTGGCTGCCGGGCCGGACGTTCGCCTCGCCGGCGGATTTCAACGCCCGGCTGTCCGCGTGGGTGGCGCAGGTGAACACCCGGTACCGGCGGCACCTGGAATGCGCGCCCGCGGACCGGATCGCCGCGGACAAGGCGGCGATGATCGCGCTGCCGCCGGTGGCCCCGGTCACCGGGTGGCACCGGACGGCCCGGCTGCCGCGGGATCATTACATCCGCCTGGACAGCAACGACCACTCGGTGGACCCGGCGGTGATCGGCCGCCGCATCGAGATCACTGCTGACCTGTCCCGGGTCCGGGTGCGGTGCGACGGGCGGATCGTCGCTGACCACGAGCGGGCCTGGGCACGGCACCAGACCATCACCGACCCGGCGCACCTGGCGGCGGCGCAGGCGCTGCGGTCCGCGCGGCGGCTGCTGGCCCCGGTCAGCGGCCCGGCGGACGCCGAGGTCGAGTACCGTGACCTGGCCGTCTATGACGTGCTGGCCGGCGCCCGGGAGGCGATGTGATGGACAGCGCCTACCCTGCCATCACCGATTGCGCGGTCACCGCCGCCGCGATGCGCGCCGCGGCCCGGATCATCGAGGAATCAGCGCTGGCCGGGCTGTCGGTCACCTGTACCAGCGACCAGATCGTGGTTCAGGTCTGCGAGCAGGCCGGGGACCCTGCCGAGCGTGCGGCGCAGGTCGCCCTGCTCGCCCAGATCGCCGGCACGCACGCCTGCCGGCACGACAGCCAGGCGGCCGCCTGGAGCCAGGTCAAGGCATGCGGGCAGGCCCGCGGCATCCCGGTGAGCATCTTCACCCCGCTCCGGGTGCGGACCCGGCCCGGCGGTACCGGGCCGGCCCCGCTGGCCGCCGGTCCCGGCGGGCAGGTCACCGCGATCCCGGACGCTAAGCTCCCCCGCGGGTGGCGGTGGGTCACCGACCTCGACCCCGGCCCCGGCCCCGCCGGGACGGCGCCGGGACAGGAGGCGGCCTGATGCCCGCCAAGACCGCCACCGCCCGGGACATCACCGCCGAACTGGCCTACCTGACCCGGGCCCTGAAAGCCCCCACGCTGCGCGACGCGGTGCCGCGGCTGGCCGGGCGGGCCCGCGCCGAGACCTGGAGCCACGAGGAGTTCCTGGCTGCCTGCCTGCAACGCGAGGTATCCGCGCGGGAATCGCACGGCGGCGAGGAACGCATCCGCGCCGCCCGGTTCCCAGCGAGAAAGGCCCTGGAAGACTTCGACTACGACCACCAGCGGTCCCTCAGGCGCGAGGTCATCGCGCACCTGGGCACGCTGGACTTCGTCACCGGCCGCGACAACGTGGTCTTTCTCGGGCCACCGGGAACAGGCAAGACAATGCTCGCGATCGGGCTGGGCATCCGCGCCTGCCAGGCCGGGCACCGGGTCCTGTTCGCCACCGCCGCCGGATGGGTCGCCCGGCTCGCTGATGCCCACCACGCCGGGCGGCTGCAAGCCGAGCTCACCCGGCTCGGCCGGTACCCCCTGCTGGTCATCGACGAGGTGGGCTACATCCCGTTCGAGCCCGAAGCAGCCAACCTGTTCTTCCAGCTGGTATCGGCCAGGTATGAGAGAGCGAGCCTGATCATCACGAGCAACAAGCCGTTCGGGCGCTGGGGCGAGGTATTCGGCGACGACGTGGTCGCCGCCGCCATGATCGACCGCCTCGTCCATCATGCCGAGGTCATCAGCCTGAAGGGAGACAGCTACAGACTCAAAGACCGCGACCTGGGCCGCATCCCCGCCCAGGCAACCGAAGAGTAACCAACCGGAGAGGGTCAGAATTCAGTTGCCGCCAGAGGGTCAGAATTCGGTTGCCGTTGACAATAGGTGACCGCCGCTGCCAGGAGGCTAGCGTTGCTGCCGGAGGATGCCATGCCAGCCTACGCCGTCACATCCGTGCTCCCGGCCGCGGTGGATGGGTAGGCTGGATGGAGGCCGAACCTGGTGAACAGGCCGGGGTCGCCGAACACGACGATGTGGCTGATGCCGGTGGCCGTCGCGGTGAGCACCACGATGGCGTACGCGTGGTGGATGCCGTCGCTGCCGCGGCGGTAGGCCGCTGCAGCGGGCTGTCCGTCGGCGAACGTCGGGATCATGCGCCAGTCGCCAGGCGATCCCAGGCCTGCGATGGCAAAGGCCCTCGCGTTGCCGCCGGAGAACCAGGTCGTGGACGGCGTCATCTCGATCGTGACGTCCTTGCGCACCAGCTCCGTCAGGGCTGCGGGATCGGAGTTTTCGAACGCCGCGATGTATTGCTCCAGCAGCGCCCGAGCGTGAGATTCGGTGGGCTCGGTGACCTGACCGGCTGCCGGTGCCACTTCGTCGAGCCGGGCGCGGGCGCGCTGCAGCGCGCTCTTGACTCCGGCGCTGGTGGTGCCGAGCATCCTGGCGACCTCTGCGGTAGGGAAGGCCGGTACCTCACGCAAGATCAGCACCGCGCGCTGCCGGGGTGGCAGGTACTGCAGGCTGGCGATCAGCGCTAGCCGCAGGCTTTCTCGTGAGACGGCGATGTCCGCGGGGTCGCCGGATTCGGGGGTCACCAGCGCGTCGGGGATCGGCTGCAGCCACGCGATCTCCGGCCCGGCCGGCAGCGGCGCGTGCGGATTGTCACCGGGCCGCCCAGCCCAGAGGGCAGCGGCCGCCGGGCCTGGTTGCGCAGAGCGGTGAGGCAGGCGTTGGTGGCGATCTGATGCAGCCAGGTTCGCAGCGACGACCGGCCCTGGAAACCTTCGTAGGACCGCCAGGCCCGCAGGTAGGTTTCCTGGACCAGGTCTTCGGCATCGTCAACCGAGCCGAGCAGCCGGTAGCAGTGGGCCAGCAGCTCGCGCCGGAACGGCTCAGTCAGCTCAGTGAACTCGGCCCTGACCACCATGGTGCCTGACTCCCGTGACATCCCCCGCTCCTTCCGTTCACCTATGAAGACTCGCCCTGCCGCCGTTGAGAATCGGCTCCGTCGGCGGTCACCGTCGGCGGCGGTCGTGAGGGTCGCCATGGGTGACGGCTGCACTGCTGCCGCGGACGTATTCGGTGCCTGGCCGGCGTTAGTTTCAGGCGGTCCGGGTGGCGGGTTTGGGCCATATCTCGCGCAGCGCGGGGACCTCCCGGTGGGCCTGGGATATGCCAGCCTCCAGCGCGGCCGGCACGGTGTCGCTGGAGTTCGCGTCCGGGCCGATCGCGGCCAGTGACTCCTCGTCCGCGATCACGACGTGGACGGTGGCCGGGGCGAGCGCCCGGGTTTCGGCGTCGAGCTTGGCCTGCAGGTAGTCGTTGAGCGGTATCGGGCTGAACACGATCACGACGTCGTGACCGGCCGCCAGGTCGGCGCTGTACAGCGAGTGCGCCCCGCCGTCGGCGTACTGGCGCCCGTTGATTGTGATCAGCGGGTGGAGGCCCGGCAGGGCGCAGCTGGCCGCGACTGCGTCGAACAGGCTGGCGCCGGAGTCGGCGCCGAAGGCGGCTCGGGCGCCGGATTCGGCGTCCACGGCCGCAATCAGCAGTCGCTGCCGGGGCCACTGCCGGACCGGGAGCAAGGCGGCGATCTGGCGGCGGCGCTCAGCGCTGGAGGTCAGCTGTCCTCCCAGCGGCCTCAGGTTCGCGATGCGCCGAGCGGCCTCCTGCTCGTCCGGGGCCTGGGCGATGATCTGCATCGACGCGGCGATCCACTGCGGGAGTGTGGCATGGACCTTGACCGCGGGTATACCCCCGTGGCGGTACATGCCGACGGCCTGGTTGATCACGCCGGTGGCGAGCTGGGCGCCAGTCCGCGCCCCGGCCGAGGTCCCGACGATCAGATCGGCCTCGCCGAGGTCGGTTCCCTGCTCCTGGAGCGCGCTGATGAGCCCGGCCATCCACGCCGCGCCGGCGTGGCCGCCGCCGGACAGCACCAGAGCCTTGCTGGGTATCGTCATGATGCTCAGCCCTTCCTTTCACGTGATCCTTGCTGCTCCCGCGTGGCCAGGCTGGCACCGGGGCCAGCACCGGATCGGCCCGTCCTGCGGGGGTTATCGGCTGTACTCGGGGAGGTAGGTGAGCTGGACAATGCCGTTGGCGAACGCCGTGGTCCCGGTGAGCTTGAGCGCCATCCCGGTGGTGTCGATGCCCTCGAACAGCCGCAGCCCGCTGCCCACGACCAGCGGAAAGATCGACAAGTGGAACTCATCGATCAGGCCATGCTGGATGAGCGTGCGGTCCAGCTGGCCCGTTCCGTACTTCATGATGGTCTTACCGGGCTGGTCCTTCAGCCGGGCGACCTCAGCTGCGACATCACCCGTGATCAGCGTGGAGTTCCACGTTGTCTCCTGCAGGCTCGCCGAGGCGACGAACTTGGGAAGGGCGTTGATAGTGTCCAGGTACGGGTCGCCGCTGACCTGCGACCAGGCGGCCACGAACTTCTCATACGTCACCCGCCCCAGCAAGAACGCATCCACGCCCCCGAGCTGGGCCTGCGAGTAGTTCTTGTTCTCTTCACTCCAGAACGGCAGCGCCCACTCCTCCGGGGAGCCCACCACCCCATCCAGCGACACCAGTGTCGCCTCAACCAGCTTCCTCACTTCGATCACTCCTCCCTGTTGCCGTCGCACCGGCTCACCAGCCACACCGCGCCCGCCGGTGATCGCCAATACAGACCCGCATCCCGCCGCAAAGGAATCGCTGCCCGCCCGATCCCCTGGTCGCCAGTTATCGGCCGGCATGTGGGGGTTGCGGTGGGATGTCAGTCCGGCATCTCGGCTGGGTTATCACCGGGCCAGGCGATCTCATGCCGAACGAGTCGCCGATCATGGGTCACGAGGCAGGCGTTTCATGACGGGCACGGGCTGATTCGAGGGTCCGCTTCATGGCGGCGAGGCCGACGTCCATCATCGTGTCGAGCCGTTCTGCCAGGTCATCGGGGAGCACGTCGGTGATCCAGATACCGGCAGCGGCCAGGATCTTCGCCGTCGGGCAGTATCTGAGCCGACCCGCTGTGGTGGGCAGCGCCCGCTAGGTCGGTGATCGTCCAGGCGATCCTGCGCGCTTGCCCGTCGATGCCGATGAGCGCTTCCCGCGCCGTGGCACCGTTGAAGAAGGTGACGACCCTGGTCCGGTCATCCTCAAGCTTGGTGCTGGTCACGAACCCAGCGGCGAGCTCATGGAGCGCGCCGAAGTCGCGGAGCGCGTCCCATGCCGCTTCGGGAGTGGTGGCGATGCCGGTTTCCCGGATGATCGAGGTCATCAGCTAGCTCCTTGTCTTCCGCCCAGATTTTCGGTGTTTTCGTCGGCCTTGGCGCCGTGCACGGTGTTCCAGGGGCGGATCGATCCGTAAGCAGCACGCAATCTGAAGCCAAGGGCGCGATCCAGGGCGATGTGCGCCAGCCAGCCCAGTGATGCTGCCACGTAGGGTGCTGCCTGCCCGCCGGACTGGCCATCGGCAATGACGGCCGCCAGCATGATCACCGGCAGCCACAGCCGGTGGACGGGGTTGTAAGCCGGCACTGCCCGAGCTGACAGCAGGCCGGGCTCATTCGGCTGGCCGATGCCGGCCAGGAACGCCAGATCCGGGCCGATCAGGCCGAGCAGCCCAGCCCAGATGGCGGCGCCGCCATGCAAGGTCATCTCGGCGACGCTACCCGCCAGCAGCATCACCCCAGCGGCACCCCACAGAAATCGTGGGTGCCGCCGCTGCGGGCTTATCATCGGCTGCGGGCGCGTCATCGGACGGTGGCGTGCTCCACCCGCTGCTTGAGAGCCTGGTTGAGCGCGCGGAAGTCCGACTCCGTCTTCGAGATGCTCTTACCCGTGAACGGGACGAGAGCACCGCGGAAGGTCTCGGACTGAGTCAGGCGGGTATGTTCCCCAAGATCCTCCAGCGAGAACTGATGCGTGCCGTCGAAAATCCCCGGCATGATCAGCCGACCGATCCAGCGCAGCAGCACGGCGGGCTGCACCACCAGCAAACGCGGGTGCATCGTGAACGCGCGGCCGTCAGCCGGGACCATCCGCAAGGTGAGCCTCGACCCCACGGCCAGCTGCCCGGAGGCGGACCGGATGAACGGATTCCAGTCCCGATAGGCGTCCAGGTCAGCGAGAACCGCCCAGACCTGCTGCGGTGTCGCCGAGATGTCTGTGACGACCGAGATGCTGTGCATTCGTTCGAGCTCCTCAGAGAAAGGCCAGGCGGGTAGACAGCAGGCGCCTTAGTGTCGTCGCTTGCCTCAGTAGCATCCAGCTCAGCTGCGGTGAAGGTCTTGAAGATCCTTGCGGCCCGTTGTGTCGTGCCCCGGGTAGTGTCGGCGGTGTGCTGTCAACCGTGACCCTTGCCGCCCGGCCGGAGTTCACCGTGAGCGCGGTGGCCTGCCGCGCCCATCACGTCCGGTGGTCGGAGCCAGACGTCCGCGATGACTATCGCATGGTGCTTGTGCGACGTGGCAGGTTCCGGCGGTGGGCCGACGGGACCGATGCCGATCTCGATTCGACGATGGCCTATCTGGGCGTCCCAGGTGAGGAAGAACGGTTCGCACACCCCGCCGGCGGCGACGTCTGCACAGCGGTGTTCTTCGACCCCTCACTGTGGGAGCGGCGCGCTAAGGGGATGGCGGTGTACGTGGACGCGCGTGTCGATCTCGCTCACCGCCGCCTGCTCGCTGCGGACGGGGACGGCGACATCGACTATGCGCTGACGGAGGAGTTGCTTCACCTCATAAAGGCGGCCACCCGGCAGCCGGTCGACCCCCCGAGGCCCGCCGACCGGGCACTGGTCGCTTCGGCCCGTGAAGCGATCATCGAAGGGGCGCCCGAGTCGGCGGGCCTCTGCCCGCTGGCCCGGCTGCTGAACGTATCTCCCTACCGGCTGAGCCGGACGTTCTCGCAGCAGGTGGGGGTCTCGCTGACCCGCTACCGTAACCGGGTCCGCGTCAGCTTGGCCATGGACCAGCTCGCCCAGGGCGAACCCAGTCTGGCTGACCTGGCTGCACGCCTCGGCTTCGCCGATCAGGCGCACCTAACCCGCACCGTCCGCGAGCACCTTGGACATGCGCCAAGCACGCTGCGCCGACTGCTCGCCCCGGTTTCACAGAGAGGCTGAGAGCGGGCCATAGTTCTGTCTGGGCGCTCATGCCGCAGCCAGCGACCTGATGGCTTCAATGGTCACGATGAGGGCCAGAGCGGCGAAGACGCTGGCCGAGGTGAAGGTCATGGCCTGGAGTGCCCTGGGCCGGGCAAGGACCTTGTCGCGCAGCGTGGCTGCCGTCCAGCCGACGGTGAGATCGCCGACAAGGCCGACGGCCCTGGAAGATCAAGCCGAGCATCAGGAGCTGCACGAACGGGTTACTCGCGGAGCCCTGTGGGGGTTCCAAAACTCGGCCACTGGTGTTGACCTGGGCTTTTATACGGCCCGCTCGTGACCTGCCCAGCGGCGCGCAACCGCGAACCCGTCTGCCGGGAGCCTTCGGAGCACCCCGCGATGCGCCGTGGACTCGCCCCGGTGCCACCCAGCAGGCTAGAGATACCGAAGGTGCGCATTAGGCACATCGCCTACCTCTCGCGTCCGAGGACAATCCGAGGCTGTCCACGATAAAGAAAGATGACATGCACCGGCTGCGGCCGTTAGCGGCTGAGCTGGGTGCAAAGGCATCGGCCCGTCCGGCAGGAGACCTCCCCAGCTCAGGCGCGTGAAGATGGATGCGGGGAGCATCCACGTCGTGCCGGGCGCCGCCCGTTGCGGGGCGTCCGCGGGAGCTTGAGGAGGTCCCGATGTCCATCGTAGGCGGGCTGGATATCCACCGGAAGCAGATCACCTTCGACTATGTCGATACCGAGACCGGGGAGGTGCGGCGCGGGCAGATCTGCCCGGCCGACCGCGAGCACCTGGCGAAGTGGCTGGCCCGGTTCGCCAGGCAGGACGCCCATTTCGCGCTGGAAGGCTGCACGGGATGGCGGTACGTGG
>WNFY01005307.1_pt1 | contig 11666 bp, 10 predicted proteins | sample 5400091 | NCBI WGS metagenome assembly WNFY01 (sample SAMN13153364, study PRJNA577476) | soil metagenome | isolation source: 60 cm soil or saprolite under grassland replicate 1 | place: USA:California | collected 2016-06-15 | reverse complement strand
AGGAGGCGCTGGCGCGGGCGCGGCTCGCGTCGGCCCTCGCCCGCCTGCTCGACGTGCCAGCCGGCGGCGGGTTCGCTGCGCTCCTGGAGGCCGTCATCCAGTCCTGTCCGGCGATCGACGCGTGCGGCGTCCTCGCGCGCGACGGGGCGGACTGGACGTTGCGCGCCTCGCTCGGCCTGGCCCGGGGACCGGGGCCCCTCGAGCCGGCGGCCGCCGGCGAGGCGCCCATCGGAGAGGCTGCCTCGGCCCGCCGCGCCGTGAGCGTGACGCTGGGCGATCGAGACGCGAGCGCGCTCCTCCCGCCAGCCACCCACGCCGCCATCGCCGTGCCGCTCGTGAGCGGCGATCCCGGCGGCGACGTCCTCGGCGTCGCCCTCTTCGGCAGCCGCACGGCGGGCTCGCTCGGAGAGGAGGAGCTGCTGCTCGTCCGCGTCGCCGCCGAGCGCGCCGCGAGGGCGCTCGAGGCGGAGCGGCTCGGGGCGGCGCTGGCGCGTGCCCGGGAGGCGGCGGCCCGGGCCGGCGGCTTCCACGACCAGGTCCTCGCCATCGTCGGGCACGACCTGCGAAACCCCCTCGGCGCGATCGTCATGTCCGCCGCGCTCCTGCAGAAGAAGGGCGGGCTCGAGGGCTGGCAGGCGAAGACGGTGGACCGCGTGCGCAGCTCGGCGCTCCGGATGAGCCGCATCATCAACGACCTCCTCAGCTACACGCGGACGCGCCTCGGCGGCGGGATCCCGATCTCGCGGCGCCCCGCCGACCTGGGCGAGCTCGCGCGCAAGATGGTCGACGAGCTGCGCGCGGCTCACCCCGACGCGATCGTGGAGCTGTCCGCCGAGGGCGAGCTGGTGGGCGAGTGGGATCCCGATCGGCTCGAGCAGGTGCTCTCGAACGTGGTCGCGAACGCGATCGACCACGGCGACGCCGGCCAGCCCGTGGCGGTGGCGCTCTCGGGCGACGGCGCCGCCGTGTTCGTCCAGGTGAGGAACCACGGCGAGATGCCGAAGGAGGCGCTCGAGCACGCGTTCGAGGCGTTCCACCGCGGTCCGGAGCTGACCGGGAAGAAGGCCTCCGGGCTCGGCCTCGGGCTCTACATCGCGCGCGAGATCGTGCGGCACCACGGTGGCGAGATCGCGATCCGCTGCGAGGACGGCGCGACGCGGATCGACCTGCGCCTGCCGCGCCATCCCGAGCCGCACGCCGCCGCCGCGACGGCGGAGCGCCGGGCGTAGGTCGCGCCCAGCTCACCGCGCGCGGCGCCACAGCTCGGCGACGTCCGCCGGCAGGTCGCTCGCCACGGCGTCCGCGAGCGCGCGCGGGAGCGCCGCCGCGAGCGTGGCGAAGACGGCGGCGACCTCGAAGGCGGCGCGCGCGGGCGGGTGCTGGACGAGCGTGCCCACGCGCTCGAAGAGCTCGCGGCGGGTGGAGGCCCGTTCCACCGGCCGCTCACCGGGCGCGCGCAGCGTCGCCCGCAGCGCGTACGGCAGCTCGTCGGCGATCGCGTCCCAGGTGTCGGCAGCGAGCGAGGGGCGCAGGCACTTCATCACGGCCACCACGAGCTCGTCGGCGCGGGCCTCGGAGCCGAGCCGCGCCGCGAGCTTCCCCAGGACCCCGGGCCCGGGCCGGACCCACTCCAGCTGCGGATCGGGGCCACCTGGCCCGGTCACGCCGGGGAGATTCGACTGAAAGGACATGCGTGCACGGTGCGCACGATCGCGCGCCACGGAAGGCACGTTGCCGGTCTCGAAGCGGCCCCCTATCCTCGCGGGACCCGCTTGGTCCCACCGCTGGAGATCCCATGAAGGTCCTCATCGCAGACGCCTTCCCGAAGGAGCGCCTCGCGGACATCGCCGCGCTCGGGCTGGAGGTGGAGCACCGGCCCGACGTCCCGGCGAAGCAGCTCGGCGACGCCGTGCGCGACGCCTCGATCCTGGTCGTCCGCGGGAAGCAGGTCGCCGCCGACGTCTTCGAGAAGGGCCTGGGGCTCTCGCTCGTCGTGCGCGCCGGCGCGGGGACGAACACGATCGACGTCGCGGCGGCGTCGCGGCGAGGCGTCTACGTCGCGAACTGTCCGGGCCAGAACGCGATCGCCGTCGCGGAGCTCGCCATCGGCCTCGCGCTCGCCCTCGACCGGCGCATCCCGGACAACGTGCAGGCGCTCCGGGAGGGCCGCTGGGACAAGAAGACCTTCTCCGAGGCGCGCGGGCTCTTCGGCCGCGTCTTCGGCGTGCTCGGGCTCGGCGCGATCGGGCGCGAGGCGGCCGCGCGGGCGCTCGCGCTCGGCATGAAGGTCCACGCCTGGTCGCGCTCGCTCGACGCGGAGCGCGCGCACGCGCTCGGGGTCGTGCGCGAGGAGAGCCCGAAGGCGCTGGCCGCCGTCTGCGACGTGCTCTCCGTCCACCTGCCGCTCAAGCCCGAGACGCGCGGGCTCGTCTCGCGTGAGGTGCTCGCGGCGCTCCGCCCGGGCGCCATCCTCGTCAACACCGCGCGGGCGGAGGTGGCGGATCAGGCGGCGCTGCTCGAGGCGGCGCGCGCCGGACGGATCCGCGTCGGGGTCGACGTCCACCAGGGCGAGCCGGAGGGCGGCAAGGCCGAGTTCCAGTCGGAGCTGGCGAAGCTGCCGGGCGTCTACGGCACGCACCACATCGGCGCCTCGACCGACCAGGCCCAGGACGCCATCGCGCGCGAGACGGTGCGCATCCTCGCCGCCTTCGCGCGCACGGGCGACGTGCCGAACTGCGTGAACGTGCTCGAGCGCACCCCGGCGCGCTGCCGGCTGGTGGTGCGGCACCTCGACAAGGTCGGCGTGCTCGCGAACGTGCTCGGCGCCGTCCGGGAGGCGGGCATCAACGCGGAGCAGATCGAGAACCGCGTCTTCCAGGAGGCCGCGGCCGCCTGCTGCGTCATCGAGCTCGACGAGCGCCCGGCGCCGGAGCTCCTCGAGCGCATCCGCGCCCGCAAGGAGGAGATCATCTTCGCCGAGGTGTTCGACGTCTAACCCGCTGCGGCCGCGCCGCCGTCCTGCCCGATGGCGCCGGCGATCGCCGCGCGCACCGCCTCGCGCAGGGCCTCCACGCTCTGGAAGCCGGCGGGGTCGATGGGCGGGAGGACCTGCACGCGCGCGTCCATCCGCTGGCGCAGCGCGAGGCCGTGCTTGGGCAAGGTCTCGTAGGTGCCGCGGAGGGCGATGGGGATGACGGGCACCTTCGCCTCGAAGGCGAGCCTGAACGCGCCGTCCTTGAAGGGCTGCAGCGCGCCCGTCCGCGAGCGCGTCCCCTCCGGGAAGATGAGCACGGGCGCGCCGCGCGCGAGGTGTGCGCGGCAGTGGTCCATCATGGACCTGATCGACTCGCGGTCGCCGCGCGTGAGGCGCACGTAGTCGTTCAGCGCCATGTTCCAGCCCACCACCGGCACCTTGAAGATCTCCGCCTTCGAGACCCACTTGAACGGACGGTAGAGCCCGTAGAGCACGAGGATGTCCACCAGCGAGAGGTGGTTCGCGACGAGGACGGCGGCGCCGCGCCAGGGCAGCCGCTCGCGCCCCTCGATGCGCGCGCGCCAGAGCGGGTTCGCGTAGATGTAGAACGACGCCCAGCAGCACGAGTAGAGGTGCAGGGCGATCCGCCGGCGGTCGAACGGCCAGCTGACGAGGAAGACGAGCAGCGCGCCGACGAAGAAGATCGGCATCGTCACGACCACGAACAGCCAGTAGACCCAGCTGAAGACCCGGAGCACCCGGTCATTGTCGGATCCCCGCGCGGCGCGGGCAAGCAGGCGTTCCGGAGAGCCCCTCAGCGCGCCGGGGCGGCGAAGCGGAGCGGCTGGGCGCCGGCCCCGCCGCGGACGGTCTCGAGGATGCGGTAGAGCCCGAACTTCGGCAGGCGCATGAACCCGGCCCATGCCGCCGCCGCGAGGGTGCCGTCGGCGAGCCAGTCGGAGAGCCACTCGGCGGCGAAGCGCGCATCGCGCTGCTTGAACCCGGCGCCCGCCTCTCGCACCCAGCGGCGGTTGAACCGCTCGTGCACGCCCACCGGCGATCCGCAGACGAGCGGGATTCCGAGCGCGGCGTAGAAGCACATCTCCGACGGCTTCGTCCAGAGCACGTCGGTGCGCGCCAGGAGGGCGCTCATGGCGGAGAAGTACGCGTCGAGGTCCGAGTGGTAGAGGATCTCGACCCCGTCGCCGAGCGCGTCCTCGAGGCGCGAGGCGTGCAGCGCCTCCTCGAAGACGTGCTTCACCTTCGGCTTCACCCCGGCGACGAGGGCGACCCTGAGGCGCCCCTCCTCGACCTCGCGGCGCATCGAGGGCAGGAACTGACGCGCGAGCCCGGCCTGCGCGCCGGCGCCGCCGACTGCGAAGGTGACGAGGGGCGGCCGCCGCTCCTCCTCGCGCGGGAGGGGCCCGAGGAAGTGCGCCAGCTCCTCCGGGTACTCGCGGCGGAACTCGGCGTCGGGATCGAGGCGCACGATGCGCGCGGCGAGGTTCTTCATGAGGATGGGCAGCGCGGGTCCGCCCACCAGCTCGTGCGGCAGCGGGAACCCGGTGAAGGTGATGCGCTCCGCCGGGACGCCGTACGTCACGAGCCGCTTCGCCGCGCGGCGGGTCGGCACGAGGTAGCGGATGCGCGTCCGGCTCGCTTCGATGGGCGCCCAGATCCGGTTCACGTCCGTGTCGGTGACGACGCAGTAGACGTTCTCGATGCCCGCGCGGTCAGCCAGGATGGCCGGCGAGTAGAAGGTGGTGAGCAGCGGCCGGCCGGTGCGGCGCAGCTCCTCGACGAGCCCCTGCCCGAGGTTGCGCCGGATGAGGCGCTCGAGGGTGAGGACGCCGTGCGTCGGCGCCGACAGGTCTCGGTACGGGTGGAGGCGGGGAATGCTCGTCATCTTGTCGAGCGCCCACTTGAGCGGGGCGCCGACGATGGGGATGGTCGAGAGGCGCGAGGTGACCTCGTAGGCGCTGCGGATGCGGCGCCAGAGCTTCTGCTCCTCGGCCCCGGCGAGCGGCGCGCGGTCGACGTGCACGACCGGCTCGCCGATGAGGTCGGCGAGCGGGCGGGCTGCGCGCAGATGGCCGTAGCCCATCTCGACGGCGACGACGAGCGGCTTCTTCTCGGGCGGAAGATCGGGCGACACGGTCCCTCGGCGCAGCGGCGCGAGGGGAGACTAACCCGAATCGGGATCAGGCGCTCGCGACCGGGACCCGCTCGGCGGGCCCGCCCGCCGGCTGCCGCTCGAGCCGCGTGCCGGGCAGGACGCGCAGGCGGCTGCCGCGCCACTCCACGTCGCGCCGGACGAGGCCATACGCCCACGCCACACCGAAGACGAGGTCCTTCACCGGGACCATCGCGAGCTGGCCCAGCCCGAACCCGCCGGGGCGGAGCGCGCGCGCCGCGGCGCCGTCGAGCGCCGTCTTCGCGACGCACGCGCCGGCGAGCGCGCACAGCCCGGCGGCGCAGGGCGCGACGGCCACCGCGATCGCCGCGAGGAGCACGGGGTTGAGGAGCGCCATCGACGCGTAGACCCACGGGCCGACCGCCTGGCGCTGCAGGACGCTCCAGCGCTGGTAGCGGGCGGCGAACTCCCCGACGGTGCGCCCCGCGCTGACGTTCTCGATGGGCAGGCGCCCCACGGCGACCCGCTTCCCGAGCACGCGCGAGACCATGAGCCCCATCACGTAGTCCTCGGCGAGCACGTCCTTCACCGCCTCGAACCCGCCCATGCGCGCGAGGTCGCCGCGCCGGAGCGCCATCGACTTGCCCACCACGATGTCGCGTCCGGCGAGCCGCTTCGCGGCGACGACGCCGGGCGCGACCGAGCCGGCCAGGTGCAGGTGATCCATGAGCGACCCGAGCCGCTCCTCCCCGACGCCGACGATGGCGTGGGTGACGAGCCCGACGGACGCGTCCTCCAGCAGCGCGGCGATCTCGGAGAGGTACCCGGGCGCCACCCGGACGTTCGAGTCGGACACGACGAGGACGTCGTGGCGGGCGGCGCGGGCGAGCGTGACGAGCTGGTTCACCTTGGGGTTCATCCCCGGCTCGCCGCGCTGCAGGACGGCCCGGAACCGGCCGGGCCAGCGGCGGGCGGCGGCGCGCGCGACGGACCACGCGGCGTCCGACGCGCTCCGCACGCCGAGCACGACCTCGTACTCCGGGTAGTCGAGCGCCGCGAAGCGGGCAAGGTTCTCCTCGAGCGCGTCGTCGAGGCCGCACAGCGGCTTCAGGATCGAGATGGGCGGCTGCGACCGCGGCACGGCGGCGGGCCCGCGGACGTGGCGCCGGAGCGAGGCGCACTGCGCCAGGAGCGCCGCGAGCCCCACGGCGGCAGCGGCGAACAGCACGGCGCTCAGGTAGGCTGCCATCGTCCTCCCTCCCGCCGGCCCGCGCCGGCGGATCGAGTCCTCGCGAGCTTCCCCTTCGTCCGTGGCGCCTGCGTGGAGGGAGCGTGATGTCGTTGCAACGGCGCCAGGAACGGGGTCCGATCGTGCAAGAGCGCCACCACGGGCCCACCCTCCTCGATCCGGGGGGTTGAGCGTGTAGGTGGATGAGGCAGGCGAAGTGGGCTACGCAGCGGCGGCCGCCGCGGTGCGTCGTGCGCTACGCACCTGCGGCGCCGCGCGCCCGCCGCGCTACCCGCCGTACCCCGCCGTAACCCATGACGAGGCCGTGACACCATCAGCGTAGTGTTTTCCGGCCCGCTCCAGGGCTATGGAGAGAACATGGACCACGTCGAGACCCATGGTGAAGCCGCCGCCGCCTCGGGCGTCACGTCGCTCGAGGAGATGCGGCGGCGCGCGCCGAGGCTCGACCGCCGCGCGATCGAGGAGATCGTGGGGTCCGGGAAGCGGCTCCTCGTGCAGGGCGCGATGGGCATCCACGCCTCCGACGGGCTCTCCGGCAAGGTCGCCGCCCTCCGCGGCACGCGCCTCGTCGGCGTCGGCACCATCTCGGCGGTCGTGAAGAGCGAGGCGATGCTGCGCGCCGAGATCCGCCGCGCCCGCGCCGAGGCGCCCACCGGCTTCGTCGGCCTGAACCTGATGGCGGCCATCAACCGCACCGACTTCGACAGCTCGCTCCGCATCGCCTTCGAGGAGGGCATCTCGTTCATCGTCCAGGGCGCCGGCATCTCGCGCGACGTGGTGCGGACCTGCCGCGACGCGGGCGTGCCGTTCGCCGGGATCGTCTCCTCGGGCCGCCTCGCCAAGATGTACGAGAAGTGGGGCGCCGAGTTCCTGGTCGCCGAGGGCGCCGAGGCGGGCGGCCACATCGGCGACGTCGGCCACGCGCTCCCGGAGCTGCTGGCGGACGTTCGCGCGAGCTCGTCCCTTCCCGTCGTCGCCGCCGGCGGCATCGACGCCGAGGACCTGCCGTCGCTCTTCGCGGCCGGGGCGGCGGGCGCCCAGCTCGCGACGCGCTTCCTCGCCTGCCGCGACGGCGACGTGCACCGGAACTTCAAGCAGATGCACCTCGACAAGGACGACGTCGACGTGACCCTCATCACGAGCTGCGTGAAGGGCATGAAGGCGCGCGCCGTCCGCAACGCCTTCACGGACGCCCTCGCCGCCGGCAAGACGTTCCCGCCGCGCTCCAAGGCCTGGTTCTTCGGCAAGGAGGGGTACTTCGGCCGCAGGAAGTCCTGCATCGAGTGCCTCGCGACCGACCTCTGCCTCTGCCGCGCCAGCAACTACAAGGAGAGCTTCTGCATCACCGACGCGCTCCTCGCGTCCGCCATCAAGGGCGACGTCGAGAACGGGCTCTTCTACACGGGCCAGAGCGTGACGCGCATCCCGGAGACCTCGGCCGACGCGCTCCCCAGCGTGCAGGAGATCTTCGACATGATCGAGGGCACGCTCGCGGCGACCGACACCTTCGCCGCCGCCGAGGCGATCGCCGCCGCCGCGCCGTAGTTGGCTCGTAGCCAGCTCGGCGCTGGCGGCAGGACGCCCATTCGCCGAGCGTGTAGCCGACACGTGGACTCCACTTTGCGTGACGGTCGCGCTCGACTTTCGACGCGATCTCCGAATTAATCGCATGGTCTACCCGCGCGCACAGGGTTGACCGAGCGCAATGAGGCGCCCGAGCACGGAAAGTCACATCGAATGGCGACCGGCATCGTGAAGTGGTTCAATGACGCGAAGGGCTTCGGCTTCATCACCCAGGACAACGGTGGCGAGGACGTCTTCTGCCACCACACCGCGATCCAGATGGACGGCTTCCGCAGCCTCGCGGAAGGACAGAAGGTGGAGTTCGAGGTCGTGAAGGGGCCGAAGGGCCTGCAGGCGGCCAACGTCCGCAAGGGATAGCGCCGCTCCAGGCTCGTACGAAGGCCCGGTCTCTCGGCGAGAGGCCGGGCCTTCGCATGTCCGGGCGAGGAGCGGGCGGAGGCGACGGCGTTGAAAGCCGCGGATGCGCCCCCCAACGTTCGATCCGCGGGCGCCGCTCCTCGGCGCCGGAGGAACGGCCATGGCGATGCATCTGCACGAGCTCCACCCGAGCGTGATCCACGCTCCCCTCGTCCTCCTGCCCACGGCGGCGACGCTCGACGTGATGGCCGTCTCCGCCCACGGTCGAGTGCGCCGCCGCGCCCTCGACGCGGCGGGCCGCCGGCTGTGGTGGCTTGGGGTCGGCGCGGCGGGGCTGGCCGGGATCGCGGGCATGGCGGCGTCGCAGGAGATCCGCCTCGAGGAGGGGCGCGCGCGCGACGCGATGTGGCTGCACGGGATCGGCAACATGGGGATCCTGCTCGCTGGCGTCGGGCTCGCATCGTGGCGGTCCACCCACCGCGCCACCCCCACGACCGCCCTCCTCGCGGCGGGAGCCATCGGCGCCGCGCTCTACACCGCCTGGCTCGGCGGCGAGCTCGTCTACACGCACGGTGCCGGCGTGAAGGCGCTCCCGTCGGGGATCGCCGACAGCCCGCGCCTGCTCTCCGCGCAGGCGCCGTGGCGCCTCCTGCGCGACGCCGCCCTGGGCCTGCGCTGGCTGCTCGGGCGGGGAGGCCGCCTCGTGGCCCGCCGCGAGCCGCTCGCGCGCGGGTCGGCGACGCGCGCCTCCGAGCCCTCCCGGGTGGGCACGCCCGGCCCCGAGGTGGCGTTCGAGATCCGGCCGAGCTGACGGCGCGGTCAGTAGACCGCCAGCAGCTCCACCTCGAACACGAGCGTCGAGTTGGCGGGGATGTCGGGCGGCGCGCCGGCGGCGCCGTAGCCGAGCTCGGGCGGGAGCGTCAGCTTGCGCTTGCCGCCGACCTTCATGCCCGCGACGCCCCGGTCCCAGCCCTCGATCACCTCGCCCGCGCCGAGGCGGAAGGAGAAGGGCGAGCCGCCGACGGACGAGTCGAACTTCGTGCCGTCGGTGAGCCATCCGGTGTAGTGCACCTCGACCGTCTTGCCGCGCACGGCTTCCGGGCCCTTCCCGGCGACGAGGTCCTCGATCTTGGGTTTTGGCATTCCGCGCCTCCGTCTGGATGAGGGGGCCGCCGAGAAGCTGCCGCCCCCCTCATGCTCCCCGCGTCGGCCTCATCCGGCCGGTTTCGAGATGGGGGGCCGCCTTCGCCGGCCCCCCATGCCCCCCGCTCGCTCCGGGTCGGCCTCATCCGGCCTCCCCTTCGCTCGCCACGTCTCCTCTAATTGCTAGAGGGGGATGTTTCCGTGCTTCTTCGGCGGCAGCTCCTGCCGTTTCGTGCGCAGCATCTCGAGCGCGCGGATGACGCGCGGGCGAGTGTCCTCCGGCTTGATCACCTCGTCGACGTAGCCGAGCTCCGCGGCCCTGTACGGGTTCGCGAACTTCTCGCGGTACTCGGCGATGAGCCGCTGCCGCTCCGCGCCGCCGTCCTGGGCCGCCAGGATCTCCTTGCGGAAGATGACGTGGACCGCGCCCTCGGGCCCCATCACCGCGATCTCCGCCGTCGGATAGGCGTAGTTCACGTCCGCGCGGATGTGCTTCGAGGCCATGACGTCGTACGCGCCGCCGTAGGCCTTGCGCGTGATGACCGTGATCTTGGGGACCGTCGCCTCGGCGAACGCGAAGAGGAGCTTCGCCCCGTGCTTGATGATGCCGCCCCACTCCTGGTCGGTCCCGGGGAGGAATCCCGGGACGTCCACGAAGGTGAGGATCGGGATGTTGAACGCGTCGCAGAAGCGGACGAACCGGGCGGCCTTGACGCTCGCGTCGATGTCGAGCACGCCCGCCAGGACCGCCGGCTGGTTCGCGACGACGCCCACCGGACGCCCGTTCATCCGCGTGAGCCCGATGACGATGTTCTGCGCGAAGTGCTGCGCCACCTCGAAGAAGTGCCGGTCGTCGACGACGGCGCGGATGATCTCCTTGATGTCGTACGGCTTGTTGGGGTTGTCCGGGACGATCGTCTTGAGCGCCTCGTCCCGCCGCGCGGGATCGTCGGAGCAGGGGGTCGCCGGCGGGTCGTCGGCGTTGTTGAGCGGCAAGAAGGAGACGAGCTCCCGCACCGCAGCGAGGGTCGCCTCCTCGCTGTCGAAGGTGAAGTGCGCCACGCCCGACCGCTGCGCGTGCGCGCGCGCGCCGCCCAGCTCCTCCTTCGTCACCTCCTCGTGCGTCACCGCCTTGATGACGTCGGGCCCGGTGATGAACATGTAGCTCGTGTCGTTCACCATGAAGATGAAGTCGGTGATGGCGGGCGAGTACACCGCGCCGCCCGCGCACGGCCCCAGGATGACGCTGATCTGCGGGACCACGCCGGAGGCGAGCGTGTTGCGCAGGAAGATCTCCGCGTAGCCCGCGAGCGAGACGACGCCCTCCTGGATGCGGGCGCCGCCCGAGTCGTTGAGGCCGATCACCGGGCAGCCCACCTCGACCGCGCGGTCCATGATCTTGCAGATCTTCTCCGCGTACGCGCCCGAGAGCGAGCCGCCGAAGACCGTGAAGTCCTGCGCGAAGACGAAGACCTGGCGCCCCTCGACGAGCCCGTAGCCCGTCACCACCCCGTCGCCCAGGATCTTGTGCTTCTGCATCCCGAACTCGGCGCACCGGTGCGTCTTGAACTTGTCCAGCTCGACGAAGCTGCCCGGATCGAGGAACAGCTCGATGCGCTCGCGTGCGGTGAGCTTGCCCGCCTCGTGCTGCTTCGCGATGCGCTCCTCGCCGCCGCCGCGCTCGGCGTCGCGGGAGAGCTTGTCGAGGAGCGCCCTGCGCGGATCGGGATCGATGGGGTCGTTCATGAGGTCGTGCCTCGCGCCGGGTGAGCCGAAGGGGCGCCGGGACCCGGCGCACTGTAGCGCCGCGGCGCGCTCAGCGCCGATCCTTCCACCACCCGAGCCAGGCCGCCGCGTCACGCCCGAGGTCGCGCCCGGAGAGCCGCGCCAGCGCGCGCGCCGCCTCCTCGCTCACCGGCTCGGGCCCGTCGATCGCCTGGATGAGGAGGGGGATCGACTCCACGTCGGCGAGCCGGGCGAGCGCGCGCGCCGCCAGCGCGGGCCGCTCCGCGTCGCCGCCGAGGAGCGCGCCACAGCCGCTCCAGGACTGGGTGGAAGTCGGGGTGCTGCCTCGCCGCGGCGAGCGCCGAGAGCGCCGCGTCGCCCACGCGATCGTCCTCGTCGAGGACGCGCTCCGCGAGCGGGAGGAAGGCGGCCGGGTCCCTCATGTGCGCGAGCAGGAGCGCGGAGGCGCGCCGCCGCTCCGGGTCGCGGTCGCCGAGGAG
>WNFY01009616.1_pt1 | contig 11667 bp, 10 predicted proteins | sample 5400091 | NCBI WGS metagenome assembly WNFY01 (sample SAMN13153364, study PRJNA577476) | soil metagenome | isolation source: 60 cm soil or saprolite under grassland replicate 1 | place: USA:California | collected 2016-06-15 | reverse complement strand
CGATAAAGGACACCTAGGATTCGAGTTGGCCCTGAAAAGGCTCGACGGCCAGAAGAAGCTCCGGTAATCTGTGAATTGCATCAAGAGTAGGGCTATGCCCTCGCCAACCTGCGTGCCCGCGCAAGGTGGCTCCCGAAAGGGGATGCGGCCGATCGGCAACAAACCGGGTCGCACGAGTGCTCGCCCTCCTCGGTCACCCGCAGGAGGTTTTTTATGTCCAAAGACAAGCCCGTTACCATCCTTCCCGATGGCGGCCCGGACGTCACCTCGGCTGGCGTCAACTGGAACGAGGTCCCAGAATTCGCCCGGCACCATGTTGCCTGGATCGACGGCCGCCACGGTTCGGCGCAGGCAGCGCTGCCGCCAATCGATGCCGAGCCAGTACCGAAGATTTTATACCGCCTTCCCGCTCTGCATCCGGATCGGCCGACCGGATCGAAGGCGATGCTCGACGCGCATGGTGCTCGGGCACGGCTAGCCGGTCGTCGTGCCGGCGCATGGATCGTCAGCCCCTTCACGGGTTGGACATGGACCGTGTTCCCTGACGGTGAGGTACGTTGGGTGCCGTCGAATGTGGAATTGCCGGTGAGCCTGCGCGCGCAGGCGCGCAATGATGCGCAGTAGGCTGAGAGGCGCTAGTCTGGCCGGCGGCATGTCCGGCAAGGGTATTTGCTGGCAACTATTGCGTGCTCGGCCGGCAATACCTGGCTAAGATCGCGCATAGCTGGACCCAGCTTTGACTTGACTGTGGGTCTCGCTCCCATCAATGCGATTCGAGCTAGACACGGGGGCCTTGAGATATCCTATCCCGGGGGATACGATATTCCGATGGAGAATCGACTCGTTCACCAGAGCCACCCGGAGATCGTGAAGCGGCTGAGACGCGCGGAGGGCCATTTGCGGCGCGTCATTGCCATGGTCGAGGAGGGCCGACCTTGCCTCGATCTGGCTCAGCAGCTCCACGCCGTTGAGAAGGCTGTCGGGGAGGCAAAAAAGACGTTGATTCATGATCACGTCGATCACTGCCTCGACGCAGCGGCAAACGGCCGGGGCAACTCGACGCGGGCGGTGGTAAACGAATTCAAAGCCATCTCGAAATACCTTTAGCGAGCCCGACTTGACGGATGCATATGGGGGATGCGCTGCCAAGCGGCAGGTCCAGTGGAGCGCCAGGGCATGATCGGTCGCCTCTCCCTTTCGATCATTGCACTCGTGGCCGGCATCGCCATTGCGAACTTCGTATCGGGGTTGTCGCAATCGTTGCGCAACCTTGTTGGACTAGCTTCCGGGCCGGGCATTGCGCAACCGCGGGAAACCGCGACCAACAGCGGGGACCTGCGAACGGCACGCACCGAACCCGCTGACGAGAAGCAAGGCCTCGTCAAGTTGAGTCAGGATCAGATCACGGCCGCCCACATCGACTTGGCGACCGTGCAGGGAGGCACGCTTGCTCGTCGCTTGACCGTCCCGGGCACGATCGTCCCGGACGCCGACCGGATCGCGCGGGTTTCGGTGAAGTTGTCGGGCACGGTGGGGGAGCTGCGAAAGAAGATCGGCGATCCCGTCGCCAAGGACGAGATCCTGGCCATTCTCGAAAGCCGCGAGGTGGCCGATGCGAAGAGCGAGTACTTCGCGGCCCGCCTGACCAGTGAACTGCAACAAGATCTCTTCGAGCGGGACAAGACGCTATGGGACAAGCGCATCTCCAACGAGCAACAATTTTTGAGGTCTCGCAACGCAGCCGCGCAAAGCCGAATGAAGCTCGACATTGCGCGCCAGAAGCTGTTGGCCCTGGGTCTCACAGAGAAGGACATCGCGGCCCTGCCTGATGAGCCGGAGGCGTCGCTACGCCGCCAAGAAGTTCGCTCGCCGATGATTGGCCGTGTGGTCGAGCGCAAGGTCGATCTTGGCATGGCGGTCGGACGGGACAATCTCGAGACGGAGCTGTTCGTAATCGTCGACCTCGATCGCGTTTGGGTCGAACTAAACGTCAGTCCGGCCGACCTGCCGGTCCTCAAGGAAGGACAGCCAGTATCGATCGGTGCCCGCGGATTGACCGAGAAGGCCGAAGGCAAGATCGTATTCATCAGCCCTCTCCTCGACAAGGAGACGCGTTCGGCACGCGTGATGGCGGAGATCGGCAACAGCGAGGGCAAGTGGCGGCCAGGTTCGTTCGTAACTGCCGCAATCGCAATCGAGGAGCAGCCGGTTTCGCTCATCGTGCCGACGAGCGCTATTCAGACGATCGATAGCGAGAAGGTCGTCTTTGTTCGGAAGCCGGAAGGTTTCGAGAGGCGGCAGGTTGTCCTCGGGCGGAGCGACGAGCGCCTGGCTGAGGTAGTGACGGGACTCCAACCGGGCGACATCGTTGCAGTGACCAACACGTTTTCGCTCAAGGCGGAGCTCCTGAAGACCTTGGCTGAGGACTGAGATGATCGAGCGTGTTCTCGCTTTCTCGGTCCGTCAGCGCTGGCTCGTTCTGCTCGCGGCACTGGCTGCGGTGATTTCCGGCGCTTGGTCGTTGACCAGATTGCCGATCGATGCGGTCCCGGACGTAACGAACGTTCAGGTGCAGATCAACGCCATTGCTCCCGCATTCACGCCGATTGAAATCGAGAAGCAGGTCACGGTTCCGATCGAAACGGCACTCGCCGGCACGCCCGGGCTCGAATCCAATCGTTCCTTTTCCCGGAACGGTTTCGCCCAGATCACTGCGGTCTTCGCCGACAGGACGGATATTTACTTCGCACGCCAGCAGGTGGCCGAACGTCTCAGCGAGGTGAAGACCAATCTTCCACCCGGCGTCGAGGTCAAGATGGGCCCGATATCGACCGGTCTGGGCGAAGTCTACTGGTGGTCGGTCGAGTACGCGCCGGCCGGCGAGGATGTACCGGTGCGTGATGGCAAGCCCGGTTGGCAAAGCGACGGCTCGTACCTGACGCCCGAGGGCGAACGCCTCACTGACGAGTTCCAGCGCACGGTCTATCTGCGTACAGTTCAGGATTGGATCATCCGGCCGCAGATGAAGACCGTACCGGGCGTCGCGGGCGCCGACGCGATCGGCGGCTACGTGAAACAGTATCATGTGCAACCCGATCCGGCGCGCTTGATCGCATACGGGCTCTCTTTCAGCCAGATCGTTAGCGCCATCGAAGCGAACAATGTCAGCCGCGGCGCGAACTACATCGAGCGCAACGGCGAGGGCTACGTGGTTCGCGCCAGCGGGCGGGTCGAGAGCCTGGCCGAGATCGAGGACATTGTCGTGACGACCCGGAGTGCGATGCCCGTGCGGGTCAAGGATGTCGCGGAGGTCGCGTTGGGGCGCGAGCTGAGAACCGGCAGCGCCAGCGTGAATGGGCGAGAGGTGGTGCTGGGCACCGCACTCATGCTGATTGGCGGGAACAGCCGAACCGTGGCGACGGCGGCCGATGCCAAGATCAAGGACATCAATCGGACCTTACCGCCGAGCATCCGCGCACGGACCGTGCTCAATCGCACCCAGCTTGTCGACGCAACAATCCATACCGTAGCGACGAACCTCGCGGAAGGCGCACTGCTGGTGGTGCTCGTGCTGTTCTTGCTGCTCGGGAACTTCCGGGCGGCACTGGTCACCGCGGTGGTCATCCCGGTCACGATGCTGATGACCTCGACCGGCATGCTGCAGGGCAGGCTCAGCGCAAACCTGATGAGCCTCGGAGCGCTGGACTTTGGATTGATCGTGGATGGCGCGGTGATCATTGCCGAGAATGCGCTGCGTCGCCTGGCGGAGCGCCAGCATGAATGTGGCCGCCCCCTTTCGCTGAGCGAGCGCCTGGATATGGTGACGATTTCGGCAAAGGAAATGATTCAGCCGACCGTCTATGGCCAAGCCATCATCATTCTTGTTTACGTGCCGCTTCTCACGTTCACGGGTGTCGAAGGCAAGACATTCGCCCCGATGGCGTTCACCGTCACCATTGCGCTCGCGAGCGCTTTCGTACTGTCGCTGACCTTCGTGCCGGCCATGATCGCGATTGTGGTCACTGGTCGAGTGCGGGAAAAGGAGAATCTGCTCGTCAGATGCTTGAGAGCCCTCTATCGACCCGCTTTGGTCGGCGCCATCCGCGCCCCCTGGCTGGTGATCGCCGGGGCCCTCGTTCTATTTACGGCTGCTGCACTGCTGTTCGCAAGTCTCGGCCAGGAGTTCACGCCTACGCTCGATGAGAAGAACATCGTCATGGAGGTGAAGCGGATTCCCAGCACGTCCCTCTCGCAATCGCAAATGATGCAGTTCGACAATGAGAGGATGCTCAGCCGGTTCCCGCAGGTTGCCTTCGTGTTTTCCCGGACGGGGACGCCAGATTTGGCGGCCGACCCGATGCCGCCGAGCGCGTCCGACACCTACATCATCTTGAGACCTCGAGATCAGTGGCCGGACTCGGAGCTCTCCAAGGAGGACTTGATTCGGCAGTTCGACGCTGAGGCGTCAAAACTGCCGGGCAACAAGTTCGGCTTCTCCCAGCCGATCCAGATGCGTTTCAACGAGCTGATCGCCGGGGTACGGGAGGATCTGGCGGTCAAGGTATTCGGCGACGAGTTCGGGCCGATGCTGCGCGCGGCGAACCAGATCGCCGCCGTGTTGAGAGGGGTCGACGGTGCTGCCAACGTAAAGGTTGAGCAGGTCACGGGGCTGCCGTTTCTAGAGATCAAGATCGACAAGGGCGAGATCGCGCGCCGGGGCCTGAGCCTTTCGGAGGTGCAGGATGTGATCGGAGTAGCCATCGGCGGACGCGCAGCCGGCCTCGTATTCGAGCACGATCGCCGCTTCCAGATCATCGTGCGGCTTCAGGATGCGCTTCGCGGTGATATCGAGGCGTTGCAGAATCTCCCCGTTGCTTTACCGAGAGCAAGTTCCGGCGTCGGGGCTGCGACGGTTCCGCTGCGCCAGCTCGCTAACTTCAACTTTGCGGAAGGGCCGAACCAGGTCAGCCGGGAAAACGGCAAGCGGCTCGTCGTCGTAACCGCAGATGTCCGCGGACGCGATATCGGTTCGCTCGTCGACGAGGCGCAAGCCCAGATCGGGCAGCACGTGACGCTGCCGCCCGGCTATTGGTTGGGCTGGGGCGGACAATTCGAGAATTTCGTGGCCGCCCGGCAGCGCCTCACAATCGTGGTGCCGCTGTGCTTTGCCTTGATCTTCCTGCTTCTGTGGAGCGCACTGAGTTCCGCGCGGGACGCGCTTCTCGTGTTCAGCGCGGTACCGCTCGCGCTGACGGGTGGCGTGGCCTCCCTATGGCTGCGCGACATGACGTTCTCCATCTCCGCCGCGGTGGGGTTCATCGCCTTGTCCGGCGTTGCCGTCCTCAATGGACTGGTAATGCTGAGCTTCATCAAGCAGCTGATCGAGCAAGGCGCGACGAAGCATGACGCGATCGTTCGCGGCGCGCTCACACGCCTGCGCCCCGTGGTCATGACCGCACTCGTCGCCTCGCTAGGATTCGTGCCCATGGCGATCGCGACCGGGACCGGGGCCGAGGTCCAGAAACCGCTCGCAACTGTTGTCATCGGCGGCCTGATCAGCGCGACCTTGCTGACGCTTTTCGTCCTACCGGCCCTCTACGCGCGTTTCTCCGGCGAGAAGATGCCGCTCGGCGAGGCGAATAAGAGGGGGCTGCCGGAACCCGATTTCGGCCGCGTCAAACAAGCCGCCGAGTGAGAGGAGTCTTAATTGATGAGAGCTGACCGCGAGCACGGTCACGATCACCACAGCCATGGGCGTGAACATGAGCACGAACATGCGCACGGTGGATTCTTCAGCCGTTTTTTTCATCTTCACGATCACGGTGACGGTCACACCCACGGAAACATCGATCACTCGGTGGCAACTAGCGAGCAGGGTATCAAAGCCCTGAAATGGTCGTTTTTCGCGCTACTCCTGACGGCAGCAGCGCAGGTCGTCGTGGTCTGGTACTCCAACAGCATCGCCCTTCTCGCTGACACCATTCACAACTTTGCCGACGCCGGCACGGCCATCCCGCTGTGGATCGCCTTCACGCTTGCCAGACGGCCCGCGTCCCCGCGCTTCACCTACGGGCTAGGCCGCGTCGAGGACCTGGCCGGCATTGTTATTGTGCTGGTGATCCTTTCCAGTGCGCTCGTCGCACTATGGGAGGCCGTGGACCGCTTCTTTCATCCGGCCTCGGTCGCCAATCTCCTCGCCGTCGCGGGAGCCGGGGTCGTCGGTTTTCTGGGCAACGAAATCGCCGCCTTGATCCGCATCCGAGCCGGCAAGGCGATCAACAGCGCCGCGCTGATCGCCGACGGCTATCACGCGCGCGCCGACGGCCTGACCAGCCTCGCCGTCGTGGTAGGAGCCGCAGGGGTATGGATCGGCTTCCCGCTGGCAGACCCCATTGTCGGCATCGTTATCACCGTGACGATATTCGGCATCGTTTGGCAATCTTCCAAAGCCGTGGTCACGCGCATGCTCGACGGCATTGAGCCGGGTATTGTGCGCGACCTGACGCATGCGGTCGGGCACGCGCCGGAAGTGAAGGATGTCCCGAACGTCCGAGCTCGGTATGTCGGCCATAGGCTCCAAGGAGAGGTTACGGTCGCGATCGATCCGAGCTTAACGGTCGCTGAGACCGACTCGCTCGTGAGCGAGATCAAGGCTCACGCGCGCGATCATCTGCCGGCACTGGATCGCTTGGTCGTCGAGACAACGTCGGCATCAGAGACTTCGGGAAAACGACAAGATCCCAAGGCCGAGCACCGCCACTGAGCTGGCAATTGCCAGAGCAAACCGGATATCAGTATCCGCGAAGCCGATCGGTATTACGCGATGTGGTGCTTCGATGCTGATTTTCGTTCGAGGATGATGGCAGCCCTCCGCTTGGTTATCATAGCCCGCATAGATCTATCCGGCGACGACAGCGCTGGAAAAGACGCCAAGGAGTACCGCTAGCCCACCCAAGTCCTCTATACGACCATATCCGAAGGTAAAACGTCTGCTTGGGTGCTTGCGCGCGAATAGAAAGGCGATGCCGAGCGGAATGGCAGTCGCGGCATCGGCGAAATTGTGAATCGTATCGGCGAGCAATGCGACGCTGCCGGAAGCCGCAACAACGACGACTTGGAACAGCGCCGTCGTCACTAGTCCGATGAATGACCACTTCACGGCCCAGAGCCCGCGAGCCAAACTGGCGATCGACCGATCGATGACGCCGTGTCTGTGGTCATGATCGTGTTTGTGATCATGGCTATGCCCATGATCGTGGTGGGCAAACCCGCGGCCGTGAAGGCGATCGTCCTGGCGCCATGTTGCGTCCATGACCGGGATCCTCTGTGCCCATGGCCCATCCTTCCTCAAGTTGCTCGCGTTGCGAACAACCATAGCCCAAATGCGATGATCATCAGCGCGCTCATAATTTCGAGCGCACGCCCGACATGCTCTCGTGCCGGGGCCGTGCGTTCGAAAAACTGCAAGGCGCGCTCGCGCAGGAGCATCGTGCAACCCACGAAGATGCAGATAGTTGCGATCATGCCGATTGCCATCGCGGCGGTGACGAGAAGTCCCGCCATCACGATACCATTGGCCACTGAATAGACCATGACGAAAGTCGTAAGCGGGCAGGGCACGAGGCCGGTTGCAAAGGCCACGAATCCGGCATTTTGCGCCAGATGCCTGTGGTCATGCCGAACGGAACGGACGAACAGCCAGACCCCGACGGCGATTACCAATATGGCGCTAGCGAACTCGAACGCTGGTGCGCGGCCGACGCCACCCAAAGTGGCGCGAATCACCGTAAAGCCAGCCAGCACCAAAACAGCCGCCGATCCGACATGGGTCAGGACCAACACAGCGCTTGTTGCGACTCCGGCAATGAACCGTGTCGGGTGTCCGAGATAATACGAGACAAGTGCTACCTTACCATGCCCTGGCATGAGCGCGTGCACGAAGCCGAAAAGCCCCGCGACAGCCAGGGCGGCAAGAACGGATGAGGCGCTTGGGTCGCCCGCGAAATTCTTCAATTCGGCTGTCGCCGAATCCTGAGTCGGTCCGGGTCTTGCGGCCGATGACCCGCTTGGATATTTTACCGGCACGGGGAAACGCAGGCTCCCCGTCAGACGCCGCTGCGTCCAAGCTCTGCGCAACGCTCGCTTGCCGAGGTGGTTGCGCATGCCCGGACGCCGGTTCCCCGACAATCTCCATCACTTCGATCGCGCGTCGCGTTTTGCTGCGAGCGCGCGGCAATCGGCTCTCTCCCCTGTGGGGAAGGGATGGAGAGGGGGGCATCTGCTTGGCTGAGCTTTCCGCCCTCAAGGCTTCGCCGGACGAGGCCGCGCACGGTGTGTCGCTCCATGACGCTTTGCGCGTGTGGCTGCGGGTCGCGCTGCTGAGCTTCGGCGGGCCGACCGGCCAGATCGCGGTGATGCACCGCATCCTGGTCGACGAGAAGCGGTGGATCTCCGAGACCCGATTTCTCCACGCGCTCAACTACTGCATGCTGCTTCCCGGTCCCGAAGCCCAGCAGCTTGCCACCTATGTGGGCTGGCTGATGCATCGCACGCTGGGCGGCATCATCGCCGGCGGGCTGTTCGTCGTGCCGGGCATCGTCTCGATCATGGCGCTGAGCTACGTCTACGCCGCCTACGGTAATGTGCCGCTGGTCGCGGCGCTGTTCTTCGGGCTCAAGGCGGCCGTGCTCGCCATCGTGCTCGAGGCGATGTTCCGCATCGGCAGACGCTCGCTCAGAAGCCGGCTGATGATCGCTCTCGCTGCCGCGGCCTTCGTCGGCATTTTCTTCTTCGCGATTCCGTTTCCGATCATCGTGTTCGGCGCGGCGCTGATCGGCTTTGTGGCGGCTTGGATCCTCAAAGATCTTCCCGCCGCCGGCCACGGCGGCGCCCCGCTCGAGGATGCACATGCCGATACGCTGCTCGGCGACGAGCTCCCCAAGCACGCGCGGCCGACGGTCGCCCGTGCGTTGCGCGTCTCGAGCGTGTGGCTCGCGCTCTGGCTCGTGCCGGTGCTCGCGCTCGTCGCGACGCTGGGAAGCGCCAACGTGTTCAGCCAGATCGCGCTGTTCTTCAGCAAGATGGCGATGGTGACCTTCGGGGGCGCCTACGCCGTGCTCGCCTACGTCGCCCAGCAGGCGGTCGAGCAATATCATTGGCTCAAACCCGGCGAGATGCTGGACGGGCTCGGCATGGCCGAGACCACGCCCGGGCCGCTGATCATGGTGCTGCAGTTCGTGGGCTTCATGGGCGCGTTCCGCAATCCGGGCGCGCTGCCGCCGATGCTCGCCGGCACCTTCGGCGGGCTGCTGGCGACCTGGGTGACGTTCACGCCGTGTTTTCTCTGGATCTTCCTGGGCGCGCCGTTCATCGAGGTGTTGCGCGGCAACAAGGCGCTCAACGGCGCCCTCTCCGCGATCACTGCCGCGGTGGTGGGGGTCGTTCTCAACCTGGCGATCTGGTTCGCGGTGCACACGGTGTTCCACGAGGTGACGCCGGTGCGCTTCTCAGGGCTCGCGTTCGACGCGCCGGTGCTCCGGAGTGCCGACCCCTGGGCGCTTGCGCTCTCCGTCGCGGCGATGATCGCCATCTTCCGGTTCAAGATCGGCGTGATCCCGACCATCGCTGCCTGCTCGGGCGCCGGCATCGTCCTGTATCTGGCCGGCGTCATCGCGTGAGCTGGCCCGCGTCGTGCAGTGCGTAGCCACTGAGCTTGAGAGGAGATCGTCATGCGAGCCATTGCCGTCGTTCTGATCCTCGTGGGGTTTTGGGGCGCCGACACTACGGCGCGGGCCATGCCCTTCGAGATGAAGCCCCTCTCCTGCGATCCGAGCCGCGTCCGTGGCATGTCGGAACGGCTGATCATCAGTCACTACGAGAACAACTATGGCGGGGCGGTGAAGCGCCTCAATCTGATCGAGGAGAAGCTCGCCGAGCTCGACCCCGCGAGCGCTCCCGGATTCCTGATCAACGGGCTCAAGCGCGAGGAGCTCGTCGCGATGAACTCGATGATCCTCCATGAGCTGTTCTTCGACGGTCTGGGCGAGCAGAGCGGACCGGGAGCCGTGGTTCGCGAAGCCCTGGCGCGGGATTTCGGCTCCTACGAGCGCTGGCGCTCGGAATTTGTGGCGATGGGCAAGGCGCTCGCCGGCGGCTCCGGGTGGGTTCTGCTGTCGTGGTCGCCGCGCGACCGCAAGCTGGTGAACCAGTGGGCCGCGGACCATTGCCACACGCTCGCCGGCGGCACGCCGATTCTCGCGCTCGATATGTACGAGCACTCCTATCATATCGATTATGGCGCGAAAGCCGCGACCTATGTCGATGCGTTCATGGACGCGGTTCGCTGGAAATCGGTCGATCAGCGATTTCTCGAATGTTCGAGTGATGCGTGGGCGGCAGGGGCGCCAGGTTAGATGCTGGCCAGATGAAGGAGACATGACAATGCGCGGTTTGCTTTCGCTTCTGATATCCGCCCTTGCACTGACGTTTGCCGACACTGCCGGCGCTCAGGAAATCGATTGGAAGAAAGTGGACGCCGCGCTCGGCAAGACCGGCGCGGTGCAAGGGAGCGTTCACCGCTATGGCCTGCCGCGCTCCGATCTGAGCGTCACGGTGGATGGCGTCGCCATCAAGCCGGCGCTCGCGCTCGGCGGCTGGGTGGCGTTCGAGCCGGCCCACGGGGCCGCGATGCTGATGGGCGACGTGGTGCTGACCCAGACGGAGATCAAGCCGGTGATGACCAAGCTGCTCGAAGGCGGCGTGGAGATCACTGCGCTCCACAACCATCTGCTGCGCGCCGATCCGCCGACCTTCTACATGCACGTCGGCGGGCACGGCGATCCGGTGAAGATGGCGCAGACAATCCGTGCAGCGCTGGCGCTGAGCAAGACCCCGCTGGAGGCCGGGCAGGCCGCGCCGCCGCCGGCCGCGAGCGTCGATCTGCCCACGGCGCAGCTCGATGAGATCTTGGGAGCGAAGGGCCAGTCCAACGGCGGGGTCTACCAGTTCGGCATACCGCGTAAAGAGCCGATCACCGAGAGCGGAATGCCGGTGCCCGGCGCCATGGGATCGGCGAACGCCATCAATTTCCAGCCGACGGGCGGCGGCAAGGCGGCGATCACCGGCGATTTCGTCGTCACCGGCGAGGAGGTCAATCCGCTGATCCGCGCCTTGCGCGACAACGGCGTCGAGGTCACCGCGATCCACAGCCACATGCTCACCGAGCAGCCGAGAGTGTTCTTCGTGCACTTCTGGGCGAACGACGACGCGGTGAAGCTCGCCCGGGGCATTCGCGCCGCCCTCGACAAGACCGCGGTCGCGAAGGGGTGATCAATCGAGAGTGGGTGTGGCGCAAGTTGCCAGGCCCACCTCGCTCAATGCGGAAAGGATCACGGTGACCAGATGTACAGATGTAAATCAGGCAGCCTGTGTCGGCGCCGTCGTTGGCAAGCTTGTAGCCGCAGGCGTGCCGCAGCATGTGCGCGTGCGCCTGGAAGCCGAGCTTCGCCCGGGTGCTCGTCCGCTCAACCATTTTCTGATAGCCGTCGATCGAGATCGGCGCCTTGCGCTCAGACATGAACAGGTGCGTGGCTGGACCAGTCTCATTCCCCGAAGTTGCAGACCATGCCTACAGGGGAGCCTTGATCCCCCACTGGCAGATCATCTGTG
>WNFY01005305.1_pt1 | contig 11667 bp, 7 predicted proteins | sample 5400091 | NCBI WGS metagenome assembly WNFY01 (sample SAMN13153364, study PRJNA577476) | soil metagenome | isolation source: 60 cm soil or saprolite under grassland replicate 1 | place: USA:California | collected 2016-06-15 | reverse complement strand
CTGAGCAATTTCTGTTTCAAGCTGAGTCAAGTGTTCGGCAAGGAGATTGAGCTCCCGAATAAGCTGCTTCTGCTCAACCACCAACCCCCGCACACGAGCGGGGTCTTTGGTGCCGATGCTTTGTGCCGCGAGCCGTTGTAATTCCTGGAGTTTGGCGTCGGAGACACTACAGGTTCGACCTCTTGCCACTCGAAGCTCCCAAAAAGTGGCTCCAGCCAGATCAGCAGGAGTAGGGAAGTGAGAACGCAAAGCCAATGCTGTCGGCAAGTTGGGATTGCGCAAGAGGCGAGTAAATTCAGGAAAGAGTTCATCACAGATAGCTGTCCGTTTGTTCTTGCGCTGTGTACTCTCAGCAACTAACTCGTAGTGGTGTCGCACCATCCCACGAAGTGAGGCAGCAGCTTCGGTGGGAGGGACCAGGCGACGGACTGCTTGCAAGGGATCGCCTACCTGGATCCCTTTCTCGAGTTGGTTGTAGAGCATATTGGCCAGGCCAAGCGCATCACGTTTGTCGCTTTTGAGCAATCCCTCTTGCCGCTTCTGGACATGGATCACAAAAACTGGAATATCCAGCTCCTGCAAGTACTGGAGCAAGGCGCGATGGTAATGCCCAGTGACTTCCAGCAGTGCCTGAACCTGGGTGAGTGGCACATAGATCTTGACACGATCAATGAGGGAGCGGAACCCTTCCCGTGAATTGTCAAAGGCCAAGGCGGGACAATGTTCAAAGCGCTGATGACGGGTGAGCAAGGTTGAAGAAATGAAGCCTGCGACGTGCGCCTTCTTCCCGACATCCACCCCCACGTACAAGGTTTCCTGGGCCAGCATGGGAAGGGCCACGAGATCGGGGCGAAGTGAGGGTTTGCGAGCCATGAGCTATCCTGCCTTTCGGGCGTCCTTGCCCGTTGCTTCCTTGACACTCCCCTCAATGGGGGTGGAGAAGCGGGACCCCGTGGGCGTGCCTCTACCAACTTCGGACCAGAAGTGTGGCTTCAACCTCCTATCAGGTGTGCATGCACCGCCCCCCAGATTTTTTTCAAGAGTCAAGCTCCAAAGCGTTGGCAGGGTTCTGCGGGATCTTTTCCAGAAGGGAGCGACCCAACTGGGCTTCTCCACTTCTAATAGTACATAAGTTCTAATGAAAAATCAAGAGATTTGGAGAGATTCTGTCCGAAGCTATCGGCATCTTTTCGCGCGGCCAGGGGTAAAATTTCGCTTCATCGCCCAGCACAGCCACCAGTACTCGATCACGCTGCTGTGCCGAGCGCTTGAGGTTTCCGAGAGTGGCTATTACGGCTGGAAAAACCGTAAGGTTTCCCAGCATTGTCGAGAAGATGCCAGGCTTGCAGCCGAAATTCAGCAGATTTTCCTGGATCATCGCCAGGTCTATGGGAGCCCGCGCATTCACGCCGTGCTCAAAGTGCGTGGGATGCATTGTTCACGCAAACGGGTCGTGCGGCTGATGCAGCAGTTGGGCTTGTCGGCGCAGACGAAACGGTCGCGCAAGCCGACCACCAGGAGCGATCCTCGTGCTCGCTTTGCGCCCAATCTCCTCAACCGTCAGTTTAGCGCACAAGAGCCCAACACCAAGTGGGTGACGGATACCAAAGCGGTCGAAACTTCCCAGGGGTGGCTCTACCTGGCCGTGATCCTGGATCTCTTCTCGCGCATGGTGGTGGGCTGGGCCATGGCAGCAACCGAAGACGAGCAGCTCGTCGAGCTGGCTTTGCACATGGCCCTGGCACAGCGGCATCCGCCCGCAGGGCTCTTGCATCCTTCTGATCGGGGCACGGAGTTTACTTCAGATCGCTATCTGGCTCTCCTACATGATCTGGGCATCGAGGTGAGCATGAGTCGAACCGCCAATTGTTACGATAACGCCGCGATGGAGTCCTTCTTTGCTACCCTGACAAAAGAGTGTGCTAATCGTCTACGCTTCCAGACGCGGCAAGAGGCACGATCAGCCATTTTTGAGTACTTGGAGTGCTTTTATAACCCCATCCGGTTACATTCGACGTTACAGTATGTCAGTCCGCTTGCTTTTGAACAGGCTAGTGAGTCAGAGATGAGCTAATATCCAATTTTGGAGAGTCCATTTTTCTGGGCCAATTCCGGTCTCGCTGGAGATCCCAAAATGGAGGAGGGGAAGGGCGCAAGAATCTTACCCGCGGGTAAGATTTCTCGTGAGGCAATGCGTGTCTTCTAATTCCACTTCGCGGGCATCTTAACTATATCGCCATTATGCCGATAGACACGAGAATGGATATTTCCTTTCTACCCTGAGTTTGCTATAATAGAGATAATGAATCTAGCAGAGAGAACCAGGGAACCTGGCGAGGAACACAAAGAGACATAAGAGAGCGCCGACACATTGAGCGATCCTCGCAAAGAGACATATCATAGCTCGTGCGTGCAATCACTCAAGGGACAAGGGAGACAGTCTCTTGTCTCTTTGTCATGCTGAAGCATTTTTGCTATAGTTAAGAGTGTCACCTCGCGCAGCATATCCTGAAAGGACCAGGCAAAAAATAGCACAACCAGGAGGACTTACAGAGAGCATTATGCATAAAAAGATCCTGATCGGCATCATTAGTATTGCGTTACTTACCGTCTTACTGTCGGCTTGCAACATCGTTGACGCGTCTAATCTGGCGACCGGCCCCCAGGTAAAGATGGGCGGCTCTACCTTTCTCCAGCCCACAGTTACCATCAAAAAGGGACAGACGCTGACCCTTGTTGACTCATCATCCGCTGCCCACATTATCGCAAACGGCACCTGGCAGGGTGGAACCGCCAAACCGGAAAAAGAGACGGGCGCACCCACGGTGAATTTGAATTTCGTCGGCTCCGATACACATGCAACGCCAGCATTTACGACGGCAGGAACCTTCCAGTTGTATTGCACTATTCACGGAGGTATGAACCTGACTGTGACGGTTCAATGACTTTATCTTTCACAAAAAGAGCGCGTACCGTACTCAGCACGCGCTCTTTTTGTGAAATAGTACTTCATGGCGTCCCTTTACCCAATTTTTGGGCAATAAATGTTCATTATGCTATACTCGGCAGCAGTATCATAGCAATGAATAAGGGATGCAATCACATATGCAAAAACAATGGCAGGCGCGTTCTCTATTCTCTCTCTCTACAAAATGCGGTGCAGTCCTTCTTTTTGTCGTGCTCAGCATCCTCGTTGTTGCCTGTGGAGGCGGCACCGCCACCATGGGCGACCCACTGGCTACCGTTACGATCCAGATCGGGAACAATAATGGCTCACCCACGCCAGCGCTGCCGGGCAACTGGTGCGGTGCCTGGGTCACGAACACCACGCCCGCCTATAACGCGGGTAAAGTCGCCGTCTATGCGAAGTTTACGCAGAATGTTAATGGCAACCCCGCCGGCATCGACGGCGCCACCGCTACCGCACAGGTCATATGGACGCCATCGGATATCGAAACGTACACCGCCACAACGACTAGCGACGGTCTGGCGATCTTCGGCGTCTCTATCGCGAATAAAGCCTTTGCCATCAATACTATCACGCTTGTTACCGTGACGTTCCAGAAGGCGGGCCTGGCAGATTGCACGGTCGATCAGAGCCGCGCAGCTTTCTTCACGCTCGTCCCCTCTAAGGCGAAGGCTACCCAGACACCCACAACGCAGAACAACGGCACACCAACGGGTTCCACGCCGACGGGTCCCACCGTGACTACTACTCCTATCGTTTCGCCAACGACAACGCCTATTGCGACGCCGACGATCCCGGTTTTCCCAACAACGAAACCATTCGGTTAATAGTGAATTGCACCACGATGGATCTCAAAGCAATACTGGTCTCAAAGCATTTGACAATGCAACCTCTTGTATGCTACGCTCTTTGCATCATTCTTGTGTTCCTAATCAGATCACCCTGACCTGGAACCATGTTAGTAAGTGCCATGCATCAACACAAACTAGAAAAACGGAGAAGGGATAATCTCATGTATTGTTCTTTGATACTCTGAAAACGTTCGCACATTCCGCGTTTTCTCACGTTCTCCCCTCTCCTATGCTATTGGAAAGGAGCTCTGACAAGCGGCGGCCTGGTAATGATAAGAATGAGCGTTCCAGGCGGCCATTTACCCTCGGCACGTTTGGTCTAAATAGGATTTCTCGCGTGCTCTTTCCGTCCTACTGGGGAGCGCGCGGCTAGCCAGATGGAGGTACCCATCAATGACGATGAAGCGCGCAATTACAGTAACAGTCAATGGACAGCAGTATCGCTCAGAGGTCGAGCCACGCCTGCTGCTGGTACATTATTTACGAGACGTATTAGATCTGACCGGCACACACATCGGCTGCAACACATCTCAGTGTGGTGCCTGTGTCGTGCACCTCAACGGGGAGGCCGTCAAGTCCTGCACGATTCTCGCAGTTCAGGCCGACGGCAGCGAAGTCACTACGATCGAAGGTTTGGCCCCCGAGGGCAGCCTGCATCCCATCCAGGAGGGTTTCTGGGAGAAGCACGGTCTGCAATGCGGCTTCTGCACACCCGGCATGATCATGGCCTCGTACCAACTACTCAAAAATAACCCCAATCCAACCGAAGCTGAGATCCGCAAGGGTCTGGAAGGTAACATCTGCCGCTGCACCGGCTATCAAAACATTGTGAAAGCGGTCCAGTATGCCGCCGAACATATGCAGACCAGTGCTACAGAGCCCGTAGGGGCTGGCGAATAACCAGTATCAAAAGCCCACGCAAGGACGCGTAATCCGACGTTCTCTATTGTTGCCTTCGTTTCGTTTCTCATCGTTCGAGAAAGGATATGCACATATGGGCATTTCAGCTATGGTTGGCACGCCGATCAAACGGCGTGAAGACCCCCGGCTAATCACCGGTCAGGCGACCTATGTTGACGATATTAAGCTTCTCGGCATGTATCACATGGTGGTTCTGCGCAGCCCCTATGGTCATGCGCGTATCGTCAGTATCGATACCCAGGCCGCAAAGGCGCTCCCCGGCGTGATCACAGTCTACACAGCCGAAGATCTGCGCGGCAAGGTTGGTAATATTGAGGTCGCTGCTCCCCTCGGACATATCGCGGAGGGCATGGGCATTCGCAGCGCGCTGGCCGAGGGCAAAGTTAGATTTTATGGCGACCCCGTTGCCGCTGTGATCGCGGATGATCCCTACACTGCACGCGATGCGCTCGACCTGATCGATATCGAGTACGAACCACTACCAGCCGCTATTGACGTAGAGAAGGCGATGCAGCCGGACTCACCGCTCCTCTACGAAGAGTTCGGCACCAATGTCGGCATGAGCAGCCATCCATCAACAGACGAGATGGATAAGACCTTCGCGCAGACGGTTGCCGATGGAGGCATCGTCCTCAAACAACGGCTTGTTAACCAGCGTGTGGCTCCAGTCTCGATGGAGACGCGCGGCGTCGTAGCGGAGTACCGCAAATCAGATAAGATGCTGACCATGTGGAGTTCCACACAGATTCCGCACATGTTGCGCAACTTCCTGGCAGCTACACTCAGTCTTCCGCAGCACCAGGTGAGGGTGATCACGCCCGAGGTGGGCGGCGGCTTCGGCTGCAAGCTCAACTACTATCCCGAAGAGATGGTAGCAGCCTTTGCGGCGATGAAGACCGGACACCCCATCAAATGGATCGAGGATCGCAGCGAGAATCTCGCAGTGACGGTACATGGACGCGACCAGGTCGACTATATCGAGGTCGCCGCCAGAAAAGATGGTCGCGTGACCGGACTGAAAGTTCACGGCATCTCAGACGTGGGTGCCTATTGCCAGCTCTTTACCAATGTAATCATGCTCGCATTCGGCTTCCCGGTATCCTGTGGCTCCTATGATATTCCGGTTCACCTCAGCTATGATGTCGTCTTTACAAACAAGGCACCGACGGATGCCTATCGCGGCGCGGGCCGACCGGAGGCGACGTACGTCACAGAAAGAGCTATGGATCTGGTGGCACACAACCTGAGCCTGGACCCGGCAGAGGTGCGCAGAATCAACTTTGTCAAGCCAGAGCAGTTCCCGTACAAGTCTTCCGCCGGTGCGGTCTACGACACGGGTGACTACGAGCCAGCGCTCAATAAAGCTCTGGAGCTCATCGACTATAAAAACCTGCGCGCGGAGCAGGCTAGAAAACGCGCCGAGGGGAAGCTGATGGGTATCGGCATCTCCTCGTATATCGAGATCTGCGGCTTCGGCCCCAAAGGGAGCCATCCGTATGGCACGTACGAGAGTGCGCGCGTGCGTGTCGAACAAGGCGGCACTGTGATGGTCTATACCGGCTCCTCGCCACATGGGCAGGGTGAAGAGACGACGTTCGCGCAGATCGTCGCCGAAGAGTTCAGTATCCCCGTTGAGAATGTGATGATCATGCATGGCGACACAGACTCCTCGCCGGAGGGACGCGACACCTATGGCAGTCGTTCCACGGCGGTCGGAGGAGCTGCGCTCTACAACGCGGTCCAGAGACTGAAAGAGAAGATGAAGCTCATCGCCTCCCACATCTTAGAGGCCAGCCCGTCTGATGTGAAGCTGGAGGATGGCAAATTCTCGATCGCCGGTTCGCCGCAGAAGTCCGTCGCCTTTAGCGATGTTGCCCTGACGGCCAACATTTCGAATACACTCGCTCCTGGCATAGAACCAGGACTGGAGACAACCGTTTTCTTTGAGCCAGCCAACTGCGTCTTCCCCTTTGGCACGCATGTCTGCTCGGTCGAGATCGACAAGGACACGGGCGAGACGAAGGTCACGCGCTTCGTAGCGGTCGACGATTGTGGACGCCAGCTCAATCCAATGATTGTGCAGGGGCAGATTCACGGAGGCATCGCCCAGGGCGTCGGACAGGCGCTGTGGGAAGGCGTTGAATATAGCGAGGACGGCCAGTTGCTGACATCCACCCTGATGGACTACGCCATGCCGATCGCGGAGGAGTTTCCTCAGTTCGAGCTGGATCACACCGTAACGCTCACACCGATCAATCCGCTGGGTGTCAAAGGTGTCGGTGAAGCGGGCACCATCGGCTCTACGCCAGCTATCGCCGCCGCCGTTGCCGACGCCCTCGGTGTCGCGCACGTCGATATGCCGTTCCGTGCAGAGAAATTGTGGCAGATCATCCATCAGCAAAAAGGGTAGGAGGAGTAAGCGATGTCTATTCCAGCACCATTTGATTACCATCCTGTGAAGACGGTGGATGAGGCCATTTCGCTGCTGCAAGAGTACAGCGACGACGCCAAAATCCTGGCCGGTGGGCATAGCCTGATCCCGTCGATGAAGCTGCGCCTGTCGCAGCCGGGCCACCTGATCGACATCCGTGGCATCGATGGACTCTCTTATATCCGCGAGGAGGGCGACGTGATCGCGGTCGGGGCCTTGACGCCCTACGTACAAATATTGCGCTCCGACCTCTTGAAGCGTCATTTCGTGGCGCTGACGGAGGCCGCCGAGGATCTCGGCGACCAGCAGGTGCGCAATCGCGGCACGTTGGGCGGCAGCCTGGCGCACTCGGACCCGGCGGGTGATATGCCAGCCGTCGTCCTGGCGCTCAAGGCCGAGATCGTCGTCCAGGGCCCTAAAGGCAAGCGCTCGATCCAGGCCGACGATTTCTTCGTCGATACCTTCCTGACCGCGCTGGAGCCCGACGAGGTCCTGACCGAGATCCGCTTCAAGGTTCCCTCCGCGCGCACCGGTACCGCGTATATGAAGCTTGAGAACAAGGCTTCGCATTACGCCGTGACTGGCTGCGCGGCGATGATCACCCTTGACGCCGCTGGCACCTGCACGGCGGCGAGCGTGGCCATCACGGGTGCCTCGACGAAGACTATCCGCGCCAGCGCGGTCGAAGCTGAACTGGTCGGCAAGAAGCTGGACGAGGCGACCGCCGCCGCTGCAGCCCAGCACGCCGCTGATGGCCTGGAACTCGTGGAGGATATCCACGGCTCCAAAGCCTATCGCGCCCAGATGACGGTGGTGATGACCCGCCGCGCTATCCTGCAGGCGGCTGAACACGCCTGAGAACTAGAGAGAGCAACCGCAGGTCATTCCCTGCGGTTGCTTTTCATTACCGGCTACCAGTTTCGTTTCTGTATGAAGCTCAAGCCGATCCAGGCAAATTAACATCGTTATTGAGTCGACAAGCTACTTTGGCGATGGCAAACGATTAATGTCCGGGCTTACCCCAATAACAAAGTTAAAACTATGCTGCTCTTCAGGGTTATCATCCTGAACATCGAGAGTCTCGATAAGCAATCCAATACCTGAAACAGGAACCTGGCGCACAGAGAGCAGAATTCTTGCACCTCGTTCTCTCCCTTCATCACTGAACCCGTCTGCCAGGTCTTCAAGAGCAAAAAATGCGCGGGCGTACTCGGGAAACAATGTCTGCTGCGGAATATGGTCATCACTGAGCGCGAGTAACGCGAGATGATTCCCCAACGACACATTTGTCGGAAATGCCTTGTAGAATACCGCGAGCTTGAGCAATGCCTCCGACGGCAATGGTGGCGTTTCTCGTAACTGAGCCAACAATTCCCTATTTCGTTCATCATTTTCGAGGATAAGCCCTCCGGGACCAAAAGCGATCCGCTCATCAAATGGTCTATCTGGCACTGTAATTTCTTCCCTTTCTGTCGTCTATCTTCTTATAGAGGACGGCATAGATGTGTGTAAGCGACAACGTAAAAATTTTTCTTCAACAAGAGCCTCGTAGAATAGACGCGGATAAGTTTTTCTTTTTGATGATGAGTTTTTGGCAGGACTATCTATCATGACTGACTATATTGGACAGCAATTTGGCAATTACCAGCTTCTCCGTTGGCTTGGGCGTGGAGCTTTTGCCGAAGTCTATCTTGCAGAACATCGCTACTTAGAGGTTCCCGCAGCTATTAAGATCCTGAGGGTGCGGATGGAGCCAACCACCCACGAACAGTTTCGGCGTGAGGCGTATACCATTGCGCATTTACAACATCCTCATATTGTACGAGTGCTCGACTTTGGTATACAAGAGCAGGTGCCTTACCTGGTGATGGAGTATACTCCAAATGGGACCCTGCGCACACAGTACCCCAAAGGCACACGTGTACCTTTCGATCAGGTTGTTATCTATGTGAAGCAGATCGCATCCGCCCTGGATTATGCTCATCAGCATGGGGTGATTCACCGCGATGTCAAACCAGAGAATATCCTGTTGAGCGTTAACCACCAGGTGCTGCTGAGCGACTTTGGCCTTGCCATTGTCCAACGCAGTATGCAATCGCTCTCGACTCAGCCACAGGCCGGAACGCCTATGTACATGGCTCCCGAACAGATCCAGGGCAAACCATGTGCCGCCAGCGATCAATACGCGCTCGGTGTGCTGGTGTATGAGTGGCTCTGCGGCGAGCCGCCTTTTCGTGGCTCTCTCTATGAGCTATGGGCACAGCACCTGCATCAACCTCCTCCCGCCTTACTTTCGCGCGTGCCTCAAATTCCATCTGCCGTCGAAGAAGTCATCTTTGGAGCGCTGGCCAAAGACCCACGACAACGTTTTGCCAGCGTACAGGACTTCGCAGTGGACCTGGAGGAAGCCTGTTCGGCCACACAACCACTTCCATCACGCTTGACCATTAAACAACAGCCATCACAGCAGGAAATCCCTTCCATCACATTATCCCTGCCGAGACCACCTGTATCAACGGCAAGGCCTGCATATCAGGTCAATCCTGCACTGCAATCGCTAGCCACGCTACCGCCTCCCATTTCCCACAGTCATACATCTAACCCATCCGTAGCAGAGAGGAACCGACGGCTATTGCTGCAGCGTGTTCGTTCTTTCTGGATCGAAGGCGTGCTAGAGCATTCACTCCATGGGACTGCCCTCATGGCTCTGAATTTACAGGAACAACCCGACGCCATCATCAATCCCTGGCACCTGGTACTCCAGCATATTGATAGCGCACCACGTCTGCTACCCGGCGGCACGCGCATTACGCAGGTCTACGATGCATCCGGAGGCGAATTGCTTATCCTGGGCGCTCCCGGCTCAGGCAAGACGACACTTCTGCTGGAGTTAGCCCGCGATCTGCTCGCTCGCGCCGAACATGATAAGCTTCATCCGATGCCTGTAGTATTCAACCTGTCGTCGTGGACGATAAAGCAACACAGCCTGGAGGACTGGCTGGTCGAGGAACTCAATAACAAGTACCAGATTCCGCACAAGTTGGGACAGGCTCTGGTGGGAGCGGAGCAGATTCTGCCACTACTCGATGGACTTGACGAGGTAACTCCTAGAGATCGTACGGCCTGCATCGAGACCATCAATACCTATCGACAGCAGCATGGCCTGCTGCCTCTGGTGGTGTGTAGTCGCCGCGCGGACTACCTGGCGCAAACCACGCGAGTGCAACTGGGCACTGCGGTCGTTGTACAGCCCCTGACCGAGCAGCAGATCGATGACTACCTGGCGAGTGGCACAGAGCCATTGCAGGTGCTACGGCTCGCTCTGCGGCAGAATGCAGAACTGCGTGAACTGGCTCGTACGCCGTTAATGCTCAGTCTACTCATGCTGACCCATCACGGCATGTCCACCGATCAGCTTTTACGCATACCCTCCCTGGAAGCCAGGCAGCGGCAGGTGTTCGAGCGCTATATCGAACTCATGCTCACGCGCAGGAACAACGAGAAACACTATACCTTCCAACAGACCACGCACTGGCTCTCTTGCCTGGCAAGACAGTTGACGCAGCATGGTCAGACAGTATTCTATATCGAGCGTATGCAACCCGGCTGGCTGGAAGATTACCGGTCGCAGCAGCGTTATCCACGCGTTGTCGCGGGCTCCATTTTCGGCCTTGTTGCTGCACTATGCCCTGGACTCGCAGCAGGCCGACTCTTTGCACCATCGTCGTCTATTGGGATCGTTCTCGTTTCTATCCTTATCTTTGGGCTTATCAGTGGCTCCCTCTTCGGGATCATGAACGGACTTCTCTACAATCAAAAGGTAGAAAGCAAACTAACTGGAAAAAAGAAATGGTCATGGAAACGTACATGCAGCCGCCTCGTGAGGGGAGCACTGAATGGCTGGCTCGTTGGGCTTCTCGCCGGAGTGCCATATGGACTATTCTTAAGCCAGATGCAAGGGGGCAATCAAATCAACTTCAGCCTGGAGGCTGGCGCAATTATTGGTATACTGGGTGGGCTGGTGTTTCTGTTAATCGATAGCTTACTTGGCATACAAACGACAGAGATCCGCCCGGTGGAGGTCTTTACCTGGTCCTGGATAAAGATGGGACGCAAACTCATAAAATTTTTCCTCGCAGGTGTGTTGGCGGCATCACTCATTGCCTTAGTATTCGGGCTGTGCTCCGGGATATATCACTGGTGGATTGGCGAAACGAAGAATATCCTGAGTGACCTGTCATCGCAGTTCTTGCCCTCATTGTGGATCTCCGCGCTGATCCTCGCGCCTTTAGCTGCACTCCTTGGCGGACTCACGGGTGGCTTATCGAGCGAGACCCTTGATAAGAGCGACCTCATTATGCCAAATCAAGGCATACGCCGCTCTGCTCGTCACGGAGTAATTATCGGGATAACAGGCACCCTGGTCGGTGGACTTGTAGGCGGATTGCTCACACTGCCGATTGTTGGAGAATTCGCCCCCATGCTGTTTCTCATCT
>WNFY01005301.1_pt1 | contig 11670 bp, 10 predicted proteins | sample 5400091 | NCBI WGS metagenome assembly WNFY01 (sample SAMN13153364, study PRJNA577476) | soil metagenome | isolation source: 60 cm soil or saprolite under grassland replicate 1 | place: USA:California | collected 2016-06-15 | reverse complement strand
CCAGGGGGTGGGGGTGTATACGCACCCGGGGTAGTCGGCGGTGGGGCACTACCCCCATGCGTTGAAAACTGCAACGGTCCCTCTCTTCGCTCGGAGAACGGCCGGCGCGCAAAAACCGCGGCGCGCGCAAAAAAAAGGGCTCGCCGGCGTGGCCGGCGAGCCCTTCTACCCCCCACCCCCTCTGCCTGCTCGCACCGCGTCGGCGATCATCCTGCCCCCCTCAGAGCGGAGACCACGGCGGCGCGAGCAGGGTTTCCTCTTGCGACTCGCGCGCCAGCCACCGGGGCTCGCGGACGGGACTGCGCCCTGGGTGCGCGTTCATGTCACATGCGTCCGCAACACCGCGAGTCAAGGGCGGGAACTTGCCCCACGCTTCACGGACAGTCGCATGTTGCGATTCGCCACACCCGTCGACGGCATGACATACGTGGGGGTTTTCACCCCGAGGAGAGCGTTTTCGCCCAGCCTCGACCCCCGGACTACGGGTAGAAGGTCCTGCCGGCGCGGGCGTGCTCGACGAGGAGCGGCGCCGGCTCGAACCGATCGCCGAGCTTGTCGTGCCACCGCTCGACGCGATCGAGGAGCGCCTTCGGGCCGATGGCGTCCGCGTAGCGGAAGGGTCCGCCGAGGAACGGCGGGAAGCCGAGCCCGAAGATCGCGCCGACGTCGCCGTCGCGCGCGCTGCGGAGGATCCCCTCGCCCAGGCAGCGGACCGCCTCGTTCACCAGCTGGAGCACGACGCGCTCGGCGATCTCGTCGCGGCTCAGCGTCTTCCGCCGCTTGCCGCCGGGCAGGAGGTCGTAGACGGTCTCGTCCACCTCCTTCTTCTTGCCGCCGTACGTGTAGAAGCCCTTCTTCGACTTCCGCCCGAGCCGCCCGTCCGCGATCACGCTCTCGAGCGCCTTCGGCGGCACCATGCGGTCGCCGAAGGCCTCGTGGAGGATCTTGCCGACCTTGGCGCCGACGTCGATCCCCACCTCGTCGAGGAGCGTGATGGGGCCGACCGGCATGCCGAAGCGCGTGAGCGCCGCGTCGATGTCCTCGATGGGCGCGCCCTCCAGCAGGATCTCGGCGGCCTCGTTCATGTACGGCGCGAGGACGCGGCTCGTGTAGAAGCCCGGGCCGTCGTTCACGACGATGACGGTCTTCCCCTGCTTCTTCCCGATGGCGACGGCCGTCGCGGTCGCGTCGGGCGCCGTGCGCGGGGTCACGATCACCTCGAGGAGCGGCATCTTCTGCACCGGCGAGAAGTAGTGCATGCCGAGGACGAGCTCGGGCCGCGAGGAGGCCTCGGCGATCTTCCCGATGGGGATGGACGACGTGTTCGAGGCGAAGATCCCCTTCGCGTTCACCTTCTCGAAGGCGCGCACCATCTCCCGCTTCAGCCCGAGGTCCTCGAAGACGGCCTCGATGACGAGGTCGACGCGCTCGAACCCGGACCAGTCGGTGGTGGAGGTGAGGAGCCGCATGGTGGCCTGGCGCTCGAGCCGGTCGATGGAGCGGCGCTTCACGCGCTCGTCGAGGAGCGCGCGCACGTTGCCGAGCGCCTTCGCCGCCGCGGCGTCGTCCTTCTCGCGCACGCGCACCGGGATGCCGGCGCCGGCCGTGACGAAGGCGATCCCCGACCCCATGAGGCCGCCGCCCAGCACCCCCACGCTCCGCACGTCGCGCGGCTTCACCGAGGCGTCGTCCACGCCGCTGTCCTTCTTGAGCGCGGTCGTGGCGAAGAAGATGTCGATGAGGCGCTTCGAGACGTCCGAGACGGCGAGCTCGCCGAAGAGCCGCGCCTCGCGCTCGAGCCCGCGCTCGAACCCCTTCTCGTAGCCGTGCTTCACCGCCTCGAGCGCCTTCTCGGGCGCCGGGTAGTGGCCGCCGCTCTTCCTGAGCAGGGTCCGCCGCGCCTCGCGGAAGAGGAGCTCGCGCCCGAGCGCGTTCTCCTCGAGCGCCATCTTCTGGATCGCGCCGAGCCCGTCCTTGCGCAGCTTCTTCATCCCCGCCGGCGCCTCGCGGCGGACCGCGCCGCTCGCGAGCTCGCGCGCGCGCCGCCTCGCCACCTCGAGCAGGATCGGCGCGGGGACCACCTCGTCCACGAGGCCGAGCTTCGCCGCCTTCCTCGGCTTCACGCTCTTGCCCGACAGGATGAGCTCGAGCGCCGCAGCGATCCCGACGAGCCGGGGGAGGCGCTGCGTCCCGCCCGCGCCAGGGATGATCCCGAGCTGCACCTCGGGCTGGCCGAGCTGCGTCTTGCGATCGTCCGTGGCGATGCGCCAGTGGCAGGCGAGCGCCAGCTCGAGGCCGCCGCCCAGGCAGGCGCCGTGGATGGCCGCGACCACCGGCTTCGGGAAGCGCTCGAGGTCGTTCATGCGGCGCTGGCCGGCGCGCGAGAGCGCCTCGGCCTCGGCCGCGCTCCTCACGGCCTGGATCATCTCGATCTTGGCGCCGGCGATGAACCCTCCCGGCTTGCCGCTCGCGATCACGACCGCCTTGACGGCCGCGTCCTTCGCGAGCGCCCTGAGCAGCTCCGCGAGCTCCTCGGCCACCTCGGACGAGAGCGTGTTGACCGGCTCACCCGGGACGTCGAGGAGGCAGGCGGCGACGCCGTCCTCGACCTCGACGCGGAAGCTCCGGACGATCTTCTCGGCGGGCATCATGGCCATCTCCGTCAATGGGGGTTCGGGTCAGGCGGCGGCGTCGGGACCGTCGAGGACGAGCGCCGCGCCGATACCGCCGGCGGCGCACACCGTGAGGAGCGCGTGGGCGCCCTTGCGCCGGGCGAGCTCGCGCAGCGTCTGCAGGATCATGCGGGCGCCGGTCGCCGCGAACGGATGCCCGAGCGCGATCGACCCGCCGTTCACGTTGAGCCGCGCCGGGTCCACCTCGCCGAGCGGCTCGCTCCGCCCGAGCTTCTCCTGGGCGAACTTCCGCGAGGCGAACGCCTGGAGGTTCGAGAGCACCTGCGCCGCGAACGCCTCGTGCATGTCCACGAGGTCCATCTGCTGCAGCGAGAGCCCTGCGCGGTCGAGCGCGACCGGCGCGGCGTAGGCGGGGCCCTGCAGGAGCTGGTCGGCCGGGTCGAGCGCGGCGTACGCGTAGGCCCGGACGTAGCCGAGCGGCGCGAGCCCGAGCGCCCTCGCCTTCTCCTCCGAGGTGAGGACGATGGCGCCGGCGCCGTCCGTGAGCGGCGAGGAGTTGCCCGCGGTGATGGTCCCGTACCGGCGGTCGAAGACGGGCTTGAGCTGTCCCAGCGCGTCGGGGCTCGTGTCCTCGCGGACGATGTTGTCCCGGGCCGAGACCCGGTCGTAGCGCGGCGGCACCGGCACGTGCATCACCTCGCCGTCGAACTTGCCGCTCCGCCACGCCTCGGCGGCGCGGCGGTGGCTCTGGTAGGCGAGCTCGTCCTGCGCGGCGCGGCCGATGCCGTTCACCTGCGCCATCTTCTCGGCGCTCTCGCCCATGGTGAGCCCGGTGGTCGGCTCCTTGAGCGCCGGCGGCACCGGCGTGAGATCGCGGGCGGAGAGGCCGCCGAAGGCCCTGGCCTTGTCCACGACGTTCTTCGCGCGCGAGGCGTTCACGATGGCGCGCGCGAGCGGGCCCGAGGCGAAGATGGGCGCGTCGGAGAGCGACTCGGCGCCCCCCGCCAGCACGACGTCGGCGTGCCCGAGCGCGATCTGGTCGGCCGCGTCCGTCGCCGCCTGGATCGAGGTGGCGCAGGCGCGCGAGACGGTGTGCGCCTCGACGCTCTTCGGGAGCTGCGTGCGGAGCACGATCTCGCGCGCGATGAGCGAGACGAGCGGAGACGGGATCACCTGCCCGAAGACCACCGCGTCGTAGTCGGCCGGGGGGATGCCCGACCGCGCCACGAGCTCGTTCACCAGCGTCGCGCCGAGCTCGACCGCCGAGAGATCCCTGAAGTCCCCGCCGGCCTTCACGAAAGGTGTGCGCAGGCCTGCCACGATGGCCGCGCGCCGGCCGGGCCTCGAGGTTCCGTTCGTCGCCATGGGAGGGCTCCAGTTGATTCGCGAATCAAAGCGAAGGTGCCAAAGATCTAAAGGCTCCGACGCACAGCGTCAACCTCGCCGTGGGGTCTCCGCGCCGCGGCTTGCGCGGGGCGTTCGGTTGGGGGACCATGGCCGGGCATGGGCCTGAAGCGTAGCCGCCAGCTGAAGCCGCTCTCGAGCGAGCATCACCACGCGCTCCTCGTCGCGTTCCAGCTGAAGAAGGGGCTCGCCGGGCACGGCGACAGCGCGGGCGCGCCGAAGGACCTGCCCGGATTGCTGGCGCTCGCGCGCCGTTTCGAGGAGACGGTCTTCCTCACGCACACGCGCGCGGAGGAGGAGCTGCTCGGATCGCACCTCTCCGAGGCCGACATGAAGCGCCTCCGCATGGAGCACGCCGAGATGGTGCGGCTGCTCGTCGCAGCGCGCCAGGCGCGGCCCGCGGAGATGCGCCAGGCGCTCACGGCCTTCGCGGAGCTGCTCGAGCGGCACATCCGGTGGGAGGAGCGCGAGCTCTTCCCCGGGTGCGAGGCGGCCATGGGCGAGGACGCGCTCGCGGTCGTGGGGCACGAGCTGGAGAAGCGGCTCGTCCTGTCGCGCCACGAGGCGAAGCCCGCGAAGCGGCCGTGAGCCACCGGCCGCGCGTCGCCGGACCGGTCAGCCCTCCGCCTCGGCCGCCGCTCCTCCGCTCCGCGCGACGTCGGCGCTGTTCACCTTGCCCGGGTCCATCCCGCGCGCCCGCTTCGTCATCTGCGCGAAGAGCTCGTCGAAGGGCGGCGCCGCGCCCTTCATGAAGCGGAGCGGGTTCACCCGGGCGACCACGAACGCCTTGAGGTAGGGCGAGTCGAAGCCCCGCTCCTTGAGCTTCGCGACCGCGTCGGAGACCGCGTCGTCGAAGGCGAGGAGCACGCCGGCGCGCCGCTCGCGCTCCTCCATGGCGCGCGAGAGCTTCTCCTCCAGGAACGCGTCCACCTTCTTGAGGATCGACTGGTAGGCGCCGCCCGAGAGGCGCCCGCGCTTCTCGTAGGCGAAGCCGAGCGTCGCGAGCGCCGGCTCCTCGAGCTCGAGCGCGAGGTCCGACTCCTTCGCGTCCTCGAGCCGCGCCAGGTCGCGGTACATGCGCACCACCTCGAGCGACTTCTCTCGCAGGTTGTGCGCCTTCTCGATGTTGAGGGCGAGGATCTGGTAGGCGACGCGCTTCTCGGGGACGACGAGCGCGAGCACCGTCCTCGCGCCCAGCTCCTGGAGCGCCGTGAGCCGGTGGCCGCCGTTGGGCGAGAGGTACTTGCCGTCCTCGCGCACGGCGATGATGGGGTCGAGGTAGCGGCGCGTCCTGTCCATGGCGAGCGTGAGCTTCCTCACGTGCGCGTCGGAGACGTCGCGCTGGAAGGTCGTGCGCTCCACCTTCTCGATGGGGAGCGCCGCGAAGAGGAGCGCGTGCCCGCCCAGCGGCTCGCGGTAGGCGGCGAGCACCGCGCCGCCGTCCTCCTCGACGTGCCGCGCCAGCTCGGCCACCTCGGGCGGGGGATCGGTGAGGCGGAGCTCCTGCGGCCCGAGCTGGGTCGGCTCGAGCTCGACGCCCTTGCGCTTGCGCGGGCGTCCACTCTTGGTGACGGGTCGCTTCTTCGTCGGCATCCGCCGATCCTAACCCGCGGCCCGCACGGCTGCCGCGTCGCCGCGTTCTCGGTTGCCCGCCCTCGTGCGCCGGCTTAGTGTCGCTCCGCGTGATCGACGTCCGCGGGCTCACCAAGCACTACCGTGTCCACAAGCGCCCGCCCGGCCTCGGCGCCGCGCTGCGCTCGCTCGTGCACCGCTCCTACGAGACGGTGAGGGCCGTGGACGGCCTCGACTTCAGCGTCGCGCCGGGCGAACGGGTGGGCTTCCTCGGCCCGAACGGCGCCGGCAAGACGACGACGCTCAAGATGCTCTCGGGGCTGCTCCACCCCACGTCGGGCGAGGTGCGCGTCGCGGGGCACGTGCCGCGCCGCCGCGAGCCCGCCTTCCTCAAGAAGATCACGCTCGTCATGGGCCAGAAGCAGCAGCTCCTGTGGGACCTGCCGCCCTCGGAGACCTTCGCGCTCAACCGCGCGATCTACGACATCCCGCCGGCGCAGTTCGAGGAGACCCTGCGCGAGCTGACGCGCCTGCTCGAGCTCGAGGACCTCGTCGGCAAGCCCACCCGGCAGCTCTCGCTCGGCGAGCGGATGAAGTGCGAGCTCGCGGCCGCGCTGCTGCACCGGCCCAGGGTGCTCTTCCTGGACGAGCCCACCATCGGCCTCGACGTCTCGATGCAGGCCACGGTGCGCGGGTTCGTGCGCGCTTACAACGAGCGCTTCGGCGCGAGCGTGCTCCTCACCAGCCACTACATGGACGACGTGGTGGCGCTCTGCCCGCGGGTCGTCGTCATCGACCGCGGCCGGCTCATCTACGACGGTGACCTCCGGCAGCTCGCGAGCTCGGTCCGGCCCGACAAGCGCGTCATCGTGAAGCTCGACCGGGCGGTGCCGGAGCCGGAGCTGTCGCGCTTCGGGACGGTGATCTCGGCGAGCGGCGTGCAGGCGGTCATCCAGGTCTCCGCCGGCGACGTCTCGGGCGCGGTGGGGCGCATCCTCGCCGCCCTGCCGGTCGCCGACCTCACGGTCGAGGACCCGCCGCTGGAGGAGGTCATGAGCGAGCTGTTCAAGAGCTCGCGGCAGGTCGCCGGTGGCCTGACGTGACCGGGCGCGCCCCCCAGCACGGGACCGCCATCTTCTGGAGCGCGCTCCTCGCCTTCGCGCTCGCCGACGGCGCGTCGCTCGCCCGCGCGCAGCTCGCGGCCATGCTGCCCTGGGCCAGCGTCGCGGCGGTGCTCGCCTACGTGCTGCTCGGCGGGTTCGCGCTCGCGCTCGGGTACGTGGCGGGCGTCACGATCCCCGCCCTGCGGGCGCGCCAGCGGCCCGCTGCGGGCGACCTCGTCCGCGTCCTCGCGCTCCTCGCCCTGGTGGCGGGCCACGTGGCGCTGCTCGTGCGGGCCAGGTGAATCAGGGTTGCCGTCCCCCTCCCCCTGGAAGGGGGAGGGCCGGGGAGAGGGTCGGCGGTCCCGAGACCGCCTCCCCCGCCCGCGCGATCACCCTCACCTCCGACGCCTCGGAGAGCCGGAGCCCGTCGCCGCGCGGCTCTACTTCGGTGAGCGCCACCACGTCGCCGCGCAGGAGCTTCTCGAAGCGGCGGTTCCGGTCGTTGACGTGCTTCTCCTGCAGCGAGAGCCCGAGCCGCCCCTCCGGGCCGCACGCCATGTAGCGGAGGCGGCCCTTCGACGGCAGCGGCTCCGACACGATCCGGAAGACGCGCCCCGGCGGCGGCGCCGCCCAGCCCTCGCCCGGCGGCGCGAGGACGAGGTAGCTCATCTTCACCGCCTCCTTGCGGAGGCCGGCGGCGCGCGCGATCTCGGCCACGAGCGGCGGCGGCTCGATGGGCCGCTCCGCGTGGCACCAGTCCGTCTCGCGCGCGAGCGCCGGACAGGCGCCCTGGAACAGGCACGGCGCGCGGACCGAGAGGCCACGCGCGACGAGGAGGTCGCGCACGGCGAGGAGCTGGCGGGAGGTGTCGCGCAGCGCGGGCTCGATGACGACGAGCGATCCCCCGGGGCGGAGCAGGCGCGCCGCCTCCTCGAGGAGCGCCGCCCGCTTCTCCGCCGCGGCCTCGCCCGCGAAGAGCTCGTTCACGACGTGGCCGAGCGCGACCGTGTCGAAGGTGCGCCCCGCCGCGAGCTGCGCGAGCGCGCCGGGGCGGGTGGGATCCCAGGGCTTCGTCGCGAGCGGCTCGCCCGCCTCGGCCGCGAGCGCGCGCGCGGCGGCGAGGGCGCGCGCGGAGCGATCGGCGGCCGTCGCGTCCGACGCGCCCGCGTGGAGCGCGGCGAACGCCACCGGCGCGGGGCCGCTCCCGAGGTCGAGCACGGCGCCCGGCCGGCGCGGCAGCTCGGAGAAGACGCCGCGCGCCTGGAGGTAGGACGTCGGCCAGTAGAAGAGCAGGTACGCGCCGAGGAGGCGCGGGTCGTCCATGTAGCGCGCGCCGGCGAGCGCGCGCTCGCGCGTGAGCCCGCCCGACAGGCGCGCGACGCCCGCCGCGACCTCTCGCAGCTCGTCCGGGAGCAGCCGGTCCGGCGGAGGGCGCGGGCCGCGGCGCGCGCCCTGGCGCAGGCCGCGCCAGACCGCGACGAGGCGCGGCACGAGGCGGGCGAGGTCGGCGGTGGCCTTCTCCACCGCCCCCTTCTAACCCACGTTCCGCCGCGGCGCGACGGCGGGGAGCGTGAGCCGGCGGGCGAGCCGGGCGCCACCTGGGCTCACCCGGGGAGCGGGATCTCGAGGACGAGCCCGTCGTGCGCGACCTCGACCGGCGCGTACTCCTCGCGCGCCTGCCGCACGAGCGGCGAGGGGTCGCGATCGTAGCGGGTCGAGAGGTGCGTCAGGACGAGCTGTCCCACGCCCGCCTCCCGCGCCACCCGCGCCGCCTCGCGCGCGGTCGAGTGGAGCGTCTCCAGGGCCCGGTCCTGCTCCTCGTCGCCGAACGTCGCGTCGTGGACGAGGAGGTCGGCGCCTCGGGCCGCCTCGACCGTGGCGGGCACCGGCCGCGTGTCCCCGCTGACGACGACGACGCGCCCGCGCCGCGGCGGCTCGACGACCTCGCCCGGATGGATGGTCCGCCCGCCCACCTCCACGCTGCGTCCGTGTTGCAGCTCGCCGTAGAGCGGGCCCGAGGGGATGCCCAGCGCGGCCGCCTTCTCGGGGTGGAACCGGCCCGGCCGCGCGTCCTCCACGAGCGCGTAGCCGAGCGACGGCGTGCGGTGCTCGGTCGAGTAGGGGCGCACCTCCGCGCCCGCGAGCCGCACGGCGTCGCCCGCCGCGATCTCGTGGATCTCCACGTCGAACGCGAGCCGGTCGGTGCCGGTGAAGAGCATCACCTCGAGGAGCCGCTTCGCCGGACGCGGGCCGTAGAGGTGCAGCGGCGCGGTGCGGTCGAGCATGGAGAGGGTGCGCAGGAAGCCGATGGCGCCGAGGTAGTGGTCGGCGTGGAAGTGCGTGAAGAAGATGGCGCCCACGTCGAAGCCGGTCCCGTACCGGATCATCTGCCGCTGCGTGCCCTCGCCGCAGTCGAAGAGGAGGAGCTCGCCGGCGCGGCGCACCGCGAGGCCGGTCAGGTTGCGCCCGGCGGTGGGCTGTGCGGCGGAGGTGCCGAGGAACGTGACGCGGAGCACGTGGTCGCTAGCTCGACGCCGAGGTGTAGTGGCCGATCGAGCGGACCCAGACCAGGCGCGCGAAGGCGCCGAACGCCGCCGTCCCGAGGACGGCCAGCGCGGCGGCGCCTGCGTCGAGGCGGCCGAGCAGCGCGAGCGACGGGTAGGTCGTCATGAGCGCGAGCGGGATGACGAAGGTGAACAGGACGCGCCATGCGCCGCGGAACACGGTGACGGGCCAGCGCCCCGCGTCGAAGATGGACGAGAAGAGGAACGAGAGGTTGTCCACCTTCACGACGAAGAACGCGGCCGAGATGACCAGGATCCAGAGCGAGTAGATGGTCCAGGCGGCGCAGACGAGGAGGAGCAGCGCCGCGAGGATCGCCGCGGCGCCGGGGAGCCGGCCCATGCGGTGGAACGCGACCGCGAAGATGACGAGCCCGCCCAGCACGTCGACGACGCGCCACGGCTCGAACTTGGCGGTCGAGACGAGGAACTGCGCGTCGGCGGGCTTGAGCAGGACGAAGTCGAGCGTGCCCTTGCGGATGTGCTCGACGACGCTCGTGAGCGAGGGGTTCACCGCGCCCTCGAGGATGCCCTTCATGAGCGTGAACCAGCCCATGACGACGAGCGCCTCGTCGAAGCTCCAGCCCGCGACCGCCGGCCGGTGGCCGTAGACGACGAGCAGCGGCACCAGCGACCAGGCCACCCAGAAGAGCGCGAGCGCGCCCTCGCCCAGGAACTCGACGCGGTACTGGAGCGAGATCGCGGTGGAGGCGCGGAGCTGGACCGCGAGGAGGCGGAGGTAGCGGCGCACGGGGTGGCTAGCCTCCGAAGGCGGCGAAGCGGCGGAGCCCGAGGCGCCAGACGCCGGCCGCGGCGAGCGCGAGGAGCGCCACGAAGAGCCACTGGACGGAGAGCTCGGTGAGCGCGCGGGCGCGGCTCTGCATCCCGATCACCATCTCGACCGGGAAGGCGAGCATGTAGCGGAAGGGCAGGGCGCGCGCGAGCGCGGTGACCCAGCGCGGAAAGAGCTCGAGCGGCACGAGATAGCCCGAGAAGACGCCGAACAGGCCCATCCAGATCTCGAAGATGGAGCCCGCCGACTCGACGTAGAAGGCGAGCGCGCCGACCACCGACATGGCGAGGAAGGTGATGAGCCAGGCGCCGAGGACGGAGAGCGGGAAGAGCGCGAGCAGGAGCGGGTCGTGCGTGATGCGGGCGGCGCCGACGGTGAGGAGGAGGACGACCGCGACCGGCAGCGAGAGCGCGAGACGGAGCGGCATCGCGGCGATGTTCTCGCAGGCGTAGGCGACGAGCGGGTGGATCGGGCGGAGCAGGCGGAACGAGAGCGTCCCCTGCCGGATCTCGTAATTGAGCTCCCAGATGACCCACGCGCCCGTCATGAGCCGGACGACGAGCGCCGCGAGGAAGTAGGCGACGAAGTCCGTCTGCCCGAAGCGGCCCACGGGCGCGTCGCGCGCGACGGCCGTCCAGAGGGCCAGCATGACGAGCGGCATGTTGGTGGAGAGGAGCCACACCAGGAACTCGGCGCGGTACGCGACCGCCTCGGAGAGGCCGACGCGCAGCATGGTCGGGAGGGCGCGGGCGGTGCGGAGCACGACCGCAAGTTAACGCGCCGCGGCGCGCGGGACCACGGGGAAGAGCGGGTCACGCCGCGCGCGGCGCGTCGTGCGGGAGAGGAGCCCGCGCCGCCGCCGGCCGGTCGACAGGAGCCAGGTCGCCGGAGGAGCGACGACCGCCGATCGCGGTGCCTCCGCGCCGGCGGGGCCCGTCCCGGGCCGCCGTTCTGGCTGCGGGCATTCGGGGCCGAGCACGAGGCGGCTGAGTCATTTTGATTGGGCAGACATCACTGATGGAGAAGCGGCGCGTGGCGTGGGCATCGGCCCCCGGGTGAGCCGATCTTGCGGCCACGTCCCGAACCCGCGGCGACGCGTCGCGAGCGACGCTCCCCGACGAGCGCCGTCACCGCTCCCCGTGAGCCGACTCCTTGTCCCTCAGCTCCCGCGCGAGCCGGCGCGCCCGCCGCATCGGCTCCGGCCAGCGCGCGAGCGCGCAGCTCCCCAGCACGATCTCGACCGCGAGCTCCGGCGAGCTGCGCCACGCCGCGTGCGCGACGAGCGGCTTCGAGCCGGCGCGCGTCCGCACGCGGTACGCGACCACCTCGCCCCCGATCCGGAGCGGCGCGATCGACGCCCGCGCCGCCGCCGGCTCGCCGCCCGTCGCGAGCAGCGGGTCGTCGGTCACGCCCACCGTCGGCACGTCCAGCGCCGCGCCGAGGTGGAGCGCGAGGCCAGCGCGGCGCGGGTGATCGCGCCCCGCCGCCGCGACGAGGAGCACCTCGGGGAGCCGCGCGAGCCGCCGCACGACGCGTTCGAGGAGGGGCCCTTCGCGCAGTGCGAGCTGCCCCGGGCGGAAGGGCGCCTCGACGGGCGCGACGCG
>WNFY01021979.1_pt1 | contig 11671 bp, 12 predicted proteins | sample 5400091 | NCBI WGS metagenome assembly WNFY01 (sample SAMN13153364, study PRJNA577476) | soil metagenome | isolation source: 60 cm soil or saprolite under grassland replicate 1 | place: USA:California | collected 2016-06-15 | reverse complement strand
TCTAGGTGCCCACTTTCGCTACTATATTTAGCTATTAATATCAAAGTTATTATGTTCGTTAAACGACAACACGTATGTATTGACAATGTATTCTTTGGTAGTGACACCCCAGGAGGGTCGTAGATAATAATTTGCTTGTTTCTAATACGTCTTTGGAAGCTGAATTCATTCATTTATTATCCGTACCTTTTTGGGCAATCAAATCACTTTTAGCTCATGAGAATGATGAGAAAGAAAAAAGAGCTTTAGTCGTGCATAAATCAAACCAAGCCCTCCTTACCCTTGAAGATGTGTGTCCTGTATGGTCTAAGAAAATAAGAGATCGATTTGACGAAACAGACAAGTATATAATGTCACGCGATTCCAAACACTGTCTAGTAGGCGAGGCTTGGGGATTTAGCGGAAGACATGCGGGTTACTACATAGCTCCTCTTATTCCTCTTCTTGGGTGTTGGACTTGCGTAATGTACGGACATACGATGGGAAAACTTTCTCGAAAGAGGGTATCACAAGTAAAAGATTTCGAACCCATAATTGCAGAGTTTCTAAAACACTGGAATGAAAAGCATAAAAATATTACAGAGAAGCTGAGGAAAGTAAGGAAAAGATATGTCGTTTTGTAATGATGATATCATGACAAGTTCAGAAATCACATGAGCATAAGAGGAATGCATAATAGTTCACATAGATTGTATTAACCAATGACTAACGAAGATCAAAAAGAAAGTCAATCTGGCACAGATACTCTTCTAACACTGTCAAATATTCAATTTCTTGTAGAAGGACTGGATTCGTTACTACAAACTAATCTCGATGGATATAAACGAGCAAAAGTTATCAAGTTAAGAGACGAGCTATCGGCTTATATTGGCAATATGTTTAGTGACTAGAAACATTACGTTCGATCCCTAATTCGATAAAATGATGATGTTGCTGTTGTCTTTTCAAACATGGTTTAAAGTAGGGTTTGTACAGTTATTACAATATTAGGACACTAGTACCCATGCTAACTCTACCACTTTCGATAACCCCTAAAACAATTTTAATTCATGTTGGAAATAGTCCCAAAGAGTCCAAAGATTAAAAGTCTGCGTTAGTCGTGACGAAGAATCAGTTTATTCGTTGTTGTTTGTTTGAATGTCGCTATTGAATTAGGCCATAAATCACGATTGTAATATATAAAAAATTAATGACATTCTGTAGGTATTGGAATTTAGTTTTTGGTGAAGGATATGATTGATAATGAGATCGACGTTATGATTTGGATTCTAGTGTGAGTAGCACTTTTGTTATATGGTCACCTTTTGCAGTATATTAAGTCCCCTATAGGCGAAAAATATGGAGGTATAATGTTTGAAACATTTGCTGCACCTCATCAAAGATTTTGTTGATTTGACTATAGAGTCTCCCAGTTCTTTCCTGTCGATCTACTGCTACAGGAATTTGTCGCTCATTGCAGTACTTTTCGGTCCGTGATTAATGTGTCAGTTATACAAAAACTTATTGTAAGCAATTGTCTATTGGTTGTTCATTTTCTTTCTTTTGTCCTATCCTTGACGTTATGTTATGATGTATCTAGCCTCACACTATAAGAGGATTACAGAAAGAAAAAGTGGCTTTTTACTCCTTTAGGTTAAAGCGTCTCTTGCTTTTACCTTAGCTTTGTTTAGGTTTTCAGAACTAGGCTTGCCTTTTGCATGATCTTCTTCAGTCTTCAATTTTGCCTCAGCATCCTGACTGGCATTCTTCAGTTTTTTTGCAATATCTGTCATTCAACCTGTATATGGCATACATAGTTTAATACACTTTCATACAGGTCGTCGCGGCCTAAAATGAAGGGTATCATAATTTTGACGCCCATTTTAAATACGAACAATTCGACGCGAAAAATAAACATTGCTATAATGATTCCCCAATAATGAGACACCATTCTAATTATTGGTCTGGTCGTAAATCTAATAGCGTCAATACTGATAGCTTATGTGTGAGCCTATTGCACTAAACATACAATAGAAAAAGAATCTGCTACGAAAAGCGCAGCAGGCTTAAACCAAGCTTAGATGTAGTATACATTAATTGAAAACGAATAATTGGACAGGTAATACACGGATAGGTTGTTAGAAAAATTAAAGTATCTTTAGATATATCTATAACTCTGTGCTTCGAACTAATCGATAGGACAAGTTATGCCTTCGGTAAAGACATCATAAGTAGGTATTAGCATGAGACTCACAGAATTCCGTAAAGCATGGATATACAAGGAAATACGAAATCGTGTAGAACAAATAGGAATGCCAAATCAGGAAATACCACGCATAATTATGACAAGAAAAGATTGGCTTGCCCTGCCAAAAGAGCTCACCCATGGGCTTAGAACAACGACGCATAAGAACTTAGGAATCATCAAACCCCGGTCTAGGATCATGTTCCTTAATGTTAGATCACATAGAAACTTGCGACAGCTCAGGGAAACGATTGTTGCGGAGCTGGTACGCTACTGGTTTCCTGACTTGAGGCATGACAGCCAATTCCAACAAATGAAAAAGTCATTACTGAAAGGCAAGATCCCATTTAAGGACTTCAAGATAGAAGCTACATTAAAGATACCAATTGAGCAAAACAAGGACGAGCTCATACGAAGAGACTATTCGCAACTGAAGACGACAATCCAGTAGTCTTCAATTAGTCGCAGCTAGCCCACGAACAAATGAAGACAGAACCTGAAAATGAAGTAAGTTGATAGCGTAAAGCAAAAGAAAGCTCCTTGGTGTATTCTAATTCATTTTAGTAATAGTTCCACCCATTGGTGAATTAGTGAATAAGCTAATCCTCAATCGCTCCTGACAGGCCATGTATGTGCAGACTGAGTGGTTCTGTAAGCGTGTCTATGCAAAAATCACCTCAAGATGATGCCCATGTTCCAAAAGAAGGAATAAAAAGTTGAAAAGTTCCACTTGCTTTATATCCTTAGAGTCAGAAGATCACATTTGGCTGCATACCGCCATACCCCCATTCGCAAATAATTTCAAAGCAATACTTCTGATCATTCTTGATTGTTCTAAATAATATACGACGATAGATACGAATATTATCTAAGTAGTACTCCTTCACTAATGCCGTTGACTTGTATGAACCAATGATGCTAAACACAATAGTCCTAACAAATTCCAGTTATAACAGAGAAGCAATAATACAAATGTATAGGGATGTAAAACCCTTTACCTCTCTTAAGGAAAGGGGTGTGTGTTTTAATTTCTTCCAGTGACGATACCACTCAATTCTCGTATTTTGTAGATCTATCCGAAAAAATACGCGCAACCTCAAGTATGAATTTAAAGGTAAATATCATCTCTGAATTTCTCTCTTCCTTAAATGACGAATCTTTAAGTATTGCTGTGCTCTTCTTCTCAAACCGAATATTTCCACGAGGTTCAAAATTCACACTAAACATAGGCTTTAGCATAATAATGCAAGTACTTTCTGAAATAGCTTCATTAGATCCAAATCAAATTCAACAGATCTACCTACGACATGGAGAAATTGGTGCGTTATCTGAATATGCAGTATCAAAAAAGCACATGGCTTCACTTTTCCAGCATCAAGCTTTAACGTTATCATCTGTACATGACCGACTCGAAAGAATTGCAGATGCTATAGGTTCTGGTTCTGGCAAGGAGAAGAAAAATATTTTGAAGGGGCTACTTACCAATAGCTCTCCGCTCGAAGCAAAATATTTGATAAAAATCATAAATGGAGAAATGAGAATCGGTTTGACTGAAAGTCTGGTAGAAATTGGAGTCTCAAAAGCATTTAATCAAGAGCTTAAAGATGTTAGAGAGGCAATGCTTGTGTCAGGGGATATTTCTCAAGTAGCACTTTTAGCAAAAAGAAACTTACTCTCTACTGCGGTAATCAAACCACTTACACCTATAAGTTATATGTTAGCAGATGTAATGTTTACTGCAGAAGAGATAATCAACTATTATCAAAAACCATTGATTTGTGAATATAAGTATGATGGCATACGGGCACAAATGCACAAATTCGGGCAACAGGTCAGACTATTTTCTCGTAAGCTTGCTAATGTTACAAATTCATTTCCTGAATTGGTTAATGCTGCAAGATTAACCAGATCATTTCCATTACAAGATATTGATTTTATTTTGGATGGAGAAGTACTGGCTTTTCAAAACGGTAAACCTCTCCATTTCCAACAATTACAAAAAAGGCTTCGGAGAAAGAACATTACAGAACAAATAATGACAGATATTCCATTAGTATACGTAGTATTTGATATTATGTACTTTAATAAAGAACATATATTTAAGAAATCCACCAGGGAAAGAAAAAAAATTCTTTCTAACATATCTTTTGAAGAACCAATCATCAAGTCAGACTTTAAGGTTGTAGACTCAGAAGAAAAAATAATCGCAATGTATGAAAAAAGTAGAGAAATTGGTCATGAAGGATTGGTCCTAAAGGATCTAGATGCTCAATATCATCCTGGAAAAAGGGGGAGACATTGGATAAAGCTCAAAAAGGAATTAGATACTATTGATGCAGTCATTTTAATTGCTGAATATGGGCATGGAAAGAGAGCAGGTCTGTTATCTGATTACACATTTGCAGTAAAAGCTGACAGTAATAGCAATCAATTAAGAACAATTGGTAAGGCATATTCCGGATTAAATGATGATGAAATAGATGAAATGACAAAAAATTTGAGATCAATTATGATAAAAGATGAAGGCTATAGAATAATGGTAAAGCCACATATAGTTTTAGAGATTGCGTTTGACAGCATTCAGAAAAGCGATAGGCATCATAGTGGTTTTGCATTGCGCTTTCCCAGAATAAAGAATATTCGTAGAGACAAGGATGTTGCGGATATAGATACATTTCAAAAAGTCAAGCAAATCTACGAAAATCAGATCTATCTAATGAATAAAAAGCACAGCAGGGAAACTGAGAATTGCTGATGACGACAACAATCTACTCAAATTAACGTGACGCAGTTCAAAGTCGAGATTTAAAGTAGGGTAAACGTAATGATGGACGATAGTTTCACTTAATAAAATTCGGACAGACAATTATATCTAGTATAGATTCTTATACCTCATTGTTCTATACAGCAGATGAGAGTGTTATGAGTATCAACATTCTTAGTGAAAAGGGAGATATTTTAGAAAAGAAGCAGTTAAGGGAGCAAATATGCCCATTAGTGGATAAAGCATACTACGTCGATACAATTAATTACAAAATAGACAACACCGTATCATCCTTTGATAATGCTGACTAATAGCCTGTTATAACCACCACTCAGTTAGCCAATATTAGTTATTTCATCAATGATTTGTTGTGATTACCTTGGCTTCTGGATTTGGGATGTTAGGCAGGTAGTACCAAAACGACTGTTATTACTAATCAATATTGCAGTACTTGGAATAATAAACAGTAATGCTAAAGCAATAAAGAGCTACATAACAACACATAGTTTCCAAATAGATTCGCAATTTAACATATTCTTTGATAAGCTGGTAACTATTTAACAAATTCTTCCCAACTCACCCCTTTTGTTAATTACAACTAATATGCCGTTAGGTTGGAGATGGCGCTTGTAGAGAGCTATTGCCCTTTATACAAAACCAAAACCGTTTACGCGTGTCCAAAGGCTTCTAATCATAGTCGAGGGAGAACAAAACTAAGTGTGTGCTTTATTCCAATGATTGACAAACCTTTGCTTGTTCTCTTCTAGTTTAGAACATAAATTGAGAGTAAAATAAAGCGAAAACTTCTCTCCGATATTACCGCATTCCTCGCAATTATACGTATAAGATCTTGTGAAACCATGTGCTTCTCCTACCACACATTTTGGAGGATAAATGATTTCAAACCACCACCGTAGCCATGTAATTGACATAGGAACAGGTAGTTGTTGTTGCTCTCCTAGTCGTTTACCCCATTTAGGTGAGATGTCGCTCAGAGTTAATCCTGTCGCAACAACCATGTTGATTCGCCATTGTATCCGGGAGCTGTTGGTGGCTCCAAGAAAGGGGTGGAATTAGGTTGCGCAGGTACGTTTTTAATTGATAAAGTGATTTTACTATCAATGTCCAAGACATATGAAGTACTCAGCGGCTACTCAACTACTGAGGGAACAAAGAAATATGTAGATTATGCGATACAAGATAAAGGTAAACCTGCTTCTCACTTTCGTATTTTTGACGGCCTATATTTATCAAGCATAGGAATTGGAACTTATCTTGGTGAGATGACTGCAGAAGACGACAAAGCTGTTGAAAATGCAGTTTATCAATCTGTCAAATCAGGTGCTGTGAACGTCATAGACACTGCCATAAATTACAGAGCAATGAGATCAGAGAAAAATATAGGACGTGGATTGTCTCGTCTAATAAATGATGGCCTTATTTCTAGAGATCAAGTATTTATTTGTACGAAGAATGGATATATAACAAATGACGGTGATTATCCGACCATTGATGTAATGGAATATGTACAGAAAATGTATATAGCTACAGGAATCATCAAATCAGATGATATTAGTTCTGGGTACAATGTACTCAACCCTGCGTATATTGAAAGATGTATTGATAAATCACTTCTTAATATGCATCTGGCTACTATTGATCTAGTTTATGTGCATAATGCGTTTGAGAGTTGGTATGAGGATGTTAGCAAGGAAGAATTTATGCAGATGTTAGCAAAGGTTTTTGAAATTTACGAGAAATATCGTTCAAATAACAAGATACGATATTACGGAATGGCTACATGGACATGCTTTAGAGTGCAGCCAGGTGACAAGGAATATTTATCCCTAGAAGATGTAGTTAAATTAGCAGAAAAGATTGGGGGAAAGGAACACGGCTTTCGTTTTATTCAACTTCCATACAATCTGACTTATAGTGAAGCATTAGTTCTAAAAAATCAAACTATCGGTTCTGAAAAAAATCTAAATATCCTAGAAGCTGCAGCAAGATTGAACATTGGAATATTTACAAGTATCCCATTATTCCAGGGCCGATTACTTAGAGCAAGTATTCCTGATTACGGAGGATTAGACGATCAAGTTGCAAAATTACTCCAAATAATTCGTTCAAGTCCTTCTGTAATTGCTCCATTAATAGGTCAAAAAAAACCCGAGCATATTGAACAAAATCTTAAAATTTCAGACATTCCCCCGATGAATGAAGCACAGTACAAGAAAGCATACCAGATCCTGTTAAAGGGTGAGTAAACCATCCTCTGTAAGTAGCTCCCTTATTTTTAGCAGTTCAGCCTTTTCATCACAATTCACCATGTACTTTACCATGTATTCGAAAATTATTTTTAGCAAGAGTCATAATCAAGGTGGTAAGAAATCCTGTAGAAGGAGTAGGGTTCACTATTGCCACAATGGTGTGTTCTGTCCGTCGTCTATATATTGGATATTTTGAAGAGCATCATTGCTATGGCAGTGTACTTGGATTTGGGGGGTCTAAATCCACTACCGCTGCCACTGCGTCTGGAGGCCCGGCAGCATAGTATCCTGCTTTGCAATCTTTTTCATGTCAGTTAAGGAAATCTAACAATATTCTGAGATTATAGAGAATAATTTCGTCATGTAAGCGATTTTGTGATTTTTATTAAATAATCACCAACTTTTCATACTCCTGATACAAGCCCCGTTCTACGTTATCAGCTGCTGATTTAGTTCGGATCATTCAGCTCGTTTATCCTCTTTTCACTAATACCAAGTGTCTCCAATTCATTTAGCCACCATCTCTCTGGGTGTTCATTTCTTGTGGCCAAGTTATAGATCAATATTCCAATTGATCTACATATTAAACCCTTATTATTTATCCAAGTGAGGGAACGTTTCTTCGAGCTTGATACGTCAATTCAGGAGTATATTTTTATGTTTAGATAACCTAATAAGGCCAAAGTGCGTATATTTAGTCGTATATCGAGCTAATCTCGTGAGCAGTAGCGACGTGATAAAATAGATGCATATTCTTATGCGATTATATTTGATATCTGTTTTTGTCACGGGATGATTATGCAGGAGAAATACAAAAGGGGAATGAAATAATAAAATGGTCTGTAAAGGAATATGCGTACGTCATAAGGCGATGAAGCCAATTGGGACTGGTCGTTACTCTATGGGTCAGAAACGTTGCCAAGTCTGTGAGATTTTCCTAAAATGGAATGGATTATGGTGTCCATGCTGTGGTTATAGATTGAGGACTAGGCCACGAAACTCGAAATTTAAAGCTGAATTGCGAGCAAGCAACGAAATAGATAAAGCTAATTCATTAGATGTATACGAGCAGCCACCTGTCCAAGCTCATCAAAAACACATTGCACACAAAAGAAATCATTGAGCGTGTCTTTAAGGTCGAAGTTATCAAACATTAAATCAATATCCATAGTGGTTATAGAATGCACTGATGCCAGTACTGTAATCTGATCTTTGGTAGCAAAAAAGACTTTGAAAATAATTGTATCTGATATGCATATTTCACACTTTTCCTCTTCTGAATCTGATTCGATTACTAGCAAGAAAGGAAAAGAATACCAAACCGAACAATTCGAGTCGACACCATTAAATTGACGAAAGAATAGAAGACATGCAAAAGAACTCTTGGTCCATACAATAAATCATCAAGTATGTAATGATGACGTAAGAAAGGTCTGGGAAAAATTTGTGAGCCTCATATCGATAGACTCTCATTTCCCATATTTTTAGCAGTCCAACCTTTTCCTTACAATATGGGTTGTCTTCTTATACCTTAACCAACAAAGAATATAAGACTACGGTTGCTCATCGATTAGGTAATTATCAATCAACCATTCAAGTCTTCAAATACATCTATGAAGGCTAGAGTTAGTATTCACAATGGACTACAGAAACTTTATGGCACATTCCTGTTTATGATGTTTATTGATATGCTTCTATGAATATCGACAGTCAACCTAGTCATTCGCATAGTCATAATTATTTACTAATGGAACCGCTACTCTTGAGATTAGTCAAAAAGTGGGCTGCAGGGGATGACATGGAAGATGCCCTTATTGCGGCTAAAAGCTGCAATGTGAAAGGACAAAAAGCAATTTTGAATTACCTTGGTGAAGACTATACTGAAGAAGAAAGGATAGATCGAGCTATCAAAGAATATTCTAATCTATTAGAAAGACTGTATTTAGGCCAAATTGAAGGATGCATATCTGTTAAGCCGTCACAACTTGGTTTATCCGTTAGCTATGAATTATGCTTGAAGAACTTCAGAGCTCTTACCAAGAGAGCAGTAGAGTTTGGCGGATTCATTTGGATCGATATGGAATCTTCCAAATATACTGACGATACATTAACCCTGTACCTTGAACTAATTGGGCATCACCGTGATATAGGAGTGGTTCTTCAATCTGCACTTAGACGTAGTGCAAGTGATCTTTTACACTTGATAGAAGTAGGTGGCAAAGTGAGATTAGTCAAGGGAGCATATCACGAAAATGAACAAATTGCATTTGCACCTCATAACGAGATTAATGCAAATTACATTAAATTATTGGAAATTCTATTTAGTCGTGATTATATAAACGATAATGAAGTTGATAATAATACTCTTAGGTTTGCTATTGCAACTCATGATACCAAGCTAATTGAACATACGATTAGATTATGGAAAACTTCCAACATTCGTATAAAAAATTTCGAATTTGAGTTTCTAAAGGGTATTCGGGATGAGTTGAAGAAGGATTTAGTTGACGAGGGATTTAGAGTTGCAGAGTATATACCTTATGGTGATGAATGGCTTCCATATTCAGTTAGGAGATTAAGAGAGAGAAAGAGAAACATCTTCTTATTAGCCCGCTCTTTGGTCCAATCATGAATACCCAATGACTCCGATTCATCCTCGGGTCCCCCGTTACAACCTTTGACTGCTTGTGACGATCAGTTAAAGATAGTAAGACTTAGCAATAACCTAAAGCTGAAGGAAGGACATCATCAACCTGGGTTAGCCTTCATTTGTCTACTTCTACTATTATTATTAGTGTTCAGTAGGCTCGTACATATAATTAGACAGTGGTATTTGCATGCATGAATACTACAATTTCTATGGGCGTTATCTTGTACGATGAGGCATTATACAGGATAAACTCTTTGGAACCCCAGGGTTAAGTGCTTGAGTCGATTTTTATGAATTGTTTTATGAATTATATGTATGATTGTTATCGTTAAGATATTCTAAATACCTTTATGATCTTTTTTAGATAATTATTAGATGGTGATATTAATGCTAAGAAAGTCTAAACAGATAAGCATTAAGGAGCAGGAGAATGGCGTCAACTGTTTTCTTCTAGCGTACGGGCAGTATGAGTGACAAATTGGTTTCGATCGATGATGTATTCAAGTCATTATCAGACCACAAGACTCTTGTTTTGTTTGACACAATTGCTCATTCAAATTCAAATATGGATTCTCCCATAGGTAAGTTGGAATTTACGAAAAAGCAATACTATTCAAGAATTCATAGTCTAACGAATTCTGGTTTGATAACACGACAGAACGGAAAGTATTATCTTACTTCGTTTGGAAGGATAGTTTCTTTTTACCAATCTAGAATTGCAAGAGCACTTGACAAATTCTGGAAGCTAGGGGCACTTGATTCTATAGCTAAGGAATCTGGCAATGATCTGAGACTCAAAGAATTATATCCGAATTTAGTTAGGAGCTTAATAGAAGATGTGGAAATAGTAGAAATTCTTTTGAACATTCATAATTCCGCTCTAAGCGTCAAATCTCACAGCTTACGTCAAGCAGCTACACAAACAAATCGCTGATCCTCCATGACGACCTGGTGATCTTGGCTCAGTCTGGAACATTTCTATTTTTAACATAGAAAGATGGGAAACCAGTGAGGGTGATATGGATCTCCTGGGACTCGGGAAGCAAGTTCGCCCTAATCGAAGGAAAGGATGAGTTTGAAATTTTATGAGCCACAAGGAGGAGGTAACTAAATGAGCCTAGTCGGACGAATTAGGACCCCTGATTACGATAATGCACAGTAAGGAAGAAAAGGATTCTTTTCTTAAGCAATTATAATTTTTATGAATTGAGTTCTAGATAGGACAAAGAAAAACCAAGACAATCAACATTTAGTGGGCTCTTACAAAGATTGATGCACAAAGATGACATCGCTAATAAGCTAGTATGGACTTCTGAAAGACATTGTCTACTTTAGTTAAAAATTCCAACTTTAAGGCTAGGCGAAGGTTTCTATTGTGGGGTTCATTTGCTAGCCCTTCTACTTTTGGCATCATGTCAATTTGAACATAATTCCTGAACTGGGGAAATCAGAAGAACTACGCTCGAAGGTTGGAACAGGCGGCAGTAAATTGCAGTATTTGGGAATACCACGCTAGCTCTTTCCAAATAAATTAAAATAAATCGCTAAAACACGTAGTCTAATGAGCCCTCGTCAAGACTTTCTTCCTCTAACTCCTGGTAGCCAGTCATTCGTCTGCACTAATTGTGGAACACATTATATTATATTTCCTCCAACCTCAGAATATATTTCTACTATGCTCGAACCTTGTCCAAGGGTCGATTATCAGAAGAGCTTTCATGATTGCCTAAAGTGTAAACACAGAAATATGTTCTATTGGCATA
>WNFY01005299.1_pt1 | contig 11671 bp, 8 predicted proteins | sample 5400091 | NCBI WGS metagenome assembly WNFY01 (sample SAMN13153364, study PRJNA577476) | soil metagenome | isolation source: 60 cm soil or saprolite under grassland replicate 1 | place: USA:California | collected 2016-06-15 | reverse complement strand
AATGCCCCTGTGGCTAACGACACCCATGACACGACCCGAGAGCTTCAGCTCAAGCTGTACCGGGCGGCCAAGCGGTCGCCTGCCAGACGCTTCCACGCGCTCTACGACAAGGTCTACCGCAGGGACATCTTGGAGCGTGCATGGGAGGAGGTCCGTCGCAACCGGGGAGCCCCCGGTGTGGACGGTGTGACCATCGCGCAGGTCGAGCGCCAGGGCGTCGAGGGGTTCCTCGACGAGCTGGCGGTCCAGCTTCAAGACGGCACCTATCGGCCGTTGCCGGTGCGCCGGGTGACCATACCCAAGCCGCAGGGCGGGGAGAGAAATCTCGGTGTGCCCGCTGTGCGCGACCGGGTGGTCCAGGCGGCGGCGAAGGCGGTGCTGGAACCGATCTTTGAGGCGGATTTTCTCGATTGCTCGTTTGGCTTTCGGCCCGGCCGCAGCGCCCACCAGGCGTTGGAGGCGATCCGGGTGGAGGTCAACCGGGGACGCTGCTGGGTGGTGGACGCCGACATCGCCAGCTTCTTCGACAGCATCCGGCCGGAGGTGTTGGGTGCCGCGCTGGCCGAGCGGGTCAGCGACCGGCGGATGCGCAAGCTCATCATGGGGTGGCTCAAGGCTGGGGTGCTGGCGGGGGAGACCCTGCTGCACCCGCAGGCTGGCACCCCCCAGGGTGGGGTGGCAAGCCCCCTGCTCGCCAACGTGGTGCTGCACCGCCTGGACCGGGCGTGGCAGGCCCGGCATCGGCGGCTGGGGGTGCTGGTGCGCTACTGCGACGACCTGGTCATCTTGTGTCCGACCAGGGAGCGGGCCGAGGCGGCGCTTGCGGCGCTGACCGGGCTGCTGGCCGACCTCGGCCTTGCGCTGTCGGCGTCCAAGACCAGTCTGGTGGACCTGCGCGTGGGTGGCGCCGGTTTTGACTTCCTGGGGTTCCAGCACCGCCGGGTGGCAAGCTTCACCCGCAAGGGCAGGTACTTTTGTGCCCGCTGGCCGTCCAAGCGAGCGGTCCGGGCGGCCAAGCAGAAGATCAGGGAGCACACCGATCGTCGGTGGTTGCTGCTGCCGGTCGAGGAGATCGTGAAGGACCTGAACCGGTTCCTGGTGGGGTGGCGTGGCTACTTTCGCTATGGCAACTCGACGATGGTCTTCCACGACCTGGACCGGTTTGTGACCGACCGTATGGCGCGGTTCATCGCCAACAAGCACGGCTACCGCGGTCGGAACTACGGGCTGCTGGTCTTGATGGGCAACGGGTACCTGGGCCTGCAACGGCTGGTGGGAAGCGTCCGGTATGGCGCGGTGCATGCCGCGCGGTGAAGGGATGTGGTTGAGCCGTGTGAGGGCCAACCTCATGCACGGTTCTTTGGGGGAGCGCTGGAGACGGAGCCGGTGACCCACGGTGACGGACTGAGCCCCTGGTGGGAAACCCCGGGACCAGGCAGCCGGGCCTACCGGTCACCACCGCCACCGCGCCAGCGCTCTACCCGGCCGGTGCGGTAATTGAGTTGAGATACCGTCGGGCGGGAGTTGACAGTGAGGTTCGCACCCGCCGCTACCCGCGGTTTCGTCCGCCTGACCTGCGAGGATCTTCCGCCCGGCGACCGCGGTGGGCATGCCACTGTCTTGCTGCGCCTCACGACGTCCGTCGAACCGTATCAGATGCTCCAACCACACGGAGTTGTGGGACCCGTTGCGGTGCAACGAGGAGGGACTCAGCCGGCGGACGACGGCAGCCGAAACCGCTTGTCGAACTGGCCCGGCTCCGTTCAATTAGACGAGTTGAGGCAGCGGGCGCAATAGATGGCGACGTCCCTGGTCACGGTACCTTTCAGCTTCTTCCTCGGCCCTCGGACGATACCCCAGACGGGCTCCCGAGAATCGAGGCTAACGGGTCGCTCTTCGCGTCGCGTGCAGGAACCATAACGACGCGAACCGGGCAACGCTCAGCGCGTTCTAGTGGACGCTACCCGTGACCTTCTGGCAAATCTTCTGGCAAGCGCCATCTCGGTCGAGTACGGGGAGGGTGTTTGTGCTGGTGGGCGCGACAGGTATCGAACCTGTGACCTCTGCCGTGTGAAGGCAGCGCTCTCCCGCTGAGCTACGCGCCCCCTTGGGGCATCGGGAGTCTAGCGAGACGGGTGTCCGGCTCGCAATCGGCTCCTCGGTCGCCATTCTCTCAGGTCAGATGGAGGCGGTGCCCGGAATTGAACCGGGGTACAGGGTTTTGCAGACCCTTGCCTGAACCACTCGGCCACACCGCCGTGCGGGCTGCTGGCACTCGGCAGAACGCCCCCCGGAGCTGCCGGAGGGCGCTGACGCGCTGACAGGGGCACACACCCCCCCGACCTCGCACCAGAGCGGATGACGGGACTCGAACCCGCGACCCTCACCTTGGCAAGGTGATGCTCTACCAACTGAGCCACATCCGCTTGCGACCTGGGCAATATAGCAACGCCACGGGAAGCGCTCAACCTGCCCGAGGGTGGGCCATTGCCGCCCTCAGGGGCGGGTGCTAGCGTCCCGTTCGGGACGACAGCCCGAGCTACCCGCTCTCCGCGTGATGTCGGGCATGAACGTGTCCCGGCAGCGTCGTCGACGAGCGGGCAGCGCGCAAGTGGCCATCTTCTTCGCCAGGGAGCAGACCGCGGATCCTTGCCAGTCGAACCTCGGACCGGAAGGGTCCTGAGCGTGCACGGCTCCAAGGCCTACCGCGGGCAGCGGGACAGCGAGCTGGTCGCGCTGGTGGCCGAGGGGGACGCGGCGGCCCTGGAGGCGCTGTACGACCGCTACGGCAGGCCTGCCTATTCGCTGGCGCTGCGAATCCTGACCGACCAGACCCTCGCCGCCGGCGTGGTCCAGGAGGTGTTCCTGAGGCTGTGGCGCGGCGCGCGGCGCTTCGATCCGTCACAAGGGACGGTTGGCACCTACCTGCTCTCCATGACCCACCATCGCTCGGTGGACGTGGTGCGCCGCGAGGAGAACCTGCGCCGTCGCCAGGGGCCCGAGGAGGCGCTGGCGCTCGCGACCGGGCCGCGCGCCGGCATGGAAGAGGAGTTCGAGGGGGCCGAACGGCGCGCGCGGATCCGGGCGGCGCTGGCCGAGCTGCCGGAGCCGCAGCGCGAGGCGCTCATGCTGGCCTACTTTGGTGGCTACACGCAGTGGGAGGTCGCGAGCCTGGTGGGCGGCCCGCTCGGCACGGTGAAGACCAGGATGGCGGCGGGGATGCGAAGGCTGAAGGACGAGCTCCGCGAAGCCGGCCGCCAGGAGCAGTTCCCATGGACGCGCCGGTGAATCACAGCGACTACGAGGAGCTCGCGGCGGGCTTCGCCCTCGGCGCGCTGGAACCGGACGAGGAGCAGGCGTTCCAGCGGCATCTCGAGGGATGCCCGGCCTGCAAGGAGAGCATGCGCGAGTTCGAGGAGGTGACCGCGAGCCTGGCGTTCGCCACGCCGGCGGTCGAGCCGCCGGCCTCGCTGCGAGCCGCGGTCCGCCGCAAGACCGGGCTGACGCTGCGGCGCAGGGTCTCCCAGATGGTCGGCTCGTGGCGCGGCACGCGGGTCGCGGTGCGTGCGGTGGCGATCGCCGGCGTGCTGGCGATCTTCGCGCTCTCGCTGTGGAATCTGGCCCTGCGCGACCAGCACCAGATCGATCAGGCCAGGGTGGCGGCGCTGGAGTCGGCGGTGCAGGTGGTGAACGACGGCACCGCCAACCGGGTGACGCTCACCGGTTCGGCCGCCGACGATGGCGCGCGGGCGACGGTGGTGGCGTCCTCGAGACAGGACCGTGGCGTGCTGGTGGTCGAGGGGCTCGCACAGCCGCCTCCAGGACGCGTCTACGAGCTGTGGAGCCTGCCCGGCGGCGAGGTCTCCAAGGCGACCAAGGCGAGGGTCTTCCGTTTCAGCCAGAGCCGCGGCGTGCACGCTGTGCAGTTCTCTGTTCCCATGCAACCGACGACCGGATTCGCGATCACCGAGGAACCAGGGCCCGGGGGCAGCCGGAGCCCGACGACCGAGCCGGTGCTCGCCGGCAATCCGCAGCTCAGCAGGCCAGGAGGTGCGTAACGGCACATGTCCGAAGCATCCGGATGCTGGCCTCGAACGGCTATCTCTGGAATAGTCAAGGCGAGCAGTTCAGGAAGCTATGTTGGAAGGCGGACTCCGTCTGTACGACAATTGGCGACGCAAAGTGGTCGCCAGTGTCCGGACGTAGTTGAGTCCCGCGCGGAGGGAAGAAGCATATGACGCAGAGTCAGACGACGGCTCCCTCGCTGCTGGGCCTCGAGGAAGACGGTCGCGACCTCTTCGGGCTCGCCGCGCACAAGCTGAATACCCCGCTGGCGTGTATCCGCGGCTTCGTCCAGACGCTGCTGCAGCGTGGTGACCAGCTCGACAGCGAGACCATCCAGCAGTTCCACCAGCTCGTCCTCACCCAAGTCGACAGGCTGCAGGGACTGGTCCGCGACTTCCTCCTGCTGGCTCGGGTCAGCGGCGGCATCGAGGCGCTGACACGGCCGTTCCAGCCGAACGAAGTGCTCCTGAACCTGATCGACGATCTCGGCACCGAGGGCGTCCGGGTGGAGTCGGCCGGGGACATGGAGACCGAGATCGTGGGGGACGCCGAGCTGGTCCGGATGGCGCTGCGTCCGCTTGTCGAGAACGGGCTGGTGTACGGGCCCCGGCTCGGCATGGTGACGGTGACGGTCACGGCGTCAGGCGAGCGCTCCCGCTGGGAGGTCCACGATGCCGGCAGGCGCCTGTCGAGCGAGGCGATGAGCAACCTGTTCCGCCCCTTCATCCGGTCCGACGAGCCGATCGAGCGGCGCGGCTCCGGGGCCGGGCTCGGGCTGACCCTGACGCGCGCGTACGCCGAGGTGCTCGGCGGCACGGTCGGCGGTCGGGTTGACGAGCACGGGACAGTGTTCTGGCTTGACATTCCCACCCCGACATCGGAGAGGCCGCAGCGGTGAGCGAAGGACCAGACCGGAACGGCGAAGCCAATCGGACACGAGTGCTCGTCGTCGATGACCACTCGGTCACGCGCCACGGAGTGGTTCTACTGTGCAAGAACGCCGAGGGCGTCGAGGTCATCGGCGAGGCCAGCGACGGCAACGAGGCGATCGCCCGGGTCAGCGAGCTGCTGCCCGACGTCGTGCTGATGGACGTCGACATGCCCCGACGCGACGGCATCAGCGCCACCCGGCAGATCCGCCAGGACCACCCCTCGGTCGGGGTGGTGGTGCTGACGGTCCACGAGGACCAGGAGACGATCTTCGAGGCGATCAAGGCGGGGGCCTCGGGTTATCTTCCCAAGTCGGCCACGCTCGACGACATTCGCTCCGCGGTCAAGGCGGTCGCGGCCGGCGGCTCCTTCCTCGACCCGGTCCAGGCCCGCAAGCTGTTGCACCAGTTCAACCGCTACGCGGACGAGACCAAGGCGGCGGCGGACATCTACTACCTGCTCACCGGCCGCGAGCGCGAGATCCTCGCGCTGCTCGCCGAGGGGCTCACCTCCCGCCAGATCGCCAGCCAGCTCGTCATCTCGGAGCGCACGGTCAACACCCACATCGGGAACATCTACCGGAAGCTGCACGTCAACAACCGGGTGGACGCGGTGCGGGAGGCGATGCGCATCCGGCTGGTGGAGCCACCCCGCTGAGGTCGTTGGCCGCGTGTCGGCCGATCAGGTTAGGGCGTCTCGGCACAATTCCCTAGACCCCTTCACCAGTTCGGTGCATGGGACCGCAGTAGGTCAAAGCCGTAGGATTCGGCCGACGGCGCGGTTCCGCACGGCTCGGCCCACACGCCAGCGGTGATCGCTGCTGCAGTCGAGACGGGAGCGCCTTGTTGTCGAGTCATGTGCTCGTGCTGGATGCCGACGACGGCATCGGCCTCTGGATGCGTGACGCGCTGCAGGACGCTGGGCTCCCCTGTGAGCTGGTGCGCGAGTCGAGCGACGCCGACCGCAGGATCGACGCCCAGCGTCCGAGCCTGGTGGTCATCCCCATCGACCAGGTGCAGCGCTGGGCGGCGCTGCTCGGCCAGCTCAGCCAGGTGGCGACCGGGGTGCCGGTGCTCGGCGCGGTGAGCCGCGACGCCTCCATCGACTTCACCGCGGCGCTCGCGCTCGGCGTCACCGACCTGGTCACCTACCCGTGCTCGACCGAGGACCTGGTGGTGCGGGTCGCCTCCTCGATGCGCGCCGGGCGCCGCAACGACCGCATCCCCGAGCGGGTCGAGCCGGCGTCGCCGCTGGCCACGCTGCGGTCGGTCACGGAGGCGGCGGAGCAGGCGCTGTTGCGAACCGAGACCGCCGCGGCCCGCGTGACCCGCTCGGAGGAGCGCGAGCACCTGCGCGCGGCCCGCGACGCGCTGGCTCATTCCCTGCAGGTGATCCTGGGCACGATGATCGGCAACACCGAGGCGGGCGGGCACGGCCGCGAGGGCCACGCCCAGCTCGCGGCCTCGCTCAGTCGTGGGCTGACCACCGCGCTCGGCTGGCCGGCGGGGCGCGTGCGCGGGATGGAGCTGGCCGCCATGTTCGCCGACATCGGGCTGCTCGCCGTGCCCGGCGGTTTGCTCGGGGTCCAGGGGCCGCTCACCCCGCAGACGCTCGAGCTGGTCCGCGCGCATCCGGAGACCTCGGCGGAGATCCTGGAGCCGCTCAGCCGCGTGGGCGTCCCGGTGGCGGCGGTGCGCGCCCATCACGAGCGCCTCGACGGCTCCGGCTATCCCAAGGGCCTGCGCGGGCGGCAGGTGTCGTTCGGCGCGCAGGTCCTGGCGGTGGTCGACTGTTACGCCGCGATGGTCCGCGCGCGGCCGCACCGGCCCGAGCTGGCGCCCGAAGCGGCCCTGGCGGTGCTGCGCGAGGAGGCGGCCGCCGGGAGGCTGGCGGGCCGCCTGGTCGATCTGCTGCACGAGGTGATCACCGAGCGTACCCACCCGGTCCCTGGGGGCAACGGCAAGGGAAGCTCCAGGCATACACTGACCGGTAACACGCATTCGCGGCCCGGCATGGCCACCGCCGTCCAATCCGCGGAGGGGGCCCGTAGCCGCCGGCTAGAACCAGGCCAGCCGCTCGGATAGAGCGCGACGCAACGGAAAGGCTCCATGGCGGTCATCATCGTCGAGCCCGTCGAGGCGGGCGCCGCCTGGCTGGCTCATGCCCTGGCAGGGCTCGACCAGCGCATCCTGCGCACCGCCAGCCCGGATGAGGCCATGGGCGCGATCGCGACCGAGGGGCGGGAGGTCCTGGCCGCGCTGGTCGGCTCCGGCCTTGACGACGAGCAGGCGCTCGGCCTGGCCTCGCGGTTGCAGCAGGCCGCGCCGGAGGTCGCGGTGGTGCTGCTGCGCCAGCGGGAGTCCGGCCAGATGCTGCGGGCGGCGCTGCGGTTCGGCGTCCGCGACGTGCTGGCCGCCTCCAGCGACGGCGAGACCGTGCGCTCGTCGGTGTCGCGGGCGATCGAGCTGGCGACCTCGCTGCGTGGCCGGCTCGCCGCCGGGCCCGGGGGCGCCAGGCCCGAAGCTCCCGGCGGCCGCCCTGGCGAGATCATCACGGTGTTCAGCGCCAAGGGCGGCTGTGGCAAGACCTTCCTGGCCACCAACCTGGCCGTCGCCCTGGCCGCCGGGGGGACCGAGGTCGCCCTGGTCGACCTCGACCTGCACTTCGGCGACGTCGCGATCGTGTTGCAGCTGTTCCCGACCCGCACCATCCAGGACGCGGCTCGCGAGCGTGGGCTGGACGCCCGCACGCTCCGCTCCTACCTGACGCCGCACCACGCCGGCGTCTGGGCCCTGGCGGCGCCGACCGAGCCCCCGGTCGCCGACACGGTCAGCGCGAGCGCCGTCTCCACGCTGCTCAAGCTGCTGCGCTCCAGCTTCGCCTACGTCGTGGTGGACACGCCCGCCGCCGTCACCGACCAGGTGCTGGCGGCCTTCGACGAGTCCGACGCGATCGCGCTGCTGGCCACCCTGGACGTCCCCAGCATCAAGAACCTGAAGCTGACCATGCAGACCATGGAGCGGCTGCGCTATCCGCCGAGCCGCATCCGGGTGATCGTCAACCGCGCCGACTCGCGCGTCGGCCTGCGCCTGCCCGACGTCGAGAAGGTGCTGGGCACCTCCGTCGACCTGACCATCCCCTCGTCGCGCTCGGTGCCCATCTCGGTGAACAAAGGCAACCCCGTCCTGCTGGAGGAGCCTCGCGGCAACGTCGCCGATGCCATCCGGCGGCTCGCCGCCGAGTTCGCGCCGGCCACCGCGACGGAGCCCGGGCCGCCCAGGCCGCGCCGCGCCCTCTTCCAGCGATCGTAGGCGTCGGCGCAGGCAAGGACGCGACCGCGAAGGTTCCCAACGAGTGGCATTTCCTCGTAACCTTGGGGGTACCGTTCCGGCGCTCGTCGTCTCGGAGCTGCCGTCATGCGCTTGAAGTTCACTATCCCGCCGCGCTCCCGGAGGTGCTGGTCGTAGTGCCCCGGCACGTGGTCCTGCTGACTCGCGACGCCTCGCTGGTGGTCGCGGTCAAGGCGCTGCTCGACGACGAGGACCGGGTGAGCGAGCTCGAGTCCCCGGAGGAGCTGCCCTCGGTCGGCGAGCTGCCCGTCGACGCGGTCGTGGTCGACCTGCCCGGCCCCTCCCGCAAGGCCTCGGTCGAGCGGGTGCGAGGCCGGTTCTCCGGGCCGCTGGTCGTCCTGCTCGGCCACGGGGAGGATCCCGCCAAGGCGCGCGTCGCCTTCCGTTGCAACATCCTCACCCGGCCGTTCGGCATGTCGCAGCTGTGGTCCATGCTGGCCGATTCGGCCACGGAGGCCGTCACCGAGGTCATCCCCGCCATCCGCCGCGACGCCCATGCGCCGGCCCAGGGCCCATCCGGGCCGCCGCACGAGCGCGCGGCACCGCCCACGGCTCCCGAGCCGCCCGCCCAGGCTTCAGGTCATCACGAACGCGTGGAGCGGCCCGACCGCCCGACCCCCCCCGCGCCCGAGCGCCCCGCGCGCGTGGCGGACCAGCCCGCCCTCGCTTCCGAGCGCCCCGCGCGCGTCGCCGACCAGCCCGCCCTCGCGCCCGAGCGCCACTCCCGCCCTACCGAGCGCCCACCCGCCGCAGGGCCAGAACGCCCGCCCGCGGCGGCGCCGCAGCGGCCGGCCGCGCCGGTGGGGGAGCGAGGGGCACCTTCCGCGCCTCCGGCGCGGGCAGAGCGGGGGCCTGCTCCGCCCCCGACCGTGTCGGGACGGGCGGCGCGTGGCGGGGCCGCGTCGGGCGCTCGGCCGGAGCGGGCGGCGAACGAAGGCGGCAGGGCCGCGGCCTGGAGCTGGCGGCTCCGCCGCTTCCAGCAGCCAGAGGCGCGGGCCGCGAACCCTGGCGAGCTCACCCAGCCGATGCCCGCCGTCCCGCCGGCGCCGGACGCCAACGGCGCCGCCCCCGCCGCCGATCGCGTCAAGCGCCCGCCCGAGGCTGAGCCAGCCCGGGCGGCATCGCCGCCGGTACAACCTGAGGTCCAGGCTCGGCCTCCGGCGCCGCCGAGAGCCCCCGCCGGGGAGCAGGTCATGCCCGACCCGCCCGAGACCGTCGCCGGCCGGCTCGCTGAGCGGCTGGGAGCCGACACCGTCGCGCTGCTGCTCGACAACAACCGCGGTCTGCTCGAGGTCGCCGGCGGGGTCGGCCTCACCGCCAGCGAGCGCCAGCTTCAGGTGGAGTACGGGCACGAGGTCCTGCTCGAGCTGTTCCGCGTCGGCGTCGGCCTCATCGAGGACACCGAGCGTGTCCGCCCGCTGATCCGCGGCATCCCGGGGAGCCGCAGCCAGAGCCTGGTGATGGTGCCGCTGGTGCACGAGGGGCACGGCTTCGGCGCCCTGATCATCGGCCGCACCAGCCCGCCGGGCCAGCCCCGCCCCGAGTTCACCGAGCCCGAGATCGAGGCGCTCATGGACTTCGCCGAGGACGTCGCCGCCCCGTTGCGCAGCACCGTCCTGCTCCGGCGGCTGAAGGGGCAGCTCAACATCCCCGACCGCACCTGAGCCCGAACCGCCTCGTCGCGGGCCGAATAAGGTTTGCTGACGGCCCGCGGATCCCTGTACCCTCCTCCAGCACCCCGGGCGCGTAGCTCAGCGGGAGAGCGCTGCCTTGACACGGCAGAGGTCGGAGGTCCAACTCCTCCCGCGCCCACAACCTGTCTCCGCAGGTGAGGAGCAGTCGTACCTTCCCCGCCCCACCTCTGGTTGCCCGAGTTCCGGCTCTCGGCAGCAAACGGGCAGCAACCGGGCAGCAAGCGGCCTGGTGGATCAGAATGAATGGACCTTCGGAGTCATCACGCAGGCAGGCAGCCTTGGCGCTGGCAGAAGAGCTGCTGAGCGACATCGAACTGGGTGAGCTGCCGCCGGTTGCCCTCGTACGCAAGACGAGCCGGCTCGCTCGGCTTCTCGACGACGAGGACGCTTTGGTATGGCTGCGATACGAAACCAGCGGCTACTCGCCGGAGGCGCTTGACGGGGACGCCTGGGCGGCTGCAGAGCGGTCCAACCGGATCATGCTGCGCGATGACGGCACCCCCGGCTCGTATAACTCGTCGGTTGGCCAGTTGCAAGCCAACGTCCAGGTCGGACTCGCTCAGATTGCGGCCTCGGCGACGACGGGTAACGTCATAGAACGCAACACGGTTCGGGGCTTTGTAGGCCTGTATCAGGGCCTGCTCGACAGGGTCATCGGTGCGCTGTACGACTACGTCGCAGCCCGCTACCAGGAACTGCGCTTCGGGGCGGCGGTCGAGACTGCGTTCGAGGTGGTGCGGAGGGAGGTCGACGCCACCATCGGCGACCTCGTCCCTGATGCCCTACCGAAGCTCAGCGCAGCCCTCGAGAGCGCCACCTCATCCAACCCCGAGCACTGGGCGAACGCGGCATCGACCTGCCGTCGCCTCCTCAAAGCGGCGGCCGACGTGCTTCGTCCCCCGGGTCCGCCCGTCCACGGCCGCCAGATGGGCGACGCGCAGTACATCAACCGCCTGGTCGACTGGATCGTCGACCAGGCCGAGAGCGAGACCGTGGCCGCGATGATCCGCAGTGACCTCGAGTACCTTGGCCAGAGGCTTGACGCCGTCCAGGGCGCTGGCAGCAAGGGCGCCCATGCCGAGGTCGACCGGTTCGCCGCCTCACGCTTCATCACGGGCACGTACCTGTTCTCGGTGACATCCTTCGGCTGAGTGGATCGTCGAAGCCGGCTGGCGAGACCGTGGAGCCGATGGAGCTGGGGGCTTCACCATCGGCGCTGTAGGCTCACCAGGGCACCATCTGCTGGCTGCAGGTGCTTCTAAACTCTTGATGGATCCTCCAGGTATGAGCCCTGCGCCTGGTTTATGGCAGCCCCGATGAGGGGAGTAAGCGGGAGCCGGGTAATCACCGCGAAGGCCAGAGACGGCGCCGAGAGCCTGGAGCGCACCGCCGAGGAACCCGCCGGGGTATGGCGAGTGGCGGGCGGCGTCTGGACTCCTCATTGGGGGGACCGGACGTCGAGGTTGGCAAGGAGCGATCCGTGGGACAGAGGCCGGTGCCTGGACCAGGGGCGACGAGCAGGCACGCTCGGCTGCCCACCGCCCTCCCCGCGCTGCTGCTGGTGGTCGCGATGCTCGGCTGGGCGGTGCCCGCCGGCGCCGCCGACACGCCCAAGGCGCTCAGCTCGCGCCG
>WNFY01012853.1_pt1 | contig 11672 bp, 9 predicted proteins | sample 5400091 | NCBI WGS metagenome assembly WNFY01 (sample SAMN13153364, study PRJNA577476) | soil metagenome | isolation source: 60 cm soil or saprolite under grassland replicate 1 | place: USA:California | collected 2016-06-15 | reverse complement strand
AGTTACATCCTTTGTTTTGCCTTTGACTTTTTTTCCCATCTAATTATAATTGGAAACTATAAATTTAATGATTTACGATAGCTGCTATCCACAGGCACCCCATTTTGCAAGGCCATTTGCGCATCAGATTTTGCGCTGGCGAAATCACCTAATTCAAAATAACAAAATGATCGGTTTAAATAATAATTTCCTTTCGGACTTATTAGGATCGCCTTGCTGAAATCCTGTTTTGCTTCCTGGTATTTTTTCTGATAATATAAAATGCTACCGCGATTGCTAAATGAGATATCATCATCGGGTTTGATCTTAATACACATGTTCAAATCCGCTAGCGCTTCATCCATCCGGTTGAGATGCATGTTCGCCGTACTGCTGATTGAATAACCATTTCGTTTGTCAGGTTCAAGTTGGATCAACGTCTGCCCATCTGCGAGAGCTTCCTTGTACATGTTCAGATTTTGATATATTAAACCTCTTATTTCATAACCCGGCCGATGACGGGGTTCTTTTTTAAGTGCAATGTTGCAATCTTCCAAAGCGCTTTGATAAAACGAGTCGGCCCCGGAAGCATGGGCGGGATCAATGGCCAGTTTATAAAAATAATTTGCGCGATTAGTACGGGCAACAGCCGCGTTTGGAAAATGATCAATAACATCATTCCATAGAGAAAGACTGTTATTCCAAATCTTTGTTCTTTGAAAACTTATAATCCCAAATACAAGTATTACAACTGACGGGGCTATCCATAGCAGGGGTTTGAAAAATTTAATTGCATAATTATTTAACCATGTACCGATTAAAAATGCCAAACCTATATATGGTACATAAGTGTAACGCTCAGCTACAATGGCATTTCCAATTGAGACAAGTTGCAAAACCAGCAATAGGTTTATTATATAAAACAGGATGCTGAAAACGATCAACTTATTCTTTCTTTGAAACCATGTAAAAACAATTAAACCAATGACAATTAATGGAGACATAGTTATTTGCCACCCAAGGTCGCTTCCAGCCGGGGGAAAAGGTTGAAAAGCAGAAAGGGGGTAGGGGATAAAGAACCGGATTAGATAAATCATGATTCCATAAGAGGCAAAAAAGAAACGTTCCCAAACAGGAAATACTTCAGTGCCGACAATTGCCTGTTTTGACTGTACCTGCAAAGTGATTATAGCAAACAGTATGGAAAGTAGAAAGAAAGGGATTTTTTCAACGATAAGTTTTTTATTGTACGGGCGTCCTTTCCAATAGTCCAGCAAAAGCAATACAAAAGGAAGAATTATTGCCGCTGGTTTTGATAATAATGATAAAACAAAGAATAAAGAACAACTCCAAAGCTTAGATGATTTGCCCGTCTGCAGGTATTTCCAATATGCAATCAGTGATAGAAGAAAAAAAAGTGTATAAAGCACATCCTTTCTTTCAGACACCCATGCAACAGACTCAACATGCATAGGGTGTATTCCAAAAAGAACGGCTGCAAACATAGCTACCCATTCTCTTTTATCTGAGATAAACCAGATAAAATAGAAAACAAGCATTGTATTTACCGCATGCAGCAATAAGTTAAGCATCAGGTATGAAAATGGGGAAAGTTCAGAAAGCTGAAAATTTATAGCCAATGATAATATGGTAAGGGGATGGTAATTGTCGTTGACAGGCTTTGTGAAAATACCGCCCCAATCGGGTCCTTTCAGAAGCGGATTATTTTGAACATAAAACTCATCATCCCAATTTGTAAATCCATTGTTCAGCATTGGGAATAAACACAGGAAACTAATCACAGCCACCAATACAAACCAGGGCAAAAGAGATTTTCTTTTTGTACGACCCGGTTTTCGAATGGAGGAAGCTTGAGCGGTCGTATTTTTCTTTGGTTTATGTCTGTACTTTTTACCCATAGATGGCGATTCAGTTTGCCCGCATAAACGTAATCCGAATTTAATTAATGGAGTTGGATTTACATAAGTTGGATTAAAAGAAAGGGCGATTTCTTAAAGCCCGTCCTTGTTGGTTTGGCAAGCCTTTTATATTTTACCCACATATATTACTATTAAAAGTGTAAAAAACCAATAAGATACTTATTCCGGGAGATTCAACTATTGTATTATGAATTCAAAGTTGTCAATGGGTCTTAAATTTATTTTTCTCTTGGCAGTCGCTTTAGGGTTGCTTGTATTTGCATTCAGGGGTATTAGTACAAGAAAAATTATGCAGGAAATGCTGCAGGCGAATATGTTCTGGGTAGTGGCTTCGTTAATTCCATCAGTTTTGCTAGTTGCTTTTTTTGTCGCACGGTATTTTAGAAATAAATCAATAAAAGAAAACAAAGAATCAAAAATTGTTCAGCTTTTAAGAGGACTCGTAAGCGGCGTGAAATCAATTGCAAATTTAAAGCGCCCCTGGTTATTTGTTTTTCATTCTGTTTTGATCTGGTTTTTATATTTTTTGAGCATGTATTTGTGTTTTTCGTCAATGCCTTCAACAACCGGGCTAGGCTTAACTGCCGCTTTATTTTTACTTGTAGCTGGAGGGCTTGGCATGTCAGCACCGGTGCAGGGGGGAATCGGGGCTTATCATTTGTTGGTATCGCAGGGATTAATGCTTTATGGGTTGTCAAAACAGGACGGGCTTGCATTTGCCACCCTGGTGCATTCTTCTCAACTACTGATGATTGTTTTATTTGGCTCAGCTTCTATATTACTTTTATTCCAGGGAAATAAAAACAAAATTAAATAGATTGGTTTAGAAAAAAATAAACAAGGCCTTGCACTGTTCTATTTTTTTGCTACGACAATTAAACTTCCTCCAAAGGGTAGTGACAAACCTAACTTTATTAATAACTCGTCTGGTTTCATTGCTAATTTAAAAATTGAATTTAACAAAGGATTTAAGCTTAGCTCAGGAGCATTATTAATATCGCTATCTAAAATATTTTTTTTCTTCTTTGAGAAAATTCGAGAAAAAAACATGAATGGAAAAAGTATAAAAACAAAGGAGGTGATATATTCTATCTTAAATCCCTTTGACTCCAACTTTGTCAATAATTCTTTTCTTGAGTAACGTCGTTTATGGCAGGCAAAATCATCAGTTTTGCTCCACATCCACATATATTGTGGAACACTTACAAAGAAATAACCATTATCCCGGAGAGCATCATAAATATTTTTTATAACCAGTTCATCTGATTCGATATGTTCTAAAACATCAAATGCACCAATTGCGTCAAACTCATTTTTAAATGGAAGATTAGTGGCGTCCAGTTGGATAAAGTTAACATTTGGTAATCTCTGCCTCGCATATTTTAGTCCTTGCAGATATATTTCAGCACCCGATAATTTCAAATATGTAAGGTCTGATAAACCTTTTAATACAAATGCTGTTCCGCAGCCTATTTCCAGGAAATTATTTTTTTCAGCTTGTTTTTTACTGAAATGCTTTTTAACCAATGATCTGATTATTTTGTTTCGGGAAACGAACCAAAAATTTTTGCTTTCGACCGCATACAACTTCTCAAAACTTTCGGAAGGGAAATCCTTGTTTTGAAATGCCAATGCCGGAGCGTAGCATTTAATATTTTCAATTATTTCATAGTTCGGCATAAAAAGTAATTTTTTATTTCATTCACTATGAAAATAATATTATCATTAGTCAGCTCATAAAAAAAAGGAAGCCTGACTAAAACATCGCTATACCGGTCTGCATTTCTCAATTCCCTGCCATCATGTTTATTTGAATAAAAAGGTGATTTATGCAAGGAAAGATAATGAAATACTGTTAGCACATTCTTTTTTTTGAGATGGTTAATCAAATCCGATCTTTCCTTTAAATTTCTGCATAGGAGATAAAACATATGTGCATTGTTAGAAGCATAATCCGGTATGCTGGGCAACTGCAAGAGTCCGTCTTGTTCTAAGGAATGAAGGCCGGAAAAATAGGCTTTCCAGATTTCCATTCTTCGTTGTTGTATCTGTTCTAGATTTTCCAATTGAGCAAATAAAAATGCAGCAATAATTTCAGATGGCAGAAATGATGAACCTATATCCACCCAACCATATTTATCTACTTCCCCTCTGAAAAATGATGAACGATTTGTTCCTTTCTCCCGGATTATTTCTGCCCTTTTAATAAATCGCTCATCATTGACTACAAGCATTCCTCCTTCTCCAGAAATAATATTCTTTGTTTCATGAAATGAAAATGCTGCTAAATGCCCGATGCTGCCTAAAGGCTTTTCATGATAATAACTGTCTATTGACTGAGCAGCATCTTCTATTACAAATAAGCCATGCTTTTCTGCAATTCCCATGATCTTGTTCATTTCACAGGCAATTCCGGCATAGTGTACGGGTACAATTGCTTTTGTTTGAGGCGTAATTAATGCTTCTAAAGAATCAGCGTCAATATTAGGGTTAGCAGATGAGGAATCAGCAAATACAATTTTTCCTCCGCGTAAAACAAACGCATTTGCTGTGGACACAAATGTATAAGAAGGCATGATTACCTCATCTCCAGGCTTAATATCAATTAATATGGCAGCCATTTCTAAGGCATCGGTGCATGAAGTTGTGAGCAGTGCTTTTTTAAATCCATATTTTCTCTCAAAAAAACTACTGCATTTTTGGGTAAACAATCCGTCTCCGGAAATTTTTCCTAAAGCAACTGCTTGTTGAATATATTCTGTCTCTTTACCTGTTAAAAACGGCTTGTTAAATGGTATATTGATCATAGTTCTTGGTTCTTCTTCCACCAGTGAAATACATATTCTCTCTTTTGAATCGTAAAACCGCATTTTTCATAAAACCTGCATGCAGCTGAATTGGCCGCCTGCGTTACTACCTGTATTAGGTCGAAGCCTTTGAGATTTTTTGCCCAATATTCGGCTGTATTAACCAATTGGGATGCGATGTGCTTCCCCCTGAATTTTTCATGAACCGATAGAATACCAATGTTGGCTTTATTATTTTTGATGCATAGCGTTATCAACCCTGCTATTTGATTATCCTCTTCAAAAAAATAAAGTTCTTCTGCAATTGTTCGGGTCGCTGAATTAATAATCCAGGTTGTATATAATTCAACGAACTTTTCTTTTGGAATGGATGGATCGATTTTGAACCTAGAAAATTCGCCGCTTGCCATACCAATTTGCCGCAGTTCATCATTTATTTCCTTATCCACAGGCCAAGAGAAAATATTATTGCCGCAGTTTATTAGAGTTTTAATTTTTTTTTGGTAAGTAAGTTTTTCATCTGCAAAAAAAGCTTTATCCCGGAAGTATTTTTTTTGGGCAGGCGATATTTCATTTTCAATGATCAGATAAACCAAATCAAAATCGGTCAGTATATCATCAGAAATTAAGTCACCCTGCTTAATAATCAGACACCCAACCTTACAGTTAAAAAAATTACTATCCCAGACCAGTTGTTCAGGCTTCATAAATTCATTTTTATATCAGCCAGATAAATAGGTCTATTTTTTACGCCTTCAAAAGTTTTTCCCACATATAATCCAATTAAACCAAGAATAAACATAATCATTCCCCCGATGAACCAAATAGAAATTAATAAGCTGGTATAACCTGCGACGGTGATCCTGTGAATAAAATAGTTGTACAAAATATAAATGCCAAACAAAAGAGAAAAAAGAGCAATAAAAAAGCCAGTCTTAAAAATCAGTTTTATAGGTTTGTCAGAATTTGCCAATATAATATCCAAAGCGAGGCGGAAAAGCTTTGCCCAGTTGTAGGTGGTTGATCCTGATTCTCTTTTCCCGTGTTCAACATTAATTATTGTTTTATTAAATCCGACCCATTTAACCATAGTTGGAAAATAACGGATAGGTTCTTTCAATTTATTGATGGAGGCGATTACCTTACGATGATAAATTCCAAAGTTTGCAATCCTCGGATCTTGTGAAGTTCCTGTTAGATAAGAAAGAATAAAATAGAATGATTTCGAGGAAACTCTTTTAAAAAAATGATCCTTTCTTTCAATACGCCTAGCTAAAACAATATCGTAACCTTCGTGTGCTTTTTGATAAAGGTTTTTTATTTCTTCAGGCCGGTCTTGCAAATCGCAATCCATAACTATTACCCAGTTTCCATTGGTGTGTTCTATCCCTGCCGTGATGGCATAATGCTGGCCAAAGTTTCTGCTTAGTTTTATTCCTTTTACTTTTTTATTTGTGGTGCATTGTTTTACTATTTCATTCCATGAATTATCCGGGCTTCCATCCTCTACCAGTATAATTTCGTAATCACTGGTTATTAGTGCAAGACAATTGATCAGTTGCTCTACCAAAAGAGGAACAATTGCTTCAGCCTTATAAACAGGGCTAACAACAGATATCTGAGGCATATTATTTTTAAAATTAAGTAAGTCTGTTTTTTCGTTTTCTTTCTAAAATAAATATTGCAAGTATTAGTAAGGCAAATAAAATAATAGCAATGCCTGAAATCATTGCTCCGAAATAATAAAAACGAGGAACAAAATAAAGTTCAACCTGGTGTTCTCCCTTATCTAATAAGATACCTGTAAATCCAACATCCACAACCAATAGATTTACCTCCTTGTTGTCAATTTTTGCTGTCCACCCTTTATCAAATGGTATTGAAAAAAATAATAGCTCTCGCCGTTCTGAATGTATTTTACCTTTTATAAGGTTCTGATTAAAAAAATCGATTTTAAAACTATCTTTTTTGAGAAGATTTATGTCATTACCAAATTCATCCCAGCTATAGGCTAGGGTAGTATCACTGATATGAAATTTCGGAAAGTTAAGATGTGGATAAAGGCTGTCATCAAGAACAAAGGCTTTATAAAGAGTGAATCGTTTCTGATTTTTTGACAATTGTTTAAAATCTTTCAAACTGATAAATTTCGAATACGTAAACCCTAAGGGAAGAACAAATTCATTTTTAAAAATTTTTACGTCGCCAATGGTAGTCAATGAATCATATTTGAAATCACGGAAAAATGATCCGCGTCCTTTTGACAAACCATATTTAATACTGGCAAAAGGGTGTAAAAGTGGTGTTTCCGACAAGCCGAGAGCCCACCTCGTTTCAATTTCTGCATTACCCTTGATTATGTCTACACCCTGTAGAAATTTTATATAATTAATTTGGTTAAAAGAAGTATAAGAAGGAGTTCCAAAAAAATTCTGCACTTGCGCATCGTTAAGGCTAGTGTGCACGGCAGGGCCAGAAGAATAATCTTTTGTAACCCGGAAAAAATCTTTGTCGCGGGCCTTTAAGTAATTTATGGCATCAATTGAATAATCATTAAAGCCAACTTTTTGTTTAAGTTCTGCACCTGTTATAACTGGTCTGTTGTTAACAGTCGGGTCTGAAAAACTCATCAATTCAATTACAATCAACAGCAGTATTGTTATTTTAATAACATTTTTTATTCTTTGCAGATTTAAAAGAAAAAGAAGAATGGCATAAGCCCCTAAAAAAATAGCCGCTTTATTTCTTACATTCTCATTAATGACCTCCTGGTCAGGGAAATAATTATGAAATAAAATAAAAAATAGAACTAAAATTGATATTCCTAGAGTGATTAGGCTAACCTTAAAATTACTGTCAAGGTGATTTAAGGCGGTAATGCTGTAGAGTAAGACAATGATAGACACGAAGAAAGAAAATATTCTGTAATAATTGCCGGTAAAACCCCAGAACGTATACCTGAAAAATGGGAAAATGACCGGTAACAAAAACAGCGCAATAAAAATAAAGAAGATCAATTTCCTTTTTTTGTTTAAAAAACGGAATAGTTGCGGAACCAATAGAAGATTAATTAAACCACAATAAAATATCGGGGCTTCAAGATAATTATGCCAGCCTTTAAAATTGCTTCCCGTACCCATCATATCATTTGAAAAAAATCGCATCAATGCTGTAACATAATGTAGCTTTCCTTCAAAGGAAAAGAAAGGTGTGGACATGAGTGTGGAAAAATAAGAAGATTCCCCTCCGACACGGGGACTTTCCAGCATTTGAATAATATTTGGGAATAGAAAAAAAGCGCTCATTAAAACACCTAATACACCTAAACCGAAAACTTTTAAAAAAAATGTTGATAATTTCTTGAAGCTGAAAGCGTTTTCGTCAAAATACCTAAATAGTAAATAAGCGATTAAAAATAAGCTAGTGAGAAATAGATCGAATGGTTGATGAATTGCAATAAGACAAATTGCAACAGGAAATAAAATTATTTTATTATCCTGGAAAAGCTTTTCGAAAGCATAGAGTAATAATGCTATGAAAACCGCCTCCGTTGAAAAGATTGTCCAGCAACTTCCGAGAATAATAAAACCTGAAAAAGAATATAAAAGGCTACCAATAACAGAAGCGTAATCTGAAAATTGCAATTTTTTTAAAAATAAATAGAAAAAGATTCCTGCACTGAATATTTTTGCTATTTCCATGTATCCGATTCCATAGGTCAGGTTATTGGGACCAAATAGCACTAGAATCAAATAATAAGGATCAGGAATAGAAAATGGAAATATATTTTGTCCCATTCCCTGGTAGAAAGACCATTTTGGAATAAAGCTTTCATGTTGTAAATAATAAGCAACTTGGTATGCATGAGGATAAGTAGCATTTATGGAATCACTGCCAATGTCTTTATATAAATATATTTTATTAAGGAGAATAAAATCTTTGAAAACAAAAAAGCTAATTATACCTAAAAGTGATAGTAAAATTAAAAATCCATAGTTGTCAAAATATTTGTTTATACCTGGGAGAATCTCAGGAATAATTTTCTTTTTTTTTAGAATGGCCTTTGATGTTTGGGGTTTGTTCTTTTTTTTATTTGTAATCGATTTTTGTTTCATAATAGATGATTCTAAACTTTCCTTTATCGGAAACTCTTGGTATAAGTATATATTGGTATTACGGACAATGAAGCTTAAGGTATTGATATTAAGCCTAAATATATTCAAATAACATGTTTTTTAAAAGCCTGAATACTTATTTGCCATTTTAGCCAACCTTTCCTATTTTACAAGGCAAATAAATCATTATTTATTATATGATTCACGGCAAAAAAGTGGTTGTTGTATTGCCCGCTTATAATGCAGCCAAAACATTGGAAAAAACGTATCGTGAGATTGATTTCAATGTGGTGGATGATGTAATATTAGTGGATGATGCCAGCAAGGATAATACTATCGAAGTGGCCAAAGCCCTTGGCATCAACCATATTTTGAAACACGAGCGTAATTGGGGGAATCAAAAAACATGTTACCAACATGCATTGGCAATGGGTGCCGACATTGTTATTATGCTTCACCCCGATTATCAATATAACCCGAAACTGATTCCCTCAATGGCTTATCTCATTGCCCATGGAGTGTTTCATGCTGTCCTGGGTTCAAGAATTTTAGGCGACAGGGCGATGATAAATGGGATGCCCGTTTATAAATATGTTTTTAATAGGATGCTTACCTGGTCCCAGAACTTTATTATCTGGGAAAAATTATCAGAATATCACAGTGGCTACCGCGCATTTTCAAAAGAGGTTTTAGAAAAGATAAATTTCCAGGCCAATTCCGATGATTTTATTTTCGATAATCAGATGCTCACTCAGATCTTTTACTGTGGATATGAAATCGGGGAAATTTCCTGCCCTGCCAAGTACTTTGAAGAAGCCTCTTCTATCAATTTCAGACGAAGCATGAAATATGGACTCGGAGTGCTGGGTAATTCCATCCTGTACAGACTGAATAAATGGAAAATCGTAAAGTCAAAGATTTATCATAAGCCTACTGAGAAAAAAGTTGAAGTGATAAAAAAGAATCAGCCAAATGAAGTTGATCAATCAATTCAATTTTGATTCTTCATTATCTAAAAGATGACCGAATGAGTTTTGACAAACGTCTTTGCAGCTCTTGTATTTCCACCCTCGATTGAAAGAGCATACTTGCCCGCGGGCAGCGATGAAAGATTTGTAAAGAGAGTATTGTCTCCTTTATCGCAGTTAATTGTCTTATGAACGAAAACGGCACCATTCATGGAAACTATTTTAAAGTCTGCCGGACCCTTGAAATTAGTTTGAAAACTTAATAACAGATTCTCTGTGATCGGATTTTGAAAACCTAACTCGATATAGGGAATATCAGTTCTTATCATAGAGATAGTTTTGTAGATCCTTTCGTGCTCGTCTATATCCACTTGTTTCAGCCGGTAATAACATTTCATTGGTGGATTCTTGTCTTCAAAATTGTATGTTTTCTCAGAATGAGAAAATCTCTCTCCATTTATTTTTCCAATAGTCAAAAAATTCTGGCCATCTTCACTTCTCTGTATTTCATAATGATCATTGTCAAGCTCCTGGAGGCTTACCCATTTAAGCATATTCGAGGTGGATGTTTTCCATCCTGTAAAATATTTGATGTAAACCGGTAAGGGTACTGAATTGGTTGCGCTTAGCGTGTATTGGCAATTAGAACCAGAAGTTCCGTCGATAGCCACATATATATTTGTGCCGGCCGGATAGGTAATCATTCTATTCATTGTGCCTGAAGAGTTGTTGGCGGTAAATCGGTCAATTCTTGTAAGAGCAGAACAATTACCAACGAAAATTCCAACCTGCAAACCAATATTTGAAGACCCGTCCGGACTCTCATTGCCGTTATCGCAATCAATATTATCAACAGTGAAAATACTGGGACTAGCAGACATTGTGTATTTATAAAAAGCTGTGTTTTCCAAAGTGCCCGCAGCAAGATCGATTGCAACTACACCGGGACCCGCATTGTGACAGGCATTATTATCCGTCATCGGCGTAGCTCCGATATATGTTGATCCATTGCAATCGTCATTTGGTGGACTATAAGCTTGCCCGCAAATAGTAATGTTTCCCGAAGTCGATGTGGTCTGGACACGTACTATATAGGTTGTGCTTGGTTGCAACACTTTAGGACTAACTATAACTCCATCTACATAAAGAGCGGGAGCCCAAATTCCTTTTCCATCGGGAAAACATATGCTTGATGGTGCCTCAAGATTACCACCACCGCACGAACCTCCTGCATACAATGCTGCCTCACATGGCTGACCGTTTGGTTCAGTAATATTTAGCAAAACGCATTCAGCCGATGAATTAGTTGTAAACGAAAAATAGGTAACGTGTAAATTTCCATAACTGCATATTGCGCTATTGGAGGTTGATGGAGAAATTGCATAAGTTCTGCAAACGTCATCTAAGATTAAGGTGTATGGACTGCCGCAGGATGAGCCTTGTGCAAAAACAAAAAAAGGCAGCAACAAATACACGGGCAAAAAAATACCGGCATATTTCATAAGGTAGTGGATTTGGGTTAGTTCATAGAATACGTAAGAAAATTAACCGGATAAAAAATTAAATCAAATTTTTGCGATTTATAAATTGGAAAATTGAGTAGTTTCTTTAGAATGCTCTCGTAAAATTCCCATAGGGCGACCATTCTAAACAGATAATTCGTCAGGTTTTGACGTGCTGTATCAAAGGTTTATTCCTCCTTGAACTTCCCGCAATCATTTTCTAGAAAACAAAATCGTTTTTTCCACCTTGCTGTAAAAAAACTTTTTTTAATTTTTGGCTGATAAATAAAATGTTTCTACCTTTTCATTCCTATTCGCATCCGTGCCACCCAACGTCCTTCCGAAAACTTTAAAATCCTCC
>WNFY01016234.1_pt1 | contig 11676 bp, 8 predicted proteins | sample 5400091 | NCBI WGS metagenome assembly WNFY01 (sample SAMN13153364, study PRJNA577476) | soil metagenome | isolation source: 60 cm soil or saprolite under grassland replicate 1 | place: USA:California | collected 2016-06-15 | reverse complement strand
TGTTCGGCCATCTCGCCCTCGGGGCCGAGGGGAGAAGTGACCACAAAGCGAACATTGCCTTGCTCGAGGACATAGCTGCTACGATCTCGCAGGCCTGTTTCCAGGCCGGCATAAGCAATAGGCGTGAAGCCCCAGGCGTTACTGAAGTAGTATGCGGCTTGTTTTGCGTTGCCCACGTAAAACTCCAGATAATCGAAATTCTGGATAGGCATAAAATCTTGTTCTGGCATTGGTTGCGCTCCTTTTGCTTGTTTCTACAACGGTGTAGGGGCCTGATTCATGACCCATCGCCTCCAACTAAACTTATAATACTGAAAGGAGTCGGGGAACATACAGCACTCGAAAGGGTAAGAGAAGGAGATTGAAAGTGAGGTCAAGCCTGCACTTTTTCCTACCATGCTGACTAACATGCCGAAACTCCTTTGTTTCGATGCGTTGCAACTGTAGTGGCGTGCCAGCTTTATGGTCGCCCAAATTCACGTCGAGTTCTACTGCCATTATACGAGACTAAAACACGCATTCGCAAGTCAACTCAGCCGCGACCACAGAGAGGTAGGTACAAATTCTGAATGAAAATGGATGATTTTAAATAGACAGGTGAGAGGTGTAATGTTATAATAAAACCCTCTTAATAGGAGAGCTGGCATCATCGTGTGCTGGTAAATTGGACATAGCAATCATGAAGATATGCTCAAAGTAAAGGAGAACTTTCATGACTTGGGATCCAAATCAAGGTCAGGGACAGGGACAGGGGCAACCCGGTAGTGGCGGACAAGATCCCTATTCAGGGTATGGCACTCCGCAGAACCCAAACCCCTATGGCGCTCCACCTCCGCAAGGCCCTTATGGTGCTCCACCTCCCCAATACGGTACGCCGCCTTATCAGCAGGGTGGCTACGGCTATGCACCCCCTCAGCAAGCACCTCGCCCATTAGGGCAGGCTATTCAAGAATTGCCTAATCAGTATATTAAAATATTAACCAAACCATCAGCGCAATCATTTGCTGAGGAGATGGGCAAGGCAGACTGGGCAATTGTCTGGGTACAGATTCTGGCACTCGCCATTATCGGTACCATATTCGGGTTAATAGGGAGCGCGATCGGCGTAGCAAGTAATCCTTTCGCAAGCACTAACGGGGTAAACCCCAATGCATTTCTGGCATTCACGGTAGGCGGCTCCGTCTTCTCGATTATTGCCGTACCATTGGGATTTTTCATTATTGTGGGCGTCCAGTACTTACTTGCTAAGGCCTTTCAAGGCCAGGGAACATTCCTGGCGCAGAGCTACACCAGGACCCTGTTTGATGTACCACTCGGCATCCTCCGCTATATACTGGGCATTATTCCAATCTTAGGTGGGCTCATAGGTCTCGCGTTGTCCATCTATGGCATCATACTCAATGTCTACTCGATCATGGCAGTTCATCGCCTGAGCGGCGGCAGGGCGACAGCTGTCGTTCTTATCCCGATAATAGTGCTCTACCTTGTCCTCTTCCTTTGTATTTTTGCGGTAGTTGCGCTGATTCTGGCTGCTTCTAGAGGTGCGCATCCGTAAGCTATCCAGATTGTGTTAAGAACATTGGTGAATGATTAATCCCGTAGAGGCGATGCATGTATGGCCTCCACAGGGTTAATCGTTCACCGACACTATCATGCAGCAGTGCTAAATGCGTTCGGGAGCCTCGATAGAAGGACTCTTCAAACTATAGCCATACAACTTCCCAGAAACAGTTCCTACTACCACAAAACCCCTGGAAACCGAAACTCCTCCCCACACCTGCCCTTGGTATTCTGCCTGCCACAAAATCTGACCAGTTCCTGGTTCATACCCTATCACCTTATTATCCTGAGCCACAAGGAGAACGCCACCAATGATAATGGAATGCCCATCCTTAGGATCAAGGGCAAACACTGCTCCACGTACACAAGGAGTATCATTGTGGGAAGCCAAGCCAATATAGAGTTTGTCATTGATGAGTAAGGGAGAACTCCATATATGCGCACCATGCGCAGAATCCCCCAATTGCGTATGCCCTATTTTAGTGCCATTAAGTGCATTGATCGCATAGACACGTGCATCTGGCGTTCCATAGTATGCGATATGGGACTGGGAATCAACGGCTACAGACGAGCTAATGGTGGTTGTCTTTTGCGGTGCATCAGTAAATCCGCTGATCGATTAATTTAAATTATAAAGAAAAGGAGATGATTTTATTTTTTGTTATGCACGGGCTTTTCCGACTGATAAGAGCTTGCATTCATAAAATACGCACCATCTGGACTGTCATCAGGGTAGATCGCGAGGACATCAGTTGTGAAGGCATCGTGCAAATGACCCAGGGATACCTGGATAACGTATGACATTTCACCTTTCAAAAGTATAAGCCGATTGAAAGCAGTCGCTTTAAGTGATTGAGCAACATTCCAAAGAGCCTTCTCGTTGATTCCATCGCGCTGATCACCTGCAATCCAGAAAACCACGCCATCTTGCTGGTAAATTAATTCGCTGCGTACACCATAGACCCATTGATATAAGATCCTGCTACGAGGAACCCATTGGCCATCCACATAAATAGCCCTTGGATGTCCATCTTGAGCGATTTGTATGGGATGCACCGCGTTATCTTGTACCACTTGAAGCACTTCTTCATTTGGTTTGAATTCACGTATCACAAGCTGACCGGTACCCTTTGGTGTGACTCCGTAGAGATTATAGACCAACTCTATAATGGGACCGTCGACCCATGGCTGATCTGTTTCTTGATAAAGGTAAATAGAGTTCAAATAGTAGTTACGAGGCAGCGCTTGTGGCCAGTACATCTTGAAATGCAGCTGTTGTTGCGCCGCTAGTAGGGTTATCTGCTCTGGCTGATGGCTTTCCTTATGTGGTAGGAACGAACGCACTACTTTGGGATAGTGATTCACCTCATAGACACCGCCGCGAGAACCATGAAGCAAGATTGCCATTCCAGCAGCAAATGACGGGGCGGTAAAAGCGACAGTAAAGAGCATAATGACCATGAAAGCAGCAACCGATGCAAGCAGTGATCGACGTGCATATATGCCGCTTATACCAGTCACAAACGCCCCGAGAACGGAGCGCGGAGTGTGGAACAATCGACGTCGCAATTTAAGATGGCGAAAGACACGCGCGCTCGTTTTACGCTCAAAACCAGGCTCAACCGGGTAGAAGTCTGGTTCTTCTGATGCCAGCAGGGTTTGCACGTAGTACGGGGGCAGCTCCTCTTCTTCCGGAGAAAAGAGGGAATGCAATTCTTCAGCGAAAGCCAGGTCTTCCTCACCAAAATCGGCGGGAACCACTCGCACTTGGGAAGAGAAGTAGAAAGTTTCATCCCTCTCACTATTCAGCTGTCCGTCAAATTCGCTCATACTCATGTGCGTGCTCCTTGAGCGCCTCACGCAAGCTTTTCCGCGCGCGCCAGAGTCGTGTATCGACAGCATGACGAGTGAGCCCTGTCTTTGCTGCCAATTCCTCGGTACTGGCGAACTTAAAGTAACGTTGATAGATCAAGTAACGGTCAAGCTCAGGCAACGTCGCCAAGGCCAGGCGCAATTCTTCGCGCCTCTCGCTCTGTTCCAGCAGGGATTCCATGCTAGATTCAGGGTGTGGAGGAAGAGTGGCACGATTCTCATTTTCATGCCCTCCCCATCCCGACATTCTCCTCCCGCCCCCACTGCCATCTGAGGAAGTCCATTGGCGGTTTTCATCCGCCGATTGCAAGTTATGGGTCTGCCGTCGACACAATTGGCGGCGGCGATCCAGGGCAATGTATTTCGCCCTCATCGTTAACCAAGTGCGAAGCGTTCCCCGCTCTGGATCAAATGTATCGATCTCCTGCCAAATAGCTACAAAGAGATCATTCACGCATTCTTCGGCATCCTGTGAAACTCCGATGCCATCCAGTACCAAACGAATAAAGTAATACGCTTCACGCGAGTATCGGGAAATAAGTGTTTCCAAAGCCTCTGGGTCACGCTGTTGCAACCTTTGTGCCAGGTCTTCATCCGACCAGCTCTGTCGCACCATGATTGCTCCTTACAGACCTGGGCATATCTCTTTACCGAAATATCATCGCTGGCCACCCTCCAGCGTCTTGTATCTCTAAGGATACTATATAGATGGGACCGGGGGTATCGAGACATACCTGATCGGTGGCGCACTCGCCTTCGTCATGATATACGTTCTATAGAACAGAAATCTCTCAAATTGTAGTACTGTGGCATAAGTCAATAACAAAAATGGATTGAACGATTGAACGAAGGCTTCCTACAATTTTGCTAGAAAGAACGTGAAAAGTCAAGCTCTTTAGTACAACTTTGCGCTCTTTTAGCATGCTATAATGGCCTTACCACCGAATGAATTAAAAGTGGGAGGCATAATCTTATGACATTTTCCATCATAGCACGCGATATCCAGACAGGCGAGTTAGGGATTGCCGTTCAGTCCAAGTTTCTAGCAGTAGGAGCTGTCGTCCCCTGGGCCAGGGCGGGTATAGGCGCAATCGCCACACAATCCTGGGCAAATACAACGTATGGTCCACGAGGACTGGAACTACTGACAAGAGGTTTAACAGCAGGGGAAGTTTTAGCGCAACTCACCCATGACGATGATGGGCGGGCTCTGCGCCAGGTAGGTATTGTTGGTGTCAATGGCGCACCTGTTACCTATACTGGGGACGAGTGCTATCCCTGGGCTGGCGGCCGTAGCGGGGAACATTATGCATGTCAGGGCAATATTCTGGTAGGTGAGGAAACTGTGAGTGCCATGGCGCGCACTTTTGAAGAGACGACAGGACACCTATGTGATCGACTGGTTTCTGCTTTAGTAGCAGGTCAGGCGGCAGGTGGCGATAACCGTGGACAACAATCCGCAGCACTGCTTGTCGTGCGCGAAGGGATGGGTTACGGCGGATTCAACGACCGCTTCATCGATTTACGGGTAGATGACCATCCGCAGCCTATCGCTGAACTACAGCGTATCCTCCAATTGCACAAACTCTATCTTTTCCCATCCGAACCAGAAGGTATCATGATCATAGACAACGCGTTAGCTGCGGAATTACAAGAGCTTTTGACAACAAGCGGAGATTACCAGGGAAGCATCACTGGCTCGTACGATGAGAGCACACGCGACGCATTTCGTAAATTTATCGGGCGTGAAAACCTGGAAGAACGCTGGTTTGAGGACGCTCGTATCGACCGCGTGGTACTTGAGTTTATGCGCAATCAGTTGCGAGGGTAGATCAGGTACTTTTAATGCGTAGGATCGGGGGTATGAATGCGCAGAGGGAACGCTCGCCTCGCCTCATGATGGAGGATCTAAACCTGTATATGGATGATTCTCCACCTGAGGCGACACAAACATACCGCGAGTTATGGAGCGGCGATCAGATCAGGCACGAGATTGTTAGAGGCAGGTGTACCCAGGCCTGTCACAAGGTCGTAACCTGCCTTAGCTTTGCAGGCACCACCCGCACTGCCTGTAGTAATATCATGGAAGTCTTTCGTATACTTTGTGTCTGGAATACCACGTTTGGTGCTGCTGTTAAATCCTTTCTGATAGGATGGACGACTCTCAAAAGCGCTCAACCCACCTCCGCTACCGCTCCAGGCAGACTCACTAACATAGGTACCGTCAGCCTTAGTTTTGAGACTGGTGCCCCCTACTGAGGTGACGAAAGGAGAAGTAGCTGGATATTGCGCTCCACAACCGCTATCGCCGGAAGAGGCGGTGAAGCTTACTCCTTTGCTATTACCTGTCGAGAAAACTCCATCCGCGGTAGCGCCAGTCTCACCAGTGAACTCGCCACCACCAAAGCTCATGGAAATGACCGTAGCACCATGATTGATATACGCATCCTTCGCGGCATTAATCAGATTATTAAATGAGGCGCTCTTTGCAGCTTCCAAAACAATGGTGGCATTAGGAGCAATCGCATGAACCATCTGGATATCGAGGTCAGTTTCTACACCCCAGCCTGTTGGATTTGAACACGGCGTTCCCTGGGGCTTGACCACCTTTATGGTCGTTGCCGGCAAACCAAATGTCGTGTCATACTTGTTGAGGTCACTTTGCGCATGAGCATTACCACAGGCATCGATGATCGCTACGGTAATACCAGTACCCTTATTATTCAACAGGTTAATACCATAGGCCTTTTTGAACTGGGCAGGACTGAAGCCGGATACGTTGGGTGATAGGGAGCCAATTTTCGTTTTGAGGATGAAATCCGGTGTCGCGAAGTGGGTCGTGAGGGGGTCTACACTTGATACGTTCGGCGTGCTCTTGGCGAAAACCGCTACCGCTGAACCAAGGATAGCTAATAAGGCGGTTAGGATGAGTACTGACCCTGTGATCTTTCGCATTAGATTGACGATCTCCTTAACTACAGTGAGTAAATAAACAGTTTGCTTGACATCTCAAGGGTAACTGCGCAGGTCATTCCATGTCAACACAAAAGTACATTAGTACTTCCTATTTTTTTTGTTAGTTGGTAAATTATATGTCAACGTATTTCATATTGTTTCATTTTGTGTCAAAGAATTTGGGAATGGATACCGAGGGTGAAATGAATTACGCTCCTACAATCCAAAAGATTGGATTGTAGGAGCGCAAACTTAGGGATATAGTTGCCTTGACTGCTTATTTTAAATTCAGCATTGGGATCTTCGAAACGGTCCAGCGATCATTGGGGCTGGCTACCTCGAACTGCACCATCGAAATGGCATCGGTGGGACAACGAACAATGCACAGACCGCAACGGATGCACTTTTCTTCGTCGATAATCATATCGGCACCCCCACGCCAGGTTTCTGTCCCCAGGTGCATGGGATCACCCTTGACTACCCGCGAGAGGCCTTCCATACTGATGCAGTCGTAGGGACAGATGTCTACACAACCTGAACAAAGAATACAGATTGAGGGGTCAATCATGATATTCAACTGGCACTGCAGACAGCGTCGTGCTTGCTCTACGGCTTGTTCAGGGGTATATCCTGTTTCCGTCTCACGGGTGTTACTATAACGCTCATTGAGGGGCAAGGCAGGGATAAACTCGAACGGAATAGACTCGTAGTCATCAACCATACCACGCCGGTAGTCTGGTAACTCTATTTCTTCCGCAGGTTCAGCGGGCTTGTCCTCTCCACCCAGGTAAAGATTGATCGCGATGGCAGCATCACGCCCATCACCGATAGCTGAGATCAAGTTGCGCGAACCCTCGGTATAGTCACCGCCGGCGAAAAGGCCAGGATAATTTGTCATCCAGGTTTCGCGGTCTACCAGTGGAATGCCGTTTCGCTTATTCACCTCTAGTTTCAGCTCGTCGGTCTGCAACCAGGACGGATCACTGTACTGACCAAAGGCCGCAATAATGGTATCAGCTTCAATCACAAATTCAGTACCTGGAATCGGTATAGGGCGGCGTCGGCCACTCGCATCGGGATCACCTAACTTATTGCGAATGAGCTTGAGTCCGCTGGCGTGTATGCCATCATTACTCAAGACCTCAACCTGCGTGACTAGATATTGGAACTCAATGTGCTCTATCATCGCTTCATCGACTTCGTACTCGTCGGACCCCATCTCCTCCTTTGAGCGACGATACAGTACGTAAACCTTCTCTGCACCAAAACGTACCGAGGTACGGCAACAGTCCATAGCAGTGAAACCACCACCCAGGACGATAACCCGTTTGCCAATGTAAGCAGGTTCACCAAAATTGGTTTTCGCCAACAATTTTATGCCATCTTCAACGCCCTTGAGGTCGGCACCGGGAATGAGCTTGTTATCGGGTCCTGTTATTGGATTGGATATATAGCAACCCCCGGCAACATAGACTGCATCAAAATTCTTGAGCATGTCGGTGAGCATTACATCGCGCCCGACTCGCGTGTTGTAGTACATCTCTACGCCGAGGTCATCCATATATTCGTTGCACTCTTCGTAGGTGACCGTGCGTGGCAGACGCCAGACAGGAATACCATTGACTATGACACCACCAGCGACAGGATCGACCTCGTAAATCGTCACTGGATAGTCCATCTCACGTAGATCACGCGCGCAGGCTAAGCCTGCGGAACCTGCGCCAACGATAGCCACTTTCTTATCTTTTGTGATGGGCGGACGCTCAGCGTGATGGCGATATTCGCGGTGATCGGCGGCAGCACGTTTCAACCAGCAAATAGCAATGGGCTTGCCATCAACCTTGTTACGACGGCAAACTGGTTCGCATGGTCGTGCACAGGTACGACCAAGTACACCCGGCACGACGTTACACTTGCGGTTCAGCAGATACGCCTCGTCGAAACGAGCCTGAGAAATCAAACCGATATACGTCGCAACATCGGTATGTGCAGGGCACCCTACCTGGCAGGGAATATTCGTCTGATACCAGTCAGGTGTAGTTATGACTGACTGATATCGCGGTTCCAACTCACTATCGGGATCTATCATAGAGTAATCCTTTCCTGAGCATCCAACTCATTGCTGCGTTCGGCTAGTTATAGAGTATGGAGCAAGGAGTTTGTTTAGAATAGTCTGGTATCGAAAAATTTCCCTTGCATAAGGTTTATGCTTTGGGGAAGATTATTATATGTTGATCTGCCTAGTATGCAGTCCAGTACGCATTTTCTTCTCAGATTATAGCATAGACTCTGGAGAGGGACAAGAAACTCGTATTTCTCACGTGCGAAGGTGCTCTGTATTCCCAATGGTAGCTATCAAGCCAGCGAGGAGAGCTGCGCGTGGAGCAACGCTACTGAGCACAAGGTATTCATCTGGGCTATGATCGCGTCCACCAATGGGTCCCAGTCCATCGAGTGCAGGAACACCGTGGCTGGTTGCATAACTTGCATCTGAAGCGCCACCAGTTAGCACATGATTCACGGAAAAGCCGAGTAAGTTAGCAATGTACTGCGCCTGGTAGGCTAATTTCAAGCTTTCAGGAGTCTGCACCATAGGCGCTTTCATATCAGGCGCGCGTTCTAACGCCAATTCCACGTCGGGTATTCGTTTCTGCATCATCAGCTGGCGAAAACGCCTTTCGGTAGCAATCCTATCGTCGTCATACAAGTAACGCAGGTCAAATTGTGCTTGCGCGTGATCAGGTACGACATTGGGCAAGGTGCCACCAGCAACGACACCCGCATTGATGGTAATCCCTTCACGCCAACCATCCAGACTCTGAAATTGTAAGATCTGGTGGGCCACTTCAACAACGGCATTGTGCCCCTGTTCCGGTTCAACACCAGCATGGGCAGAACGGCCACTGGCAGTAAGCATATACCAGGTATGGCCCTTGCGAGCACTTACAATATCACCGTTGGAGCGTGCTGCCTCCAAAACCAACGCGCCCTGGGCATTTTCGCATGCTTTTTGCATCATGTCCTGGCTATGGCGCGTATTGATCTCCTCATCAGAAACACAGAGGAAGCGAAGCTCTCCAAATGCACGGTATCCCATTGTCACTAGCGCTTCAACGGCATAGATGGCAGAGAGAATACAGCCTTTCATATCGCAAACGCCAGGGCCATAAATTGTATCGCCCTGGACCCGCACTGGACGATCAGAGGCAGTACCAACAGGATAGACTGTATCCATGTGACCTAAAAGGAGGACATTGGAGCCCCCATCCCCACGTAACACGCTATAGAGGTCATTGCCCCAGGTTTGTCGTTCGATAATCGTGACATGCATTCCCAGGCCACGCATACGCGCCCCTAAAAAGAGAGCCACCTCGTCTAATCCTGGTTTGTGATAGCTGTCTGAGTCGATCGCGCAGAGTTCCCGTAGTTCTTCGATATACTCCCCCAGACGTTCCTTGGTATACGCCTCTACATTTACTACAAGAGATTGTAAATCCATGATAAATCCTCCCTTACTATTATTACGATGATGAGAAGTAACTCTTCAGGTCTCCTTGCTCGTGCGCTGCCTCCGGCGGCAGGGTGAGGGAGAAGGGCGGGACCAGCCCGCACCCCGCCAAGAGGCCTTGCAGGCCCCTTGCAACCCCCTGCTGAATCGTTATGATGAGAATAGAGGAGAATGTGACATAACGTCAAGCTTTATTGCAAATGCTTTCATTTCCATCACTGCTCACAATGCGATATACTCAATCAAACAAAAGATTCTTAACTTAGCATTCCAAGGGAAAAGGAGCAACGGAGCTATGCCCTCTACTGATGATACGTCTTCTGCAATGACCCCAGACTCAGGACCGAGAACAGTTCGTGCGCCGCGAGGAACAACTCTTTCATGCAAGGGTTGGCAGCAAGAAGCAGCTATGCGCATGATTATGAACAATCTCGATCCCGAGGTAGCTGAGAGGCCGAATGACCTGGTAGTGTATGGTGGCTCAGGCCGGGCAGCGCGTTCCTGGTCTGCCTTCGATGCTATCGTCCGTTCGCTACAAAGCCTCGAAAACGATGAGACCTTACTTGTACAATCAGGTAAACCAGTCGGCATTTTTCGTACCCATCCCAACGCGCCGCGAGTGCTGATTGCCAACTCAAATCTGGTGCCGCACTGGGGCAATTGGGACGAATTTCGAAGGCTGGAGGCGCTTGGCTTGACGATGTACGGCCAGATGACCGCCGGATCATGGATCTACATTGGCTCGCAGGGCATCGTGCAGGGCACCTATGAAACTTTTTCAGAGGCTGCGCGTAAGCATTTCGGCGGTTCGCTAAAAGGCAGATTCATCCTTACTGCCGGGTTAGGCGGCATGGGAGGCGCTCAGCCGCTGGCTATTACTATGAACGAAGGGGTTTGCCTGGCAGTCGAGGTAGATGCGTACCACATACAGCGACGCTTAGAGACCAGCTATTGTGATGAGATGGCAAGCACACTTGATGAAGCGCTACACCAGGTACGGGAGGCTGTCAATCAAGGGCAACCGCTCTCCATTGGGCTGATCGGCAATGCCGCCGAGGTCTATCCCGAACTGGTGAGGCGCGGCATTATACCTGATATGGTGACGGACCAGACATCAGCCCACGACGCGCTGAATGGCTATATTCCTGCCGGTCTCTCTTTGCAAGAGACTGATGCATTACGCAAACGCGACCCACAAGGATATATCGCGCGTTCTTTAGAGTCGATGGTGACACATGTACGGGCGATGCTGGCGATGCAGAAAATGGGCGCGATTGTGTTTGACTATGGCAACAATTTGCGTGGGCAGGCCTTAGCGGCTGGCGAGACGCACGCGTTGGATTTTCCGGGATTCGTCCCTGCCTATATTCGCCCACTCTTTTGCCGTGGCAAAGGCCCATTTCGCTGGGTAGCGCTCTCAGGGGATCCCGAAGATATCTATCGCACCGACGAGGCTATTCTCGAACTCTTCCCGGAGGATACTGCGCTGAAACGTTGGATCACGCTGGCCCGCCAGAAAATACATTTCCAGGGGCTGCCGGCGCGTATCTGCTGGTTGGGCTACGGCGAGCGCGACAAAGCGGGGCTGGCATTCAACGAGCTGGTGCGCACGGACGTTGTGAAGGCTCCCATTGTGATCGGGCGCGATCATCTCGATAGCGGCTCGGTGGCCTCGCCCTATCGGGAAACCGAGGCCATGCGCGACGGCAGCGACGCCATCGCCGACTGGCCCCTGCTCAATGCCCTGTTGAATACGGCATCGGGCGCGACGTGGGTCTCCA
>WNFY01007409.1_pt1 | contig 11676 bp, 8 predicted proteins | sample 5400091 | NCBI WGS metagenome assembly WNFY01 (sample SAMN13153364, study PRJNA577476) | soil metagenome | isolation source: 60 cm soil or saprolite under grassland replicate 1 | place: USA:California | collected 2016-06-15 | reverse complement strand
TCCCCAATCGGTGAAGGTCTCTCTTTGAGTCCGTGCCAGCCAGACCGCTTCTTCCGTTGCCACGTATGCTGCTCGGAAGTCGTCCTTCGTAATCAGTGGGAGCAGTAGCATCCAGAGACCAGTGATAATGTACTGACTATCCTTTAATTGTCGGGCCAGAGCGAGTCCTTCCCGGCAGGCGGCCTCACTGCGCTCATCTTCCCGTAGCATAGCCAGTAGCGCCCCATACACTCCGAGCGTCCATGCACGCGTGGTTGTCTCCATGCCTTCGCTACCCTTGAGCGCCTGCTCCAAAAAGTGCTTCCCCTCGACCAAGTAGACTTGCTGATAACTGTATCCCCAGATCATCCAGAAGACACTGAGCCCTCCTGCTAACTTCAGTGCAGCCTCTCTCTCAGGTTGTTCCAGGAAGAGCTGCATCGCCGCCCGCCAGTTCCATTCTTCCTGAAGATATCTCTGGAGCCAGAGGTTTTGCCCGATTCCAAACGCCACTCTCTTGTTCGCTTCAGCCCAATCGAGATAGTACTGGGCATGTGCCTGCCGAATCGACTCCATCTCGCCACACTCCTGCAGGCACTCCTGGCCAAATTCTCGGATTGTCTCTAACATCTGAATGCGTAGTTCCTCGTCTTCCAGCCCCCTTCGTAGAATTAAACTCTTGGCCAGAAGGGATGCAATGCCATCCAGGATGCCTGTTGGATCGTCACCAAGGTTCCTGTAGAGTCCCTCTACCGCCTCCAGAGTGCAGCCGCTGACAAATATGGACAGCCTCCGAAAGAGTTGCCGCTCCCGCTCGTCTAATAAGTCATAGCTCCATTTGATGGTGTTGCCCAGGGTCTGATGGCGTGCAGGAGCATCACGTCTCCCATAGGTAAGTAACTTCAGACGATGCGAGAGGCGAGAAAGCAGCATATGCGGAGGCAAGAGCTTAATACGTGCCGCCGCCAGTTCTAACGCCAGCGGCAAACCGTCCAGATGGACACAGATTTCTGAGATTGCCCGCGCGTTGTTCTTGTTCAGGTGAAATGTCGGCTGGTGTGCCTGTGCACGCTGCACAAAAAGTTTTACTGCCGCATTATTAGCGATAGTATTTTCATCAGGAACATTTTGTATATCGGGTATTTCAAGCGGAGCTACAAGAAATTCCTGTTCGCCCTGTATATGCAGTGCTTCGCGACTGGTGACGAGCAGTCTGAGTTCGGGACAGGCGCTAAGCAGGGAAGTGAGATAAGGGGCAGCAATGATAACCTGCTCGAAATTATCCAGCACCAGGAGCAGTTGCTTATCAGCAAGACACGATTGTATCACCTCAAACATCGAGCGCTTGCCCGTTTGCTGCCCAAGTGCCTGCGCAATTGCCTGTATCACGAGTTCCGGGTCGCTGATTGCCGAGAGGGGTACAAAGCATATCCCATCAGGGAATAGCGCACACAAGTTGCTGGCTACTTCCAGGGCCAGGCGCGTTTTGCCGACGCCACCTGTGCCGGTCAAGGTGAGTAGGCGTACATGTGGACTGGTCAGCAGAGCGCAGGCCGCCTCTCTTTCCTCATCTCTCCCAACGAATGAGGTGAGTGCCATCGGCAATGAGGGAAAGTTTCCTTGTGGTTGCTGTGCTGGATCAATCATTTCTCTGCTCCACCCATCAATAAGAAAATATCGCTTTACTTCTACTATAAGTGATAGGAGAGAAAACTGCAATCCCTGCTTTATTTGCTGCACGGCTATTGAAAAGTTCCCGTAGTGGCAGGCCTTGCGTCTGCCGGAGCGCTTGGGATGCTAGTTCTGGCCCAACGCTCCGGCAGACGCAAGGCCTGCCACTACGGGTCAAGGCATTCTTTAATAATAATACCTTATTTTTAAGGTAGTAGTCCCGCCACTCACTGAGCGTTTCTCTCTCAAAAGTCCTCCATTCTAATGATGCGTTTCTCTCGTGTATCGAGTACATTACAGGAGGAACTTGAATCTCAGGGGAAAGCAAGATGGAGAGAGAATGAAGAATAGAGCAACACCAAACCGGAAGTTAGAAGCTGCCAGGCTTAAGAAACGCTGGAGCATCGTGGTTGCCTCTAAAAAGGTGGGTGTTAGCGTCAATACATTCAATCGCTGGGAACGGGGCTTGCAATTGCCGCAACTGGAGACACTCGACCAGCTCTGCAAGGCCTTCGATATGTCTCCCGAGGAATTAGGCTTTGAAAACGTCATCGTTGCAAAGCGTAGAACAAAGGCGACAATACAGAACCAGGTATCCACAGAAAAATCAGTTATAGATGAGCAACTTCCTACAAATGTTGCTATCCAGGAAACCCCTGTCTCTCTTCCGCAATCTCAACATTTTCGCAATGAACTGGCCACATATGTCAAACAGGTTAAGAAGAGCCTTGAAGAAATAAGTCAGGCACAAAAAAGTGACATTACTGAGCAGAGCGAAGGTCTGTTACGAAAGCAAGCGGTTACATTATTAGTCAGTGCACCGGCAGCAGTATTTGGCCTGGCTCAAGACACGAGAGAACTGCTCTTGTATTCTGATGAAGTACTTTCGCTTAGCGCAGTGAGTCTGCCTTTATGCTGGCAACTCTACTATGAAGGTGGCTTCTCAGAATTAAATCGCATCCTCCCAGGTTATATCACGCAATTATCCGCCCTGGCTCAGCAGCCATCACGACATCAAAAGTGGGCAGCAAATCTGGCATCACAGGCTCATCAACTGAGCTATCTTCTTGCCTTACAGCGCCAGGATTTCGGTACCTCGCTCAAACATATACAGGATGCAACGCACTATGGACAGGTAGCGGTAGATATCAACCTGCAAGCTGCCTCACTGGCACGGAAAGCATATGTTTATTTCTGCTTGCATCACGATATACAGAGACTTCAAGCATATCAGGAAGCGCTTCGTTTCTGCAACGCCTGTTCACCACTGCTGAAAGGCTACATCTACGCAGGTCTGGCCGAGACACACGCCAGTCGTAAGGACGACACTATGGCACACGAATTTCTCAAGCTGGCACGCGAGAGCTATCCTGATCGTCCAGAAGACGATCCCGTCTACTCCTACACGCATTTTCGCTGGCCCACTTTTTACAATTTTGCTGGACAGGTCTACCTCCATCTCAACCAGCCCAGGCAGGCGTGGGGGGCATTTGCCAACGTTGATAAGCTCGTTCCAGTCAGCGAGGAACCATATCGGGTTGAGTTAGTGGTCAACCAGGCGGCAACCGCTCTGGCATTAGGGGAGCAAGAACAGAGCTGCGCACTCCTTGAAACAGCCGTAAAATCAGCCCGCGCCCTCGGGAGCGACCTGCGTTACGACCAGGCGTACATGATCTATGAACAGATGCAGGAAAAATGGGGACAGGAACCACGTGTGAGAGCGCTGGAAAATCTCTTCTATTGATGCTGTGCTGAATTCTTAATCCTCTTGATAGGCGCTCACTAGGTGGTCTCTCCCCATTCAACTGAATTATTAGAAGAAGACCAGCGACGCGTTGCCATGCAGGTGGTAGACGTTCTGATATTTGTCCAGTCCACCTATCGCAGGTAAGAGGCCCGAGATGTGTTCTACCTCGATTGCCAGCGCATTAACTGCCTGGCGCAGCGACTTGCCGAGGTTTACTCTAGGAAGCACCACCGTGAGCGAGGTGTAGCCCGTATCAATTGTTTTCTTCACAGATACCGTAACAAGTGTACCGAGCTCACTCTCCTGTACGCGTATCTCATCCCTGCTAAAGCTCTGTTCTTGCTGCCCATTATGGTAGCTGAAAAGTGGCTTGCCGGAGATGCTACTTGTTGAGTACGAGATGTGCACGCCAGCGTGTGAAAGCTCGAACAGGTTCGGTGGACTTCCTCCCATTGCAGGATTTGCTTGTGCGGATGGCTGCTGCTGTTCTTGCTCCGGTGATTGACTCATGCGATGTTCTCCTTTCGCTATCTGCCTGTACTACGAGTGCTTCTTCCTGATTATGGCAGAAGAACCCGTAGTAAAGATCCTCTTTGTACTATTTTCGGTACGTCTGTAGCCGAAATATAGATCATCAAGGTAGACGTGGGAATTTGGAGAAATCGGGGTTGCGTTTCTCAAGGAAGGCGTTTTTGCCTTCTTTGCCCTCTTCGGTCATATAGTAGAGCATGGTTGCATCGCCCGCCAGCTCCTGGATGCCTGCAAGGCCATCGGTGTCGGCGTTAAAGGCGGCTTTGAGGAAGCGGATGGCGATCGGGCTTTTCTCCAGGATTTCGCGTGCCCATTGGACGGTCTCTGCTTCGAGTTGAGCGAGGGGAACGACTTTGTTGATGAGTCCCATGTCCAGGGCTTCCTGTGCGTCGTACTGGCGGCACAGGTACCAGATCTCACGCGCTTTTTTGTGTCCGACGACGCGTGCCAGGTAGGTTGCACCCCAGCCTGCGTCGAAACTACCTACGCGCGGACCAGTCTGGCCGAAGCGAGCGTTATCGGCTGCAATGGTCAGATCGCATAGGAGGTGCAGGACATGACCACCGCCGATGGCATAGCCTGCCACCATGGCGATGACGGGCTTGGGGAGATACTTGATCACTTTCTGCAGTTCAAGCGCGTTGAGGCGCGGCACGCCATCACGGCCAACATAGCCGCCTTCGCCGCGCACACGCTGATCACCGCCGGAACAGAATGCCTTGTCTCCCTGGCCGGTAAGAATCACCACGCCAATCTCCTGATCCTCGCGGCACCTGTTAAACGCATCGATCAATTCATTAAGCGTCTCAGGTCGGAATGCATTGCGCACCTCAGGGCGGTTGATCGTAATCTTCCCTATACCCTCGGCCTTTTCAAAGATAATGTCGGTGTAATCGCACACCTTCTGCCATTCAACTACTGACATGAGATTGCTCCTCTATAGTTTCTTCTATTGTAAATGAGATATCCAGCTAAATCAGTGGACGCGATGAAGCACTTTGACATAAAGAATCGCGTTTTTCATCGTAGGGACTCCATTTATGGCGTCCGGCGATTCATCGCCATGCATCGAGATGAACCCAGGTGGCAAGGTCGTCGAGATACCGCCGGGCGATGAATCGCCGGACGGGATAAATCCGGTCCCTACGGGGTCTGACGCGATTATTTCGTAAAACTCTATAAGCGGTTCCCTACTCCGTCGATAATACCTGTACACAGAACTCACGTACAAACTGTACAAATAGCTCCGGTTGTTCCAGGTGTACGGTATGACCTGCACCTGGAACGATATGTAATATGGCCTGCGGAAGTTGTTGTACCATCTGCCTGGCTATAGTACAAAATTTCGTGTCAAGCTCGCCTGCAATAAGCATTACAGGTATATTGAGTTTAGCCAGTTGCTCGTGTAGGGTCGGCTGTACGCCTGTACCAACACCGCGCAGACTATTCGCAAGACCAGTCGCACGATTAAGCAGGCGCTGCTGGTGTAAGGCTTCCCGCACCTCAGCCGGTAGATTACTCTGGCTGGCGAATAAGGGAAGATTTTCCCAGCGTTCCACAAAGGCCGCGATACCTTCTTGTTCAATACTGGCAGCAAGAGCCATATCGCTTTGTCGGCGTTGTTCGCGTTCCAATTCGCTGGCCAGGCCAGGGGAGGCGCTCTCCAGGATCAGCGCACGGAAGAAACGTGAAAATGCGCTATACAGAGCGATGCGTCCACCCATCGAGTAGCCAAGCAGAATAGCTTCACCTGCACCCACACCAAGTTCTTGCAGCGTGGCTATAATATCAGCCTGGCAATGCTCTATTGTATAACGCCCTGGATCATCTGGTGCGTCGGATTGACCATGACCGAGCATATCCAGCGCGATAACCTGCATATCCGGCATAACAAGTTCATCGAACAGGCCCTCCCAACTCCTGGCACTGCCTGTAAAGCCATGCAGAAGTGCCAGTGTGCTCACAGGACCAGTCTTACAAGCAACAGGCAGCGCCTTCTGTTGCAGCACAGCAATCTGTACATTATTGACGTGGATCATTTTCTTTGCAGGTAGCATTTTCCGAGATCAATCTGCTTTTTGAGCCTTACTATCTTCATCGTTTTTTCTCTACAAGAGCTTTTTCAACGACCTGCCAGAGTTCCCGGTGCATCTGTACATTGCTGTTACGTTCAGTCGGTACCTCGATGACATGCAGCCCGGCAGTCGTGATGCTCTGGTTCAGAGCAGTCCGAAACTCTTCCCAGTTGGCGATGCGCTGGAACGTTCCGCCGTACATCTGCACCACAGGGGCGAAATCTAGCCCGGTCGGCGTGCCAAAGAGCTGCTCAAAATGCTCTGGATAGGACGCCTGGGGCAGGAATGAGAAGATGCCACCGCCATCGTTATTGACAAGCACAATGGTCAGATTAAGCTGGTGCAGACGTGCGGCCAGCAGACCGTTCAGGTCATGATAGAAGGAAAGATCGCCGATTACCAGCACGGTCGGTCCTTCTTTACCGATGGCAGTACTTGCTCCCAATGCGCTGGAGACCATACCATCGATACCGCTAGCGCCACGATTGCCCATAACACGTATTTTCCGATCGCCCGGCCAGAAGAAGGTATCCATGTCGCGTACAGGCATACTATTGCCAACATAGAGCGTCGTCCCATCGGGAACAATACTGGCAAGCTCTGTGAAGACGCGACCCTCAAAGAGAGGCCCAAAGTCCTGTACTGCAGATTGGAGCGCCTGCTGTGTAGTGGTATCAGCCTGCTGCCACGTCTGCGCCCAATTTCCAATCTGTTTTTGCTGTGGATGTTTGTCTGGAAGTGACTCAAAAAGATCCTGACACAGCGCAAAAGGCGGGATGTGAATAACTTCGCTTGCTAATTGCGTAGGTTCGTCCCAGCCTGCGTTCCCGTCAATAACGATATGAGGACAGGAGCTATAGCGCTTCAGATAGAACAGCAGTTGCTTAGAGGTAGGCATAGCGCCAAAACGCAGTATCAGCTCTGGCTTCGTGCGTTCTACAAAGGAATCGACACGCAAAAAGGCATCATAGCTAGAAATCACGAGGTTATTATCAAAACCGTTGCAGCGTACGTGCGAGAGCGGATCAGCCAGGACAGGATACCCCAGGCGGCTATTCATCATGAGAACTGATGCCGCAATGTCTGGATCATTGTTCGGACCCGCAATAATCAGTCCTTGTGGAGTAGATTTGAGCAATTCCATGAGGCTCGTATAGTGCGAAAATGATAGTGCCGCATCGGTAGGAATAACCTCGCTTACCAGGACATATGGTTTGTTGTCGGGACGTCCATGCCATGCAACAGGATCGCGTTGCATGAGCGGTGGGAGCGGCTGATCTGGTTGTGCAGCCGGAACCAGTGGCTCACGGAAGGGCATATTAATATGCACAGGTCCAGCAGGAAGTGCATGGGTTAAGGCTACTGCGCGGTTAGCAATAGTGCGAACATAGCGTAGTGCGGCATTGTTTGCTTCAGGCAGAGCCAGGTCGACGAACCATTTGGCGTGCGTGCCGTAGAGTCGATTCTGGTCTATAGCCTGTGGCGCACCGTTATCGCGCAGCTCATGGGGACGGTCCGCTGTCAGAACGAGCAAGGGCACATGCGTTAGATGCGCCTCAACGATAGCTGGCAGGAAGTTCGCCGCCGCCGTTCCTGATGTACATACGAGCGCCACAGGCCGGGTGAGACGTTTTGCCATCCCTAGCGCAAAGAAAGCAGCAGAGCGCTCATCGACGTGCATCCAGATGCACATATTGGCCTGCGCAATCAGCACCATAGCCAGTGGTGTTGAGCGAGAACCTGGACAGATGACCACATTATGCAATCCTGCCCGCTGTAATTCATCGACAAAAGCCGCAGTATAGACATAAGTGGGGTTAGCAAAATCTGATGCAACGGTTGGTACACCTTGCATAGTTGTTTCTCTCTCCTGACTACCTGGTGTGACGCGCAGGGCGACCGCCTGACAATTACCCACATCTTTTTGGGAAGGCTTGAGAAGCCAATCACCATGGATGTGTTGGTGAAACAGTCAACAGTGGGACCTGGCCTCTCTAGCTGTTTCACACAACTCAATTGTAAGATGTGGGTAATTGTCAGGGCGACCGCGAGGGTCGGCCCCTACAATGACACGATCAGATTCCTGCAACCGAACGTTATCTTTGTAGGGGCTGACCCTCGCGGTCGCCCTGCGAGCTTAGATCCGTTTTCGAATCCGGCAATGTTTCCGAATCCGGCAATAGCCCACATAACATCACTTTTAATTTTAAACACGACTCGTCATACTCGCTATCAGGATTGGAATCGGCAACGATCCCACACCCGGCGAACAGTGTCGCAGTATTCCCGTCGATCAGGGCAGAGCGCAGGGCTACGGCAAACTCGCCATGTCCACTTTTATCGATCCAGCCGATAGGGCCGGCATACCAGCCGCGATCCAGTTGTTCGTTCGCGCGTATTTCAGTCAGTGCGGGTTCGCGTGGGAAACCGCCAACCGCCGGAGTTGGATGCAGGTACTGAAGCGCTTCCAGGATACTATGGCCTGGCAGCAATTCACCGACGATAGGTGTCTGCAAGTGTTGTATATTCTGGAGCTTCAGCAGTTGCGCAGCCTCGCCGACCCATACATGCGAGCACAGGTCTGTCAACGCATTGCGTACCATCTCGACCACGATTGCATGCTCCTGCCTGTTCTTCTCGCTCTCCAACAATTCTCTGCCTGCCTGCCTATCTTCTTCCTCGGTTGCACCACGGGGAGCTGATCCGGCCAGGGCCATTGTGCGTATCTGACCATCCTGGGCAAAGACAAGGCGCTCAGGCGTAGCACCGACAAAGTAGCGTTCTCCACGCTGAATGGCAAAGATGTAAGCTGCGGGATAGCTCTTGCGCAAGCGTTGGAGCGTTGCGTCAATGGCAAATGTGTCATCTTCAAGGGTCGCCTGGACGGCTCGTGCCATCACTACTTTTTCGTAGGCCCCTTGCTGAATATGCTGCACAGCACGAGCGACCAGCTCTTTCCACGTAGCAGCCGGGAGGAGATCCTGCACAACAAGTGGAGCGGATTGCGCCGCATGTTGTGGCTGTACTAATAATTGTTCTACAGTAGCATGCAGGCGTCTTATATTGGCGATAATCTCATTGGCGCGCTGCTCATTATCGTCAACGGCCTTGACCATAACATTTATCGTGAGTGCCGCATTCTTCTCGCCACCGCTGAAGAGCAGGTAAGGCAGGACGAGCAGGCCATCGGGAAAGCCATCCCACAACTGAGTATGGGGATGTAGTGGATCAAAAGCAAAACCACCAAAGAGGATCGGGCCTGACACGTGAGATGGGAGTTTGCCGGGAGCGAAACCAACCACGGAGTTCTGTTGCAGGGTGCGCCAGGCCATATCTGCATTAGTAAAGCAACTGGCTCCAGTTGTAGCAATAGCCCGCCAGAGCGGCACGAGTAGCGGCACGATGTAAAGTTGCAAGCAATAAAGCACGATCAAAGTATACAGACCACAGTCCACTCGTAGCGTCTATGCTCGCGTTATCAGCGAATACTATATCCATTTTTCTCACCTGAATAAAACGGCGCGCTCTGTAGGCCGTAAGCCTTAAAGCGATGCCTGTAGTATTATAGCACGGCTCTGGGAGATCAACCACAAACGGTTCTTTATTAGCTCCATGTTATCAGATGTGCCCTGATTTAGTGAACTGCTGTATATTCAAACCGGCTGTGCTTATGTTATACTTTCCATGTATCCGGCGAAAAAATCCTTACGTCGCCCCTATTTCTACTTGTGAGGTGACATATGCCACTGGAGGGATTACAACTAGGCAAATATCGTCTTTTACGTCTCATCGGTACTGGCGGCATGGGGGATGTGTACATTGGAGAAGATGCGGGTATTGGTCGCCAGGTGGCAATTAAAGTGATGCGCGCTGAGATGGCATCTTATCCAGATGAAGATGCGCTCAAGCATGGAGAACGTCTCTTTCAGAGAGAGATGCGGGCCATTGCGATGCTCGACCATCCACATATTCTTCCTCTTTACGACTATGGAGAAGAATCACTTCATAAAACGACACTAATGTATATGGTGATGCCATTTCGTCAAGAAGGCTCTTTTGCTGATTGGCTGCGACAGCGTAGTAGTGCTGGTTTATTGTCGCTTAATGAGATCGTCTATTTTTTAACGCAAGCGTCAGAAGCTCTTCAACATGCACACGATCATCAGATCATCCATCAAGATGTTAAACCCTCCAACTTCCTTATTCGCCGTAAAAGGGACGCCTCAAGTCTCCCAGACCTTCTGCTGGCGGATTTTGGGATTGCAAGGATCAGTAGCCTGACATCGAGCGTGAGCCATTCATCGCGTGGCACGCCGACCTACATGGCCCCTGAGCAGTGGAGTGGTGATCCTGTTCCCGCTACAGATCAGTATGCCCTTGCCATCATGACGTATGAACTCTTAACGGGGCGTCCACCGTTTCGAGGGCGTCCTGAGCAAATGATGTTTATGCACTTCAGCTCACCTCCATCACCACCAAGTACATTCAATACCAGACTTCCTACTGGCATTGATGCAGTTATTCTGCACGCTCTTTCTAAGAAGCCTGAAGAGCGTTTTTCTACTATCTCTGATTTTGTGGCCGCTTTTCAGCAAGCAATACAGAGACAAGGCGACCTCCACGCCACATTGGCAATTAGTAGTGTCGAGGCCTCGACTGGCACTACACGTGAGTTGACGTTGCCTGGGGGACGCAAAGCGCACGTTACTATACCCCGGGGCGTTCGGGAAGGACGGGTTCTTTCTCTTGAGGGCCTGGGGGAGCCATACTATGATCAGGGCCCAACTGGTCGACTCATCCTCACTGTTACGATTTCTCCTGTACAGGAACCTGTGGTTGAAAAGGATGAGGAAGACGATAAGACGATAATGGCCAGTAGTGTTTCTACTTCTCAGGTATTAGATAGTGCAGAACCGATGGGTGAAGCGCTTGATGATGCCCATATCGGGAAGATAGAACCCTCCACACAGATCGTCAGCGAAGATGTTGCCTCTCAATCCGCACAAAAGACGAAGGAAGAATACATAGATGAGGGCGATAAGCTCTATCGTATGGGACGGCCACGGCAAGCACTTGCTACTTATGAACAAGGACTTCGACTTTTTCCCCCTGATCCCGTTCTTCGTGCAAGATATGACGGCGTTCGTAACTATCTCAAATTGCCAACCAGGAGAAGTGTAGCTGCATCAAATGTAAACAACGGAAAGATCGCTCGGATAATAGTAGGATTGGCTGTAATAATCTTCCTGTTCTTTATGATAAATATCTCAACTGGTTGGGATATAGCAGCCGTAGTCCTTACAGCATCGATTGGCTCTATTGTGCTGTTCATCATATCCGTCACATAACTTCACTTTCGACAATGTCGAGCATAATCATTTTGTGATGACAGGTTTTTTGGCTCTCGTGTTGTGAAAATCACGGCATGTTGCTGCACTTGCATTTGGCTTGAGTACGCAGGGCAACTTGCTATCGTCTATTTTGCTGTGATATGCTTAGAAAAAGTGTTCTTATGTATAGCAGCAGAGATGATAATGGCACAACTATCCTCCAAAAGCGAGATGCGTGTTGAAGATGAGCGCCTGTTTGGCTGGGACCCGACGCCGGGCATTGTATCGGTGTGGGCAAATCGCGAGGGGCGGGCGATTGTGTGGCGGCGTGAAGGGATGGGAG
>WNFY01008902.1_pt1 | contig 11677 bp, 9 predicted proteins | sample 5400091 | NCBI WGS metagenome assembly WNFY01 (sample SAMN13153364, study PRJNA577476) | soil metagenome | isolation source: 60 cm soil or saprolite under grassland replicate 1 | place: USA:California | collected 2016-06-15 | reverse complement strand
ATCCCCCGTACCTCACCATGGCGCTCGGGTCGGGCTCAGTCACGCCGCTGCAGATGGCGCGCGCCTTTTCTGTATTTGCCACCGGCGGCTACCGCACCGAGCCGTACGTGATTCAGAAAATCGTCGACGACCGCGGCAACCTGCTCGCGCAGGCACAGCCGGTGAAGGCAGGAGACGAGTCCCTGCGGGTGATCGACGTCCGCAACGCCTTCATCATGGACAGCATGATGCACGACGTAATGCGTTACGGGACCGGGGCGCGCGCCATGGTCCTAGGTCGCCAGGATCTTGCCGGCAAGAGCGGCACGACCAACGACTATGTGGACGCCTGGTTCAGCGGCTACCAACCCACCCTGGTCGGCGTCGCCTGGGTCGGTTTCGATCAACCCAAGAAGCTCGGCCCCGGGGAGACTGGGTCGGTCGCGGCGCTGCCGATCTGGATGAGCTACATGGGCAAAGCGCTCAAGGGCAAGCCGGAAATGTTTCAGCGCAATCCCGAGGGCGTCGTCATGGTCAAGGTGAATGAGAACGGGCTTCAGTCGCCCGACGGAAAACCGGAATTCTTCTTTCGTGAAAATCAGCCGCCCGAGCAGGCCCCGGGGGATCCGGGGGTGCGCACCGCGGAGGAAGTCAAGAACCAGCTCTTTTGATCGCGGAATTGTCACCGATGCTGAACGGGTTCTTGATCCGCTCTGATCGGCCGTCTAGCAGCCTCTTAGAACTACCGGGCTGCCCGAGTGCTGGCTCACCAGCTTGGAGAGCGCCGCAAACAGCTCGCCGCCATCACGGGTGTCGACCCAATCCGAGCCGCTCCAGCGGAAATGGTAGCCTCCCGATTTCGCCGCCACCCAGATTTCCTGCGCCGCCGAATGGCGGTTAACGACGATGCGGCCGCCGTCGGAAAATTCGAGCTCGAGCACGCCTTCACCCTTGGTTTCGCAGTCGCAATCAGCCCCGCTTTCATCCAGCGCCTGCGCGATCCGCATCAGTACCGCGTCGGCCAGGCTGTCGAACTCGCTCGGTGTCATCGCCGTGATAAACTCGTTTGCAAGAAGCTAACTATCGGCATCGCTATGCGCCGCGCCGCTGCACTTATGCACTTATCCTTGTTTGCCTCGCTCTATCGGCTTGCGGCAACAAAGCGGCGCTCTATCTTCCCCCGCCGGAACAGAATCCCCAGCAGGATAACAAACCCGCACCGCGCCAGTGAATTTTTTTCCGTACCGGGACGGCGCGCTTTGCGCGGAAGACGTGCCGCTCGTCGCAGTCGCGGAGCGATTCGGCACGCCCTGCTACGTTTACTCGCGCGCCGCTCTGGAGTCCGCTTACCGGGAATTCGAGCGCGCGTGCGCCGGGCGCGACGCCCTGATCTGCTATTCGGTCAAGGCGAACTCCAATCTTGCGGTGCTGAACCTTCTCGCGCGTCTCGGCTCGGGCTTCGACATTGTTTCGGGCGGCGAGCTCGCGCGCGTCCTCGCCGCGGGCGGCAGCGCCGCCAAGACCGTTTTCTCCGGCGTCGGCAAGAGCGAAGCGGAGATGCGTGCGGCGCTTGGCGCCGGTGTCTTGTGTTTCAACGTCGAGTCCGAAGGAGAGCTGGATCGGCTTTCCGCCGTCGCAGCGAGCGTCGGCAAGACCGCCCCGGTGTCCTTGCGTATCAACCCCGACGTCGATCCCAAGACGCACCCCTACATCGCCACCGGCTTCCGGGAAAACAAGTTCGGCGTCGCCTGCGACGCGGCGCTTGCGCTCTACCGAAAGGCGGCAAAGCTGCGGGCCCTGCGGATCGTCGGGATCGACGTCCACATCGGCTCGCAAATCACCGAGATCGAACCCTTCGTCGCGGCTCTTGAAAAAATGCTCGAGTTTGTCGACGCCCTGGATGCCGCGGGAGTGCATCTCGAGCATCTGGATCTCGGAGGCGGGCTCGGCATTCGCTATCGCGACGAAAAACCGCCGGCACTGAAGGACTATCTTGGACGCATGCTCCAGCGCCTCGGCGAGCGCAGGCTGCGAATTCTGTTCGAGCCCGGCCGTTCGCTGGTCGGCAACACGGGGATCCTCCTCACGCGGGGCTCTACGATGCCTGGCACGAGGTGCTCCCGGTGACCCGGCGCGAGGGCCCGGCGACGCTTTACGACATCGTCGGTCCGGTCTGCGAGTCGGCCGATTTCATCGCGCGCGGGCGCTCGCTCGCGCTCGCGGCGGGCGACCTGCTTGCGGTCATGTCGGCAGGTGCCTACGGCATGACCATGAGCTCGAATTACAATTCGCGGCCGCGTTGCGCCGAGGTGATGGTCGACGGCGCAACGCCCCACCTGGTTCGGGACCGGGAACGCGCCGAGGACCTTTTTGCGTCGGAGCGCCTTTTGCCGTAAATTTGACCGCCTGCCGATGGGAACCAATCGACCCGGCCAAAATCGGTGACGGCGGGGAATATGGGGCTTTATTGAATCATTGGCGAAGCCATGGATTTCTTCCAGCTCTCGCGTACCACGCTGCCAACCGCATCGAAGCGTCTTTTCGTGTTCGGTGGTGTCGGCCTGCTTGTCGTCTCGGCGGTGCTGTTCGCCTACTTCGGCACCGAGATCCGTGCGAACGAGCGCAAAGGGTCCAAAGAACCTCCGGCAATTCCGGTATCGGTGGCGCAGGTCGCGCAGGAAGTCGTGCCGTTCCGGCTGCAGGCGATCGGCAACGTCGAGGCCTATGCCACCGTGTCGGTCAAGGCGCGCGTCGACGGACAGATCGTGGAGGTCGGCTTCAAGGAAGGCGAGGAAGTCCCGCGGGGTCGCTTGCTCTTCAAGATTGATCCCCGCCCCTACCAGGCGGCATTGCGCCAGGCCGAAGCCAACTTCCTGCGCGACACGGCGCAAAAGGACCAAGCCCGCTCGCAGGAGCGCCGCTACCAGGAGCTGCTCGCCAAGAATTTCGTCTCGAAGGAGGCCTACGCGCAAATCCGCACCAACGCCGACACCGCCGAGGCCGTGGCCCAGGGGAGCCGTGCCGCGCTCGACAACGCAACTCTGAATCTGGAGTACTGCACGATCCGCTCTCCGATCGACGGCTACCCCGGAAAGATCCAGATTCAGATGGGAAACCTCGTCAAGGCGAACGATACCCTTGCCCTAGTGGTGATCAACCAAGTCCACCCGATCTACGTGAACTTCTCCGTGCCGGAGCAGCAACTGCGCGCCGTGCGCGGCTATATGTCCTCGGGTCCGCTCGCCGTCGAGGCGCTGGCGCCGGGCTCGGATCAACCCGCCGCTTCCGGAACCCTCGTCTTCGTCGACAACGCGGTCGATCCGAGCACCGGCACCATCAAGCTGCGCGCGCAGTTCCGGAACCGTGAAAACACGCTGTGGCCGGGCCAGTTCGTCAACGTGAGGATCAAGCTCTACGACCAGAAGGACGCCTTGATCGTGCCATCCAGATCGGTGCAGACCGGTCCCAATGGCCAATACGTTTTCGTGGTCAAGCCCGATATGACCACCGAATTGCGCAAGGTCACCGTGGAGCGAACCGAAGGCGACCGCGCGATCATCGCGAACGGTCTGGAAAAAGGCGAACGGGTGGTCACCCAGGGCCAGCTGCGCCTCGGAGCCGGGGCGAAGGTCGAGGTCAAGTCGTAAATTCTCAACCGTGAATCTATCGGAACTCTTCGTCCGCCGTCCCGTCATGACCGTGCTGGTCATGGCCGGGATCCTGATCTTCGGGCTGGCGAGCTACCGCTTGCTTCCGGTTTCGTCGCTGCCCAACGTCGATTTCCCCACGATCCAGGTCTCGGCCCAGCTTCCCGGGGCGAGCCCGGAGACCATGGCGGCGGCGGTGGCGACGACGCTCGAAAAGCAGTTCTCGACGATCGCCGGAATCGACCAGATGACCTCGCTCTCGGGCCAGGGCATTTCCACCGTCACCATACAGTTTTCGCTCGACCGCGACATCGACGCCGCGGCACAGGACGTCAATTCGGCGATCGCGGCCGCTGCAAAGCAGTTGCCGCCGACCACGACGACGCCGCCCTCGTTCAGGAAGGTGAACCCGGCCGATGCGCCGATTTTTTTCCTGACCCTCACTTCGGACACCTTGCCGTTGTCCACGGTCAACGAGTACGCGGAAACCCTTCTCGCGCAGCGCATCTCGACGATTTCCGGGGTAGCCCAGGTTCAGGTGCAGGGGCAGCAGAAATATGCGGTGCGCGTGCAGGTCGACCCCAACGCGCTCGCCGCGCGCGGCGTCGGCATCAACGAGGTCGAGCAGGCGGTTGCCAACGCCAACGTCAATCTGCCCACCGGCACGCTGTACGGAAAGGACCGCATGTTCGCCGTGCAGGCGACCGGCCAGCTTTACGACGCCGCCGCCTTCCGGCCCGTCATCGTCACCTACCGCAACGGCGCGCCGATCCGCTTGAGCGAGCTCGGCCGTGTCATCGACAGCGTGGAAAACGACAAGCTCGCCGCGTGGTTCAAGGATCAGCGCGGCATCATCCTCGCGATCTATCGGCAGCCCGGCACCAATACCATAGAGGTCGTGGACGCCGTCAAGAAATTGCTGCCCACATTCCGCGTTGAAGTTCCGGCAGGGGTCGGCATCAACGTGATGTACGACCGGTCCACCTCCATCCGCCAGTCGGTCGAGGACGTTCGGTTTTCCCTGATTCTGGCGCTCGCCCTCGTGGTGATGGTGATCTTCATTTTCCTGCGCAACATTCCGGCCACCGTCATTCCGACGGTGGCGCTCCCGATGTCGATCATCGGCACCTTCTCGCTCATGTACCTGTTCGGCTACAGCCTCGACAACATCTCGCTGATGGCGCTGACTTTGTGCGTGGGCTTCGTGGTGGACGACGCGATCGTCATGCTGGAGAACATCTCACGCCACATCGAGATGGGGAAGAGCCCGCTGCAGGCGACGTTCGACGGGTCGAAGGAGGTCTCCTTCACCATTCTGTCTATGACGATTTCGCTCGCCGCCGTGTTCATCCCGGTCCTTTTCATGGGCGGTATTCTGGGACGGCTGCTGCACGAATTTGCCGTCACCATCATCGTCGCCGTGCTGATTTCGGGATTCGTCTCGCTCACGCTGACGCCGATGATGTGCAGCCGCATCCTCAAGCCGCACGCCGACGTCGAGCACGGCAGGCTGTTCCTCGCGAGCGAGCGGGCGTTCGATGCCGTGAGGGACGCCTACGGATCGAGCCTGGGATGGGTGCTTGGTCACCAGAGGTTCGTCATGGCGGTGTTCTTGGGGGTCGTCGTCGCCACCGGAGCGCTCTACGCGAAAATGCCCAAGGGCTTTCTGCCGAGCGAGGACTCGGGACAGCTGTTCTGCTTCATTGAAGCTCCCCAGGACATTTCGTTCGACGCCATGGTGACGTACCAGCGCTCCGTGCTGGAGATCCTCCGCGCCGATCCCAACATCGAAGCGGTGACCGGGTTCATGGGTGCAACTTCGTTCAACCCATCGCTCAACGTCGGCCGTGCCACCATGACTTTGAAGCCGCGCTCCGGGCGCAAGTCGGCGGACGAAGTGGTGCGGGGCCTGCGCCCGAAGCTCTCCAATATGATGGGCATCAAGGTCTTCGTCCAGAACGTACCGGCGATCCGAATCGGCGGCCAGCTCACCAAGAGTCAGTACCAGTATGTGGTTCAAGGCGCGAGCACGGAAGAGCTCTACCATTGGGTGCCGATTATCGAGGAGAAGCTCAAGACCCTGCCAGGACTGCTCGATGTCTCGAGCGATCTGCAGATCGCCCGGCCGCAAGTCAACGTCGAGATCGACCGCGAGAGGGCCTCCGCCCTCGGAGTCAACCCCCAGCAGATCGAAGCGGCGCTCGCCAATGCCTACGGCTCGCGCCAGGTCTCGAACATCTATACCGCGACCAACCAGTACTGGGTGATCCTCGAGCTCGAGCCGAGGTATCAGCGCGATCCCGCGGCACTGTCGATGCTCTACGTGCGCTCCTCGAGCGGGTCGCTGGTGCCGCTCAACGCGGTGGCGAAGCTCACTTACGGCGTGGGCCCGATGAGCGTGAGCCACCTCGGCCAGCTGCCCTCCGTCACGCTTTCGTTCGACCTGCAGCCGGACCTGGCGCTGTCCCAGGCGATCGACATGATCCAGAAGGCGGCGCTGGAGCTGCAGGTGCCGGCCACGTTGAACGCGAGATTCACGGGTACGGCGCAGGCGTTTCAGGCTTCGCTCCAAGGCATGGGCATCCTGCTGGTGCTTTCCATTCTTGTGATCTACCTGGTGCTCGGCATTCTGTACGAGAGTTTCATACACCCGCTAACGATTCTCTCCGGGCTGCCGACCGCCGGACTCGGGGCGCTGGTGACCTTGTGGGCGTTCAACATCGAGCTCAACATGTACGCCTTCGTCGGCATCATCATGCTGGTCGGCATCGTCAAGAAGAACGCCATCATGATGATCGATTTCGCGATCGAGGCGCAGCGCAAGGAAGGCAAGCCCGCCCCCGAGGCCATCTACCGGGCCTGCCTGGTCCGCTTCCGGCCGATCATGATGACTACGTTCGCCGCCCTCATGGGAAGCTTGCCGATTGCGCTTTCCTTCGGCGCCGGCGGAGACGCGCGCCGTCCGCTCGGCTTGGCGGTCGTCGGGGGACTCGTGCTCTCGCAGTTCCTCACCCTCTACATCACGCCCGTGATCTACCTCTACTTCGAGCGCTTCCAGCAGTGGCTCGCCGAGCGGCGCGGCACCCGCCACGTGGCGAAGCTGGGCGCGGCCGACTAGTACCCTCCTAACTTTCCCGAGCTGGCTGCAAGCGAAACGTCGAATTTGACCGGCCGACTCGGTCCGGTCCAATTCGACGAGTTAGCAGGCCGTTGAAAAACGCTTCCCGCGTGAAAATCGAATTCCGCGCAAGTCGAGTTTCAGAGGGAAGCGTTTTTCTACGGCCTCCAATTTGGGGGATCCCAAGGGGGCGTAGCCCCCTTTTTCAACAACCTGTTAAACCGTATCGCGAACGCGATTACGGATTCAGCTGTTTGTAGACGACGTCGGCGACCTTGAGCAGCTGTTCCTTTCTCACCTCGCCGGAAAGCGCGTAGCCGAAATTGCCGTTGACCCAGTAGAACACCGACACGCGGTCCTCCTGGCTGAAGCGGAAGGCGGTGTCGCGCGGTTCTCCTCTTTGCCTGGACACGTACAGCGTAAGGCGCTGTCCGCGCGCGTCCTGGTACATGAAGTGCGCGACCGGTCCCTGCGGTCCGGCAAGCAGGCGACCTCCCACCAGCTCGTAGCCGAGCGCCGCAAGTTTCGGCGCTTTCAGGGCCGTGCCCAGACGCTTGGACAGCCAGCTCACGAGATGCTCTTCCTCGTCGGCGTTCACCTCGACGGGATGGCGAACCTCGGGCGAGTACACCACGTGCGCGATCGCAGCCTGGCGCGCCAGCGACACCGGCACCATCTGCGGGGTGATCAACGTCCCGCGAGCGGTCCAGCCCAACCCGAGTCCGAGCGCGAATATCGCCGCAGCCGCCGCGTAGCCCCGCCACGCGCGCGGGCGCACGGCGAGCAGCGCCGCCGGCAAGGGCTCGTCGAGCACCGGGTTGTAGAGCGAACGCAGGACCGCGTTCTGCTCGGCATACGCGCGCATCCGCTCCGCGTCCTCCGGGTGAGAAGCGAGCCACGCCTCGACCTCGGCCCGAGCGCCCTCGGAGAGCGCGCCGTCGATGTATGCGTGCAGTTCGGCCTCCGTGACAGGCTTCACCTGACGACCTTCAACGGCACTACGATCTGGCCGCCGAGCAACTGCCGCAAGCGCTCGCGCGCCCGCGACAGGCGCGACATGACCGTCCCGATCGGGATGTCGAGCGCTTGGCTGACCTCCTCGTAGGTCAGCTGCTCCACCGCGACGAGGAGCACCACTTCGCGCTGCTCCGTTGAGAGCGAGCGCAATACGCGGTCCACGTCCTCCAGCTCGAGCTGCTCGCCCTGGGTCGCGCGAACCGCGACCGCAGGCACTTCCTCCATCGCCTGCTCGATCTCGTAGCGGCGGCGCCTCGCCTGGTTTATGAATACGTTATGCATGATCGTAAACAGCCACGCTCTCAGGTCGCTCCCCGGGCGCCAGAGATAGAATTTGTTCCAGGCGCGCTCCAGCGTGTCCTGAACCAGGTCGTCCGCGACATAGCGGTCGCCGACGAGCGCGCGGGCGTAGCGCCGCAGACGGGGAATGTGCTCGATGATCGAACGGCGGTCCATTTGCTCGGTGTGCATTCTAACGCGCCGCAAGTTTTCACGGAAACGCTCCGCCCGCGGCCCAACCGCGGCGCGAGTCCGGGAAACGTCGCGATCATGCTGCACAGAACGTGAATTTTTCCCATTGCTTTCCTGCCAAAGAGCAAACCCGCGATACAAACGCGCAGACGGGCGCGTTTATTCCAGGAGAACCGGAACTGTCCCCGACGCGCCCGTCCGTCGGGCGTGCAAACAGGGGCCGAACTGACGTTATTCCGTTGAGCCGCGGAGGCGGGACTGAAGGGACGGCGGAGAAAAAAAACGAGCGGCCTGCGCCGCCTCAAGGCCGAGCCTCGGAGAGCGCGAATTTCAGCGCAGGCCGGCTACGTAATCGGCGACCGCGCGGATCTCGGGATCGCCCATCCTCGCGGCGATCGCCTGCATCATCCTGTTCGCGTCGTTCCTGCGTTCGCCGGAACGGAACGCTTTCAATTGCGTCTCGGTGTACTCGGCGTATTGCCCCGCCAGACGCGGATACTGCGCGGGAAGGCCCGCTCCGTTCGCGCCGTGACAGGCGGCGCACGCGGGGAGTCCCTTCGAGACGTCCCCGCCGCGCCAGATTTTTCTGCCGAGTTCGAGCGTGTCCTTGTCCTTCAACGCGCCCGGCTTGAGCTGTTGGGCGGCGTAATACGCGGCGACGTCGCGCATGTCCTCGACGGAAAGCGTGGAAACCATGCCTCCCATGATCGGGTTTTCCCGATCCGCCTTTTTTCCGGCTGCCGGCTTGAAATTGGCGAGTTGCTTTTGCAGGTATTCCGGGATCTGACCGGCGAGTTTTGGATTGGCGGGGGTCGGACTGTTGCCGTCGGCGCCGTGGCACGCCGCGCAAACCTTGTTGGCGATGCTCTGGCCCTTGGCGGGATCTGCCTTGGCGGGGTCGGCGGCACCGACGGGAAAATGAGAGAAGCCGGCGCAAATCGCAAACCCCAGAAGCGCCAAAGCTCGTTTCATGCGGTTTTCCTCCCCTGAATCTTCGCTAAAAAGGCTGATATTCTAGCAAACCTGATTCCCCTGCCCATGTCGCTTTTCCGCAATGCGGCCTTTTTCAAGAGCGCAGCCGAGCTCGAGCATGTCCCGGCGAGCGCTGGTGAGATCGCTTTTGCCGGCCGGTCGAACTCGGGCAAATCAAGCGCCATCAACGCGCTCGCGGGCCGCAGAATCGCATTCGTGAGCAAGACCCCGGGACGCACCCGACTCATCAATTTCTACGCGCTTGGCGTGGAGCGATTCCTCGTCGATCTTCCCGGCTACGGCTACGCCAAGGTGCCCGAGGCGATACGCGCGCCCTGGGAGAAATTGCTCGGCGAATATCTTCAGATGCGCGCACCCCTGCGCGGCCTCGCTGTCGTGATGGACGTGCGGCACCCGCTCACCGAGCTCGACCGGCGGCTGCTCGGGTGGTTTCGCCCCACCGGGAAACCCGTGCATATCCTTCTCACCAAAGCCGATAAACTGTCGCGGGCCGCCGCGCAGAAAGTCTTGCGCCGGGTCGAAGGAGAAATCGCGGCGCTCGGGCCGAATATTTCCGTCCAGCTTTTCTCTAGCCTCAAAAATTCCGGCTTAGAGGAGGCGGCGGCGGTACTGGGAACGTGGCTGTACGCGAGCGCGCCGACGCCTCGCAGCGCCGGCGATGAAAACCCCCGGCATGACCGGGGGTCTGGAAATAAAAATCCCCGGGCTATAAGGGGAAATCAGCCCGGGGCAAAATGCCTTAAGGTTTAAGGCATCCCGCTCAGGGAGGAGAAGCGGGAGACGACCGAAGTCGCCTAATGCATAGGAGTGGCGGGGTAGTGGAAAGGTTCCCGCAGCGGAGCATCGCACAAGTAAGCGACTGATCCGTTTTGAAAAAAGGAGTGATCATGCAGGTTTACGGCAGCTTTCCCGCGGTGCGCATGCGCCGCATGCGGCGCGACGGGTTCTCGCGCCGGTTGATGCGCGAGCACGTGCTGACCCCCGACGACCTGATCTATCCGGTCTTCGTGATCGAGGGCAAGGGCCGAACCCAGTCCGTCCCTTCGATGCCGGGGGTGTCGCGCTACACGCCCGATAAGCTCTTGCCGGTGGCCGAGCGCTGCCTGAAGCTCGGCGTGCCGGCGATGGCGCTATTTCCGGCGATCGACCCTTCATTGAAGACCCCGGACGGCACAGAAGCCCCCTCGGACATGATGGATGGGCGCATCGGCCGCATCCGCTCGGCGCTCGAGGCGAAGGAATTCATCCACACGCGCATCATGGCCTATTCGGCAAAATACGCCTCCGGATTCTACGGCCCGTTCCGCGACGCGGTCGGATCGGCCGCCAATCTCGGCAAGGGAAACAAATTCACCTACCAGATGGATCCTGCCAACAGCGACGAGGCGCTGTGGGAAGTCGGGCTCGACCTGCAGGAGGGGGCGGACATGGTGATGGTGAAGCCGGGCATGCCCTACCTCGACATCGTCCGGCGCGTCAAGGACGAGTTCAAGGCGCCGACTTACGTGTATCAGGTAAGCGGCGAATATGCAATGCTGAAAGCGGCGTTCAAGAACGGCTGGTTGAGCGAGAAGCAGTGCGTGATGGAGGCGCTCGTCGGTTTCAAGCGCGCCGGCGCGGACGGCATACTCACCTATTTCGCGCTCGACGCCGCGGCCTGGCTGAAGCAGGCGCGCTGAAGCTCGTCGCGTTAAAGCCTCGCCGCCAGGTCGAGCGACTTCATGAATTTCTCGGGCGACTGGTAACCGATCACGCGCACGCCCTCGATCTCGCGGCCGCTCGCGTCGAAGAAGATGATCCCCGGCGGCCCGAACAGGCGGTAACGCTTGAGCAGCGCTTTGTCCTCGGCCGTGTTGGCCGTGACGTCGGCGCGCAGGAGCGTCATCCCGCCCAGGCGCGCCCGCACCAGCGGGTCGCTGAAGGTGAAGCGCTCCATCTCCTTGCACGAGACGCACCAGTCGGCGTAGAAATCGAGCAACACCGGCTTGCCCGCAATCTTCAGGCGCGCGTCCAGGTCGGCGAGCGTCCTGACCGTCTCGAAGGCGGGCGACTGCTGCGCTTCGGGCGAATCCGCGAAAACGCCGACTAGCGGCCTCAGGGGATCGCGCGCGCCCGAAAGCGCGCCGATGCCCTGCGCGAGGCCGGCGAGCAGGGCGAGGATTCCCACGGCCTTCCAAAGCCGCGTCCAGCCCGAAGCGCCCTGGGGCAAGGGCTCGAGCGCGCGCAGGAACACGCCCGAGCCGACCAGCAGCGCCGCCCAGAGCAGCATCTGCACCGCGACCGGGATCACCGGCGCGATGATCCAGACCGCCACGGCAAGTAGCAGCACGCCGAAGAACTGTTTGACCGCACGCATCCATTCGCCGGCCTTCGGCAGAAGCATGCCCCCGGAGACGCCCACCAAGACGAGCGGGGCGCCCATACCGATCGCCATCGAAAACAGCGCCGCGCC
>WNFY01012891.1_pt1 | contig 11678 bp, 12 predicted proteins | sample 5400091 | NCBI WGS metagenome assembly WNFY01 (sample SAMN13153364, study PRJNA577476) | soil metagenome | isolation source: 60 cm soil or saprolite under grassland replicate 1 | place: USA:California | collected 2016-06-15 | reverse complement strand
CGAGCGGCGGTAGTGCTCGACCGACCCCTAGAGCACGCCGACGAGGCAGCCTTGCTCGAACTCTTACTTCTGTGTATTCGGTTCAACACGCTACCTAGAGCAGGAGGCGTACTAGACCAAGATAGCTTCTACGTCGAGCTTCTGTCACATACGCTCTTGTGGCTTAGGGAGCGGGACGTAATAGAGCAGCAGAGAGGTTCCAGTGCCAATATCAACTAGGGAACTTTACCTCGTCCTCCGCGTGCGCGACGAGGCGTCCCGACTTGTGCGTGGCTTCAGTGGGGAACTTCTTAGGGCCGGTGCTGCAGCCGAGGCAGCTAATGCTAGGTCACAGGCTTCTCAACTTAGGACGCAAGCAGCACAACTGCGACAGCAAGCAATCCTGCGTGACCAAGTTGCAAGCCAGATGCGAGCGACCGGTGCTACGCGTGCTCAGGTTGCTGCGGTGGAAGCTCAAGCAGCAGCTCTGCGTAGTCAGTCTGGAGAGCTTACCAACAATGCTCGAGCGTGGGACGAACACGCACGACGAATAGAGCAAGCTGAAAAACGCACGCATGCTTTTACTGCTACAATGCAACATACCGGAATGGCACTTGCTACCGTAGGCATCGGCTTGGTAGCTGTAGGTGGACTTGCAGCTGACTTCTTCTTCAAGGCTGGCGAGTACTCCAAGGAATACCAACGTCAAGTGGCCCTTACCAAGACCCAGGTGGACGGGTTCGAAGCTTCTCAGAAGCAGCTCAGCGAGGTTGGCCTACAGGCAGCAAATAACATTGCCGTACCTCTCGAAAGAATGCAGGTCGAGCTGTACGACATCTTCTCGTCCACTAATGCGAATCTTAAACAAGGTCAAATGCTCCTCGACCTCTTTTCCAAAGAGGCTGTTGCTGGCCAGGTAGACATTCAAGAGGCAGGTCGAGGTACCATTGCCATTCTGAATGCCTTCCATCTACCCCTAGAAGATGCCACCCACATCCTAGACGTACAGTTCCAGCTTGTGCGTAAGGGCGTTGGTACCTTCGGTGACTTTGCTGGAGTCATTGGTAGGATTATTCCGTCGGCTACTAGGGCAGGACAGTCCTTTGAGACTGTCGGTGGAATGCTAGCGTACATGACTCGTAATGGTCTGTCCGCGGCGATGGCTGCAACCTCAGGCGCACGAGCTCTTGACGCAATGTCTAACCCCAAGACGCAGGAACGTCTAGTAGCTTTGGGCATTAAGGTTCGAGACGTCCAGGGCAACTTCCTACCACTGATTGATGTACTTACACAGATACGCAGCAAGCTTATGGCCCTTCCCAAGCCTGAGCAAGTCGCTATGCTACAGGAGTTGTTCAAAGGCTCCGGAGGTACGATTCAGGCCAGGAGATTCCTTGACCAGGTGCTCCTTAATCCTGGGCAGCTCGAACAGTTCGCTAGCTTCCTAAAGGACATGAGCAACGCAACGGGACAATTCCAGAGTGCCTACAACCAGATGGCCGATACCGCAGCTGCGAGGACTCAGCTACTTTCGAACCGGTGGAAGGTACTTAAGGAACGCGTTGGCGAACTAATCGTTCCTTACCTCCTGGACCTAACCAGCTGGCTTAGCAAAATCCTAGACTGGTTCAACAAGCTAAGTCCTGCGACACAGAAGTATGTGGTTCTAGCCACAGCACTAGGTGCCGTCATTGCAATAGCCGGTGGTGCATTCCTACTTCTCCTGGGGGGTCTCGCAATGGCCGTAGGCGCCATTGCTGCTGCGGGAACCCAGATCCTTGTCGTCACAGGAATTATTGCGGGCGTGGCTGTTACTGCAGTTGCTGCGGGACTGGTACTTAAGGACATGTACGATCATGCATACTTGCTTCGTACAGGACTTAGGGACCTTAGTGGTGAAGGTGAGAAGCTTCGCGACCTGTTCGTTGGCGCGTTCGATAAAATCAGGAACTCGTATGATAAAAACCTCAGACCTGCACTGAACGATCTTAAGTTTGTCATCTACCAAGAAATTGAACCTGCCTTTGAAGACTTCCAAAGGCAGATATGGGACCGTGTATATCCCAAGCTTCAAGCTCTGGTCGACAAGGTAAGTGAATTTGCTGACTGGACACTCAAGAACTTGCATGACACAATCGAGAACGACGTCATCCCCGCACTAAAGAACCTTGAAGAATTCTACAGACGCCACCAAAAGGCTATCGATGACCTGATTGCTGATGTAACGCAACTTGTCTACTGGCTTGGCCTTCTGATAATCGCACTGGGGAAGCCTGGAGTTAAGCAAGCACTTCTCGTTGTAGCTGTTTCGCTTGCAGGCTTTGTAGCTATGGTAGAGATAGCCATCTCTTCAATTCTATTCTGGGTTGAAGTAATCAATCGTATTCCAGGTGCATTGGCTTGGGCTCGTAGGGCAATGTTCGAACTTGCTGCTACGGTCATATCAAAGATAGCCGAGCTCCTGGATTGGATTGACAGGCTATGGCGTAAGATCAGTGGAGCATTTGCCGACCTCCCCAGTGCGTTGTTCAGCGCGGGTGCCAATGCGATTCAAGGTCTCATTAATGGTATGCTAAGCAAGCTCGGAAGTGTAATAGGTGCTGCAGCCACGATTGCGGGCGAGATCGCCTCACACTTCCCAAGCTCGCCTGCCAAGAAGGGCCCACTGTCAGGTCGTGGACATTCCTTCTTCTCTGGTCAGCGTATTGTTCGATCCCTTGCTGACGGCATTATGTCTGAAATGAGTGCAGCTGAACGCAGTTCCAATGCAATTGCTGCACAGCTCAGTATAAAACCAGGCATGGGGGTAACAACCAATGACACGAGCCGTGTGGTAGGTGTGAGCTCGTCTTCTGGGGCATCGATTGTCGTGAATGTATATCCAAAGTCGTCCTCGGCTGACCCTCACGTACTTGGCGCTCAGATAGGCTGGGAAGTCCAGAACCGGCTGGGGGTAGTCACATGACCCTTACCGAAAACTACACGTTCCAGCTTTCCGACACAGGCGTGGTACTTAATGGCACTAGCGTAACGCCTTTTGTTGACATTACCAGAGTAGTAGGATTGGACAGTGCACCATACAGAGAGACGATCCGTGACCACGAAGGCTACGATGGCGGCTTCATGGACGCATCTCTCGAAAAGGGTCGTGAGGTACTTCTGGAAGGCGACGTGTATGCCTCGCCAGGATCCGTTGAGACTTACCTGGATAGTCTCAAGGCCAACTTTGCACCCGTCTCTAATCCTATTCCTTTCTACCTCCTAAGCGAAGGCAGTGTAGCCAATCGCTTGCTGTTTGTTAAGCCACGTGGCGCTCACTACGAGTGGAGTTCGGAACGTAGAACTGGAAGAGTTCCAATCCAGTTCACGATGTATGCCGAAGACCCACGTGTCTATGATTCCGTTCTAAACTCCGCCACCATTTCGTTTGGTGCTACTGTCAGCAATGGCTTTGGCTTCCCCCTAGGCTTTCCCTTCGGCTTCGGAGGCACATCGGGTGCCTCTGATGGAGTAGCAATAACTAACAGCGGAAATCGTCCTACGCCCGCCGTTCTGACCATAACAGGTCCTGTGGACCAGCCTCAGGTGATTAATGACACTGTAAGCCTAACGTTGCAGTTTGCAATAACCCTAACTAGTGTCGACACTCTAACCATAGACCTAGGAACCCACGCCGTTACGCTCAACGGTACTGCTAACAGACGTGGTACGCTCGTAGCTCCCAACTGGTTCCTTATTCAGCCTGGGTCGAACTTCATAAGGTTCCGTGGGGCTTCGGGCAGTGCACCTTCTTCACTTACTATCCAGTATAGATCGGCGTGGCGATGACTGAAATTAACCCCTGCGGGTGGCTACAGAATGCTGGTAGCGTTCACACCGCTGAGCAGTTGCGTAGCTACGTCGGTGGAATACTCACCGGGAAGACCGGCGCAACTGCTCTAATTAGTTCGGGTGGCGTTACTCCTTTGGGCAACCAGCTAGTGGTTACCCAGACGGGCACACCTTCAATGGCCGTTGTAGTCAAGTCGGGACTCATCTTTGTTCCTGGTACTGAGGGCTCCAAACAGGGCGTATACGCTTGTGAGAATGACGCTGACGTAACTCTAACAATTGCCGCTTCGAGTCCCACCAACCCTCGCATTGATATTGTCGTTGCGCAGGTTCAGGATGCCTTCTACAGTGGCGTGCTTAATGCCTGGAAGCTAGCCGTAGTAACTGGCACACCTGCGGGTGTGCCAGCAGCGCCTACTGCCCCCGTTGACTCTATCGTCCTAGCTCAAGTGGCTGTTGCGACGAACGCTGCGACTATTGTCAACGCCAACATTACGGATCTACGACCCTTTGCAGCAGGTCTAGGTGGCGTGATTACTTCGCTGACCGACGCCTTGCGACCTTCTCCTTCGCTCATTCCAGCTGGGTCTCTGGTGTACTCGAACGCTGCTGGTAAGTTGTACCTGTTGAATGGCTCTGCAGCATACGACCAGGTCTACCCAGGGTTCTTTAAGATTGGTGCCCAAGTACTTGGCAGTGCAACTCCAAGTGTTACCTTCTCCGGTATTCCTCAGAACTACACTTCCCTACTACTTCACGTAGTGGCCCGGGGAGATGCCGCTATTGCGTTTGCCAGTAGTGGCATAAGGTTCAATGGTGACACCGCAGGGAACTACGACAATGAACAAGTTGGCGGAGCTGGTGCTGTCGCTTCTGCATTTGAAGGACTAAACGTCACTTCGGCCACCATAGGTGAAGTGGCTGCTGCCAGTACAGTTGCTGGAAGCTGCAGTATGTTTTCCATTGCCATTCCGTTCTACACCCAAACTAGCTTCTGGAAGCCTCTTACGGTTCAACATATGCTCATGGCCCAAACGTCGGGAGGCCAAGCCGGCCAGCTTTTCAGTAAGCAATGGGCAACACGGTGGCGTAGTACGGCTGCTATTACCTCACTTTCTGTAGTGATATTCTCCGGAAACTTTGTTGCAGGTAGTAGCTTTGTTCTATACGGAACTCCTTAAGGGGGTGAACAAGTGACAATCTTCTTCCCCGATCTCTCCAAGTGGGACGCAGAACGTGGTATCACTATACAGCCCGGCACCGTTGCAGTAATTGCGCGGGCCACTCTGTCCACTACATACGCCGACTGGGCCTATTCTAACTTCAAGAGCCAGGCCGCTGCTGTCGGGGCCGTCTTCGGTGCATACCACTGGTTGAATGACAATCAGATCAGTGCACAGGCCTCCTGGTGCTACCAGCACGTCGGACCGAACACGCCTCTGATGATCGATGCGGAGGACGTTGCCGGGAATACAGGCTTTACGCGCTTCCTAACCGTATCGCACATCGTTGAGTTCACTACGGCGTACCGGGCCCTCGGCGGCACCGTCCACGTCGTGTACCTGCCTCACTGGTACTGGCAGAACGACATGGGCTCCCCGGACTTACAGCCCCTCGCCGACGCTGGCCTCGTCCTCGTTTCGTCCGCGTACACCGAGTACTCGGACACCGGTCCCGGCTGGAGCGCATACGGCGGCATGGTCCCGGCCATCTGGCAGTACACCGACGCACTGCCGTACGGGCTCAGCTCGTGCGACTTCAACGCCTTCCGCGGCACCATCAACGAGTTGTCAACGCTTATGCACGGAAAGGAATCAGCCATGACGCTGTCCGACATCGACGCCCAGGCACTAATCTGGCGAGTCGAGGCGCTCACCTCAGCACGCGACGCCGTACTGGAGGGTCCCACCAAGGGTGAGCAGGTCAAACTCGCTCAGGTCGTCAAGGCGATCCAGGCGAAGGTCGACGCACTTACAGTCCCGCAGCCCGCTCCGGTTGACGTACCGACGCTCGTCGCTGCGCTCCAGCCCGTCATGGAGGAGGCCGCCGAGGCGGCCGTACGTCGTGCACTTGGATCCCTGGATAATCCTACGGTCTGAAAGTGACACAGTACACGTACGCTTTCTACACACTCCGCAACGAGATTGTCATTGCGGAGGTACCTCTGTACGGCGTCTTCGTAACAAACCAGATCAACGGTCCAGGGCAGATGACCGGAACGTTCCAGCTAAACGAAATAGGTATACGTAACTCTGATCTGGTACAAGCGACGGTGCCTGGACAGACGGCAGTTGCCATTGAACGTAACGGTATAGTCGTCTGGACAGGTATCGTTTGGAGTAGGGTTTACCAGAGTCAATCGAAGTCGTTCGAGTTGTTCTGTTGGGGCTTCGAGGCATACCCGTCTAGGGCACGAATACTCACCGACGTTACGTACTTGTCTCTTCAGAACAGACTAAATGTCTTCAGGAAACTTTGGCTAGACATGCAGTCCGTTACTGGACGCAACTTGAACATCAACGTTCCGCCTACGTACGCGAATACCTACAACCAAATGGCGGACAACCTTACCGTTCTGGCTACTGACCGCAAGTTCTACAGCGAGATAATGTCTCAGCTTTCCGATGCTGCGAGTGGTGGCTTTGACTGGACAATCGATGTCACTAGGGTAGGCAGTAACTACGTAAAGAACCTACGCCTAGGATGGCCTTCTTTCGGAACAACTAGTTCGCCATCTAGTCTGGTGTTTGAATACCCTGGTAACATCTTGAACTACTACCAGACAGAATCAATGGCCGATGCAGGAACGCACGTCTCCGCTCTCGGTTCGGGTCAGAGTGATTCCATGCTGGTAGCCAATGGAGACAATGGTGGAGACGTCATGGTAACGCAGGGTTGGCCTCGTTGGGATGTTGACGTCTCACGTAAGGACGTAGCCGTGCAATCTGACCTAAACGGAATTGCTGCACAAGAGGCTCTTGTACGAAGGCCTCCGATGGCTTCGATACGTGCTACCGTGAAGGCTATGGAACTAACATGAGTAGGTATAGGCTCCCTCCTCGTAACGTGGCAGAGTTGACTGCTAACATAGAAAAGCGTATTGGAAAGATTGAACGTACGCCTCAGCTTGCCAACTCCACAGTTCCCATCGATAGCGACCTGAGCATCAATGGGAACTTGATAGTTCACGGCTCTGCCGGCCAGACTATTGCTGAGATGGGAAGTGGCTTTTCTGGTGCGGCTGGGGGTTCTACTCTTGCGTTCTCGCGTGCTGATGGTAACCCTAACAGCCTAGGCACTTTGGCTTTTGTTATCCTCGACAATCCCGATGCACAGAGCCAGACGTTCTGGCTAATGGGCCGAGGGGGCAATCCACTCTTCGCTGAAGACAGTAGTGGTAACGGAATCGGAGTCCCCTACCTACAATACGCTGCTCGTCCAACAGCCAACCTGTCTACTCCATCCGTCTCTACGTCTTCGGGCTCTTTCGCAGCACAGTGGACGATACAAGGTTCGTACAGTCACCCTCACATTCAGTGCCTAGTACTTGTTCAGACGTCGGACGGGACTACAGGTGGTCAGATACGACTAAGGGACTCTACTACGGGGGGACTCTTCGATACTCAGAGTATTCCGGTGGGGGAGTTTAACTACCATTATATGGTGGGCGACTTCCCAGAACCTGCAGGGTACGCGGTAGGATTTAAATGGGACGTAGAAGTGCTACGCAACGCTGGTGCAGGAACGATTCGCACCGAGCTTATTTACGCTCATGGAATAGGATACCTGTAAGGTGGCGAGACTTACCATACTAGCAGTTGACACGCTCGGCCAAGTTGTTAGTGGATGGGCCGTTGCGGGCTCACTCATAGCCGCAATTGTGTCAGCAGTCGTGACAGGTAGGCTTATCCCCCGCAGTTGGGTAAAGGAACAGCTCAACAGGGTTGACGCAGAACTAAAACGAGTTGCAGCAGACCGCGATGAGTGGCGTGAGACATCTCGTCTCAATGAGCAAACACTATTAACCACAGCGACCCAGCTAGGAGAGGTACTCAGAGTTGTAAATGTCATCAATGCGGCAGTGCTTCCTCCGCCACCTCCGAAGCATGTGCGGCGATCTGACCAAGGGGCGGCATGAATGCATTGGTTCAAGAGGTGGACTAAAGCTCCTGAACCTACAACAGACAGAGACGTAGCCTCTGAACTTGTAGTAGACGGAGAGGCGTCGAAGGCGAGACGCGAAAGTGAAGTCCTTGCTAAGGAAGCCGACCAGCGATGGTCAGAGGTCGAGGACGTAACAAAACCGTACCGGGTGCTAGGCGACGAATATATAAAGTCATTGATGGCTACTTACACGAAGAGGAGGACTCAGTGAAAGTGTGGTACCTGTTCCTCCTCCTCGCCGGCTTAGCAGAACTACTTGTCTTCCTCGCAACGTTTGCATTCTTTACGGACTGGTCTGCGACCCGTTTGGGTAGACTGACTATGGCTTCGAATACAACCTGGGCTGGATTGTTTCTCATGGCAGTCGTGGGCTTGTTCTTCCACGTCTACCCCTGGATCTGGATCGGTGGCTTCATGGCCTTTGACGCTGTCATGGCAGGACAGGTTCTTATGCTGTGGCATCTACAACATGTACGCGAGAGGCTAATGGCTCGACTGCGCGCCCTGCGGAGACACAATGTCAGCAACTAGTCAGAACTACAAGGTGGCTCTGAACGCTAACTTTCGTATTGCTGTTCAGGTAAGGGACGCCGTAACGGGCCAGGTTGTTAACATCACTGGCTACTCCGTACACATGCAGGCTCGGCCAAATAAAGACCCGACGTCCACACCCATATACCTTGATGCGTCAGTGGGCAGTGGCATTACTCTAACTGATCCTGTCAATGGGAGATTGGATCTCAACATTCCTAAGGCCACCATAGTTGCGCTGACCTTTTCAGCCGCCTACTATGACATTGCCATTACAGACCTGATAGGCAACGTGGACATAATCCTGGAAGGAATACTCACGACGACCAAGGGGGTGACGGCGTAATGGTCAATGCACTTTTTGAGAACGGAAGGCAAGGCATCGCGGACGACAGCATTCAGTTGTCGACTGACACAATCAAGGTAGCTCTACTGGACCTCGGTACAGCCGATACTGCTGTCAAGGCCATTACGGGTGCCACCAACGCTACGCCAATTGTCATTACGGCTACGGCACACGGATTCACTAACGGCGACTTGGTATTCATTGACGGAGTAGGTGGCAACCTTGCCGCTAACGGTCTCTGGAAGATCGCCAACCAGGCTGCTAACACGTTCGAACTAACGAACCCAGTTTCTGGAGTCAACGCCGTAGGTTCTGCTGCCTACACATCCGGAGGCTACGCAGTCTGCTACGGACCGTCTGCAAGTAGCGACAACTTCGACGACTTCGATGGGTGTCTTGTTGGCACTGCACAGGCACTTGCCAGCAAGACTTTCACTGCCGGTGTATTCGATGCTGCAGACGTTACGTTTACAGCTGTAACCGGAGCGTCCGTTGAGGCGTACATTTTCTACAAGGATACCGGTACTCCTTCAACGTCAAGAATTATTGCTATCTGTACAGGCAAGCAGATTGTAACTGCTGATGCAGCTCTTGCGGCTGGAACTACATTGGTAGTCGAACCAGTAGTTGCTGGTATTCCTAATGGGACCGTACTTACGTTCTCCTCGGGACAGACCGCAACCGTGAACGCAGTAGTAAATGCTGGAGACAGAGCCATTACGGTACTATCGACTACTATCTCGTCTGGTGCACGTGCCCTTGCACCTATGACTGGCTTCGGGCTACCTGTATCTCCTAACGGAGGCAATATTGCCATTACGTTCGATAATGGTGCCAACAAGATCTTCAAGTTGTAGGTGACATATGAGCTTTCAGAGTTGGGGCGAAGTCCTCGCACGCGCAGAAGTAGACGGAACACCACTTGCAAACACGCTTACTGCTACGTCTATCCTTCCCGCTCAGGCTAAGGTCCAGCTCCCACAGAGTGCGTTCTTCTACGTTGGAAAGCTTCTGCGCGCCCGTGCCGTTGGTCGTGTTTCTACTACAACTGGTCCACCGACAATTACCTTTGACGTAAGGTTCGGATCGGTTATTGTCTTCAATGGTGGCGCAGTAACAACTGTTGCTTCTGTTACTAACAAAACCTGGTGGCTAGATGTCACCTTGACCTGCCGTGCAGTCGGTGCTGGAGGTTCCGCAACAGCAAACATGATGGGCACAGGCAGCCTTACCTCGTCAGCGGTTGTAGGTTCTACGGGCGGCGCCGCGAATACTGCGCTACTGCCCGACAGCGCTCCCGTCGTGGGAACAAGCTTCGATCCAGGCGCGGCTGCTGTTGTTGACCTATTCGCTACGTGGTCGGCCGCAAGTGCATCTAACACGCTTCAGCTGCACCAGTTCATACTGGAGGCTCTGAACTAACTCGGCAGTTGGGCTTCGCTAATGGGCATTGCACCTGACGTCACTGGCTCAACGTCGATGACCGCCGCGGCAACGTCGGCGACCGTAGACATTACTGCGGCTGCGGTGGGTGCTTGGGTGTATGCTTGGGTTGCACTCGGCATCAACGCAGGTGCTGTATCGTCGACTGGCTGGACGAGCTTACTTGATGCCGACGATGGTACCTCTGCCCACTACGCTCTGTTGCGTAGACAGAAGGTAGCTGGCGATACTACATTTATGTTCTCGTGGACCACATCCACGAAGGGTACGATAGGCTGGGCATCGTATACTGGCCTAGATCCCACCACCGTTGACGAGGGCGCAACCCTCGTCACGAACGGCGTTACGAGTCGGACCGCGGTACCAACACCATCAGCGACACCAACCGCAGCCAATCGGTGGGCAGTTGCCTTCTTTGGGGTACGCACGACCACCGTCGGGAACAAGCCCATCAGCTGGACCCCCGACGCTGCGACTACCGAACGTCTCGACGTCGACAACAACGCTGCAGGGTCGGCCCCGTGGATGGGTCTGGAAATCGCAGACACGAACAGCGCGGTTACCCAGGCTTCTCATTCCTACACAGCTACTCACAACGCAGCTGAGTCTCACGACGGCTCGGCAATTCTGTTTCTTATTCCAGCCCCCACAGCGACAACGGCTCCGTCAGTAATTCACCCCGGTAAAGGTCCACACCGTTTCGCGCGGTTCATTAAGTCAGTAATCCAACAGGTCAACGTAGCCACCATCATACCTGACCAAGCAGTTAACCCTGTTGGCATCCCTAGTGCGGAACAATTCGGAACAGCTACAGTTTCGAACGTTATTGTAGCCGCGGGAATACCTACTACTGAGCAATTCGGGACTGTAGCAGTTACGCAAGTCGTAAGCGCACAGGGAATACCTTCGGCTGAACAATTTGGCACTTCTAGCATTAGTGCTACGTACAGCATCAACGCCGTAGGGATCCTCACTGCAGAAGTTGTCGGGTCTGCAACCGTAGTTACGAGCATCGCAGGCGTAGGTGTACCTTCAGCTGAACAATTCGGCGTAGCTACCGTTGCGACGTCCTACACAATCAACGCAACTGGTATTCCAACTGCGGAGCAGCTTGGCGTAGCCAGTATTGGTCAGGCAATTAGCGCTGTCGGAATTTCTTCTGCGGAGCGCCTGGGCGTAGCTGCTGTTACACAGATCGTTAGCGCTGTTGGAATTCCAAGTACGGAAGTCTTTGGACTCTCGGTCATAACGCTAACCGTCGGTGCCATTGGCATCCCTAGTGCCGAACGCTTTGGCGTAGGTTCCGTTGCAGTCGGCGGTCTAGGGATCAGTGGCGTAGGCATACCTAGTACTGAACAATTCGGCGCTGCAACTGTTGCTCCTG
>WNFY01006408.1_pt1 | contig 11682 bp, 10 predicted proteins | sample 5400091 | NCBI WGS metagenome assembly WNFY01 (sample SAMN13153364, study PRJNA577476) | soil metagenome | isolation source: 60 cm soil or saprolite under grassland replicate 1 | place: USA:California | collected 2016-06-15 | reverse complement strand
GCCCGCCGTTGATCTGGCGGCGCCAGCGATCGCCCACTTCAACCTGGCCGTTTCCTGTGGATGTTCCGTTCCCGATGACGAAATGATAGGCGAGACCATTCTGCATCCGGCGCACATGGCGATGGTAATAATCGAAGACGCGCGCGTTTCCCTGCCGCGTGCCGCTGTTATGCACCACAATGAATTGCCAGCGACGCCGTTTCACGGGCGCGCGTCGGATCGCTTCGATGACGGACCGCGTTAGATAACGATAGTTACTCGAACTGCGAGACCACGGCCAGAAACCTCGTCTCGGAGGAGGCGTCGGCGCAGGTTCGAGGCCCTGGTCCTCTTCCAGACCGGATTTTTCGATCACGACCTGAGCGCGCTCGCCGCTTGGAGTAGCACGCGGAACTTTTGACTCGGCTGAGGGCGCTGGCGTCGGCGCAGCGGCACCGAGAGCTTTCGGTGCGGGCGTCGGGCGTTCTGACGCGGTGGCACGCTCGTCGGCACGGGGTGGCGGCGTTTTTTCCGGTTTCGGTGTTTCCTCTTCTTTTCGCGCCGATTTGGATTTCCCCGCTTTTTTAGTTTTGCGCGAAACCTCTTTCTCATGGGATTTCTTTGATTTCGGTTTCGGTGTCGGGGTGTGGCGTCGCTTTGATTTTGATGAAGCACGGGGCTCAGGCGTTTCGCGTGGCGTCGGCCTTGGCGTTGCCTCTTCTTCATCGTCAGATTTTTTGGCCAGCTTTTCTTTGCGAGGACGCGCTGAGTCCTGTGCGTCTTGCGATTCGTTATAGTCGCTGGTCGACTCTTCCTTTGCTGCCTTTGCCTTGGGGATCGGCGTTGGCGATTTTTTTGCTTTCGGAGAAGGCTCTGTTTTCTTTTGCGACTCTTCGTTTGCTAATTTTGCGTGAGGAATGGCGGTTGGTGCCTTTTCCGGGGTTGCAGAAGCCACGTGTTTTTTTCCCGATTTCTCCCTCGACGCTTTTGCTACCGGGCTCGGAGATTTTTTTGGTTTTGGGGACGGCGAAGCATGCGTCTGAATTTGCTCGGACTCATCGCGCCGGCTTTTTTCTTCGTCACCGACCTGTGCGCGGAGGAGATTGCCGACGATTGCGCCAGAGGCGAGCGCAGTTGCGAGCCAAATGCGAAAGCGCACCACTGCGACGGAGCGTATCAGAGCGCGCGACGCGATCAACGGAATCGTTAAAAAAAGTTAAAAGCTGAAAAAGCTTCGTCGCGATGATCCAACCAACCGAAAAGAAAATCGCGCCTGGCAACGCCTGACGGACGGTCAAATAATTTTCCGGCGTCAGGAGATAAAGCGCGAGCGCGAGAATGACCAGCGCCACAAAGGTGAAGGGCAAATTCAATGTCGCGATCCATGCTTGCAGGGGAAAAGCCAGCTGGAAATTCACTTCCGCAAGACCGGCCAGCCGTTCGCCAAAGACGATTGCGTTGAAGCAGAACACGATGATGATCCCAAACCAAAACAGCATGAAAAATGAGATGATATATTTCGACCACCAATGGGGATCTTCCCGTATTCCGTAGGTATGGCTGAGGGCGCGTGAAGTCGTCGCAATGAAAACAGTTCCAAAATAAATTCCGAGAATGATTCCCGCGTTCGCGAGCAGGCCGCTCGAGCCTGTCACCACCACATTCGCCATCGTAGAATCCAAAATGTCCTGCACTTTCGGGTCCGGCGGCATGAAGCTTTTCAAGAGAAGGAACATCCGATGCAATTTAGTCGGATCGGTGCCGAAAAGACCTAGCAGATGCCAAAGAAACAGTGATCCGGGGGCCAGCGCGAAAAGAAGCAGATACGCCATCTGTGCCGCCAGCCCGGTCGTGGTATCGGTTGCCGTTTCCCAAACCAGCTGCCGCAAAACGCGCCAGAGGAATCCGAGATATTTCATCTGCACCGAGAGTTTACTTTGCCCGATGCAAATATCCATTAAACTCCGAATGCTTCCGTCCTCTTTACCTCCTGAGGTGAGTTTCCCATCGGCGTTACGATGGCCTGACAAACTGTGAAAAAACGAATATTGATCCTCACGGCGAGCTTCGGAGAAGGCCACAACAGCGCCGCGCGCGGAATTCGCGATGGCTTGGCGCGCGTCGCCCCGGAAGGGACGGAGGTAGAATTGCGCGATTTGTTTGCCGAAGCCTACGGGTCGATCAACGATTTGGTGCGAAAAGGCTACCTGGCGCTCGTTAATTTCGCGCCCGGCGCATGGGGTGCCGTTTATCGCTGGCTCGAACGCAAGAAAGATTTCGATACAGAATTCGCACGGTTCCCGCAGCTCAAGGACCATTTCGCCGCATTACTTGAGCGTTTTCAACCGGACGTGATGACTTGCACTTTTCCGGCCTATCCTAATGTACTCAGCCAAATTCAGGGACGAAGCGCCGAATGCTCTCGGCCTTGCAAGATTGTGGTTGTGGTCACCGATTCGATTACTATCAACGCAGTCTGGTATCGGTGCGCCGCCGATTATTTTCTTGTCGCAAACGAGCAGAGCGCCTCCGTCTTGCGAGCAGCCGGAATCGCCGCGGAAAAAATCAAGGTGTTTGGTTTTCCTGTAAGTCCAAAATTTGCCGACTCCGCGGAGTCGAATCGGGTGTTACCCCCAAGCAGCTCTGAGCGCCGCGTTTTGTATATGATTCATGCGGCCACCCGCGGCACACCGGAATTGGCACAGAGACTCGCCGATTTGGGTGTCGATCTCACCGTGACCATCGGCCGTGCCGACAGGCTCATGCCGGAGATCGAAGCCGCGGTCGGAGACAAGGCAAAAGTCATTGGCTGGACCGACGACCTTCCGCGTATGCTTCACGAGAGCCATTTGCTCATCGGAAAAGCCGGAGGCGCGACGGTGCAGGAAACGATTGCTGCTGCCTGTCCGATGATCATCAATTACGTCGTCGCGGGACAGGAAGAAGGCAATGCCCAGTTGATCGTCGAGACGAATTCGGGCGTGATCGCAAATTCACCACGAGAAGTCATCGCCCAGGTGAAGCGCGCGTTTGCTGACGACGCAAAACAATGGCGCGAATGGTCCGCAAATATCAGCCGTTTGAGCAAACCACGGGCTGCACTCGATATCGCCGAGTTTTTGCTGTCGCTATAGTGCTCTTAAACCACGAATCGACACGAATAATTGGTGTTCATTCGCGTTCATTCCTGGTTAGGGGCCAATTTCCTCGCCGCCCACGAGCGTTTGCACGACCTCCAATTCTGGCGAGAGAACGACCAAATCCGCATCTGCGCCCACCTCGAGGCGACCTTTGGTTTCAAGGCCAATTGCACGCGCCGGATTTTCCGTTGCCATCATGACGGCTTCGTGCAGCGGAACGTTTACTTTCATGATCATTGTGCGCACAAGGTCGATCATGCGCGAAGCGCTACCGGCAAGCGCTGAGCGGTCTGCAAGTAAACAGACGCCATCTTCCACGATGCAATCCCTCCCAAAAAGTGAGAACTGCGATCCATTCGGCAACCCAGCGCCAGCGGTTGCATCCGTTACGAGACAAATCCCGCCAGGGCCTTTTGCGCGGTACAACATTTTCATCAACGTTTCGGAAACGTGGTGACCGTCGGCGATCAGTTCGCAACCGATCCGCGGTTCACTTAAGGCAAACTCCAGCAACCCGCCAACGCGATAAATGCCGCGGCGACGCACGCTCGACATGCAGTTGAAAGTGTGGGTGACGCTGCGCATGCCACGTGCGAAACCTTCTCGCGCCTCCTCGTCCCATGCATCGCTGTGGCCTCCGCTGACACTGATCCTGTGGGCATGAAAATTCTCGATCGCCTCGAGCGCTCCCCACAACTCGGGCGCGATCGTGATTCGTTTGATCACATCCGCGTAGTCGAGTAGTTGCTGGACTGAACCTCGCGACGGGCTTTGAATAAATTCAGCGCGTTGCGCACCGCATTTGGCCTTCGAAATAAACGGTCCCTCGACGTGAACACCCGCAATTCGTGTAATCGAGCAGCGACAATCGCGGACAGCGTTTAGAACATCGGTAATGCGATCGAGCGGCGCGGTCGCCGTTGTCAGCAAAAGCGAAGTGGTGCCGCCGCTGGCATGATAATCACAGATGGCTTGAAACGCTTCCGCAGAAGCTTCCATGCTGTCACGACCCAGAGCGCCGTGCACGTGAAGATCAATGAAGCCGGGTGCGAGGTAATTTCCGTGGAGATCAAGAACCTCGTTTGGGCGGGCATGGCTATGCTCGCGGATTGCGGTGATTTTTCCTTTTTCAACAATGAGCTCCAGGCCATCCCGAATGCCATCAGGAAAAATCAAACGCGCGTTGGTAAAAATCATTTCGCTCAATGCTCGATGTTCAGCGTTCAGCATTCAACCCAATCGAAGTGGATTGCCTTTGGAGTCAGCAAAGTCCATCCTCTTGGGACGATGAATTTCGAACACGATGTCGTAGTCATCGGCGGCGCGTTTTCCGGCGCGGCGACAGCGCTTATGCTGAAGCGCAAGCGACCCGAAGCGCGCGTCTTGATCATCGAAAGAAACGCGGAGTTCGACCGCAAAGTCGGCGAATCGAGTACCGAGGTGAGCAGTTGTTACATGACCCGTATTTTGGGTCTGGCCCATTATCTCGGACATTATCAGCTTGCAAAGCAGGGATTGCGCTTGTGGTTTTCAAATCGGTCTGATCAACGCTTTGACGATTGCGTCGAGATTGGCACCCGTTATCAAAGCCGATTACCGGCATATCAAGTCGACCGGGCCAAGCTTGATTCACACATGCTTGACCTCGCCGTGCGTGCAGGCTGCGACCTCTGGCGTTCCGCGAAGGTAACGAATTGCGAGCTAAATGGTGCGACCGGGCAAACGGTTAACGCAATTGTCGATCTTCCAAGGTCGCGCGAACGCACTGTTCGTGCTCGTTGGATCGTCGATGCTACAGGGCGCGCTGCGATGCTCGCTCGGAAACTTAGGCATTTTCATCCGAACACGGACCATCCGATCAACGCCGTCTGGGCGCGGTTCACCGGCGTGAAGGAGTGGGACAGCTACGAGTGGCGCGAGCGTTTTCCCGATTATGCGAACGGTTGCCGCACTGCACGCGAATGGGCCACGAACCATCTCTTCGGACGCGGTTGGTGGGTCTGGATCATTCCGTTGCGTGGCGGTGACGTCAGCGCGGGCATCGTTTACGACAGCCGCATTTTTAAACTCCCGGAAGGACCGAGCCTGGGCCATCGACTGCACGCGCACATCCTGGGCAATCCGGTGGGTCGCGAAATTTTCGCGGCGGCAAGAATTATTGAAGGCGACGTGCACGCCTTGTCGATGTTGCCATATCACAGCGAGAAGGTCTGTGGTGACGGTTGGGCCGCTGTAGGCGATGCCGCTGGATTCTTGGATCCGCTTTACAGTCCCGGTCTCGATTTTTGTTCCTACACTTCGTACTACGTGGCCGATCTACTGGCACGCAATTTGGCAGGCAAAGATGTGGCCGATCAGCTTCGTTACTACAATGAGCAATACCCAATTACCTACCGTTACTGGTTCGAAAGTTTGTACAAAGACAAATATTATTACATGGGCGACGCCGATTTGATGTCCGCAGCGCTCCTTCTCGATGTAAGCGGTTATTATCTCGGCTTGATCCGGGCAATTTATCACGATCCGGAATGTGCGTTTCTTAGCCTGCCTTTCACAGGCATCGGCGGCAGGTTCGCCAGAAACGCAATGACTTTTTATAACCGCCGTCTCGTCGCGCTGGCGAATCGTAGATGGGCGACTGGGTACTATGGAAAGAGAAACGCCGGCTGGCGCGATCTCTATGATGGATTTGTTCCAGACACCCGAGTTCGCAAACAAATTTGGCGCGGATTGCGCCGCTGGTGGAAATGTGAACTGATCAATCTGGGATTAATGCTACGCACCAGAAGAAGGCAACCCGCACACTAGTCCTCCGTACGATTGGCAGTGAACCAATGACGAAGCACGAATGTCGAATGACGAAAGAAGGACAAAGCCCGAACAGGGAAGAAATGACATCACGCATCTTCGTCATTTGATGATTCATCATTCCTTCGAGATTCGTCATTCAGACTTCGGCATTTTAATTCATTCCTGTCCTCCGTGTTCATTCGGGGTTGACCTCGCCTTAAGGGTTTAGTAGTCCCGCATACCAATGCAGAAACGTATCGCCAAAAAACATCCAGCTTAGCGCACCAAACGCCAGGTAAGGTCCAAATGGCAGCTTGGCTGACCAGACCCGTTTTCCAACGACCAGCGTGATCAGGCCGACAATCGAACCGAGAAGAGATCCCGCGAAAAGACTAAACAAAACCGCGCGCCACCCGAGAAACGCGCCAATAGCCGCGAGAAATTTCAAGTCGCCCCGGCCCATTGCTTCTCGAGGAATCACGAGTTCGCGCGCTACGCCAGAAATCTGCGCCACGTCGTCTAGCATCATCACGTGGCGGTCGGCCGTGACGCGATCGTAGCGGAAGTCGAGCGTCACGTTGCCATATATATGGTGGTCGATCCTGGCTTCGTCACACTCAAGCAGTAATCGGTCTTTTTCCCGGGCAAAATAGTCACTCCACAAACTTTCTTCGGTGCCCACCACAAGATCCGCATCATCTCCGCGTTTCGTCCAGATGAACGGCGTCGGGGCGTCGAATTCAATCCGTTTTCTTCCAAAAGCGATTTTGCCGGCTTCGAGAACGATCAATAAGATTACGTAACCCAACGCAGCGGCCAGAAGAGAACGAACGCATGCGGCAAGCCGTGAATCCGCTTCCATCAAAGCTGGCACTGCCACGCTGCAAGCGACGCCCGCAACAATTCCGCCGATAGTTACGCGGTCTGGAATGATGAAATGTTCGAGATCGATAAATGTTCCAACGCTCAGGAGCGAAACAAAAATCCAGTACGCAATCGCCATCTGCCACGGAAAGCTCTGCCAAATCGCCAGGAAAAGCAGCGCGGTGATCAATTCCACCGCGAAATAGCGAAAAGCGATTTTCTTCCCGCAATTCGCGCAGCGACCGCCAAGCAAAATCCAGCTGACCAACGGCAGATTTTGATGCCAGGGGATCGGCTGTTTGCACGCCGGGCAAAACGAGCGACGCGGCTTGTTAATGGAAAGATCGACGGGCCAGCGATAAATACAGACATTCAAAAACGACCCGACTGCCGCGCCGAGAACAAAGGCAAACGCACGCAAAAGAAACTCGTAAACAGAATGAGCCACGCGCGATTATTTGGTGATCGACTTAGAACTGCGGCGCTCCATTAGCCATGCAATCCAGATGCAGCTTTCATAAAGCAGACACATCGGAAGCGCCATCGCGATCAAGGTCAGAATGTCTGGTGTCGGCGTGATGATCGTCGCCAGAATAAAGATCAGCACCACGGCGTAAGGTCGTGTGCGCGCCATGAACCTGTAAGATATCAATCCAAATCGAACCAGCGCCAGCACTACTACCGGCAATTCGAAAGCCAGCCCGAAGCCGATCGTAAATCGCGTCACAAAGGAATAATATTGTTGCACCGTCCAGGTGGGCGCCCAGCCGAGTGACTCGGTGTCGCGAAAGAAAAAAAGGATCGTCTTCGGCAGCAACCAAAAATAACAAACGGTCACACCGAGAAGGAAGAGCGCGAAGCTAACTAAAATAGCCGGAAGCAAAAAGCGCTTTTCAACAGCGGTGAGCGCCGGCAGCACAAACTCCGCGACGAAATAAAGCAGCAGCGGAAAGGAGAGAACGATACCGGCGTAAAACGCCAAGTGAAACGAGATCACGATAGAATCTGTGATGCCAAGCGCCTTGAGTGTTCCGATTTGCGAACCGACGTCGCGCAACGGTGCCTGCAGTATTCGCACGAGCATCGAGCGAAATGTGAAGCAAACGATCATCGCTGCCGCGAGCGTGATTGCCATTTTCACAATCGTCCATCGCAAGTCTTCCAAGTGCTCCAGGAACGGCTTGGAAGTTTCGCTCTCCGGGACTTCGCGAAATTTGAAAATGTCTCGTAGCGTCATCAGATCAGAATCCGAAATTCGAATATCGAATATCGAAATAAATGCGACTCGAAAAGCGACGCGAGGGACGCGTACGCACTCCAAGAGCTCACACGAAGCGGAAATGACATGCTGGACCTATTTCGCTCGAAGGGCTTTGGGAGTGCAAGGCGTCTTCGCATCGCTTTTGAGAGGCTAAGAGCTCCCGCCCGGGAGAAGAGCGCGCGCCCAGAGCCGCGCCCAAATGCTTAGCGTGTTGGCATCGCGAATCTCGTTCTCGGCGATCATTCGCCGAATTTCCGCCACGCTAAATTCGCGGCAATCGAGAATCGATTCTCCTTCGTCTCCGGCCGATGCCTCCTTGCACTGCTGCACAGGGCGCGCCAAAAAGAAATAACCGCATTCATCCGTAAAGCCGGGTGAGGTAAAATAATGGCCGAGCGCGATGAGTTCGCCATCCTTGGCAAGCTCATAGTCCGCTTCCTCGCGAAGTTCGCGAAGCGCGACCTGCTCAACGGTTTCTTGAGGAGGGCCATCGATCTGGCCGGATGGCATTTCCCAAATTGCTGTGCGAATCGGAATGCGCTCCTGGTAAATGAGAACGATTTTGCCGTCCCGCGTCATCGGCGCAATGATCACGGCTGCTTTCCGGTGCACAATTGTCCATGCCCGCGGCAGCGAACGCGAGGGGGTTCGCACGTTGTCAGTCACAACTTCAAGATGTGGATTGGCGAAATTCCGCTCGCTCGAAACGGTTTCCCAGCTGTTTTGCATAACGAGTGAAGTGTAGTGGCCGCTGTCCTCAGCGGCAAACTGGTAGAAGGTCGCGCTGCGGCGTCGACCTACCCGCCGGTTCAAACGAGCAGTTTGCGCCAGCGCTTGATCTGCGCCGCAATATTCTCGGGCGACGGAGCGCCGATCGCGCGTCGCTGCGCAAGCGAATTGCGGACATCGAAAATCTTCACTACATCATCGCCGAAGTGTGGCGAAAACTTTTTCATTTCTGCGATGTCGATTTGATCCAGTGGAACGCTTTTCGTTATGGAGTGCACAACGAGCTCTCCAACGACGTGGTGCGCCTCGCGAAAAGGCGTTCCCTTTTTCACGAGGTACTCAGCCAAGTCGGTCGCGAGAAGATTTGGGTCGTGCGCTGCATTCTCCATGCGCTCACGATTGATTTTCAATTCGGGCAACATCGCCGCAAAAACTTCCAGCGCGGTTTTGATGGTATCGACAGAATCGAACAGCGCTTTCTTATCTTCCTGGATGTCCCGATTGTAGGAAGAAGGAAGCGCTTTCATCGTGGTCAAGATCGACACTAGGTTCCCATAAAGCCGGCCAGTTTTGCCGCGCGTTAGTTCGACCATGTCCGGGTTCTTCTTTTGCGGCATCAGGCTTGAGTACGTGGAAAAGGAATCGCTAAATTCCAGAAAACCGAACTCGATCGTGCTCCAGATGATCAAGTCCTCGCTCAGACGGGAGAGATGCAAACCGAGCATGGCGAGACAAAAAAGAAATTCGCAGACAAAATCGCGATCGCCGACGGCATCGACGCTATTTTGGGTGACGCTCGAAAAACCGAGGTCGCGCGCGATGCGTTCGCGATCGAGAACAATGGTCGATCCGGCGAGCGCTCCGGACCCGAGTGGAAGAACGTCTGTTCGCGTGAGGCAATCACGAAGCCGATTCGCGTCGCGCTCAAATGCCTCCATCTGCCCGAGCAAGTAATGCGAAAAAGTGATCGGTTGAGCGCGCTGTGAGTGCGTGTAGCCGGGCATTCCGACGTCAACGTGTCGCTCGACAAGGTTGAGCAGGGAACTCTGCAAACTTCGCAAACGGCCTGACACTTCCGCGATCTCAGCTTTGACATAGAGCCGAAGGTCGAGCGCAATCTGGTCGTTCCTGCTGCGCGCAGTGTGAAGTTTCGCGCCCGGAGCTCCGATTCGTTTAGTGAGCGCTGCTTCAATATTCATGTGGACATCTTCGAGTGATTGATCCCACTTGAATCCGCCGGACTCGATCTCCTTCTCGATTGCACGCAACTCGTTCTCGATTTGCTGTCGCTCGTCTGTCGTTATGATTCCCGCCCGAGCGAGAGCGGCGGCGTGCGCGATCGATCCCGCAATATCGTGCCGATAAAGTCGCCAATCGAGGGAGACAGACTCACTGTAGCGCTGCGCGACGTCTGTTGCAGGCTGGTTGAATCTTCCTCTTCGCATTTTTCAACGACGAATGATGCAAATAAGACAGGAAAACATATCTGCCCGCGAATCACGCGAATTAACGCGAATGATTTTCTTTTGCTGGAATTCCTTTTTCGCGTCCATTCGCGTTATTCGCGGGACTCTGGTCTTCGTCATTCTAATGAGTTCGTGTCCATTCGTGTCTATTCGTGGTTAGTTTCCCCTACGTCGCAGGGGCTTTCAGGCGACAGATGCAGTTCGCGTTACGGTTACCGATACGTGCTTGGCGTCTTCCAAGGGAAATTTACGCAACTCCACCGTGATCTTCTGAATGCGAAAAGTTTTCAGTAAATGCGTTGCCAGCCGATCGGCTAGTGTCTCGATCAGATTCGCCGACTGATCTCGCACAAAATTCTTCGTTTCCTCAGCAACGATCGAGTAATTGACTGTGTTGTCGATCTTGTCGGCCATATCGCGCTGCTCGTAATATGGCCAGAAAGAGATGCTGACAGTTAATCGCTGCGGATTGGAACGTTCTTTTTCTGGAACTCCGATGTGTGAGGAAATTTCGAGTTGCTCGATATGAATCCGATCGGAAAGCGGATTTGGCTCGTTGGGCATCGAGCAAGATTACCCCGGTGCCGCTTAGAGCAACACTCTTTCCTCCGAAAGCTGCGACCTACTTCGGTGCAGGCGACGTGGCAAGCTTTTGGAAGCGCGGATCGCCGCGCAGTGGATCGAACATGGGATCGAGCCGGAGCAGCGCAGGAGTGAGCGGCACGTTTTGAGCCAGCGCGCCATCGTACGGTATCGAGAGCAGTTTCTCTAACGCGGCCATGGCGCGGTCAGGCTCCTCCATACGCGCCGACACCCGGGCCAGGATCTCGATCGGAATAGGACCAGCCACGGCATCTTTCTCGATCGGGATCACGGTCATCGCTCGCTCGATCAGTTTGAATGCGGCGCCTTTGTCGCCAAGGCCCATACTGGTCAGCGCGAGATCCCCAATGAGGGCGAAATTTTCCGGCTGTTCTTTCAGAAAAGAGTCCAGTTCGCTGCGCGCCTGTCGCCAACTTTCCTGAGCGGCGGTATGATCGCCGGCAACTTCCTGCGCCCATCCTAAATAAAAGCGCAGTTCGCCAGTGGTATAACCCAACGCTGGATCAGGCTTGGCCAATATCTCCTTTAGCCGACGGATGATCTGTGCAGGGCGACGCTCCAGAATCGCTTGGTAAACTTGTGTTTCCAACGCCTGGGGGTCGTCGGCCGGCGGGGTGGATCGAGGCGAGGAGCGCGGAGGCTCGCGACAGATCGCCCTCGGCTTGTGCGATAGCCGCCTTTGCCGCTAGGGTGTCGACGTCGTCCGGCATAATATCGAGAACCTGGTCAAACTTTCGCAGCGCTTCGGGGAAACTACGAAGCTCGATATAGAATTGTGCATGTTGTCCGAGCAGGATGACGTTGCGCGGGTCGAGCCGCTCGGTTTGGTTGAAATACGACTCGCTCCGGT
>WNFY01005521.1_pt1 | contig 11683 bp, 14 predicted proteins | sample 5400091 | NCBI WGS metagenome assembly WNFY01 (sample SAMN13153364, study PRJNA577476) | soil metagenome | isolation source: 60 cm soil or saprolite under grassland replicate 1 | place: USA:California | collected 2016-06-15 | reverse complement strand
GGCATCAGTGCGATTGATGTTGTCGAAGCCGACCGCGAACTGGGCGACAACTTTTAGTGTCCCCTTTCCGGCTTCGAAGATCTCGGCATCAATCTGATCGCGCAAGGTTGTGATCAAGCCGTTGATTCCCGTGCGAACTTTTTCAAGAATGAGAGCTTTTGGCGGTGCTTTGGGATCGGGATAGACCTCAAGTTGATAGCCGCGTTTGCGGAGAATATCGAGAGCTTCTCCGATGTCGCAAGTAGCAAAAACTCTGAAGTGATTTGCCATGAAGAGTTCAGTCGAAAATCCAGCGGGTGGCGCTCTTTGAAAATGTTTTCTCGGCCATACCAAAGGCAAGCTTCGGACGGAGTAGGAACACCGGTTCTTTTAGCTTGAGCAGATCGTCCGCCATATCAGACATGTCCCATTTGTATTTCTTTTCGTATAGTTTGAGAAAATCGCGAATCCGCGAGGCACTTTTCTCGGTATCAACATCGCCTTCCAGAATGACAGCTTCGGCTGCATTTTGCGTGCACATTGTGCAATGAGGATTCTTGCCGAGGTTCTGCGCCTTACGCGATTTGCTCCCGGTACTGAAGTAGAGCGCACCATCCATCCACAGTGCCCAGATAACCATGACGTGCGGCCGTCCGTCGGGACGCGTGGTCGCAATCCAGTACTGGCGGCTCTTCTGCAGCCGGTCGTCCGCCCACTTCCACGGCAGCAGGCCCTTCTTCGACTTCGGAAGGCCGTAACCGGGGATGTGAGGGCGAGTGGATTTCGGCGGCTTCTTCTTCATTGGCACGTTAGTTCCAGAGAACACGTCATCTTAAACCGCAGAGGACGCAAAGCACGCCGGGAATGCTTATAGTTAAATTTTCTCTGCGATCTCTGCGATCTCTGCGTCCTCGGCGGTTAAAGGCTTTTGACATTTGCCGCGAGCCACTTCTCAATTCTTTCCAGCGCACGTTGCAGATTCTCCATGGAATTGGCAATGCTGAATCTCAAGTATCCTTCTCCGAATTCCCCAAATGACGTTCCCGAAAGACAGGCCACACCTGCCTCTTCAAGCAGTGCATCAGCCAGCGGCTTCGAGTTCCAACCAGTGGCAGTCACATTGGGGAAGACGTAAAAAGCGCCGTGCGGCATGCGACATGAAAACCCTTTGATGCAATTGAGACCGGCGACGAACATGTCTCTGCGCCGCTGAAATTCCAGCCGCATCAAATCTACCGAACCCTGATCTCCGCGCAGAGCTTCAATGCCTGCAACCTGTGTGAAACTAGCCGTGCATGAGTTCGAATTCGTCATCAGGCGAGCGATGTGGGTCGCGAGATCCGCGCGCATTACACCATAGCCCATCCGCCATCCCGTCATCGCATAGGACTTCGAGAATCCATCAAGCAGAATGGTTCGATCCTTAAAGCCCGACTCGGCGATGATCGAGTGATGCTTGCCTTCAAAGATGAGGCGGCTGTAGATTTCGTCAGAAAGAACAAAAATATTGCGGTCACCCACTGCTTCGGCGATCTGTTCTATATCGCGCTTCGTCAGCATGCCGCCCGTCGGATTGTGCGGTGAGTTCAGGATGATCAGCTTGGTTCGGTCGCTGATCAGGGCAGCAAGCTCATTTGCATCAAGGCTAAAGTTATTTTCTTCACGCAACTGGACGGGCACCGCGCGGCCCCCAACGTAATTGATCATGGACTCGTAAATGGGGAAGCCGGGGTTCGGATAGATGACCTCGTCGCCTTCATTGATGAGTGCGAGTATCGAAAAGAAAATGATCGGCTTGCCGCCCGGAACGACAACAACCTCTTCGGCAGCAACAGGGACCCCACGAGTGCGGCTTACTTCGTCCGCAATTGCCTGGCGAAGGTCGGGATAACCAGCCGACGGGCCATAGTGCGTCCAGCCGGAGCGCAGTGCCTCAACGCCAGCTTCTATTACATTTTGAGGAGTATCAAAATCGGGCTCACCGATTTCGAGATGGATGATGTCCTTGCCTTGCTGTTCGAGGGCGCGTGCCCGATTCAGGACTTCGAATGCAGTTTCAGTTCCAAGTCGTGACATCCGCTCGGCCAACCGCAACTCGAATTGGAGCGCCCGCGACATAAGGCAAAACGGGTTATTGTACTACCTGAGTTAGGCGCTTAACCACAGGGTCACATGGACAGTAAGACCTTGGATGTAGATCGCTATGCAGTGCACCATTTGTCCGGGTGTTCTCCTTCAGCGTTAGAACGAGCAGCATCAAGATTGCAAATTAACCGTCGAAGCGCAGGAGGAAAGGGTTTCATCTGGTGACCGGGCCAGGGATTTGAGACTGAAAACTTTCGTCCTCCGTTTTCGTCAGAAATGCGGAAGTAGAGTTCAACGCTCGTGTCCTTGTAAACGTTATAAGGCCCCAGGCGGCCGCGAAAGTTCTCAGAATCGACGGTTGCGATTGCTTGCTTGATATCTGCCACTTGACTGTCCGAGAGCTGGGCAGAATTTTGTTTTTTTTACGTTCCAAGTTTCGTACCGTTCCCAGAGGAGCGTGCCATCCTTCGTCACCCGAGCCCAAAGTTGCGTTTGCACTCGGGCGATTGAATGCATTTCGCTAGTAACGTCGATGAGAAACGTATCCCGTTCACGTGATCGTTGAGCGTGTACCGGAGGCAAGAGCTGCAAGCAGCCGATTGCGAGGATCAGAGTGCGCCTACGTGGATAACAGTTCTACGGTTTAGCACGGCGCTGCTCCTCCAACGCTTTATCGAACGATTCTCTTTCAGGCGCAGGCGGTTGTTCCCGCTCGTACACGAATGGTTCAATTGCATTGAAGCGATCACGCTTCTCGAACATTCCTGTAGCTAGCGTTCGGTCCACCGTTTCTTACTCTTACTACTCATTGGTTCCCATACGTCGCTATTCCTTGCTGCACCATGTAAAGCAGCCGTTTCGAACGGGGGCCCCAATCGCTCTGGCCAGCTTGTGCGATGGCCTTTTCGGCGTCAGCTATGGCCCGGTTCTTCGCCTCGTCGGATTTCTTCGATTCTTCTCCGGATTTATAGATCTCGATCAGCGCCGACCAGCGGTAGGCAGCCTGAAACAGCGCCTGTGCCACCGCGGGAGACTGCGGGTACTCAGCCGCGTACTTCTCGTAGATTTCGGCCTCTTTTACTGGACATTTCGCTTGCGCCTGCCAGTCCCCACACAGCTTATTGTCAATCAACTGAAATGTGGCCAATTGTGCCCATTTGGTGTTGAGAAATTTCTTAATCACCTTTTTGAAGTAATCTTCGTTCATGCCCCTTCGCAGGTATGGTTCCTGCTCGCGTGCTGAAGGCAGTGACATGACATCCGCCTTTTCAATTTGCCAACGAATATCGGCGGAGCGATACATCGCTTCTCCGGCGAGCGGCGATTGCGGGAATAGTTCAGCCACTTCGCCGTAAAGGCGCATGGCATCCTGCGCGGCGTAGCGTCGGCCGTTGCGCTGGCTGGCTTGATCTTCCGCATCTACGGCTTCACCGAAAAGGATCTTGTCGCCATCGGGTGTTGTGGATTGGATAAGTCCCTTGCTCGGAGTCCATCCGGTGACCGTGCGCTCTTCGGTCAAGTTCGCTTCCACGTGGACCCATTCGCCGCTACTTTCGAGATAGATGACTTCGCGGCCACGGTCAATGTCAGCCAACTTAGTTGAGGACGCGTCGGGCGAAAGATATAGACCCGTCACGCGGATGCTGGCGGCCCGCACCACTTCAGCAGAAAGCAACGTCGGAAAAAGCAATGCCAACAAAAAACCTGCAAACGTTCTTCCCATTCTTTGGCAACCTCAGGCTCGAATTCGCGCGAGCAGACCAGGATCAATATTACCCCCACTGATCACTGCAACAGTATGGTTGGATGCCGGCAGAAGCTCAGGATGGAACAGCCAGGCGGCAGTTGCAACTGCGCCACTGGGCTCGGCAACGGTCTTGGGATTGTGGGCAAGGAGCTGTGCCGCCTGCATGATCTCTTCTTCCGAAACCGTGACGACATCGTCTACGTAACGGCGGATGTGCTCGAAAGTCATAGTTCCCACGTATTGGGCACGCAGACCGTCGGCGCAGGTGGAGAGTACTTGCTCGACGGGAAACTTCACGATGTGGCCAGCGCGCAAGCTGGCTTGCGCATCTCCGGCGAGTTCGGGCTCGACGCCGACTACCTTGGCGCTTGGCTTGGCAGATTTGATGGCGGTTGATATTCCGCTGATGAGGCCCCCGCCGCCAATCGGAACCAGCACCAGTTCGACGTCTGGAAGGTCTTCCAGGATTTCCAGCCCTGCTGTGCCTTGGCCGGCGATGATCTTCTCGTCCTCATATGGAGGGATGATGACGTAACCGTGTTGTGCTGCCAGTTCTTCGGCCTTGAGCTGGCGTTCGATCCCGCTGGGACCAACGAGAACAATCTCCGCACCAAGGGCCGCTGTGGCCTCACGCTTTATGGCCGGCGCATTGCCGGGCATGACGATGACGGCCTTCGTCTCTAGCGCGCGGGCTGCGTAGGCGACACCCTGCGCGTGGTTGCCGCTGGAGTAGGTGATTACGCCGCGCGCGCGTTCGTCGTCCGTGAGCGATGCGATCTTGTTGTAAGCGCCGCGTAGCTTGAAGGCGCCGATGGGCTGCAGGTTTTCAGGCTTGAGATAGAGGATGCGCCCGTCGTGCTCGAGCGGGATCAGGGGAGTGCGGACAGTGATGCCGTCGAGGCGGGAACGGGCTTCGCGAATGTCATCGACCGATACCACCGAATGTCACTCGCCTTCCCATCCGACCTTGCTAAGAACCTCGCTGACGCCCCGATCCTCGTGCAACATCTCACTTATCGGCAACATTGGTTCTTCTCCGGCGAGTTGCCGCTTTGCCATGCGATCGTACAGGACAACATCGACGGCTGCGCTCAGATTCAAGCAATGGTAGGCAGGTATGTATACAAACTTGTAGCAGTGACGGCGAATGACTGGAGGTACGCTGCCGTCCTCCGGACCGAAGACGTACACCGGGTTCGCCGGATGAACGAAAGTCGTGAGGCACTCAGCGGTTTCCAGGAGTTCGATGCACACTGGTGTGGCGTCCGGGAATAAGTCGAATGGTCTATCGTGAACGCGGAACTCAACGGACTCATAACCTTTCATGCGCTCTTCCCGCGGCAAACGGTCGTAGTGGCTCAGGTCCACCCGAGTACCAGTCCAAACGAGCGACTTAGCGCCGAAAATGGACGCAGCTCGCAATGCTTTACCAACATTGTGCGGCGACTTCGGATTGATCAGAACTACCGCAGGTGTTTGCACCGCTCTCCTCTGTGCTCAAAGAGTTCCTGTCAGATCTCCACAATCGCCGTGTTGGGACGTCATAATGACATCCGGTTTTTGAGGAGTCGTTTTACGTCACGTTTGCCATGAAGAATTGCAACGATCTCCAGCAATGCCCCTCGCCGATATACGATCATGTATTGATACACACTGAAGAAAAGCACATCCCGGCTGGTGAGATCGGAACGTCTATGGCCTTTTCAGGAAGATCAGTAAGACCCTCGAATGCGTCCACCAATTCGTCCTGAATCCGATTGGCTATGGCCAGCCCTGCTTCTCCGAGCAGATAACGCCAAATCTGCCGGAGATCGTCTTCAGCTTCCGGCGCAACGAAGTAATGCTTCACGTGCCGGAGCGATCCTTCAGCCAGGCCGCTTTGTCGGCTGCAAGACGTTCGCGCAATTTGTTCCCGGGAATGCCTTCGCCTCGGTCGAGCTGGCCAACCCGCGCTCAATCTTGGCGCTGATGGCTTCTCTGTTTTCCTGAAGCCAAGCCTCGCGTTCGCGTTGTATTTCCAGGGCATCGAAGAGCTTATCCTCCACCGTCTCGAACGCACCGCTATGCAGACGCTGCTGAATGAGCGCCTCGATTTCCGGGCGTTTTATTTCAATACTCACATTTGCCTCACTGAAGCTTATCTTTCCAACCTATCGCCAGGCTGGGTTACGATCAACCCGAGAATTAAATCTCCAGAATCACGGGCATAATCAGCGGACGCTTTTGCGTATGCTTGGAAATATACCGCTTCAAGTCCGCTCGGATCTTCTCTTTGATAACCCCGTAATCGGCGCGCTCTTCCTCGCTGGACTGGCCCAGCGTCTCGACCACAACCTGCCGGACTTCCTCCATGAACCCGTTCTCGCCGCCGGTAAAGCCTCGCGTCACGATTTCCGGCGAAATTTCAACTTTGCCGGTCAGCTTATGGATTGCGATGATCGGCAGCACGAAACCATCTTCGCTCAAATGGCGGCGATCTTTGATAACCAGGTCTTCAACAACGTCGGTCCGGGAGCCGGAGTCGATGCAGATGCGGCCGACAGTTACGCGTCCTGCTTTACGTGCGCCGAGCTCGTCGAGTTCAAGAATATCGCCGCTCTCTATCAGCATAACTTTCCCGACCGAGTTGCGCATGGATGCGGCCAGTTCTGCATGCAGCTTGAGCTGGCGGTACTCACCGTGAACTGGAATGAAATATTTGGGCTTGACCAGATTGATGATCAGCTTGAGCTCTTCCTGGCTGGCGTGCCCGCTGACGTGGATAGGAGGCGTAGAGCCATCTTCGTAAATGACGTGCGCCTCGCGCCGAAATAGATGATCTACCATGCGGTAGATTGCCTTTTCGTTTCCTGGGATGATGCGCGACGAGAGCACGACCGTGTCACCCTTTTCGATTTTGGCGTGCTTGTGATTGTCCACGGCGGCGCGAGAGAGCGCTGACATCGGCTCGCCTTGGGTACCGCTGATCATCACGCAGACTTTTTCCGGAGCGAAATTCTTGATTTCACCTGGATTGATCAAAAGCCCTTCGGGAATCTCGATGTAGCCCAGATCCTCCGCAATCTCAGACGAGTTGTTCATCGAGCGCCCGACGAACGCGACCTTGCGTCCGTGCTCAAAGGCCATTTCGACCGCGAGCTTGATCCGATGAATGGAAGATGCGAAACAGGAGATGAAGAGACGACGTTCAGTGCGAGCAAAGACTTCATCAAATTTGCGCCGCACGGCGCGCTCGCTCGGAGTGTACCCACGCCGCTCAACGTTGGTTGAATCCTGGAGCAGGGCCAGCACGCCTTCTTTCCCATACTCAGCGAAAGCGTGCAGGTCGAACAGTCGGTTGTCCGTCGGCGTTGGATCAACTTTGAAATCGCCAGTATGAATTACGACGCCGAGCGGGGTGTGAATCGCTAGCGAAACGCAATCCACCAAGCTATGCGTCACCTGAATGGGATGAATCGTAAACGGTCCGATTTTGAAGCGATCGCCGGGGCGAATCTCGCGCAACTCGGCATCGTCCAAAAGTCCGTGTTCATCTAGCTTGTCTTCTACGTAGGCGAGGGTGAATTCAGTGCCCCAAACTGGAACGTTCAGCTCCGAAAGAATCCAGGGCAGGGCGCCGATATGGTCTTCATGGCCGTGCGTGAGCACAATGGCGCGCACGCGCTGGCGATTTTCCATCAAATAGGAAATGTCGGGGACAACGATGTCCACGCCGAGCAGCTCGGCTTCGGGGAACATCATGCCAGCGTCAACCACGATGATGTCATCGCCCCAGCGCACGGCCATGCAATTCATGCCGAACTCGCCAAGACCGCCGAGTGGTACCAGATGGAGTTTTCCGGAGGGCATTTAGGAACTATGATCGTAGCATAGGCCCTTATGGCTTGATTCGCATCCAATACCTACGTTATGCATGCCAAATCCTGGTTGCGTCGCCGCGTTGAGAAGGCGTTTACGAAGGCCCTGACGCGCGCTTACGAGACCGTCAAAGTTGATCCGCAGCGTTTTCTGCTCGAGTTGCGCGCCGCGCACGGCCTTCCTGTCACAAGTTTTCAGGGAATGTATTCAGTTGAGCCTCCGGTGCTTGATACGGTTGCTGAACAGGTTATTCACAGCGCCATGAAGGTTGCGGCAGCGGAGGGAGCAGGATTTGGTCTCGGCGGCTTCATCACTATTGTTCCAGACTTCAGCATTCTTGCGGCTATTACTCTGCGGACGATCCAGAAGTTGAGCCTGGTGTACGGTTTCGAGTTCAATACGGATGAAGAAATGGCCGAGCTGTGGATTGCCGCAGCCAGTGCAGCCGGGGTGGATCTGGGGCGCGACTTGCTCGAAAAGAATGTGGTGAACCGGCTCATACCGCGCATCATTCAGCGCATCGCGGCAAAGGCCAGTGCAGAGTTTGTTGAGAAGTGGTCGGGGCGGCTCATCCCAGTTGCGAGTTCTCTGATTGGTGGCGTACTGAATTACTATTTCGTTCGCGGCTGGGGAGAGCGGGCGCACACGCACTTCCGGCAAAAGCACTTGGAGTTGCGCAGGCGTACGCTGCGACAGCAGACAATCGAAGCTGCTTCGACCGTTCCCTAAAGCAATGGCAACGACGTGAAGGGGCAGAGGCCCTGCTTTCCGTCATAATTACTTCGTGTCCTTAGTGGTTTCAGGTTTTGGTATCCGCAATATGAAGGTCCTGTTGATCATGTTGCTTGCATCCGCATTACCCTGCGGCGCGCAGGAAATTACCGTTGCCGCAGCGGCCGACTTGCGCCCGGCGTTTGAAGAGATCATTGCTGGCTTCCAGCAATCGCATCCCGGGACGGCGGTGAAAGCAACTTACGGCTCGTCAGGGAATTTTTTCCAGCAAATACAGAACGGCGCTCCGTTCGATCTGTTTTTCTCGGCTAACGAAGACTATCCGAAGAGACTGGAGTCAGCTGGACTCACCGTGTCTGGTAGCTACTATCAATATGCTCGCGGCAAAATTGTGCTTCTGGTTTCGGTGGATTCGAAACTGGACATAACCCAAGGTGTGAAAGTTCTGCTTGACGGGAATGTGAAGAAGATCGCGATTGCAGATCCAAGCCACGCCCCGTACGGACAGGCGGCAGTCGCTGCCCTCAAAACTGAAAAAATTTACGATCAGGTTTCCGCGAGGCTAGTCACGGGAGAAAACATTTCGCAAGCCGCTTCGTTCGTTCTGTCGGGAGCTGCGGATGTCGGAATTGCGTCATTGTCGCTCGCGCTGGCACCGACCACTCGCCCGCAGGTTCGCTATTGGGAAATTCCGTCGAGTGATTATCCGGCGATTCAGCAGGCTTGCGTGGCAATCAAAGCGTCGAAGAATCAGCAGCTCGCAACGCAGTTTCAGGCCTATTTTAAAAGTAAAGAAGTCAGCAGCGTGCTGGAACGGTATGGCTTCGAAGTTCCATGATTCGAAGGGCTAAGTCCAGTCATCCTTTCTTCAGAGCAGTGGACGTCGGAATTTCAAGCAGTTCACACTTGATCCGCTTGTGTCATACCAGAGCTCTCCAGACTCGTCGGTGCAGAAAGCTCTGACGCCGGTCACGGCTCGTTCGGCAGGCACAGCAGTGAGCTCGTGGTGGACGACAATACCGTTAGAGTTGCCATGGCAGTTGTAAAGCGCGAGCTTGAATCCGGGCGTGTGTCCCCATCATGAGAAAGCCTTGCGGGTCGTAAGCGTGATTCGGTGGCTCATTGGATCTGAGTGCCGGCAAAGAACACTCAAATCCCTTGTCTGGGTGCGCAGCCGCGTAGGTAGTTTGGAGCGTGTTGACTTCGCGAAGTTTGCCCACAGCAACCGGGACCGTCGAGTCCAGGGAGGGACAGCCACGCAGCTATGAGTAATGCGCAAAGCACGAAAACGCTCCAGAGCAATCGCCGGAGGATCCCACGCGAGATCCACGATATTGCCAAGGGCGACTTCTCGATTTGATTTACCGTATATACCTCGCCTATGAGGAATGGCTTCTAACCCTTGAACGCGCTAGCCAGCGGGGAATTGCACCGCAAATTTGTCGTTTTACAGCCAGCCCTTGGTGCGTGCTATCCTCGCGGCTTCCACGCGATTGCCTGCACCCAGCTTGCTGATGGCCTCGGAAAGATAATTACGTACGGTGCCCTCCGAAAGGTTTAGCTTGCCAGCGATGTCGTAGCTCGACATACCCTCTCCGGCGAAGCGTAGCACCTGGCGCTCACGGTCGGTCAGCGGGTCAGGTTCTACCCAAGCTTCCGCCGCGAGTTCAGGATCGATCACGCGCAGACCGCTCTGCACACGACGGACAGCCTCGGCGAGTTTCTCAGCCGCCATGTCTTTTAGCAAATAGCCCGAAGCCCCCGCCTCCAGCGCACGCCGCAAGTATCCAGCACGGGCAAAAGTCGTCAGGATGATCACGCGTGTGGGCACACGTCGACGCTTGATTTCTGCGGCAACATCGAGGCCGCTCATCTCAGGCATTTCAATGTCTGTAAGAAAAATGTCGGGCTTGTGGGTGATGACAGCGTTCAACGCATCAGCGCCATTGCGGGCACGCGCAACCACGGTGATGTCGCCTTCGATTTCGAGTAGCGTTGCTAGCGCCCCGAGGACCATGCCTTGGTCTTCTGCGATTGCGACGCGGATGGTCTTGCGAGCGGTCTTGGCCGGAGGGTTCAATTGGTTCCGTTGGTGGCGCCAGTCAGCGGAAATTCAAAGCGGAGTTTTGTTCCGGCAGAAGTATCGCGAATTACCGTTCCGCCCAGAGCCTCAACCCGCTCGCGCATGCCGCGGATACCATTGCCTTCTGTCTGGTAGCCGCCACGCCCGTCATCCTGAACTTCGAGAACGCAGTTGCCGTTATTGCGCGCAACACGGAGGATACAATGGCGCGCATGCGCGTGCCGGACTACATTGGTGACGGCTTCCCGCATGATGAGGGCCGCTACACTTTCCAGGGCGGGAGACATGGTCAATTCGGTCGCGGCAGACTCCACTGTAACACCGGCACTCTCGAGTGCGGATTTCGCGCGTTGCAACTCTTCGCACAATTTATATGTGCTGTATCCGCGCAGGGTGTCGCGAATGTCCGCCATCGCCTCGCGCGAAACCTTCTCTATATCAGCAATTTCATTCTTTGCTTTCGCCGGATCTATCTCCAGCAGTTTTCCGGCCAATGTGGACTTTACGATGATCAACGAGAGCGTGTGTCCCAGCACATCGTGCAGGTCACGCGCGATACGTTCCCGTTCTGCAACCTTAGCAAGGTGCTCGATCTCGTCTTGCGCCATGCGTAGTTTCACATATGATGCGGTGTAGATAATGAAGACGCAGGCTCCTGGGTTGATGTGACCGAGGCCGAGTCCCATCGCGGCCATGCCCGCGATCAGGAAGTAATTTCCCGGAGGTCCCGTCCAGAATAGCCTGAAGTACAGCACCAGAAAGATGGCGGTAGCCGCGATCGTGATCTGCCAATCCCTTACCGTGGTGTGAGGATCAAGAATTGGCGGAACGATGAAAAAGGCCAGGAACACCAGCCACACATACGGCACCCAACCGTGATCGCGATTATTTGGAACGAGGCCCATTTTTTTCATTGCGTGACTACTACTATCTTACCGCCCACTGGAAGTATGGCCACGCTTTGCCAGCCACATCCCGAAACCAACCACGAATGAGAGTGGCACAACCACTGCGAGCAGGTCGAGCCTCCTGAAGATTGCAAGCATGACAAACGCCGCTGATACGAGCGACCATGTTTGCCAGTTGGCTTTCATCAAAGTCTGCATCACCCATTAGCCTTCTGGTCGCGTTGATGTCCGACCCACGCTATGCCTAAGCAGACCAGGCTGAATCCAACCAAAGATTCCCAATGCCACAGA
>WNFY01005909.1_pt1 | contig 11684 bp, 10 predicted proteins | sample 5400091 | NCBI WGS metagenome assembly WNFY01 (sample SAMN13153364, study PRJNA577476) | soil metagenome | isolation source: 60 cm soil or saprolite under grassland replicate 1 | place: USA:California | collected 2016-06-15 | reverse complement strand
GCCGCCATGCCCGCCGACATCCGCCACCAAGGCTACGCACCCAAACGCGCCATGCTGCTGGTCTGGGAGAACGCCGACCCCGACCTCCCCCACCTCATCGCCACCGGCAAACTCCCCACCAACCCCATCGACATCTGACAGGCATGGCACGCGAATCGGAGCCGGCGCCGTTCGAGTACGAGCTGCTGCCGCGCCGGGTGGTGTTCGGCGCTGGGGCGGCCGACCGCCTGGCCGGCGAGGTCGACCGGATCGGCGCCAGCAGGGTGCTGGTGGTGGCCAGCCAGCACCGAGCCGTGCAGCTCCGCGAGCGGCTTGGCCGCCGCTGCGCCGGCAGTTTCACCGACGTGGTGCAGCATGTGCCGGTGGAGACCGCCACGGCCGCCAGGGAGGTCGCCCGGCAGGTCGGCGCTGACTGCCTGGTCGCCTGCGGCGGCGGCTCGGCGGTCGGCCTGGCCAAGGCCGTGGCGCTGGAACGGCCCATGCCGATCGTGGCGCTGCCGACCTCCTACGCAGGCTCGGAGATGACCCCGATCTGGGGCATGACCGCCGGGCGGCGCAAGCAGACCGGCCGCGATCGCGGCGTGGCGCCCGCGGTGGTGCTGTACGACCCGGTGCTGACCCTCAGCATGCCCGCCCGGCTGACCGGCTCCAGCGGCATGAACGCGGTGGCCCACTGCGTGGAGGGGCTGTACGGCCCGGGTGCCAACCCGGTCACCGGTGTGCTGGCCACAGATGGCCTGCACCGGCTGGCCGCCGGGCTGGTCGGCTCCGTGCGCGACCCGGCCGACGTGGAGGCCCGCGGCCAGGCGCTGCTCGGCGCGCACCTGGCCGGCAGCGTGCTGGCGGTGGCCGGCGTCGCCATCCACCACCAGCTCTGCCACGTGCTCGGCGGCGCGTTCGGGCTCGATCACGCCGACCTGAACGCGGTCGTGCTCCCCCATGCCGTCCGGTTCGTGGCTGTGGCGGTGCCGCTGGAGATGGCCAGGGTCGAGACCGTCCTGGGCGCCGAGCCCGGCGACGCCGCCGGCGCCCTGTACGACCTGGCGCGGGCGCTGGGAACGCCCTCCAGCCTGGCGGAGATCGGCATGAACGCCGGCGACCTCGGCGCCGTGGCCGAGGCGGCCGCCCCGCGGATGTCGCAGCGGCCACGCCCGGCCGGCCCGGCCGAGCTGCGGGCGCTGCTGGAGGCGGCGTGGACTGGCGAGCGCCCGGCCGCCGCGCCCGACCTGGCGCCGAGCGCGAGGACCTGAGGACGCCGGCGATGGCGGTTGTCGAGGCCGAGCGGCGCCTGATCAGCATCAGCGAGCAGCGGCCGGTGGCGGCCGCTGACGGCGAGGGTGGGGGCTGAGGGATGGGCTCGCGGTTCGCAAGCGTCGAGGAGGTCGCCGGTCGCCTGGAGGCGACCGGCTACCTGCCCGACCCGACCATCGCCGCGGTCGCGTTCCTGGCCGACCGGCTCGACAAGCCGATCCTGGCCGAGGGCCCCGCCGGGGTCGGCAAGACCGGGCTGGCCCTGGCGCTGGCCGAGGCGACCGGGTCGCGGCTGCTGCGGCTGCAGTGCTACGAGGGCCTGGACGAGGCCAAGGCGCTGTACGAGTGGAACTACAAGAAGCAGCTCCTGCGCATCCAGGCCGACCAGCGACAGACCGGCTGGCAGGACCTGGAGGCCGACATCTTCACCGAGTCGTTCCTGCTGGAGCGGCCGCTGCTGGCCGCGATCCGCTCCAGCGAGCCGGTGGTGCTGCTGGTCGACGAGGTCGACCGGGTCGAGGTCGAGACCGAGGCACTGCTGCTGGAGGTGCTCGGCGACTTCCAGGTGTCCATCCCGGAGCTTGGCACCATCGTTGCCACCCGGCGGCCGCTGGTGGTGCTGACCTCCAACGCGACCCGCGAGCTGTCCGAGGCGCTGCGGCGCCGCTGCCTGTACCTGCCGGTGGAGTACCCCAGCCTTGACCGCGAGCGCGAGATCGTGCGGGCGCGGGTGCCCGACCTGGACGAGTCGCTGGCCGGCCAGGTCGCGCGGGTGGTGGCCTGGCTGCGGCGGCTGGAGCTGAAGAAGCCGCCGTCGGTGTCGGAGTCGATCGACTGGGCTCGGACGCTGGTGGTGCTGGGCGCGCACACGCTGGACGAGGCGACCATCCAGCAGACCCTGCAGGTGGTGCTCAAGCATCAGCGGGACCTGGAGCAGGCCCGCGCGCAGCTCGGCGGCCTGGCACGCTGAGGCCGGGGTCCGCGGTGGCCGGCTCAGGAGATCTCGTAGACGCAGTCCGCGAGCTGGCGCAGGTTGGCGACCTCGAAGACGCGGTCGCAGTGCCGCGCGTACAGGCTCATCACCGAGTCGGTGGTGTCCCACCGGCGCCGCGGCTCCGGGTTGAGCCAGTAGAGGCGGCGGGAGCGGGCGCGGAGCTGGCGCAGCGTCTCCACGCCCGGGTCGCGGTAGTTGCCACGGGCGTCGCCCATCACGATCAGCGTGCTGCGCCCGTCGACGTCGGCGCCGTACCGCTCGGCGAAGCGCTCCAGCACCTGGCCGTAGTGGCTGTGCCCGTCGTCGGCGACCACGCTGGCGCGGGCGAAGGTCGCGCGCAGGTCCAGGCCGCGCTCGCTGGCGGCCAGCAGCCCGGTGAGCTCGTCGATGCCGTCCACGAACGCGAACGAGCGGAGCCTGCCGAGCTCACGGCTCATCGCGTACAGCAGCGAAAGGGTGAACTCGGCGAACTCCACCACCGAGCCGGACACGTCCGCGAGCACGAACAGGTCCGGCCTGGTGGCGTGCCGCGCCCGGAACGCCGGGGAGACCGGCACGCCGCCGTACTGCAGCGACCGGCGGACGGTCCGGCGCACGTCCAGCCGGCCGCGGTTGCGCCGGCGGCGTTTGGAGGCGACCCGGGCGGCGAGCTTGCGGGCCAGCGGGCGGACCGCCTGGCGCAGCTCCTCGAGCTGGGTGGTGGAGGCGCCGAGGAAGTCGACGTCGTCGAGCTGGCGCTGGCGGTACAGCTCGGCGGCGCCCCGCACGCCGGACTGCGCCGCCAGCCGGTGGCGGACCCGCTCGGCGAGCATGCGCCGGAACTCCTCGAGGCGCCGCTCCAGCCGCTCCCGCTCCAGCCGCGCGTCCAGCAGGTCGGCGTGGGCCGCGTCCGTGGTCAGCCGCTCGGCCATGGCCGTCTGGATCAGCCGGAACAGCTCGAGCTGCCGCAGGATCCTGTACATGAAGTAGCGCTCGGTCCCCTCCGGCTGGCCCTCCATCCCGCCGAAGGTGTCGACCGCCAGGCCGGCCAGCGCCGCCATGGCCGCCTCGTCGTCGTGGCGCAGCGCCTCCAGCAGGGCCTCCAGCAGCTCGGTCGACGGCTCGCCGGCGGTTTGCCGCTCGGCGCCGGGTTGGGGGCCGCCGCCGGTCGCCTCGCCGTTGCCCGCCGGGTGCAACCCGCTTCCCGCCGGCGCGGCGGCCGGCTGGGCGCGGGTCAGCGGGAAGCACACGTCGAACAGGACGTCGAAGGTCCCCCGGTCCTCCGCCCGCTTGATCAGCGTCGCGGCAAGCGCCGCGCGGAACTGCGCGCGGTCGGCGAGGTCGACGTGGCGCAGGCAGTCGAAGGCGTCCAGGACCTCCACCATCGACACGGGCACCCGCGCATCCCGCAGCCGGTGGAAGAATTCCAGCAGCGAGGACTCCAGCGAACCAGGTCTCGACGCCAATTTCGTCCTTTTAGGCATATTCGGACGGTTCAGAGCAAGGATAGCTGATGGACGTGCCACGGCCAACGGTCGCTCCCCCCGGACGGCTGGTCCGTCTGGGAGTGGTCCTCGACACCCGCAACCCGATCGAGCGGCTGCTGGAGGTCGCCCGTATGTGCGACCGCGCCGGCATCGGCGCGCTCTGGGTCGAGGACGTCCAGGAGGCGGGCGTGGCCGGCGACGGGGCGGCCAGGCTGGACGCTTGGACCGCGCTGGTGCTGCTGGCGGGTGAGGTCCGCAGGGCGCGGATCGGTGCGGTGCTGGACGCGGACGCCTGGCCGGCCGCGCGGCTGGCACGCATGGCCGCGACCCTGGGCGCGCTGACCGGCGGGCGCCTCGAGCTGACGCTGCGCGCCAGCGCGGCCGGCGCCGCCGGCGCGGTCGAGGCCTTCCGGGAGGCCCTGGCCGCCACGACCGTCCCGGCGGCGCTGGCTCCCGCCGCGGAGGGCGCGGTCGCCGGCCCGGCGGTGCTGCTCGCCGCCGGCGGGCCCGCCTACAGCGCGGTCGCCCTGCCGGCCGAGCGACCCACCATCGGCGTGCAGACCGTCCCGCCCGGCGGGACAGGGCCCGCGCCGGGGGCGTCTGCGTCCGAGGCGCCGGGCGGGACGGCGACCCCGCTGGGCGAGGTGATCGCGGCCGCCGACGACCTGGTGCTGCCGACCGCGCCGCTGGCGGCGACGCAGGAGCGGGCGGCTGCCGCGCGGCAGGCGGCGCTGGGGGCGGGACGCGGGCCGGGGACGCTCGGCGTGGCGGCAAGGCTGCCGGTGTCGGTCGGGCGGACCTCCGCCGAGGCGGAGGCGCGCTGGCAGGCCGAACCGGCGTTCGCGGCGCTGGGCGACTCCGAGCAGGCTGGCCTGTTCGGGACCCTGGAGCAGTGCCACGACCGCGTGGTGGCGCTGGCCCACGCCGGCGTCAGCGACCTGCGCTGCCTGCTGCCCAACGCGATCGACATCCACGACGTCATCGCGCAGCTCACCGCCATGACCATCGGCTCGGCCGACAAGCTGGTCCCGGGCGCGCCCCGCACCAGGGTCCCCGAGCCGCCCGCCGGCTGGGGCGGCCGCTCCCGGTTCCCGCGCCCGAGCTGACCTCCGCGGGCGCCCGGCCGGGGACCGACCCACGCCGCCGCCGAGGTCTCGCCGACCCGGCGGGCCCGGTCCCGCCGCTCGGCCCGGCGCGATGCCGGTGCGTCGCTGGACCCTCTCGGGCCGCGCCCGTCCCCCACGCGGTTTCTGTCAGGCCGTGAAGCGGTAGCGGGTCTGGCTGTAGGGGGCTTTGCCGAACGACAGGACCTTGGTCGGTGTAACGCCGAAGACGAGCCCCCGGCGGCCGTCGGGATCGCGGAACGCCCCGTCGGCGACCTCGAATTGCCAGTCGAGCTTCGACTTCCACAGCGCCGCCAGCCGCTGGAGCCGCGCCTGGTCGGTCACGCGGGCGGCAGTTCCCTCGACCACGACGTCGAGCCCCGACCGGAGCTGGTTGGTGCCGGTCGTGAGGATGCAACCGGGATTGGACTCCAGGTTCCTGGCTTTCTGCTCGGCGTCGCCGGCACAGAAGTGCAGCGCCCCGTCGAGCCAGATCGCCGGGAGCGGCGTGACGTGCGGTCGCCCGTCGCGACGGACGGTCGACAGCCAGAACATCTCTGACTTCGACAGCACGTCGACCACCTCGGCCCACGGCCGCGCCGTGGCGCCCGGCTCACTGAATCCCTCGTGCAACTCCACGGTCGGTTCGATCTCGGGCATCGACGCTCTCCTGTATCGGGTTCCATGCGATCGCGCACTACCGGATAGATAGACCTCATAGATAGACCTCGCGCCGGGGCGGAACTCATCGCTCCGCGACCCAGGATCGTAGCGGAGTGGAAGGGCGCGGTTGACCGGAACCGACGTCCCGACCGGTCTCTCTGACCGGCTTGGAATCGGTCATCTAGGGCGTAGCGGCACGCATGGCGTTGCGGACGGTGCGGGCCAGCAGCAGGGCGCCGACGATCCCCAGGACGGTCAGGGCGGCGACCCACGAGTTGACCGTGGAGAACGCGGTCGCGGAGGCGTGCTGGCGGGGGTGCGCGGCCAGGGTCAGGAACAGGCTGCCGAACACGGCCACGCCGATCACCTGGGAGAGCTGGATAGTGGTGGTGAGCAGGCCGCTGGCGTCGGCGGCCTCGGAGCGTGGCACGCGCACCAGCGCCTGGGTCACCAGCGGGCTGAAGGCGGCACCGAACGCCGCGCCGTAGACCACCAGCAGCAGGAACAGCCAGGGCCCGCCGCGCCCGCCCGCGCGCAGGTCCAGTGCCAGGCCGAGGTAGGCGAGCACGCCACCGGCCAGGCCGATCGGCGCGAGGGTGTGGTGGACCCGGCTCGGCAGGCGACGCCACCAGTAGCCGGCCGCGCCGAACGCGGCCGCGCCCGGCGCGAAGGTCAGGCCGGCGCGCAGCGCGCTGTCGCCGAGCCCCAGCTGCAGGTGCAGGGCGAAGGTGAACAGGAACCCGCCGTAGCCGATCATCGCCGCGCCAAGCGCGGTCAGCCCGGCCCCAAGCCCTGGCGACGACAGCACCCGCAGGTTGAGCAGGGGGTCGCCGCCGCGGGCGGCGATGGACCGCTCGACCAGCACGAACACCACGGAAAGCAGCGCGCCGGCCGCCAGGCTCGCCCAGGTCCAGGCGGCCCAGCCCTCCTGGTGCCCGAGGACCAGCGGCAGCACGATCGCCAGGACGGCCGTGGAGGCGGTCGACAGGCCGGCGAGGTCCAGCCGGCGCCCGCCGGGGACGTGGTCGGCGGGGACCAGGCGCGGCACCAGCAGCGCCGCCGCCAGGCCGACGGGCACGTTGACCAGGAACACCGGCCGCCAGGAGGCGCCGAACAGGTTGGCGCTGACCAGCACACCACCGACCACCTGGCCGACCACCGCGCCGCTGGCCAGGGTGGCCGCGTAGACGCCCAGCGCGCGGGTGCGGGCGGCACCGGAGAATTGCCGCTGGATGACGCTCAGGATCTGGGGAACCATCAGCGCCGCGCCGGCGCCCTGCACGAAGCGCGCGGTGATCAGCGTGCCGGTGTTGGGTGCCAGCCCGCAGGCCAGCGAGGCCAGCGTGAAGGTGGCCAGCCCGGCGAGGAAGACGTTGCGCTGCCCTCGCAGGTCGCCGAGCCGGGCGCCGGTGATGAGCAGCATCGCGTAGGTGATGGTGTAGCCGGCGACCACCAGCTGGATGGCCGCGCCGGAGGCGTTCAGCTTGGAGTGGATGGTCGGGATGGCGACGTTGACGATGGTCACGTCGAGCAGCGCCATGAACTGGCCGGTGATCAGCACCGCCAGCATCAACCATCGGCGGCGGTCTGGACTGTCGCTGGCGGCCGGTATGGTGGCGGCGGTGCCTGGCAGGGCGGAGCCAGGCCGAGGAGTGGATGTCGAGGTCGTCATGAAGCAAAGTCTGCGAGCCTCCGGAACCGGTTACCAGGAGCGTCGTTATCCTGGTATTGGCACCACCTGGCACCATGGGCCGCCGCATCGCACACTGGGGGCATGACGATGATCGACGCGAGGGCCAGCATCCCGCGGGCGCCGGGCCGCAACGGCGACGGCGATGGCGACGGCCTGCTCAACGGGGGCCGGCGCACCGAGCTGGCCGAGTTCCTGCGCAGCCGCCGCGCGCGGATCAGCCCCGGCGACGTCGGCCTGCCGCCGGGGTTGCGGCGCCGCACCCCGGGGCTCCGCCGCGAGGAGGTCGCCCAGCTCGCCGGGGTCGGGGTGACCTGGTACACCTGGCTCGAGCAGGGCCGGCCGATCCGCGCCAGCGTGCAGGTGCTGGACGCGGTCGCGCGCACGCTGCGGCTGGACCAGGCCGAAATCGAGCATCTCTACCGGCTCGCCGAGATCCCGGCGGCGCCCGCCGACGCGGCGCCGGCGGTCTGCCCGGCCGCGGTCCGCGAGATCCTCCAGTCGCTGGAGCCGCTGCCCGCGATGCTGCTCAACGCCCGCTACGACATCCTGGGGGCCAACCAGGCGCACGAGGACCTGTTCTGGGTGTGGCATCGCGACCTTGGATGCGAGCACCGCAACGTGCTGTGGTGCTCCTTCGCCCACCCCGAGGCCCGGCGGTACTTCCTGAACTTCGACCAGGAGGGGCCGCTGCTGGTCGCCACCCTGCGCGCCTCGTTCGGGCAGCACCTGAAGGAGCCGGCCTGGATCGACTTCATCCGCAAGCTGATCTCCAGGAGCCCGGAGTTCGAGGAGATGTGGGCCCGCCAGGAGGTGGCCACCCCTGGGTCGCGCACCAAGCATTTCCTGCACCCGGACGCGGGCCTGCTGCGGCTGCGCTCCACCAGCCTGGCGGTGGCCGACATGCCCGAGACGCGCGTGGTGGTCTACACACCGGTCGACCAGGAGACCCGCGAGCGGCTGCCGCTGACCCGCCGGGCCAGGCGCCCGGAGTGAGCATCCTCGCGCTGGGGCCGGGCGACGAGGACAGGGTTCGGGCGGCCTCGGCCCTGTTCGACGGGCCGGCCCGCGATGAGGCCGCCAGCCGGTTCCTGAACGACCCGGACCATCACCTGCTGGTCGCCTACCAGGGCGAGGAGCCCGCCGGCTTCGTGTCGGGCGTCGAGATCACCCATCCGGACAAGGGCACCGAGATGTTCCTGTACGAGCTGGGCGTCGACGAGCGGTTCCGGGGACGCGGCATCGGCCGCTCGCTGGTCACCGCGCTCGCCGAGCTCGCGCGCGACCAGGGCTGCTACGGCATGTTCGTGCTGACCGACGACGACAACCGGGCGGCACTGGCGACCTATCAGTCCGCCGGCGGCGCCCGCGAGGCCGACAGGATCGTGATGCTCAACTGGAGCTTCCCGGCGTAGCCCCCTCCTCCGGTCCGATCGCTCGGCGGTAGCGGCCGGCCAGCGCGCGGAGCCGTTCGACCAGCTCGGGGGAATCGCCGACCTCGAAGTCGGCGTCGAGCATCCCCAGGTACAGGGCGAGCATCTCGGGGCTGTCGGAGCCGACGTCAATGAGGCAGGTGTGCTGGTCGACCGCCTCCACCACGACCGCCGGCGGCAGCCGCCCGGCGACCGCCTCGGCGGCCGCGTGCACCTTCACCCGGGCGCGGTAGCGCCAGGTCGCCGACCCCACGCGCCGCAGCAGGTAGGTCACGACGTCACCGTCGGGCGGCTCGCGCGGAGTGAACCGCGGGCCGCCCGGGGTGCGGAGCTCGATCCGGTCGGCGCGGAAGGTGCGCCAGTCCCGCCGGTCGGTGTCCCAGGCCACCAGGTACCAACGGCCACGGTCGTGCACCATGCGGTGCGGTTCGGCCGAGCGGAGGCTGGCCGAGCCGTCGTGGTCGCGGTAGTCGAACCGGAGTCCCTGGTGGTCGCGGCAGGCCGCGGCGATGGCGGCGAGCACCTCGGCGTGCACGGTCGGGCCCGCCGAGGGGACCTCCACGGTCGAGGCCTGCACGGCGCGGACCCGGTGGCGCAGGCGCGAGGGCAGGAGCTGCTCGAGCTTGGCCAGCGCGCGCAGCGAGGTCTCCTCGATGCCGGTCACGCTACCATTGGCGGCGGTCCGCAGCCCGACGGCGACCGCCACTGCCTCGTCGTCGTCCAGCAGCAGCGGCGGCAGCGCCGCGCCGGCGCCGAGCCGGTAGCCGCCCGCCACGCCAGGGGTCGCGTGCACCGGGTAGCCGAGGCGGCGGAGCCGCTGGACGTCGTTGCGGACGGTCCTGGTGGTCACCCCGAGCCGGTCGGCCAGCTCCGGGCCGGACCAGTCCGGCCGCGCCTGCAGCAGTGACAGCAGACGCAACAGCCGTGCCGATGTCTCCAAGGTCATTTCGATGGAAATCTGCCAGCTCTTGAGGAACAAGACATTCCGCAATGGCTGGCAGGCTAGCACGACCATGCAGCCACCAGCCAAAGGAAAGGAGTCCGCGGTGACTGGCGCGACACCCTCTGACACCACGGAGATCCGGCCGTTCCAGGTCGCCATCCCCCAGGCCGACCTCGACGACCTCGGTGACCGGCTGGCCCGCACCCGCTGGCCCGACGAGCTGCCCGACGTCGGCTGGAGCCGCGGCGTGCCCCTGGGCTACCTGCGGGACCTGGCCGAGTACTGGCGCGACGGCTACGACTGGCGCGCGCGGGAGGCGGAGCTGAACCGGTTCCCGCAGTTCACCACGACGATCGACGGGCAGCCGGTCCACTTCCTGCACGTCCGCTCCCCCGAGCCGGGCGCGCTGCCGCTGCTGGTCACTCACGGCTACCCCAGCTCGGTCGTGGAGTTCGCGCGGATCGTCGGGCCGCTGACCGACCCGCGCGCCCACGGAGGCGGCGACCCCGCCGACGCCTTCCACGTGGTGGCGCCGTCGCTGCCGGGCTTCGGGTTCTCCACGCCGGTCCGGCAGCCGGGCTGGGAGGTCGCGCGGACCACCAGGGCGTTCGCCGAACTGATGCGCCGCCTGGGGTATCAGCGCTACGGCGCGCACGGTGGCGACATCGGCGCGGGCGTGTCCGGCATGCTCGGCGCCACCGAGCCCGAACACGTCGTGGGCACGCACACCGTCAGCGACGCGCGGTCGGTCGCGCTGGCCGGCGTGTACTTCCCGCTCCCACCCAACCTGGCCCCCGACGATCGGCGGCGTGTGGAGGAGCGGCAGCGGCTGTGGGCGGACGCCAAAGGCTACCTCGACATCCAGTCGACCAGGCCGCAGACGCTCGCCTACGCGCTCACCGACTCCCCCGCCGGCCAGCTCGCCTGGATCGTCGAGAAGTTCGAGGAGTGGACCCAGGAGCCTGTCGGCCGCGACCTGCTGCTCACCAACGTGAGCGTGTACTGGTTTACCCGCAGCGGCGCGTCGGCGGCCCGGTTCATCTACGAGGGCACGCACGGCGGGCCCGACTGGGCAGCGGCGCCCACGGCAGCACCCGCTCCCGCGGGCCTGGCGCTGTTCGGTGGCGACGACCTGCTGCGCCGCGTGATGGACCCCGAACACGAGGTCGAGCACTGGTCCGAGTTCGAGCGCGGCGGCCACTTCCCCGCCCTGGAGGTCCCGGGTGGGTGGTTAGAGGGCTGCGTAGCCGATGTGGATGTGGTGTTGGTGGTCTTCGTTGCTGAAGTAGGGGTGGTGGCCGATGGGCAGGGGGGAGCCGATCTCGCTGGGGCGTAGGGGGCCTTGGAGGTGGTCCAGCCAGGCCAGCAGGGCGCGGGTGGCGGGGCTTTTTGGGCTGACGGGCTGGTGGTTGACCTGGTCGATGTCGACCGCGCGCCACAGGGTGTGGTTGGAGATGCGGGTGGTGCCGGCCACGTAGCGGGAGTGACCCGAGTGCAGGCAGGAGATCCGCAGGGTCCAGTTGCTGGCCAGGACGGTGAGCAGCGACTGGATGCGCAGGTCCAGCAGGGGGTTGGCCAGGTCGGCGGCGGGGTCACAGCCGCGGGTGGTGGTGGGTTGCAGGTGGGGGTTGTGGGCCAGCGCTTGGGTGAACGGGTCGGCGGGGGGTGGGGTGGGGGTGGGGGTGGTGTAGCGGGCGGCGAGGGTGAGGACTTGGTGGGCGTACCAGCAGGCGTGGTTGTAGGCCAGGATGGCGTGGTGTTGGGCGGGGGTGCCGGTCACGGTGGGGCAGGGGTCGGTGGTGGTGGGGGTGGGGGTGGCCAGCCCGTCGCTGCAGAGTTTGTGGGCGGCGGCGGGGATGGCGTGTTGGGGTTGGTAGACGTGGGCGGGGGTGCCGTCGCCGTAGGTGTCCCAGGTGGAGGGGGGGCCGTTGCGGATGTTGAACTGCATCGGGCCGGCGCAGCAGCCGAAGGTGTTGACGCCCGAGGTGACGCCGGGGGCACTGCTGCGGCCGTGGTTGGTTTCGACCTTGCCGATCCCGGCCAGCAGCTGCCAGGTCAGCGCCGGGCAGGTGTGGGCGGCCTGGATGTACAGGGCCAGGTACCCCGAGGGGATATCCGCCAGCGCAAACCCACTCGCCTTG
>WNFY01007477.1_pt1 | contig 11685 bp, 7 predicted proteins | sample 5400091 | NCBI WGS metagenome assembly WNFY01 (sample SAMN13153364, study PRJNA577476) | soil metagenome | isolation source: 60 cm soil or saprolite under grassland replicate 1 | place: USA:California | collected 2016-06-15 | reverse complement strand
CGCACGAAGGAAGTGATGGGTACTCCCAGTTACATGGCACCGGAACAAGCTATGGGAAACAACGCAGCCGTTAGCAGCGCGACAGATGTTTATGGGCTTGGTGCGGTCCTCTACCAATTGCTTACTGGCCATCCGCCTTTTGCCGGAGGAACAACCTACGAGACGATCAAGTTAGTGCTGGATACCGAACCGCGGCGACCGCGCTTGTTAAATTCGAAAATAGATCGCGAGCTTTCCACAATTTGCCTGAAGTGCCTCGAGAAAGATCCAAAGCGCCGTTACCCGTCCGCTCTCGCGCTTGCCGAAGATTTGGAACACTGGCTGAAGCACGAGCCGATCCTAGCGCGAGGCACTGGCTTGTTCACTCGTGGAAGAAAATGGGTGCGACGGAATCCAAGCACTGCCGTTCTTATCACGTTGTTGGTTGCACTGGCAGCGGGTTCCGGCGTGGTGATTTGGAACCGTGTGTTCGCCGTGCCGATGCCGAAGAGCATCGCGGTGCTCCCGTTTGAAAACCGAAGTGAAGACAAAGCCAATGCTTACTTCACCGATGGGGTGCAGGACGAAATCCTCACGAATCTGGCGAAGATCGCCGACTTGAAAGTCATCAGCCGCACCTCTGTTTTGCAGTATAAGAGCGGCGTTGCACGCAATCTGCGCGAGATCGCGCAGCAACTGGGAGTCGCGAATGTGGTAGAAGGAAGCGTTCAGCGCTCAGGCAATCGCGTGCGCGTCAACGCGCAGTTAGTCGATGCCCGCAACGACGCGCATCTGTGGGCCCAAACCTACGATCGCGATCTGGCCGATGTCTTCGCCATCCAAAGCGAGATTGCCAAGGCAATTGCCGACCAGTTGCAGGCGAAGCTCTCGCCTAACGAGAAGAAAGCGATCGAGCAGCCGCCCACCACAGATCTGGCGGCTTTCGACCTTTACAGCCGGGCGAAGCCAGTTCTCCTCACGGCAGGTTTCAGCGCGACGAGCGAGCCAGACCGGCGGAAGGCAATTGAACTCCTGGATGAAGCGGTTAAGCGCGATCCCTTATTTTTCGACGCTTACTGCCAGCTCGCCTTTGCGCACGAATCCCTTTATGCAGTAAGGGGGTCTGATCACACTCCCGCCCGGCTCGCGCTGGCTGAAGCTGCGGTGCAAGCCGCGACACGGCTGCGACCGGATGCTGCCGAAACGCATTTGGCGCGCGCACAATATCTATATTACGGGCTGCGCGACTATGCCGGCGCCCTCGCCGAATTGGAGATTGCGCGGCGAGCGTTACCCAATGATCCGCGTCTCTTCGAACTCACCGGCTACATTCTGCAGCGGCGCGGCCAGCAGGAGGAAGGTCTGCGCAATCTGGAGCGCGCGGTGGAGCTGGACCCGCGCAACTTTTTTACTCTGCAGCAGATCGCGCTCAGTTACCAATCCCTTCGGCGCTATGCCGAGGCGATCGCTGCGCTGGATCGGGCGTTAGCGATCGTGCCCGAGAACGCCGAAACGCGGGCCGATCGTGCACTAGTTTATCTCTTCTGGAAAGCGGACACCCGGCCGCTCCACCAGACAATCGATGCAATCCTCGCGCAAGGGCCGAGCGCCATTGTCCGTGCGGCGGTCATCTGGTTCGCTTGCGCGCTGGCCGAACGCGATCCGGCTGCGGCCGAACGAGCACTCGTCGCGCTGGGCGACAATCCATGCCTGTTCGAACGGGCGATTATTCTGAGCCACAGCTTTGGTGAAGGCCTGCTGGCGCGCATGGTTAAAGACGAAGGGCGAGCGCGCAGTGCGTTTGAAACGGCTCGCGCACAGCAGGAGAAGATCGTTCAGGCGCAGCCGGACTATGGCCCGGCGCTTTGCGTCCTCGGCTTAATCGACGCTGCTCTTGGGCGGAAAGACCTGGCGTTGGACGAAGGCCGACGAGCGATCGCGCTCATGCCGGTGGAAAAAGATTTCGTCAACGGCAGCCTCGTCCTTCAGTATTTCGCCCTTACAGCAGCGTGGGCGGGCGAGAAAGAGCTCGCCTTGCAGCAACTGGAAGCTAGAGTGCGTGGTCCCGTCGAAGGGAACATGCTGAGCTACGGTCTGGACCCGCTCCGCGGCGATCCGCGCTTCGAGAAAATCGTCGCCTCCTTCGCGCCAAAAGAGCCGAGCAAGTAAACGCCGCAATGGATCCAAAGAAATTCTTCGCCGAGCTGACGCGGCGCACTTCAAAGCGCCGCACAGGGTGACGTTCGTCAAAGAGTTACCGAAAACTGTGACCGGCAAGATTCAGAAATATATCTTGAGAGCGCAACGGACTGCGATCGCTCCGCAGTGAGGCCAACGCGTGACCGAGTGGTCGCGGTACTGAGGCTAATCCCGATACATTGTCACCAGGACGTTATGCAACATTCCCGATTCCGTTTGTGGAGCCACTTCGGCGACCAGTTTCATAATCGCTTTAGCAGTTTGTATAGACCACGTTCCTAGTTCCTCCGATCGATCTAAGAGGCGGCCCCAATCCGGATGAGGACCGATGTCGGATTGTGTTAGAATCTTACGAGCGACAAGCTGGTCCAACAGTTTTTGGAGATAATCTGGAAAGGTGTGACCGGCGTAACTCTTGTAATGCACAAGAGAATCGCGGATCCTTATCAGAAGGTCGAAATCTTGATATGGTTGCTCTCCCTTCGGAACAGGGCTACCGCTCAACGCGTAGTACAAGAACCCGTATTTCGCACGAATAGGTAAGCGGCTGGTCTCCATCTCCTCGAGCAGGTCAGCGACTGCCTTAAGCCGCGGTGCTATCGGATCGAATGGAAGAATCGCACGCTCACAGATAATCTTGAAGTCGCCAAGAAAGGATTCGGTCGCGAGGGCGCAAAATAGCGCGATGCTCGCATTCTCGCGCATCCCATAACGCTGCTGCATCTCGCGCATGTTCAACGCGCGCCTCATTAAGTCGGGGACGCCAATTGCCAAATACATTTACGAAACGCGCAGCGGCCATGTCTTGACTGCAAGTTTGGCGAGTATTGCTTGACGCGCGCTTACTTCTTCTGCGCCCCATTTGTCGTTCTTCGCAATCATGTTCGTGAGCGAAAACGGAGTGGCTTTGAATGTGTTCCGCTTTTCGCTGAAACCTACTGCTCCGATCTTCGAGTTTTTGCGCGCGTTTAGGAGCGCCATATTCCCGAGGCGACTGTAAAGTCCCTCCGCGACTTCACGGTCGAGCTCACCCCAATGCGCTTCGCTGAAATTCAGCGGAATGACGTGCTCAAGATTAACCTGCGAAGTATCGTCACTCGGCACCAACTCAGGCTTGTCATCTTGGGCATCTTGTTTCCGTTGCAGTGCATCGAGATAGTATCTCGCGAGTTTAGCCTGGCCAACTTTAGCAGTCGCGAACGCCTGCTTGAACTCATCGTCCGTCGCTATGTAAAGCTTCATCTCCTTTGCGAGATGTTCCGCAGTGTGAATCTTGCCCTTTGTGTGGATTTCGTGGCCGAGCTTTGCGTACACACTCTCCACGCGGCCAACGCGGCCGGCGCCGGCGATAAACAACCGTACAATCCAATTTACAAACAGATTAAATGCGCGCGCGGCTTCAGCCGCTGAAAAATGATGCGCGACCGCCAACATTAGATGACGGATTTGACTTACGTCGAAAAGATTCAGTGTTTGGATTGCGCGTCGGATCGTCGGCGGGTACTCATTCCACTTTGGGTGATCGGCACGCAGCATCGCTTCATAATCGTGTGCGAGTTGTTCGAGCGTGTGCACAAACTCGACCGCACGTTGCTGTGAACTGACATGGTCTTTGATCCGATCGAAAACATTACGCGTCAGTCCGAACTTTAATGTGCAAACGTAACGCAAGTAATCGATCGCGACGTCTTGTTCTCCGATGGACTCCAAAACTGCAATCATTGATGACCATTTGTTTTCTACTTCATTGAAGCGGTCGCCGGCGCGGCCGAATAAAAAGTTCTTCACGAGATCCGCTTGTGATACTTTCAAACCACGATCGTTCAACGTCTCAAACATCGTGTACGCGTTGCCCGTGTCCGGCACCTTCAGCACAATCACCGTCGCTCCACGTTCAATGAAATTGAGCCAGCGCTTCAGTTCATCTTTCCGAGAAGACTCCGGGATCGGCTTCAAGACTTCGTCGAAGTAACGCCGAATAGCCACTGCGGCCTCGATCAGTTTGCGATTCGACGGCACCTTTGTCGCCTTTGCTTCTCCGCGGCGCGGATCGCGTGGGTTCGCCAGGATCGTCGTAAGAAATAGCTCCTGATCTTTTACATTTAGAGAAAGCTTTGGCAGCTGCGCTTCTGTATCCCGGTCGAGTCGAAACAAAAAATCAGTTTCTGTTGACGTGACCATCGCCTCGTCATTACGACGATGAAAAATATCGCGGATTGCCGCGATTATGATTGATGTCGTCGCAAGTCGCTGCTGGCCGTCGACCACTTCGAAGGTCTGATCGTTTGACGCAGTGAGAACAATCGTGCCAAGAAAATAGGAGGGCTGGTTCGATCGAATCGCTTCACCGAAGTCGGTACAGAGGTCCATCGCGTGCTCAACTTCCCAAAAATAATCCCGCTGGTTTCGCGGCACACGAAGCCGCCCCGCAGAAAGCAGTGTACCGATTGGCTGAAGGGTAAAATCGAAGTTAGCCACACGCTCCATTCATCGCCATGCGTATGACAGTTTTTGGTAAACTTTGCAATCCGTATCCCTATTTGTGCATAAGAAGAGCGCGTCGCCGATGAACTGGTTTTGTAAATCGACTTTGGCTTCGCTTCAGCAATGCGGCGTTTTCAAGCGACGGGAACGACAGTCGCCAACGTTTCTGCGGTAGGCGTCTCCGCCTTGTCGGTGATCAGTTTGCGCAGGAACGGAATCAGCACGACGAGCACGACACCGACCGCGAGGCTGCCGGCGCCAAGCTCCGCGAAGAGCTTCGCGTACCCGGGGTTGGTGGCAATCGCCGTGGTGCCGGTCGGCTCGGGGATCATTCCCGAAAAGTCGCCGGCAAAGAGCGACGCCAAGCCGGTCACGAGCATCCAACTGCCCATCATTATGCCTTGATACTGCTTCGGCGCGAGCTTGCCGATCATCGCGTATCCGATCGGCATGATGAGCAGTTCACCAATGCTCTGCAGCACGTAGCTAAGGAAGAGCCAGACGAATGGGCTCTTGCCATCGGGCCCCGCCAGTTTGATGCCGAGCGGGAGAATGAAAAAGGCGAGCGCCATCAAGAGCAGCGACGCCGCAAACTGCTTCGGGATGTCGATTCTCCACCCGTGCGCACGCATTCGGGTGAAGAGCGACGCCAGCACCGGTCCGCCGAGCACGATGCAGACTGTGTTGATGTTCTGAATCCACTGCGGCTGAATCTTCACAGGACCCACCATCAGGTCCACGTTGTTGACCGCGAACAGCATCAGGCCGCTAGGCGCCATCTGGTAGAGGGACCAGAACATCAGCGAGCCGATGGTCAGAATCAGGTAGGCCGTCATGTTGCGCTGCTCGCGCCGATCCGAGTGGCGGAGCGTGAGATAAATGAGGGCGAGCGCGACCGCGGCGCAGATCGCCTTGATTATCATTTCGGTGCTGCCGGGCCGCTGGAGCATGAACCAGACGACGGGGACGGTTCCGATGAGAATGGCGAGACCGGCGAGCTGGCGCAGCCGGAACTGCTTTCGCGTCGCGTCGAGTAGCGGTGTGTTGCGGTCGGTCAGCGTCTTCCAGTTGAACAGGGCGAGGATGATGGCGACGAAGTTGCCGAGCGTGGCGAAGATGAAGAGGCTCGAGTAGCTCTGGGTCGCCTGGAAATACCCGGCAGCGCTGAACCCGACGAAGAAGCCAACATTCATTCCGGCGTAGTTCCAGAGGAAGGCTCCCTCGCGGCGCGGATCCTCCGGGGTGAAGCGCTGCGTGAGCATCATGTTGATGCAAGTGACGTTGAGGCCGCTGCCGGTGAGGAAGAGGGCGAGGCCGACGTAGAAGAGCGCGAGCGTGCCGGTGGCGATGCAGGCGCAGCCGATCACCTGCAGCGCCATGCCTCCCACGAACAGGTTGCGGTTCGAAAGGAAGCGGCCGCCCAGGTAGCCGCCGAAGAGGTGCAGGCCGTAGTTGAATGCGCCGAACACGCCCATCAACGTGGTGGCCGCTTTCACGCTGAGCTGCAGATGCTTCGTCGCGTAAAGGACCAGGGTCGAGTAGAGGACGGCGAAACCGAGCGTCGAGAAAATCTGAATGAAGAACAGCGCGGCCGTTCCCTCCGGAGCCGCGGAGAAAAGGCGCTTGAAAGATTTCATCCGGCGCTCCTTTGTGGCTCGACGCGCTGGGTAATGTCAAGCCGCGCCTGCGACGTTAGCCGGGTCGTAAGGTGTGCGCGGTTCGCGTCCGCGTTTCCGTCTGAGTAACTCTGGAAACCTGCTTCAACCCAGCAAATCGGCGCCGCCTACGTCTTCGCGGGGAACGGTAGAAAATGGCGGAAAGCGGATAAACAATGGCTTAGATACCCAAAAGTCTTTATGCCGGTTAATGTTGGTGTCGGTTACGTACTCGGCTGATGATTCGACGCACGATGAAACCGCCCCGCCTTTCTTTATTCGCAGCAGGCGTTGTTTGCTTCACCTTTATTCCATCAATGCGTGCACAACAATCTCTAGCAGAGCGGGTGGCTGAAATTCAGGCTGCTTTGCGTGACGCCAAGCTCGATGGCTGGCTCTTCTACGATTTCCGGCACAGCGATCCGCTGGCTTATCGGATTTTGAAGCTGGACGAAAACATGTTGGCCTCGCGCCGCTGGTTCTACTATATCCCAGCCTCGGGCGAGCCGGTGAAAATTGTGCACTCGATCGAGCAGTTCAAACTCGACTCGCTTCCGGGCAAGAAACTTGTCTTTCGCGGGTGGCAGGAATTGCATGCGCGACTGCGAGAGGTGCTGGGCGCGGCGGCAAAGGGATCGAAGCGCCGCATTGCCATGCAGTATTCGCCCATGAACGACATCCCCTACATCTCACGCGTGGATGCTGGAACGATCGAGCTCGTCCGCTCGTTCGGAGTCGAACCGATCACGAGCGCGGAACTAGTGCAACGATTCGAGGCCGTATTTTCCCCGGCCCAGCACCAGATGCATGTGGAAGCTTCCGATAAAATGCATCGCATCATCCAGGAGGCGTTTGCCGAGATTGCGCGCCGGATTCGCGCCAACGAACCAACCACGGAGTGGGATATCGCCCAGTTCATGCTGCGTCGATACAGCGAGGAAGGAATGCAGCAGGAGCCGATGATCGTCGCGGTGAACGCGAATACCGCCAATCCGCACTACATGCCGACAAAGGAAAAGAACTCGCCAATCAAACGCGGCGATTTCGTGTTGATCGATGCGGCTACGAAATTGAACAAACCCGAAGCCGTCGCGACTGATCAAACCTGGACTGGTTACGTAGGCGAAATTGTTCCGGAAGAGTACTCACGCATTTTCAATATTGTGCGCGAAGCGCGGGATGCGGCGGTCGATTTTGTGCGCAAGAATATTCGCGCTGGAAAAGCGATTCGCGGCGCCGAAGTAGATGATGTGTCGCGTGGTGTAATCACACGCGCGGGTTTCGGCGAACAATTCACACATCGCACCGGCCATTCGATTGGCGAAGAAACCCACGGCAACGGCGTTAACATCGACGATTTCGAGACACGCGATTCACGGCGAATCATTCCCGGCGTGTGTTTTTCGATAGAACCGGGAATTTACCTCGAAGGAAAGTTCGGCGTTCGATCAGAAATTAACGTCTACGTTTTGGACAAAGACATCGAAGTCACCGGTCAACCAATCCAGACGGAGATCATTCCGATCCTGAAGACTGGGTGATGTCTAAGGCTTGTGCTGAACCGACACCATCCAGCCGACGCCAAACCGGTCTTCAAGCATTCCGAATTTGGGCGCCCAAAATGTCTTCTCAAGAGGCATTGTAACCTTGCCGCCGTCCGCAAGCGCGTTGAAGACGCTCTCGGCTTTTTCCTCATCCGGAACGACAATTGAAAGCGAGAAACCTTCGAAGCGCGGTTCGCCGTCGCACCTGCCGTCCGAAGCCATCAGGATTGTTTCGCCGATACGGAGCTGGCATGCATCACTTTGTCTTCCATTCCCGGCTGCGCCATGCCTGGCTGGGGCGCATCCTTGAAACGGCTGAGCATCTCCACCTCCGCCCCAACAGCGCTGCGGTAGAATTCCAGCGCCTCTTCGCAGCGACCACCGAAAAACAGATATGGTTGCACCAACGTATTCGAGTTAGACATACGCGTAGCTTGCGATTCGTTTGGCTGAACGTCAATCTGCCACTCCTATTCCGATCCTGGCGATTCCGTGAAGTGCGAGTCGGCATTAGCTCACATTCCGCGCAGCAGCATTTTCCGTTGAGACAGCGGACGCTACAGCAGAACGTCTCGACATAGGCCATTCGACCCTTGCAACGAGCCAGTTCTAAAAGACAAGAGTTCTGCCGCTCCGAGGAGCGGCAGAACGGCGATGGAGCTGCCGGGGACTCGGTGCCGCCCGGCAGCTCGTATTTGTCTCGTTAGATTCTATGGGTTGTGGCCGTTGCGTTCAGGTTGGGCGGCGCTTCCATAGTATCCAGCGTGGAATCTCACCTTCCCTTACTTAAGGAGCTGTGGCTCGCCGTAGATAAAGTCGTCCATCATGACGATGTCATGGTGGCGATCGTCATTCGGCCCCGGGGCAACGTTGCCGGTTTCGATCCGGACCCGTGCGATGCGCGCGTCGTCAAACACGATGCCGAAGAAGGACAGGCTTCCGTCGCCCGGCGAGGCCGGGACGAAACTGCTGAACAGCAACTCGCCGTCGGCGTCGAAGTATTCGATCAACGTGCTGGCGTGGCGGTTACCGTGCTTCCCGCCAGGCCCGCTGCCATCTGGCTGGTCAACGTCTGTGAACACCGCGCCGAAGCCCCTGACGTTTGCTGGGACCGTCCCATTAGTGCCAGGTACGAAGAACAAAGCTTCAGTAACGTTGCTCCCTACCGCAGTGAATAACCGCGATGGGCTGAAGGTGCTGAAGATTGTGCCGTAGGTGGGATTACCAAAGAGCACGGCCAACCCGCCTTGGGGCCCGCCCGACGGAGGAGCCTGCGAAAGGCCTAACCCCGGTGTGGTGAACTGGCTGCCGCGCATGTTCAGGAACACGTTGAACGGCGTTACCGGCGCTGTGGTATCCAGAACGTTAGGGTTGCCGCCGTCCCAGTTGATCTCGCGGCGACCGTTTTGGAGCGGCCCTGGGTTATTGCCGTTGTTGGGGTTCCCCAGGGCAGCGCGGAACGCATCGACTGAGCTCTGAATCGAGTCAGCAGTTGATCCGGCCGACTGGATTACGACCGGCGCAGCAAACTCCCGGGATGGGATGTTCTGTGCGTGTGCAGTCTGGGTGATTGGAAGTAGGGTCGACAGCAAGCCAAAGGCGGCTATAACGGTCGAACGAATTGGCAGCTTCATCGCTGCATGCTTTTCTCTGCAAGCAGTCGAAGGCTGATGATCGTTTGAGTTGGTTACTGATTGTTTAGTTTGCATAGGTTTTCTTATTTTCTTTCTGTTTTGGTTTTTCCGGTCTCTGTTGTTTGTGCCGGTTCATCTGTTAAAGCGGAAAGGCCGCCCGAAACCCGCCACGACTGCGCAGTTTTTTGATCGCCTCCGGCCGTGCTGTAAAAATCCCTCGATCCTGTTAGAATTTGCGGCGTCGAGCAGCCTGTATGACAACGCCTCTTTTACCGGTTCGGTTTAGTCTCACCCGAAGTGAGGCCAACGCTTGCGACCTCACCCAGCAAACCTTCTACATCTGGGCGAACAAAGGACATCCTCTCAAGGATCTGGCGAAGGTCAAAGCTGGCTCTTCACCACATTGCATCGGGAGTTCCTCCAGATCTCGCGCCTTTTAAGTCATTGCTGCGATCTTTCGGTCGCTGCCCCGCGCATCAACATCGTAAACATAACGCCGGGAGCTGTTGGCTGAGCCGTTTGATTAGATCTACTAGCCTCGAAAATCGCGTCTGCTTTACAAGGGCGATACTTATGAGTGACAGGCTAAACCGCAGAAAGCGGACAGACCCTTTACCCGCCGCATTTGTGCTGAAGCGCCCGACATAAGTTGGATTAAGATTCAGGTTACCGCGTTAACGCACAACCGTGAGGGTGAGGTCGTTGCCGGTACCGCCTCTGTAGTTGACTTGGAAGTTGTTGCCGTTGCTGGCGAAGGTCGAGCCGTTGGGCAGGTTACTGAAGGTGCCCACAATGGCCGACGCCGCGGTGTTGTTAATCACAGTGAGAACTGTGCCTATCGGCAACGTGCCGGTCGTAAAAAAATCGCCGAAGACAAATTGCGCGACGCTCCTAATCGTCACGCCCTTGGCGGCAACTTGAGTCACTGTAACAGTAGTGCGATCCAGCGCGCACTTATAGGTCGAGGCGGAGTTGAACGTCAGCGTGTTATTATTAATGGTTAGAGTGCCCGGTTCAGTCGCACTGTTTCCGGGTGAAAGGAATGCTCCGATACCGATCCCTGTTCCGACTGTCACCGCGCCGGCGATTTTGCCCGTGCCCCCGAGTGTGCCGGTGTTGACATGCACCGCGCCGCTACCCGTGGCCGAGTCGGTCTCGTTTTTCACCAAAAGGGTGCCGGCCTCAAGGGTGGTGCCTCCGGTGTAGGTGTTCGCCTTGGTCAGACTGAGCGTGCCCTTCCCAGTCTTTGTCAGCGAGCCGCCCGTGCCGCCGCCGATTCCGCCATCCTGGATCAGCCCGGAAAAGGTCGTGCTCAGGTTATTGGCGCCCACCGTCAGCTTATTCGCCCCGAGAAAGACCAGGCCATCTCCTTCGATCGAGCCGGTCGTCAAACCCGAAGCGGTGTGCTGACTTATATCAAGGTTGCCGTTGCCGAAAACCTCCACGCGCGCCGTGCCGCCCGTGGAAACGCCGCCAGCAGAAGAAAACACAATCAAACCGCCATCAGCTCCGTCCAGACCGCCGTTGGCGATCAGCGTGGCGTTGCCCGCGTCGCCGGGGTTGAATATCGTTTCGCTGGGGAATGCGCCACTGACCGCGCCGCCGTTGTTGGTCAAGGTGGCATTGCCAGCGGTGCCCGAGTTGAATATAATGAATCCGCCATCACTGTTGGTAAAGGTGCTATCGCCAGCAGTGGGTGAGATGATGTCGGGGATGCCGGAAAATGTTACGAGGCCTCCGTTGTTGGTAAAGGTGCCGTTGCCTGCGGTCGAGCTGCCATCGAAAATGAGCACGCTGTTATTGGTGAAGGTGGCACCGCCTGCAGTCGAGGTGTTGGTGAAGTTCACGAAGTTATTGTTTGTGAAGGTGGCATTGCCCGCGGTTGAGGTGCCGCCGAAAGTTATGGTTCCAGCGTTGGTGAAGGCAGTTAAACTTCCCGCGGTGGCACTGTTAAGGAAGAGTATCTGTGCACCGCCCGGGTTAATTACAAAGTTTTGCAGGATCCCTGAATTGTTCGTGATGCCCAGGCCGCTGATGGTCACCGTCGGCGAGACTTGAGGGTTGGTCGCGATCGTGAACGCGCTCGCCCCCGGCTTGAATACGATGCCGTTGACCTCCGTATCAACCACGATGTCGATGCTCCTTTGATTGGAGGACGCGAACGTTGCCGTGTCGAGCGGGCCGTTAGGG
>WNFY01005287.1_pt1 | contig 11689 bp, 11 predicted proteins | sample 5400091 | NCBI WGS metagenome assembly WNFY01 (sample SAMN13153364, study PRJNA577476) | soil metagenome | isolation source: 60 cm soil or saprolite under grassland replicate 1 | place: USA:California | collected 2016-06-15 | reverse complement strand
CGACTCCCACTGGTCGAGTGCCTTACCCTGGGGCACGCCCTCGATCACGTCGACGAGGACGACGGTGCGGGCCAGCTCCTTTTCGGCCAGGCGCTGGGCGGCGGTGGCGCCCACGTTGCCGGCGCCGACGACGGTGATCTTGTTGAGCATCGGGCGACAGACCCCGGTTCGAGTCTTGGCAGGAAGCGGTAGAAAGTTACCGACCGGGGGAATGCGAACGAAGGGGCCTGTGGGCGATCGGCGGAGGTCCTATTCGGTCCGCCAGCACACGAACCCGGCGGCTTCGGGGCTGCCGCCCGCCAGGAGTTCCCGCAGATATTGGGTCCTTGCCCGGGCGGCCGCCGATATACTGTCGATCGCGAGGCCGGTGTGATACTCCTGGATGGCCAAACGGCGGGCTTCCGCCTCCCGGCCACGATATAGGGTCGAATCGGTGAACAGATCTGTGCCGTGGGCGAGGAGGATGATATCGAGCTGGGCGTCCCCGATGAGAAAGTGTGCGAGCGCGCGAGTCTCCGGGCCCACATCTCGGTTCAGGAGAGCACGGGCGTCAGCGACGGCTTCGTCAGTATGGTCGCCCCCGCCGGGTGTGACGTCGCACCAGTGCTGGAGTTTCCAAACGAGGGCCTTGGTTCCGTTGGCACCCTTGTCGATGCGAGCCGCTTCAACTAGCCAGCTGTGCGTGTACAGCCAGTCGGCATCGGCATCGTTGAGGAAGATCTCGGCGCCAAGAGCGGCGAGTCGTTTTTGGGCGGAGTCGGCGCTCGGCGAGTGGGCGGCGATCGCGAAATGGTGTAGTCCTTCCTCAAGCAGTTGGTCGGCCGCGAGAAGCGACGCCGCCCGCTGGCGGTCTGGCAGACGGTGGGCCGCAGCGATCCATTGCTCGAGGGCGGACACGAAGGTCATGTCCGCTTGTTTCGAGGGAGTCCGGTCTGCATTCGCTTCCACGGCCAGGCGGTCTAGCTGTGCGAGAAACGGCGCTGCGTGACTGGAATCCACGCCCGCGATGGCGACCAGCGCTCGGATGTCGCGTAGGCGACCGTCCAGTTCAGCCCGACGCCTCGCGAGCGCGGCGGAATCAGGTCGGTTGGTCTCGTCCGGCGCTGTGTCAGACCCTACTGTCATTGCGGAGACCGTCGCCGAGTCGGGTGTCTCCCCTCGTCGCTTCCGCTGGTCACCGCGTGCGCACGTGAGCGCGATGCCGATTGCGCAGAAAGTAAAGGCCCACCGAGCGCGACCTTGGACGCTCTCGGTCAAAACGTTGCGGCGAACTGGGCGTTGCGGCTCGCGGCGTCGAAGTACAGCCGCAGCCCCACCGCATTGGCGTGCCCGCCGCATGCAGCCCCGGCGGCGGTCGTCCCGATGCGAGTCAGCACCTTGAGGGACAGAATATCGGCCACCCCGTCGAAGGTCGTGGCCGCAACCGAGGGGAAAGCGACGGTCACCGCCTTGGCGAGGTCGGCGTTTCGCGTAACGCCCTGGACGCACAGGGTCTGACCGGCTGTCACGAGGGTCCCGTTCTTGTACGCCTCGACCCGAAGGTCAAAGTTGGTCCCGATGTCGTCGCTGTTCTTGAGGCCGAGCCACATTTGTGCAGCGCCGAGCGCGCTCAGGGTGCCGCTGCCGAGCCCCGGAGGACTCGTCCACGTGCCCACGGCCACCCAAGGGTCGCCGTTCGCGAACGCGAGGGCGGGCGAGTCCTGATATTTCGCGGTGGTTCCCGCGGGGCCGAGGGTGGATAGAGCGAGCGTCGGGGGATTGGCGGTGCCGCCGCTCCCGTGAAGGAAGATGGCCGAGCCGAGGCGGAACCCGAGGTAGCGCGCGTTGGCAGCGAGCAGGCGATGCTCGCCGTCGGTCCAGACCCCCTGTTGGAAACCGGTGTCCACCCGGGCGGCGAACGCCATCAGGGTGTCGCGCGCCGGGCCGGGCTGGTTGGCTGTAATCTGCCCCCTGGCGCTGGTCAGGCTGCCAGACAGGGATGTGCAGGCGTTACTCCGGGGGCTTTGGGCGCCAAGGCAGAGGGCTCGCAGCCAGTCGTCCAGCCCGCTCAGGACCGTTGCAGGCGGCGCGGCATTCAACCTCGGTTGGAGCTCTACAAGCGCCCGCCCAACGCCTGCACCTACGGACGGATCGCTATTGGAAGAACTGATCTGCCTGAGCACGGGCACGAGTATAAACAAGCTCGCCGCTCGCGCCGTGGTAGCTAGTGCAATCGGAAAGGAATCTACCCCCGCCCAAATGCGCTTCAGCACCTCTTGGCGGTCCGACTCGCTGAGACCGTTCGTCTGCTGCTGCGCGACCATGCGGCCAAGCGTGACGAGTACTGAGGGACGAGCACTGCGCTTCGTGGTCCATGCCTCGTCGAGCGCGGCGAGGCTCTGGGAGCCGAGGCCTGCCACGAACTCCTGAGCAGCGCGACTCGTTTGGATACCGAGCAAACTGAGGCCCCGAACGGACGCGGGATCGTGAAACCGCAACACCGTCCTCGTCAGGTCGATTATGTACTCGCCATACGTTTCGTACCTGGCGGTGGTATCGGGGTAGGCCACCTGGGCCGTCGCTTCGCGCTCGAGCAACGAGACGAGCGCCGGTCGCGCGGCCACCGGTAGCTGTGTCATGGGAATCAGGCTTAAGCGAACCACGGCATCCGCGCGCACACCAACCGACGGAGAGGTGAGCAGGCGCACAAGCGAGTCGGGATTGTCCGCCTGAGCACCCAGATAGGCGGGCAACGGAGCCAAACCCCAGATCATAAGGCACGAAAGGACAGCGCGCCGTACGCGAGAGGGAGCCGACCCGGGCGGTAGTGCGGGACGTTTCATATGCATTCCGTCTCGATGTGAACGTGACCGACGCCGCTAGAGGCCTGCTGGGGAGTTGCGGGATCGGGGTCGCGCTGCTCGACGTCGAAGCCAGCGTCGACCGCGGCGTCGCGCAGCAGGTCCCAGTAGTTCTGCGCCTTCTGGAGTTCAGGAAGCGGAGGGAAAGCCGGATTTGCAAGAACCGGAAAGGTCTGTAGGTCGGCCGCGCATCCGTACTGATGCAGACTATTAGCGGCACCGGGTACATGCCAACGATTGTGCACAGGATTCCGATACAGACTGTTCACCTGGAGAATGGACGGACTCCATTGCAGCTCGAGCGCCACAAACGAACGGTCGAAATCGGGGTTGATCACAGCTACTCCGTAATCGCCGCGGTTCCCGAAATGTGCGCCGAACACTCCGCGCGCGGGCACACCGCGTGAGACCCCTAGCTCGACATATTCCTCCCGCGCCACGTCGACCTCGTCCTGATACACGCGCGTCGGCGGCGGCGTACTTTGATACTGTGTCCCGCCGCTCGATACCGTCGCCGTCGCCTCGTATCCAAGCCGCTTCACGTTCAGATCGCCGGGGTGTCCGTACGCTTGCCAGCGGCCTGGGGCCGGCGCCGGCACGGGAAAACCGCTTGTCGCGCCCGGCGGGATGGTCGCGGGGGCCTGCGTCTCCGCCGCTGCCTCCGGAGCTGGGACAACGGACCAGCGCACGCTCGCGGCCAAGGCCGCTGGGGTCACGGTTGCCTCGAGCGTGATCTGCTGTTCGCCCGCACGCGTCGTGAACGACCCATTCGGGTTCGGCCCATACACGGTGTCCATCTTGATGGTGACGGCCGGCTGGCCGATCTCCACTTCCCCGCCCACAAAGCCGCTTCCAACCCAGCTTTGAGCGAACATGACGCCATGGGAGGGCGGAGCGAAGTCGCATTCCAAGTGATCGACGCAGGCGGGCACCGCGATGTAGTCGGCAGCGCCGGTCGGCCGAAACTGCCACTCCGCTGGCAAGCCGAGGGTGACGTTGACGCCCTCGGCTTGAAAGTGCACGACCTCCCCCGGGGCAGGCGTCGTGCTGGATGCATGCACCGCGAGGGCCACGAAGTCGACGGAGAGGGTTTGGTGTCCCGAGAAATCAAAGCAATTTCCTTCGTCGCCAGCGCAGCTGAGCCCCCTTCGCTCTATCGTGAACGACCCCGGACCCGTCACGAGTACGACAGACTCGCCGACATAGTTGCCCATGTCGTTGAAGATGAAGCCCCATCCACCGGTGGGGGTATTGAGGCGCGGCACGACTTGGAGTGTACAGAAGTCGGTGTAGTACTCGCAATACGGAAACGGCGTATTCGAAGTCAACCCCCACGGCCCGACGGTATAACCGTTGATCGCGTCGTCGCCGTAGGTGGTGCTGATCAAGATTCCACCAGTCACTCGAACGCGCACGTAATGGTCGCCCTCCGGAATGGTGATGCCGGTCTCCCGCTCCGGCACGGCACTTCCGTCGCCGCCACTATTGGTCGGGTCCGGTAGATCATAGGACCCGGCGGGCGGCGGGACGGTGACATCGGCAAGGAGCGGACGGTGCGGAGCGGTGGTGATTCGATTGTCCTCGCAGCTCCCCAGAGTGATGGCGATCAGAGCTGGGGTCGCGGCACGTCGCGCGAACCGCACAATCGGATGCATGGGGCGTGTCGTCCTTTGGACCGGGCGCCTAAAGGTGCTGCGGCCGCGCAACGGTCACTAGGGCGATAATGCGGCATGCTAGGGCGAAAATGCGGCATGTATGACGGACATCACACCTACGACACCTCACCCTCCTCGGGTGTGCATCTCCCGGTGGGGATCGGCGCGCAGTGAATCGATCCGATACAGCGCCCCACGATCCGCCACGCCGAGCCGCTCCTCCGCCCCGCGATCGGTGCGGCCCTGCCACGTCTCCCGGATGAGCGAGGCGAGCTCGTCGTCCGAGGCTCCGCGGCGCAGCGGCTCGCGCAGATCGATGCCCCGTGCGGCGTACAGGCAGAGGAACCATGCGCCGTCGGCGGTGACGCGACTGCGATCGCACGTGCGGCAGAACGGCGCCGTGACGGAAGCGATGATGCCGAACGTCGTCCCGTCGGCGAGCCGGAAGCGCTCGGCCGGGGCGCTGCCGTTCCCCCCGATCGGGTCGACCGGGTCGATCGGGCCGTAACGTCGGGCGAGGACGTCCAGCATCTCCTGCTGGGACACGACCTGGTCTTGTGACCACCGGGTCGCCCCACCCACGTCCATGTACTCGATGAACCGCACTTCGGCCTCGTGGCCGCGGGCAAACTCGATCAGATCGCCCAGCTCGTCGTCGTTGAACCCGCGGATCACGACCGAGTTCAGTTTGAGGCTCGCGAATCCTGCCTGCCGGGCGGCCGCGATCCCTTCGAGCACGTCGGCGTGGCGCGCGCTCTTCGCGAATGCGAGCATCCGCTCGGGGCGCAGCGTGTCGAGGCTCACGGTCACTCGCTCGAGGCCCGCGGACCGCAGCGCAGCCGCGTGCTTCCCGAGCAGCAAGCCGTTCGTGGTCATGGCGAGGTCACGGATCAGTGGGTTGCGAGCGATCATCGTGACGAGAGTCGGGAGGTCGTGGCGGAGCAGCGGCTCGCCACCCGTGAGCCGCACCTTGTGCACGCCGAGCTCCGCGAACGCACCCGTGAGTCGCGCGATCTCCTCGAATGTGAGGATCGAGGTGCGCGGCAGCCACACGTACTCATCTTCCGGCATGCAGTAGCGGCAGCGCAGGTTGCAGCGGTCCGTGACGGACAGCCGCAGGCTCGCGAGCGGGCGACCGAACGTATCGCGCGGCATTTCAGCCATGAGCGCGTTCCCCCTCTCCGCGTCGCGGAGAGGGGGCCAGGGGGTGAGGCGTGGGACGGCCGGACGGGTCGACCCACACTTCGGTCCCGTCCACCCGCAGCTCCTTCTTCCACACGGGGATCCGTTGTTTGACGCCCTCGATCACGTAGCGGCAGGCCTCGAACGCCTGGGCCCGATGCGGTGCCGCCGCGACGATCGCGATGCTCGCCTCGCCGACGGGGATCGAGCCCAGGCGATGTCGCACAGCGATGCGCGCCTCGGGCCAGCGCCCGCGCGCGTCCGCCAGGAGTCGTCCGAACTCGGCTTCCACCATTTCTTCGTATGCCGAGTACTCGATCGCCGTGACGCCGTGCTCCTCGGGCCCGTTGCGCACGGTGCCCAGGAACACGCACGTGCCGCCGCACGCGGGCGAGGACACGTCCGCAAGCAGGACGTCGATCGAGATCGCAGCCCGGGTCAGGAACGACACGTGCTCTGCCCTACGAACGGGCGATCGAACCCGACCCATCCATTCCGCATTCCGCACTCCGCATTCCGCAATTGATCATCCCCCCGCAATCGGTGGCAACAGCGCCACCTCATCTCCGTCCTGCACGCGCGCGTCGAGCTTGGTCTGCTTCAGGTTCACCGCCGCGAGGGGACGCTCGGGTAGCGCCTGCGCGCCTGGGAAGTCCTCGCGCACCCGCCGCACCACATCCCTCACCGTGGCCGGGAGCGACAGGGACACCGCGGCCTCGGAGCGTCCCACGAGCTCCGCGTAGCGGGCGAAAAACCGCACCCGCACTGTTGCCGGTGTCGCGGTGTCCACGGTCGCTGGCAAGATAGCTCCGCTCAGTTCCCGGTGGAACCGGTCGCGAGGCCGCGCCACACCTTGGTCTGTTTGGCGCTGGGCGACGGCGCGGGCGTCAGCGTGAACGACACCACGGTGCGCTCGTGCACTTGCGTGCTCAGACTCAGCGCCCGGCCGCTCCGCCTCACGCCGATGGCGAGCGGCGCCCCCGCCTGGCCCCGGTAGCGGTCGCGGAACTTCACTCCCCAATCTTCGTCGGGCCGGGTTTCGATCTCACCCACCTTGAGCAGCACATCGCCGGGCTCGAGGCCCGCCGCCTCGGCGGCGCTCCCGGGCACCACCCCCTGCACCACCAACCTGCCGGAGTCACCCGGCTGGGCGTTCACACCGAGGAACGGAGTGGATTGGGTCTTCCGGGCCACCGCAATGCCCGCTTTCGGAAACACGCTCTCGTAGGGGAACGGCTCCCGCCCGTTGATGTCGCGCTGATAGAAGCCGTCCACGTCCGGCATGCCGACCTCGCGGAGCAAGCCGAGCAAGTCGGCGGTGGTGAAGCCCTTGTTTCGCTGGTAGAAGCGCGTGTAGAGTGCCCGCGTGACGTCGTCGAGGCTCTTGCGGTTGTCCGTCGCGTCGCGGATCGCCACGTCCAGCAGCATCCCGGTGAGCGCGCCCTTCGGGTAGTACAGCTGCGAGCTGTTCACGAAGACTTCGTGGATCCAGGTCGCCACGCTGCCGTCCTCTTCGCTCCACGGCTCCGGGGCGGACTCGACTTGTTGCATGTCCTGCGCGGCATTGTCCAGGAATTGCTGGGTCGTCCACAGACCGGAACGGATGTTGGTGAGATCGGCGTAGTAGTCCGTCACGCCCTCCGACCACCAGAGCAACGGTGTGTACTGCTCGGCGTGGTAGTCGTACGGCCACATCTCGGCGGGCCGGATGCGCTTCACGTTGAACAGGTGGAAATACTCGTGCGACATCAGCGGCACCATGAAGTCGCCGAAGTTGCCGGCCGCGTCCGCGAACGCGCCCTGGGGCATGATGTCGAACTGCGACGCACTATGCTCCAACCCACCGCCGAAGTTGACCGGCTCGCGGATCACGTTGAAGAACACCGTATAGTGATCGTACGGCGGGCCGCCGAACAGCGCGTTCTCGCTCTTCGCGATCTTCTCGACCGCGGTTCGCATGTTCCCCTGCACGGCGGTCGTGTAGGCGTCGGCCGGCCACACCGCGATCCGGATCGCTTTGCCGTCCACCGGCAGCGAGTCGAGGCTGTACTTCCCCAGGAAGGTCTCGGCGTCGGCGAGCTCGTGGTAATTCGGCGCGGTGTACGGCCCGCTCCCGGCGCCGCGGAGCGCCGTGGTCACTTGCCAGCCCGCGGGCAGGGTGAAGCGGACTTCGGCCGGCCGCTCCAGCTGTCGCTCTTCGTAGAGAAACACATTGGTGCCGAGGAATTGCCCGAAGTCACCCACGATGCGCGCGAGTGAGAGGTCGATCGTGTCGGCGAGGTAGTCGAACGCCGCGGTCACGCGATCGCTCTTGCCGGTCACCACGCGCCACGTGTCTTTGTCGACCCGGTCCCAGAACAGCGGCTGGCCTTGCGAATTCTTGGCGCCGAAGTTGCGCACGTAGCGTGCGTAATTCTGGATCTCGTAGCTGCCGGGGCTCCACGCGGGGAGCGACACGTACAGCGTGTCCTTGCCGCGCGCCGGAAACTCGGCGCTCACGTGGAACAGGCGCGACGCCGGCGTCGGAATCGACACCTCGTACTTGACCGGCGCGGTGGTCTGAGCGGACAACGGGACGGTGACGAGGAGCACGAGCAGCTGGCGCACGAACCACTCCGGGTGGGTGTCAGGGTGTGACTACTACCCCGTGCAAAACGAAGCGGCCCAGACGCTTAGTCCGGGCCGCTCGGATGACCTTGGCTCCGGGATGCGTCACTCAGGGCGTGACGCGCTCGCTCGCCTCCGCGACCATGGCACGCAACTCCTTGCTGGGCTTGAAGACAGGCACCGGTCGCGCGGCAACTTCCACCGGGTCACCGGTGCGCGGATTGCGCGCCATGCGAGTCTTGCGCTGGCGGATCTTGAACGTGCCAAATCCGCGAATCTCAATGTTATGCTGCTCGGCCAGCGCCGCTTTGACCGCGTCGAGAAAGGAGTCAACTACGCGCGCGCAGTCCTTTTTGGAAATGAGGGGACCGGCGGTGCGAGCGATTTGTGCGGTGACCTTTTCGACTAGGTCGGCCTTCGTCATCCATCCCCCTTGAAGGGCCCAAGGGCAGTCAAGACGAGGGGCCAACATACGGGCTTACCTATTGTGTGTCAAGAGCTTGGAGGAACTGTGCGAAGTGGCCTTGGGCGTCGTGCGGTCCCGGCGAGGCCTCAGGATGGTACTGCACGGCGAAAATCGGGTAGTCCCGATGCCTCACCCCTTCGACGGTGCGGTCGTTGAGGTTAAGGTGCGTGACCTCAAGCGCCTTAGCACCGGGGACGCCTCCCGTGTCGCCCCGGACCGCGAAGCCATGGTTTTGTGAGGTGATAAGTACTTGTCCCGTCGCAAGATCCCGCACCGGATGGTTGCCACCGCGATGCCCGTACGGGAGCTTCACCGTCTCCCCACCCAGCGCCAATCCCAGCAACTGGTGGCCGAGACAGATCCCGAAGATGGGCAGGGAGCCGTCCGCCAGATCGTGCAGCGTGGTGATCGCGTAGGACACCGCCGCGGGATCGCCCGGCCCGTTCGAGAGGAACAGACCGTCGGGTGCGAGCTCGCGGACGCGGGCCGCCGGCGTGGTGGCCGGGACGACGGTGACGCGGCAGCCGTTCTTGAGAAACAATCGCAAGATATTGCGCTTCATCCCGTAGTCGTACGCCACGATGTGGCGCTGCGCGTCCGCCGGCCCTTCCGTGTACTCGGCGCCGATGGTCGCTCGGGTGGCGAGATCGAGACCGTCCATCGACGGGCTCGCGGCGAGCGCGGAACGCACCGCGTCGGTCGGCTGGTCGCCCAAGGCCACGGCGCCGCGCATCGCCCCCTTCGAGCGGATGTGGCGCGTGAGCTGGCGCGTGTCGACCTCAGCGACGAGCGGGACGCGTGCGGCGGCGAGCCAGTCGGCCAGGGCACCGGTGGCGCGCCAGTTCGACGGCTGCACCGAGAGCTCGCGCACCACGACGCCCGCGACCCGCGGGCGGTCGGACTCGATGTCGTCCGGATTGATGCCGTAGTTGCCGATCATGGGCGCGGTCATCACGACGATCTGGCCGAGATACGACGGGTCGGTGAAGACCTCTTGATAGCCGGACAGATTCGTGGTGAAGACGACCTCGGCATACGTGGGCTCGAACGGCGTGGGCGCGGTGCCGGGGAACCAGGCGCCGTCCTCGAGCAGCACGTAGGCGGGGTGACGGTCAGCGATGGGGCGGCGGGCTCGGGTTGGAGGGTTGCGGGGTCGCGGGGAGCGGCAGCGGCGTGGGCTGTACAGGAGTCGGCGCGGGAGCGCCTCCCTCGAGCACCGAGCGCGGCGCCGCGCTGTGCGCCGATAAGACCGCGAGCATCAGCGACACGAACAGGAAGATGCCGGCGCACCACCAGGTGATCTTGGTGAGCAAGGTCGTCGCCTGCCGCCCACCCATGAACTGCTCCGTCCCGGCGCCGCCGCCGAGCGACGCCAGTCCACCGCCCTGGCCCGCCTGCAGCAAGACGGCCGTGGTGAGGATCAACGCGTCGAAGGTGAGCAGGATCAGCAGGAAGGTGTACATGCGGCGAGGAAAATACCTATGCGGCGCCGGTCTGCACAAGTTGCGCCCAGCCTTCGGGATCGAGCGACGCGCCGCCCACCAGCACGCCGTCGAGCTCGCGCTCGGCGAGCAGCACGGCGGCGTTCTTCGCGTTCACGCTGCCGCCGTACAGGACGCAGGGCGCGGGCGCACCGCGGCCCTCGAGCCACGCGCGGATCTCCCGATGCACCGCTCCGGCGTCCTGGGGGGTCGCGTTGCGGCCGGTGCCGATTGCCCACACCGGCTCATAGGCGACCACGACGCGGGACAGCGTTGCGCCATCCAGACCGCTCAGCGCGGCGGCGAGCTGGCGGACGACCACCGCCAGGGTGTGCCCCGCGTCGCGCTCGGCGAGCGTTTCCCCGACGCACAACACCGGCAGCAGTCCCGCCGCCAGCGCCGCGCCCATCTTGCGACGGGTGTCGTCGTCGGTCTCGCCGAACACGTGGCGTCGCTCGGAGTGGCCGATCAGCGTGGCGCGGGCTCCAGCCTCGAGGGCGAGCGGGGCGGAGACCGCGCCGGTGAAGGCGCCGTTCGGCTCCCAGTAGACGTCCTGGATGCCCACCAGCAGGTCGCCGCGGTCGCGCGCCGTTTGGGCGGCGGCTTCGACCGACACCGCGGGCGGAAAAAACCACACCGCGCGGTCCTCACGGCGGTTGTAGCGGGCGCGGAATGTCTTCAGGTAGGCTCGCGCGTCATCCGGCCCGAGGTGCATTTTCCAGTTGGCGGCGAACAGCAGGCGTCTCACGCGTCCTCGAGCGTGGCGACGCCGGGGAGCGGCTTCCCTTCCAGGAACTCGAGCGCGGCGCCGCCACCCGTGGAGACGTGGGTGAGCTTGTCCTCGAGCCCGGCCACGGCCGCGGCCGAATCCCCGCCGCCCACGACCGTCGTCGCGCCGCGCTTCCCGGCCTCGATCAGGGCGTCGCCGATGGCCCGGGTCCCCTCGTCGAACGGAGGCGTCTCGAACACGCCCATGGGGCCGTTCCAGAAGACGGTCTTGGCCTTCAGGATCCGGGCGCGGAAGTCGAGCCGGGTGGACCGATCGATGTCGAAGATGGCGCAGTCGCCGGGGATGCGATCGCTCGACACCTCCTGCCGTTCGGCCGCGCGCGCGAGACTCGGCGCCACCACCGCGCCCCGGGGCAGGATCAGCTTGGCGCCGCCCTTGGCGAGGAGCTCCTTCGCGACGTCCTCCTTGTCGCGTTCGACGAGCGAGCCGCCCACCTGGAATCCGATCGCGAGGAAGAACGTGTTCGCCATCGCCCCGCCGATGAGGATCTCGTCCACCTTGGGGAGCAGCGCCCGGATGACGTCGATTTTTCCCGAGATCTTCGCCCCTCCGAGCACCGCGACGAACGGCCGCTTGGGGTGCTCGAGGGCCTCACCGAGGTAGCGCAGCTCCCGTTCCATCAGAAAGCCGGTCACGGCGGGCCGGAGCAGGCGCGCGACCGCTTCGGT
>WNFY01005285.1_pt1 | contig 11691 bp, 8 predicted proteins | sample 5400091 | NCBI WGS metagenome assembly WNFY01 (sample SAMN13153364, study PRJNA577476) | soil metagenome | isolation source: 60 cm soil or saprolite under grassland replicate 1 | place: USA:California | collected 2016-06-15 | reverse complement strand
CGCATCAGCACCACGTCGGCGGTCTCGATCGCCACGTCGGTGCCCGCACCGATCGCGATGCCAAGGTCGGCGCTGGCCAGCGCCGGGGCGTCGTTGACGCCGTCGCCCACCATGGCGACCCGGCGGCCGGCGGCTTGCAGCTCGGCGACCTTGGCCGCCTTGTCGCCTGGCAGCACCTCGGCGATCACGGTGTCGATGCCAAGCTGGTCGGCGATCCGCTCGGCGGTGGCGCGGTTGTCACCGGTCAGCATGACCACCTCCACGCCCAGCTCGTGCAGCGCATCCACCGCGGCCCTGGCGGTCGGCCGGGGAGCGTCGGCGATGGCCACCAACCCCGCTGCCCGGCCGTCGACGGCCGCCACGACCACTGTCCGCCCGCCCGCGGCCAGCTCCTGGCGCCGAGCGCCGAGGCTGCCGAGTTCGACCCCGTCCCGCTCCATCAGCCGCAGGTTGCCGACCGCGACCCGCCGGCCCTCCACGGTCGCGACCGCCCCGTGGCCCGGCACGTTCTCGAACCCGGCGGCGGGAACCTCGGCCACGGCGTCCTGGTCGGCGCGGCGCACGATCGCCTCGGCCAGCGGATGCTCCGACTCCCGCTCGACGGCGGCGACCAGGCGCAGGAACTCCGCCTGGTCGACCCTGTCGGCACAGACCAGGTCGGTGACCTCCGGCTCGCCCTTGGTCAGCGTGCCGGTCTTGTCCATCACCACCGCCTGGATGCGCGCCGAGGTCTCCAGCGCCATGGCGTTCTTGAACAGCACCCCCCGCTTGGCACCAAGGCCGGTGCCGACCATGATCGCGGTCGGGGTGGCCAGGCCCAGTGCGTCCGGGCAGGTGATCACCACCACCGTGACCCTGCTGGCTAATTCGCTATGCCGCCAGGGCCAGTTCGAGGCGGGCGAGGTGGCTGGTGCGGGTCCGGTCCAGCGGGTGGCCGTTCCACCAGGCGTCCAGGCGGATCAGGTTGAGCGCGACCGCGGAGAACACGTGTTCCAGGTGGGTCTTGGGCAGGCCCCGATAGCGGGCGCGGCGCATGCCGCACACGGCGATGCCCTGCCGGATGGTGCCTTCCACCCCGGCCCGGATCGCATACCGGGCCTGCCAGTCGGTGGCGGCTTGGGCGGTGCGGGCCGCGCGCTGGGCGTCGTGCACCTCGCGGGGCGGCACGGTCAACTGGCGGCCGAACTTCGACGAGGCGGAGCGGGTGCACTGGTCACGAGCGGGACAGGCCCGGCAGGTGGCGGCGGCGAACTTGACCACGATCACCTCGCGGCCGCGCTGGGTCGCCGGGACCCACCACGAGCTGGTCTTGCCCTGCGGGCAGACCGCCTGCGCGGCGTCGAAGTCGATGGCAAAGCTGGCCCGGTCGTAGCCGCCGCCCGCCTTGGCCTGCGGGGACTGGTCGGCCAGCAGCGGGCTGACCAGTGCGATCCCGTAGCTGCGACGCGCATCCACGATCCCGGCCGCCGAGGGGTAGCCCGAATCGACGTAGTGCTCGCCGGGCAGCAGGCCACGGGCGGCGAGCCGGTCGTGGATCGCCGTGGTCATCTTGGCGTCGGGCACGGTGGCATCCGTGGTCGTCACATTGGTGACGAGATTGGGCGGGCCGTCCGCCCGGCCGCCGTCGCCGTCGGCTGCATCTCCTGCGTCGCAGGTCTCGGTGAGGTGGACCTTGAAGCCGTTCCAGACCAGGTCCTCGCCCTTGGCAGCCCAGCGGGCGTCGACGTCATACGGGGAGGTCACCCGCAGCCTGCCCGGCGGGAGACCGTCTGTGTCCGCCTCCCGCCGCTTGACCACCTCCCGTCCGCTTCGGTCGACCGATCGGGTGTAGTTCTGCACCAGCACCATGCGTAGGACCTCGACCGCGGCCAGCTCGCGCAGCCACCCCGGCGCGGCCGGGCCATAGACCGCCGTCAGCAGCGCAAACCCGTCACGGCCGTAGGCCACCGCCAGCTCGGCCCGCTTGGCCTTGGACGAGGGCAGCCGCCAGGTGTCGACCCGGGGCCCGTACCGGCGGCTCCACCCCGCCACGTCGATCACCTCGGCCGTCCACCGCGGCGCGGCCGCGGCCAACGCCTCCAGGCAGGCGCGGACCGCTTCGCCTGCCAACTCCAGCCGGTTGAGGTCGCGCACCGCCGCGATCACGTGGGTGGAGTCGGTCCGCTGCTTGCCGCCAGCGGCCACCAGCCCCTTGTCCTTCAACGCCGCCAACAGCAGGTCCAGTGCCCTTTCCTCCAAGCCGTGGGCCAGGACCCGGGCACGAAACTCGCACAGCACCGAGGCGTCAACGCCGGGCTCGGCCAACCCCAACCCCAAGGCGTACTTCCAGTCGATCCGCAACCTGACCGCGTCGGCCGCTTGCCGGTCGGTCAGGTCCTCGGCCATCTGCAACACCGTGACCAGCGCCAACCGGCCCGGCGACCAGCCAGGCCGCCCCCGGGTCCCGAACGCCTCGGCGAACTCGCCATCACAAAAGACCTCGCCCAGCTGATCTCGGACCTGGACCGGCAGCGGCACCTCCCGCCGCCCGCCGTAGATGGCCCGGACCGCCCTGGTGATCTCCTCGGCAGGCTCCGGCCACGGTCCCGGCTGCATCGACATCGCACACTCCCCGGCGGCAAGAGACGGACACAAGGCCACGATCAGGCCAGCGAGCATCCCACAAAATTAGCCAGCAGGGTCCACCGTGATCGCAAACAGCACCGCCGCGCTCGCTGGCCGGTCGGTCGCCAGCAGCCACACCGCGAAGGTCAGCCCGCCGCCGAGCAGCGCGACCAGCACCAGCCAGAACGCCGCCCGGTCGGCCAGCCGTTGCCCGGGCGCCTTGGAGTTCTGCGCCTCCTGGACGAGCTTGACGATCTGCGCCAGCGCGGTGTCGGCGCCGACCCTGGTCGCCCGCACCCGCAGGGTCCCGTTCTTGTTGATGGTCGCGCCGACCACCGCCGAGCCGGGCTGCTTGTGGACCGGGAGGCTCTCGCCCGTGACCATCGACTCGTCGACCTCGCTGGAGCCTTCCTCGACCACGCCGTCCACCGCGATCTTGGCCCCCGGGCGGACCAGGAGCAGGTCGCCGACCACCACCTCGGCGGTGGGGACCTCGACCGCCTCACCATCGCGGAGGACCAACGCCCGGGGTGGGGCCAGGTCCAGCAGGGTACGGATGGCGTCGTTGGCGCCGCCGCGGGCGCGCATCTCGAACCAGTGGCCCAGCAGCACGAACGCGGCCAGCACGGTAGCCGCCTCGTAGAACACGTCCCCCCCGCCCGTGAGCGTCACATACAGCGAGTACAGCCAGCCAGCCCCGACCGCGACCGCCACCAGCACCATCATGTCCAGCGTGCGGGCGCGCAGCGCCCGCACGGCGCCATCGAAGAAGATCCAGCATGAATAGAGGATGACTGGCAGGCTGAGCAGCAGCGACCAGACGTCGTCGCGCAGCCCGAACGGCGCCGCGACGGTGAAGCCGAGCACGTCGCGGCCGATCGGCGACCACAGCAGGATCGGGATCGAGAACAGGGCGGCGACCAGGAACCGGTTGCGCATGTCGGCGGCCATGGCCGCCATCGACATCCCGGCGTGCCCCCCGTGGCCCATGACCTCCTCCGGCGAGCGCACCACCTCCTCCGGCGATGGGGCGTGTCCGGCATGCGCGGCTGCGGACGGGGGTGCATGGGCGGCGTGGGCGGCTGGCCCGGCCGGCTCCGCCACGGCCGATGGGACCGCCATGGCCGCGGCGGCAGCCCTGCCGTGGCCGGCGTGGCCGTCCGAGGGCGGGTCGGGCTCCACCATCGGGTCGCACACGTGCGCGGGCACCGACTGGCCCGCGCAGTGGTAGCCGCACTCGGTCACCCAGCGGCGCAGCTCGACAAGCGACGTCGCCCTGGGGTCATAGGTCACCGTCGCGGTCTGCGCGACCGGGTTCGCCTCCACCTGCTGGACGCCCGGCCGGCGGCCGAGCACCGCCTCCACGATCGCCTTCTCGCTGGCCCAGTTGAGACCGCGGACGTCAAGGATGGCCGTGCTCCGCTCCTTGGGCTCCATGGCACCCCCTCTCCCCTACCGGCACAGGTCGTCGCATCCAGCCGTACCAGCCCGCCTACGGCGGAGGGTCCTGCCTGTGCAACCTCCGCCAATGGTCCGACTCGCTGTCGTAGCCAGGCGACCACCGTACACGAGCGCCGAGCTCGGTCCACACGATGAACGACCGGGCGGTCCCGTCGCTCTATGAGGCGCCGGGACCGCCGAGGGTCGTCTTCACGCGCGGGTCAGGCCCACGCTTGCTTCCAGGCGGCGAGCTGGCGGACCTCGCGCTGCTGAGCCGTGATGATCTGCTGGGCGAGCTGCTTGACGTCGGGCAGCGAGCCGTCCTTGAGCTCGGTGTTGGCCATCTGGATCGCGCCCTGGTGGTGGCGGGTCATCATGTCGACGAAGGCCAAGTCGAACTGGGCACCCTTCAGACCCTGCAGTTGGTCCATCTCGGCCTGGTCCATCATGCCCGGCATCGATGTCTGGTCGTGGTCCATGCCCGTCATGGCCTCCGGCTTGCCCCAGCTTCGCAGCCAGCCCCGCATGCGGGTGATCTCCTGGCCCTGGGTGGTGGTGATGTCGCCGGCGAGCTTGACCAGCTCGGGGCGGGTGGTGCTGGCCTTGATGAGCTCGGCTATCTCGATGGCCTGCTGGTGATGGGGGATCATGCTCTGCGTGAAGGTCACGTCGGCCTGGTTGGGCTGCGGCGTGGCGGGTGCCTGCGTGTCGTTGTCGGCCGTCTGGCTGCAGGCGGCAAGCAGCGCCATGGCTGCCACCGCCACTGTGATGCGTCGCATCATTGGAGTTCCTCCCGGAATGCTCGCTTGCTCGATCCTCGGATCGCGGACTGGATCTGGATCGGCTCAGCGGCTCACGTCCGGGACACGCACAGTTCGACCGGTGATCGCGCCTGCGGGCGCGTCCGGTGGTCGGCCGCTCCGCAAGCCGCTGCCGCGGCCAGGCCGGGCGTCCGGATGGCACGGCGGCAACCGGCGCCGAGCAGCAGCAGGGCGGCCAGCACCGCGAAGCAGGTCGCGGCCATGTCCACGCCCACGGGGAGTGCGGCGTCGAGGTCGAGGGTGAGATGTGGCTGCTGGTCCATGGCGACGGCGTCGTGGGTCGCCGCGCCAGGCGGCGCCATGGGGCCGTACCCGGTATGGCCATGACCGGTGAGCATGAACAGGTGCAGGGCCAGCAGCACCGCTGCCCCAACAACCACCAGTCGGACCACCCGCAGCAGCATCGCGACAGTGTACGCGAGGCTCGACCCCTGGGTGGACAAGCGCCCGGTTACGACAGTCTGTCGTGCCAGATGTCGGTCGCGCGGCTATCCAGCGGCGCGGCGGTTCCGCCGCGCCGCCACCCAGACGTTGCCGACCAGCAGGCGAGCAGGCAGGAACGCCAGCGTCCGGCGCCAAGGAACAACCCGAGGGTGACGGCGGTACGATGGCGCCGTAGCGGGCCTGCTCCCGTCGCGGGCCGGCCGATGTCGGCGAGTCGTCCAGCATGAAGAAGGCGAGAACAGCGCCGCGTTCACAAATGGCGCCCGGTACGCCTCGACCACCAGCCGCGGATCCACCCACAGCGCGACGAACGTCAGCACCCGTCTGGTGAACTTCCGCTCTCCCGAGCAAGCGCCGCGCTGGCCATCGAGGCGGCGCCACTCGTTTGTGCGCATCCACCTTCGGATACGCCCTGGGGGTGTGCGTGCCGCAAGGATCGGCCAGGCCGTGGCGTCTGCTCGCGCGTTCCAGGCACGTCACGTCGCCGGCATCGGGGAACGGCGTGACCTGGGAAGGAGGCTGTGACGGGCAGGACCGCGATCGGCGTCGGCGGCGGCATCGGGGACTTGCGGCCGCCCAGGCGCTCACCCAGACGGGATGGCAGGTCACGCTCCTCGAGCAGGCGCCCGAGTTCGGCCCGGTCGGCGCGGGTATCACCCTGGCGCCCAACGCAGTGCGGGCGTTGGACCAGATCGGCCTGGGCGAGCAGCTCCGGGCCCGCGGCATGGCCCACGGCGCCGCCGGCCTGCGGACCGCCTCCGGCCGCTGGCTGCTGCGCACCAGCGTCGAGGAGCTCGAGCAGCGGTTCGGCGTGCCGGCGTTCGCGCTGCACCGCGCCGACCTGCACCGCATGCTCGCTGACGCGGTCCCCGCCGCGAGCTTGCGGATCGGCCATCGGGTGACTTCAGCCAGCGACGACCGCGATCAGGCGACCGTGGCTTGGCAGGGGCCCGGCGGGCCGGGCACGGCCAGCGCGGACCTGGTCGTGGCCGCCGACGGGGTCCACAGCCGGCTGCGGGCCGGCCTGTTCCCGAGCATCCCGGCCCGGCCTACGCGGGCTATGTCACCTGGCGCGGGCTGGTCCCCGCCCAAGCGGCGCCGGCGCTTCGGCCTGCCCCTGCGGTGACCGAGACCTGGGGCCGCGGCAAGCGGTTCGGCATCGTCAGGCTGGCGGGCAGGTGTACTGGTGGTACGCCACCGCCTCGCTACCCGAGGGTGCCCACGCCGACGACCACCTGGCCGACCTGGGCGCTCGCCATCGCGGCTGGCACGCGCCGATCCCGCAGCTACTGCAGGCCATCCCACTACCAGCTCTGCTGCGCCACGACATCTACCACCTGGACACGCCTCTGCCACGCTACGTCAGCGGCGGCGGCCCGGGTCGTGCTGCTCGGCGACGCCGCGCATGCCCTGACCCCCGACCTCCGGCAGGGCGCACGCCTGGCGCTGGAGGACGCCGTCACCCTGGCCGCCAGCGCCAACCGCCAAGCCGATGTGCCGGCCGCACTGGCCGCCTACGACCAGGCCCGGCGAGCCCGAACCCAACGGCTGGTCCGCGTGTCCGCCCAGTTCGGACGCATCGCACAATGGCAGGGCCCGCTGGCGGCTCGCCTGCGGGACGCTTGCCGGCCTCACCCCGGCCGGCGTCTACCTGCGCGCCAGCGCCGAGACCCTGTCGTGGAGCCCGCCCGCTCCCCGGGCACCCGACCAACCGGCACGCCCGACGGTGACACCCGACAAGCAGCCTCGCTGGCGCCCACGGCGCCCGTCGTGCCGGCCTCAGGTGCGCCAAAGTTGCGGCGGCAAACCCGACCAGCCCGGACGACCACGAGGACCGTGGCGACGCCGGCCGGCTGGAAGCGCTCGACCGCACAGAGCAACCTGATCGCCAGGTGCGGGCGGCGGGTGTGGCACGGATACGCTTGACTTGCTGGGATCCTGGTCGGTGTCGCTGACCAGCATCGGTGAGCCGTGCGGCGAACCGTCATGTCAGCTCCTGTGAAGCTCGCGGTGATGATTCCGGCCGAAATCACCGAGGGCTGATTACCGCGGAATCGCTCGGGTCGCGGCCGGGCGGCCTGCCGTCGCCCCACCGGGGGGCGGCGTGTGTCCACGGCCCGCGGCGCCGGCGCCCGGGTCAAGGGCGGCCCAGCGGGCCGGTCCGAAGGACCGCCAAGCGCCCTTGACGCGCGCCGTCGAGCGCCGCGGGATCAGCCGGCTGGCCGCGGCAACGGCCGGTCCGCGGCCGGGTGCAGGGTCCCGGCCGCGGCGCCGAAGGCGAGGCCGTTCCAGGCCCTGTGGCTGTCTTGGCGAGCCGGACACGGTACCGCGCGTCTTTGACGAACTCCCTCTCAGCACCCCGCGACCTATTTCTGGCGCCCACAGGCGTCACTGCAGCACATATGTGAGGGTGTATCGCCGACACGCGCAAACGTTCCGCGAGCTCAAGATCCGGGCGGGAAGTCGTCGCAAGGCAGAGCAGGGGCTCGCCCGCAAGCTTGGCCACGGCGTAGGTCATGCGATCGCTGAAGTTCAGACCCGCACGGTGCCGGCCCTTGCCATAGGCAATGAAGGCGTCGGCCGCGACCGTCCAGTGGTCGGATCTTCATCGACGTGTCGCGGCGGACCTGCCGGACGATCGTGCAGAACCTGGTATGGGCGTTCGGCTACAACACCGCGGCGATCCCGCTGGCCGCCGCCCGCCCGCTGAACCCCATCATCGCCGGGGCCGCCATGGCCTTGTCCAGCGTCAGCGTGGTGAGCAACGCACTGCGCCTGCGCCGCTTCGCACGCCACCCGCCACGCTGACACCGTCCGCAGAGCAGACCCGGGCACCCACTGTGGTGGTGGGCCTCGACGGGCACCGCGAGGGGCACCCAGGGTGTCCGGTCCTACGGATGGGTGTGCGGGCAATCCAGCCTGCGGGCCATGGCGCTGACACACGCTCCGAAGTCGGCCCCATGCGCGATGGCATGCTCCGGCGCCATGCCCGCCACATGCTGCCCGAAATCGTTCCCGCCGCCAGGGGCGACGTCCTGGGCGATCCCAGGGGCGGCCGCGCCGAGCACCAGCCCTGTCGTGAGCAACGCCACACCCACCACTCGCCGTAGCATCGCGAACTCCCTTCTCCGGTCATAGGTGGCTCCGTTACCCGCCAGCCTGAGACTCAACCTGCCCACATGGCAGCCACTCCCCGGTAGCCTTTGGCCTCGGCGGCGAGTGTGATTAGAGGCGATTGGCCCGCCTTTCGGGAGACGAAGGTCCAGCGACCGCCTGGGACGCTGCAGTCAGCCACTGCCGACCACGCGACGTCGCCGCGCGTGCTCCGCGGCCGGGCCATCGGCTCGGCGGGCGGGCCAGGCGACCCGCGGCGCCGCGTCGGGCCTGCACCAGCGCGAAGGCGAGCGTCCCACCGATCGTGTAGATCCACCGCCGGTGGCGACCTTAGCGCCGGGCACGCGTAGGTGTGCGCTTGAGGCCCACTGCCTGCCAGCCGGGTAGTGCCGACAAGCGGCAGACACCGCCCAGACCGGCCGAGAGCGCGACGGTGAGCCGGACTGTGCCGTGCCCGTCGCTGGCCCCGCTGAGCCGGGCCCGGACGACCGAGCCCGGTGCCCGCGCCGCAGACAAGCGGCCAAAATGTGGCGGGGTGGCCTACCGCTCACAGTCCTCCCTGGCCGCGCGGTCGCGCCGCGCAACGACGAACACGATCCGTGCCGCGACTAGCGAGCGGGCGCCGGCCCGGCGCCCGCCACGGCGAGCAGGACATCATCCTCGGCGCTGGATCCATGCGTTGATCGGTCCCGGTGAGCCCGGCCTGATGAAGCCCACCGCAATCGCGGCGAACGTGGCCTGCGGGGCCACCGCGACGTTCACTGATGAGCATCAACCAGGCGCGTCTTGGAGCAGCGGAGCAGCTGTCGTGAAGAGCGCTGAAGGTCGGCACGAACGCGAGCCTCGTCGGCCGTTTGCTGTTGAGGCGCGAGGATGTGGTTGCGTCGCACCCATTCACATGCGTCCATAGCAGCGCCATCCACCAGTGAGGGAGAGGGACATGCGGAGGGCGTTGATCGCGCTCAGCCTCGCGGCCCTGGTGCTCGCCGTGACCCCGCTCTCGGTCGCAGCGCCAAACGACGAGCTACTCCCCAACGAGCAGCACTTCCTGGATTCGTCCGGCAAGACCTACGGCGGCGGGACCAAGAGCGGGTCGGCGCTGAACATGGTCGCCGTCGGCCAACACGACCTCGGCGCGCGCGGCTTCAACGGCGACGTCTTCGCCTACAAGCGGTTCGCCTACATCGGGCGCTGGGGCTTCTTCGACTCCTCGCACCCGCAGTTCTGCTCAAGCGGCGGCGTCGCCGTCGTCGACGCGCGCGACCCGGCGCGGCCGGCGGTGGTCGCGAACCTGGAGGTGCCGGGCGCCTCGCACGAGGACGTCGTGGTCTACACCGCCAGGTACGGCCCGCTCGCCGGCCGCGACATCGCCGCGGTCGGGCTGCAGGTCTGCGACGTGTTCCGCACCGACCCGGCGGCCGCCGGCAAGCGCGGGCTGGGCCTGTGGGACGTCACTCGCCCGGCCGCGCCGCGGCTGCTGGCGGTGTTCGACACCGGCTGCTGCACGCGCGGCTTCCATGAGCTGGAGGTGGGCGACCGCGACGACCTGGGCAGGACGTTCGTCTACGCCAGCGTTCCCCGCGCCGAGCAGGTCGAGGCGGACGGCGTGACGCTGCGCGACCGCGCGCGTCGGGGCGACGCGTGGATCGTCGACGTGACCGATCCGGCCCATCCGGCGTTCGTGTCCAGCTTCGGCATCCGCAAGGATCTCGGGCTGGACCCGGCGCTGGGGCAAGGCTGCTTCGCGACCTCGTTCGGCCACGGGATGGACCCGTCCGAGGATGGCAGGACGCTGTTTGTCTCCTACTGGGACGCGGGCTTCATCAGCCTCGACGTCGCCGACCCGGCACGGCCGCGCTTCCTGGGCCGCTTCACCTACCAGCCCAACGAGGACGGCGACGCGCACTCGACCAGCTACGACGACCAGCGCAAGCTGCTGTTCACCGCCGACGAGGACTTCTGCAAGACCAGCTTCGGTACCGGCACGGTGCCGGGCTGGGGGTACATGCGCGTCTTGGACGAGTCGGATCCGGCCCACCCGGTGCAGATCGGCGAGTTCCACACGCAGCACTCGTTTGGCCTGGCCGACCCCGGCGCGGGCGACTACGTCATCCACAACCCGCTGGTGGTCGGCAGCGACGTCTACCTGTCGTGGTACACCGACGGCGTGCGCGTGGTCAGCACCACGGACCCGCGCAATCCAACGGAGGTGGCGTACTTCGTGCCGCCGGCCGCGCAGAACCCGGTCAAGCCGGCGCAACGCAACACGCTCACCAACACCACGCAGGTCTGGGGGGTGGCCTACGAGCCCTCGACGAGGCTCGTGTACGCAAGCGACATGAACTCCGGCCTGTGGATCCTCAAGCGGACCACGTAGCGCCGACGCGTGGGGAGGACAGCCGCTTTGGCGTCCTCCCCGCTTCCTCCCTGCGCGACGTTCGCCTCGGCGCGCCTGGACTGCGAACCGAGTCGGGAGAGTATGCGCTCTTGACCGTGAACATCACCGTTAGGATAGAATGTCTCTCTTTGTGGGGCTGGCTTCGGATGGAAACGTCGGTGCTTGAGCCACCCGAGACCCTCTGGCGCTACACCACCCCATACGTGGCCTGCCCGGTCGCCATGTGCCCCGGGCCCGCGCTTGCGCGCGGCCCACCATCCCCGACGTCGAGGCCCTGTCGTTGACCCACAAGGAGGTGGGTGGCGTGCGACCTCGGACCCTGCGATCTCGTATCCGTTGGACGGCGCTCAGCCTCATGGCGGCCTTGGCCCTGGTGGTGGGCGCCGCGCTTCCGGCGTCGGCAGACCATGCGACGCGGCCGCACACCCGCAACATCCAGGCGCTGGGCCACAGCCCCCGGCCCGGCACGTTCGAGGTGCCGGACGGCCAACGCACCATCAACTCCGACATCGCCTTCTGGGGGAACCTGGCCTTCAACGGCAACTACGACGGCTTCCGGATCATCGACATCACCGGGCCGGGCGACCCGCAGCTGGTCTCCTGGACCCACTGCAACGGCGACCAGGGCGACATCGTCGTCTGGCAGAACGTCCTGGTCCGCTCGTGGAACTCCAAGAAGACCACGGCGCGCGACTGTGACGGGCAGGTGGTGCCCGCGGGCTGGGAGGGCGTGCACGTCTTCGACATCAGCAACCCCGCCGACCCCCAGCTGGTGGCCGCGGTCGAGCTGCCGTGCGGCTCGCACACGCTGACGGTGGCCGGCAGCTCAGGCGGCCGGCTGATCGTCTACAGCAACAACTCCAGCAGCTC